>Ga0207719_100321_pt1 | contig 33906 bp, 35 predicted proteins | sample A23P1SouthBayCA_2_FD_187279 | JGI IMG/M metagenome (GOLD analysis project Ga0207719, IMG submission 187279) | Aerobic enrichment media microbial communities from Eden Landing Ponds, California, USA - A23 P3 (3) (SPAdes) | ecosystem: Environmental > Aquatic > Marine > Unclassified | place... | reverse complement strand
CCCCGCCTCCGAGGCTCCGGTCAAGCCGATGACCGCGACCGAGGTGAAGGTCAACGTCTCCCTGCCCTCGGCGGCCGAACGCGCCGCCGCCACCGGGGCGGACGGCGTCGGCCTCCTCAGGCTGGAGCACATGGTACTCGAGATGGGCAAGACGCCCGAGCGCTACATCGCGGACCACGGCGCGGAGGCGTACGTCGAGGAGCTGATCGGGGGGATCAGCACCGTCGCCGACGCCTTCTACCCCCGGCCCGTCCGGGTGCGAACGCTCGACGCGCCCACCGACGAGTTCCGGAGCATGGAGGGCGGCGAGGACGAACCGGTCGAGCACAACCCGATGCTCGGCTTCCGGGGCATCCGCCGGAGCCTCGCCGAACCCGGTGTCTTCGAGCACGAACTCTCCACCTTCCGCCGGCTGGCCGGGATGGGCTACGACAACGTCGAGTTGATGTTCCCCCTCGTCAACGATGGCGACGACGCCGACCGCCTGGTCGAGGCGATGGCGGGCGCGGGGATCGACCCCGACCGGCAGTCCTGGGGCGTGATGGTCGAGACGCCCGCCGCGGCGCTGTCGATCGAGGAACTCGTCGACGCGGGAATCGACTTCGCCAGCTTCGGGACGAACGACCTCACCCAGTACACGCTGGCGGTCGACCGCAACAACGAGCGCGTCGCCGACCGCTACGAGGCGACCCACCCCGCCGTCCGCTCGCTGATGAGCGACGTGATCGAGGTCTGCCGGGACGGCGACGTGCGTACGAGCATCTGTGGCGAGGCGGCCTCCGATCCGGAGATGGTGCGCTTCCTCGTGAAGGAGGGCGTCACCTCGGTCAGCGTCAACATCGACGCCGTCGGGGATGTCCAGCGGGAGGCAAAGCGCGTCGAGCAGCGCCTGCTTCTGGATTCGGTTCGCTAGCCGGCCCCTCCGCCCGCTATACTATCGGACAGAACGTTTGACACGCTCCGCTGGATCGTTACCCGGCGGAATGTATCATTGCTTCTGTCCGATAGTATAACCGCCTTCACCCCGCCGGATCGAACGGATCGACGGCCGAATCGAGTCGCGTAACGCCGTCGAACCGGTCGAAGTCGTCGTCGAAACTGTAGACGAACCCGGTGTCGGTCCGGCGCATGAACGCGACGATGATCGCGTCGGTGATCTCGATGCCCTCCTCGCGGCGAAACAGCGCCCGTCCACGCCGGAGATCCGCCGCCGCGAGATGGCGGAGTTCGAACCCGCCACTCTCGGTCAGGAAGTCGAGCGTCTCGACTGCCCGGTCGTGAGTGGCCGCCTTCGCGATGGGGTTCAACACCTCGGGGAGCGTGTAGTTCGTGACCAGCCCGCGGGGCAACGCTCCCCGGTCCATCCCCCGGACGATCGCGGTCGCCGGGTCGTGCCACTGGTCGTGCCGGCTCCGGAACGCGAAGAGGACGTTCGAGTCGACGACGGCGTCGGGCATCAGGACCAGTCGTAGCTCTCGGTGACGTCGACGGCGTCCGTCTCGCCCATGTCGACGGGATCGATATCCTCGGCCGCCCCGTAGCGCTCCCGGACGATCTCGGCGAGGAGCCGGTCCTCGCCGTCGACGATCCAGCGAACCCGGTCGCCGGGTTCGACATCGACCCGCTCCCGGATCGCTGCCGGAATCGTCACGGCGTAGCTCTCGTTTACCGTCGTTTCCGCGTCGTCGCTACTCACGTGGTAGCGTTGTGCCTCCGCCCGTATCAATTACCGGGATAATTGGTCCGGCACCCGGGAAACCACGATTCAATCGATTCGCGCGTCCACGACGACGTGGTACACGCCCTCGCTGTGGGTTTTCACGCGGCGCTGGTCTACCACCTCGACCGTCCGGCCCGCTTCCCGGGCCGCCTCGCGCAGTCGCTCGACGGGGCGCTCGGGCAACTCGGCGTCCGGCGTGGCCGCGTGCATGTGGAGGACGCCGCCCTCGGCGAGTACCGCGAGCGCGGGATCGAGGTACTCGACGGCGTCGTAGTAGCCCATCACGACGCGGTCGAACGTCTCGCCACCCTCCCTGAGGGCGTCGATCGCGTCACGGCAGTCCGCCCGGATCGGGCGCACCCGCTCGCCCACGTCGTTCAGCGGGGCGTTCTCGATCAGGTACTCGAAGGCCGTGGGGTTGCGCTCGATCGCCGTGACGTGGGCGCCGGCGCGGGCCATCGGGAGCGTGAAGTAGCCCACGCCGGCGAACATGTCGAGGACGGACTCGCCGGGTTCGACGACCTCGCCCATCCGGACGCGCTCGCGCTTGTTCCCCGGCGAGAACATGACCTCCGCGAGGTCGAGCGCGTACTTCGTTCCGTGCTCGGCGTGGACCGTCTCGGTGTCGGCGGAGCCGGCGACGACCTCGACCCCGGGTTCGCGGTGTTCGCCCTCGATGCCCTTCCGGTCGAGCACCGTCCCGGCGTTCTGCAGGTCCAAAAGCGCCGCCGCCACTTCCTCGCGGCGCGGACAGTCCCCCAGGCGGACGAGGACGACGTCGCCGATCACGGCCCAGGAGTTCGGGGCGGCCGCGATCTCGGTCTCGGAGAACCCGCGCTCGGCGAGCAGGTCGTCAAGTCCGGCGACGCGTGGCTCCGGGTCCGGCTGTTCGATCACCTCCCAGTCGCCAACGACGCCGTCGTCCGGCGCCGCGACGACCGGTACCTCGACGGTTTCGGTGTCGCGCTCGCGAACCCGGCGGGTGTCGTCGTACAGCCCCGCCTCGCGGAGCCGGGCGATGACATCCCCTGTCTCGGGCTTGTCGACGACGACCGCTACCTCCTCGGTGCCCGCCATCTCATTCCTCCGGGAGCACGTGCAGTCCCTCACGGTGTTTCAGCACCCGGACCGTTCCGGCGTCGGGGCCGAGATCGTCGGGACGGGCGATGGTCTTTGGCTCGTAGGTCTCGGGGTCGAGCACCTGGACGGCGCGGTCGTCCTCGACCGCCACGAGGGTCGTCTCCTCGCCGTCTTCCCGGGTGCCCAGCCGGGTCGCGTCCCCTAACTCCTCGATCGGCGCCTCGTAGTGCTCGCCCGTCGTGAGCCGTCGCCCCTTCAGGTTGTCCTGCACGCTACGGACGAGGACGGGTCCCTCGCCGTCGCCGGGGTCGATCACCTCGCCCGGGCGGTACGGCGGCAGGCGCACCGCGTAGGTAACCCGGTACACCTCCTCGCCGTCCTCGTCCTCGGTGACGAGCGTCTCGGAGGCGTCGACGGTGCCGCCGAACTCCGCGACCAGCTGGTCCGCGATCTTCCGGCCGATCTTCGTCGTCGACACCTTCAGGTCCAGGCCGCCGTCGGCCTCGCTCGCCTCCGTGATGAACGCGTCGCGGTCGCCCGTCGCCTCCATCTCGCCGACGACCTCCTCGGCGATCTCCCGCGCCCGCTGGACCTCCTCGCCCGCCGGATCCCGTCCCTCGGCGCGCACCTGGACGGTACTCGCGTAGTAGTCGCCCGCGATCCGGCCACACCGGGTGCAGGTGCCCTGTGAGATCTTCACGGGGACGGTCACGGTCTCCTCGACCGGCGTCCCCCGGACCACGCCGGAAAAGGTCGCCGTCATCCGGACCGTCGTCGGGTCGACCTGTTCGGGGTCGACCCCCCAGCGCACGTCGCGGGCGTCGACGTGGACGGAAAGCGCCTCGGTGACTTCGTCGATCGCCACGTCGGTGTAATCGCGGGCGTCGACGTCGATCCAGCGCTCGCCCCGCCGGACCGCGCCACAGGAGCCACACACCCCTACCTCGATCCGGTCTGGCGCGGAGACGAGATCGAACCGGTCGAGGTAACAGGAATCACAGAGCGCGCGGGTCCGGCGCCGGGTCCGGCCGACGTGCTCCGGGAGGTCGCGCTCGCCGGGATCGACCTCGACGGTCGCCCCACACTCCGGGCAGAACGGCGTCGACTCGCTCATACCCGCCGTTGGCGAGTCACGCGGTTAAGTTTCGCGCACTGGACCGGTTTCCCGATCAGCTCTCCGGTCACGGCACTGACTCGACGCCGGTGAACACGAAGCGCGCACGCTCCAATCGCGTAACGGCTGTGGAGGGACAGTTGTAGTCGTCGAACACGCGACCGAACGGATCGCCGCGGGTCGTGGCCTACTGGCGCTCCCACAGCGTTTCGATCCGTTCCTCGATGCGATCGAGGGCGAGGCTGATGACGTCACGATGGTCGTCCGGCCACTGGGCGTCCGCCGCGTTCGTGGGACTGGCGGCCGGCGGCGGATGGAAGTGATTCCGGGAATTGTGCGCGTTCGGATGCCGATCCCAGCGGCACTTCCACGCCCCTTCGTGGTGCTCCTCCTGATAGTGGACGTTGAAGTCGTCGTTGCGGTACCAGCGGATCTCGAAACGAGCCGACGTCTCCCCCGGGTAGTACTCGCGAGACAGTTCGGCCCGGAGGTGTACGTTCCCCCCATCGACCACCCTTGCCGACTCGAAGGTTCGACTCGTAGCGAATCGGGACTGCATCCGCTCCAGCACCGACCGATCCATCGGCGCGGGGCTCGCGCCGTCGTCCGCTGGCCCCATCGTCAGCTTAGCGATGGGGCCGTCGAGCCGGCGGCCTTCCGCCGGGCACGCTCGTGCAGGCGACGCTCCTCGATGGCGGTGGCCCAATCGCCGAGTTCCACGTACACGTCGTCGACCTGCTCCGCGTCGAACTCGAGGACATCGACCTCGGCGGGCGAGTCAGCGCCGTACTTCCCGCGGTAGGCCTCGATCCGGTCGGTCAGTTCCGACACGCGGGCCTGCAGCTCCTCGACGGTGTTCTCCTGCGCCAGCTCGTTCACCCGCCGCCACTCGAAGTAGTCGTCGTTGCGCTCGTACCTGACGGGCCGACCCTCGTGTCGGATGACGATACCGAGATCGGAATAGAAAGACAGGTGTGTCCGCGCGGACTCCCCCGAACAGTTCGCTCGCTCGGCGACCTCGGCGGCGGTCATCGGCTCTCGGGCGTGCAGCACCGCTCCGTACACGCGCTGTTTCGTGTCCTCGCCCTCGAACGGCCGATCGAACGGGGGCGGGCCGTCACGGCGGAGATCGTCCGTCATACGTCTCTCGACGCCCCCGGAACGTATATTTCTTTCTTCGGACAAAATATGTTGTCGAGTCGGGTAAACGACGCCACGGCGCTCAACTCGTCTCCGCACGGATCCCCATCGCTCATCGCAGAATCGCTCTCGCCGGGGTCGACGGCGAGAGGTCTGTCGTCGTGCGCCGCGCCTGCAGGCGGTCGCCGTCGCTCGCACGGCCCCGTCTCCCGGTGCCGACCGCCCTCTTCTCGGTTCCTCCCGGCCACGCAAACGAGTGCGACGAGCCTTTTATCGCTCGTCCCCGAACGGCGCACATGAAGTGGAAAGCGGACTGGGGACTGCGCCTCCGGATGGTCGTGACGATGTTTCTGCTGTTCGCGCTGTTCATCGTTTTCGCCGGGGCGCTTCTCACGTTCACCTCCTACGGCATGACGACGATCGTCTTCATGTTCGGCCTGTTCTCCCTGGGCCAGTGGTACTTCTCGGATAAGCTCACCCTCTGGAGCATGGGGGCGACGAAGGTCGACGAGAACGAGTACCCACAGCTGCACGCCGCCGTCGAGCGACTCTCCCAGCAGGCCGACCTGCCGAAACCGACGGTCGCCGTGGTCGACTCCGGCGTTCCGAACGCCTTCGCGACCGGGCGCTCCCGGAGCCACGCCGCGGTCTGCGTGACCACGGGGCTGATGCAGTCGTTGAACCAGGAGGAACTGGAGGGCGTCCTCGCGCACGAACTCGCCCACATCAAGAACCGCGACATGACGGTGATGACGTTCGCCGGATTCCTGTCGACGCTCGCGTTCATCGTCCTGCGGTGGGGATGGCTCTTTGGTGGCGGCCGGAACCGTCAGGGCGGGGGCGGGCACATCTTCGTCACGATCGCGATCTCGCTGGTGGTGTGGATCGTCTCCTACCTGCTGATCCGCGCCCTCTCGCGGTACCGGGAGTACGCCGCCGACCGCGGCGCCGCCGTCATCACCGGCCGGCCGTCGGCGCTGGCGTCGGCGCTCCGGAAGATTTCGGGCAACGTGGACCGCGTGCCCGACGACGACCTCCGGGACCAGGCGGAGATGAACGCCTTCTTCATCATCCCCATCAAGTCCGGCGTGGTCGGCCGGCTGTTCTCGACGCACCCGCCCACCGAGAAGCGCATCGAGCGCCTGCGCGACCTGGAGCGGGAGATGGAGACGGCGTAGGTCGGCTGGAGACGGCGTAGGTCGGCCAGAGACGACGTCGGTCAGTCGGCCGCAGTGTTCGTCCCCTTCGATCCGGAGTCGTCGGTTCCGTCCGGGCGCGGCATCGCCTCTAGCTCTCGCAGTTCCGGATCCTTCTCCAACCGCTCGTACTGTCGTCTCCAGGAGTCCTCGGGAAACAGCCCGTTGGCGTCGAACAGCTCCCGCGCCTCCTCGGTCAGCTGGTAGAACTTGTAGGGGTACCCCCGGGTTCGCTCCCCGGCGGGGATGACGAGTTCCGCCACGACGTTCGCGTCCTTCAGGACGGCGAGATGACCGCGGATCGTGTCCTTCTGCAGGCTCGGGTTCGTTTTCGCGAGTTCGTCGACGCTCGGGGCTCCCTTCGGGTGTCCCACGACGTCCGCGACGATGTTCGCCCGGCTCTCGTCGGTCACCGTCTGCAGGAGATGCCACGTCTCGTTCCCGTCGCCGACCCCACTCTGTGGCTCCATGATCGCGAGTACGCCGTCCGCCCGGATAAACACTTGGATCGTAGAGACAACTAATTGAGCGAGTATACGGGAAACTACTCGCGACTGGGATGGAACCAGCAGTTACAAGTCCGGTCGAGCCGTCCGGTACGGCGATGAGTGATGGCGACGACGCGGGCGCCTCGTCCAGTAGCGACGACGCGGGCGCCTCGTCCAGTAGCGACGACGTCGACGCCGAGTTCATCGACGTCGGCGGGCTGGCGCTGGACTACGAGGGCCACGAACGGCTGAAGTCGCTCCTGCACGGAGACCAGTTCCGGACGCTCGCGTACGCCGATCGGCGGTATCTCGTACTGGGAGCGGGAGGCGACGGTGCCGCCGCGGACCGCCGGAGGGAAGTGTACGGCCGGCTCGACGACCGCCCGGGGGCGACGGCGTTTCGACTGGAGGATTTCGGGGTCGCACCCGACGAACTCGCGCTCTGGGCGTCGCTGTACGAGCAGCTGTGCGATCGCGCGACCCACGTCGTGGCCGTGATCGAGGACTACGAGGGGGGGTACGTCTGGGAACTCGGCTACCTGTTTCACCGGGATGTCCGCGAGAAGGTCCGGGTGCTCAAGCGCGACTACGGCGACCCGGACACGAATCGCGACCACTACGACAACGGCATGGCGGCCTCGCACCTCCGGTTGCTCGAAAACGCCGACCGGACGGTCCGCTGGGAGGATCGGGACGAACTCCGGCGAGCGACCCAGGAGATTCCCTGACCGGCGAACTGACCCGACGCGAGACGGGCGGATTCGAAAAGGGATTTGGGCCCGCTCGTCGTACGTAGGGTCGATGGGACTGTTCGACGGGCTGAAGAGCGCGCTGGGGTTCGGCGCGGAGTCGGCGGCACAGAAGGCGGCCGACCCCGAGGACCTGTTCGGGATGAGCACCGCCTACCTGACGATGCACGCCGACCTCGATTTCGACGCCGTCGATGAGGCGGGACTGTGTTTCGCCGGCGTCGACTCGACCGACTTCGCCGAGGCGGTCGAGAACGTCAGGGGGATCATCGAGGCCGGCGAGGAAGGGACGATCGCCGAGACCCACGAGGACGACCACGGCTACCGGTGGGTGATCCTGCGAGACGAGGACTTCGAGGACCTCGTCGTGGGCGTCCACGCGGCCGCCGACGAGTTCGAGACGCGGGGGTACGGTCCCCGTCTCCTGGCTGCTGTCTTCGGGTTCGAGCGCGCCGACGGGACGCGGGCCTACTGGATCTACTCCTTCCGGCGGGGGAGTTACTACCCCTTCGCGCCGGCCGGGAAGAACGAGCGGGACAACGGGGTCGAGTTCAAACTCCGGAGCGTCCTGGAGGGCGAACTCGACGTGGAGTCCGATGAGTCCTACTGGTACCCGCTGTGGCCCGACCGGGCGGGCGGTCACCCCTGGGAGTGATCTCCCGCCGGGCGTCGCCAGCCGGCGGCCATTACGTAGTGTTTTCACCCGGGGCGCCGTACGCCGCGGTATCCGGCCCCGTGGATCGGTGACCCGATGCGACGACACACGACGACGCTCCTGATCGTGGCCCTGTTGCTCGGCTTGCTCGTGCTCGCGCCGACGGCGACGCCCTTTCGCGTCGAGAGCGCGACGAGCGACGCCGTGGCCCCGACGATCGAACGCGGCGACGCCTACGTGACGGTACCCGCCGAGCGGATCGAGCGCGGGGACATCGTGGTGTTCTGGGACTCCGGGGAGGGCCGTTTCCTGACGCGATCGGTGCTCGATACCGGGAACGACAGCTACGTCCTCGGGACGGCGGCGAACGCGAGCGCCAGTGGTCCGCGGATCGTCCCCCGTTCGGCGATCGTCGCCGAGGTCCTCACTGTCGGCGGATCGCCGGTCGTCCTCCCGGGGCTGGGCGGGGTGCTCTCAGCGCTCGCGGCCTACCGGATCGTCGCCCTGTTCCTCGTCCTCGTCGTCGCCGCGGCCTGGGCCGTCCGGGCGCGCCTGTCCGCCCGAACCGGCGGGCGGATGGCGACGGTCCGGCTCCGGACGGTCGCGGTTCCCCTCCTCGCCGTCCTCTTCGTGACCTGCGTCGCGATCACGCCCCTCTCTTCGACCTCCTACCGGCTGACCTACGCCGTCGCCGAGGCCGACGAGCCCGGGCTGGCGGTCGGTGAGGGCGTCACCCGGAACGTCTCGTTGCCGGTCACGACGCCGCCGCTCACGCAGTGGGTGGTTCGCGGCGAGGCCGTGTCCGTCGCGAACTACACCGAGGAACGCGGCGCGGTCAACGCGACCCTGTCCGTCCCCCCGCCCGAGGAGGCCGGGCGCACCGTCGTCGCGGTGCATCTCTTCCCCTACCCCGAGTGGGTGCCGCCGTCGCTTCTCGAGGCGGCCCACGACGTCCACCCGGTCGTCGCGAGCTTGCTCGGCGCCCTGTTTCTCGTCGGCCCGCTCGCCCTCCTGTACCGGCTGTTCCTTGACGGGAGCCGGCCGATCGCACACGTCCGGCGGCGTCGCCTCCACCGGCTCCGGCGGAAGTAACCGCGTCGCCGGGGGCGTGCGAGCCGAAAGGCGGTTCAACGCTGAACACCTGTATCCGGGCGTGAACCCCCGGAGACTGGCGAGCGGTGCGCTCACCGTCCTTCTCGCCGTCGTGCTCGGCGCCCTCCTCCTGGGAAGCGTCCTCGGCCAGCCGATCCTGCTGGGGTTCGTCGAGACCGGGAGCATGGCGCCGACGCTGGATCCGGGCGACGGGTTCATCGCGGTGCCGACGGCACTGTCCGGCGAAATCTCCGAGGGCGACGTGATCGTCTTCGAGGCGAAGGAGGTCGGGGGGGGCGGGCTCACCACCCACCGCGTGATCGGCGTCACCGATGAGGGGTACATCACGAAGGGCGACGCGAACCCCGTCACGGATCAGGACGGCGCGGAGCCGCCCGTCCAGCGCGGCCAGATCAAGGCGACGGCGCTCCAGGTCGGCGGCGAGGTGGTCGTCATCCCGAAACTCGGGGTGGCGGTCGTCACCGTCCAGGAGGCGATCACGGGGGTCCAGCAACGCCTCGCCGTCGTGACCGGGACGCGATCGCTACTCGGGACCCGGGGACTCGCCTACCTCCTGTTCGGGATCGGGGTCATGGCGTACGCCGCGAGCGTCCTGTTCGCGCGCGACGATGGGCGGAAGCGCCGTGAGCGTGCCCGCGACGACGGCACCGTCGACTACCGGGCTCTCCTCGTCGGCCTGACCGTCGTCCTCGTGGCCGTGACGACGGCGGGCATGACGCTGGGGGGTGGCACCCAGGAGTTCCCGGTGGTGAGTTCGAGTTCCGACGCCCCCGGCGTGGGCGTGATCCCGGCGGGGGAACGCGAGAACGTGACCTACACCGTCCCCGGCGCCGGATACGTGCCCGCGGTGGTGTTCCTCGAACCGGGGAGCGACCGGATCGACGTCGCGCCCTCGGAGTTGTACGTCCCGCCCGGCGAACACGCCAACGCGACCGTCACGATCCACGCCCCCGAGTCCACCGGCAACTACCCCCAGTACCTCACCGAACACCGGTACCCCGGCGTGCTCCCCCGCGAGACGATCCGGGCGCTGTACCGGATCCATCCCTGGGCGCCGATCGTCGCCATCGACGCCCTGCTCGCCGTCGGCTTTCTCGGCCTCGGCGCGGCGCTTCTGGGGACCCGTCCGATCCGGGTCCGGGCCCGGGAGTCGCCGTCGCTCGCCGAGCGCGTCCGGCGGTGGCTCAGGTGACTACAGGTTCAGCCACTCGCCGATCTCCGTCGGGCCCGCGCCGTAGTAGTAGACGATGTCACCGTCGACGACGGCGTAGATGTCGTATTCGTCGTCCCAGATGACGCGCTTGTTGGAGTCGATCCCGATGTCGACGATCCCCTCTAGATCCTCGATGCGAACGTACCGCTTGTTCGTGCCCGTGGGAATCTCGCCCCGGGAGATCCACTCGTCGTAGCGGTTCCGGGAGATCCGGGTCCGGATCTCCTCGGCGTCGAGGTCACGCCGGACGAACACGGCGACTGCAGCGAGCGCGAGCGCGAGCACGCCGGCGGCGCCAAAGCCCAGGTACTCGATCGGATCCGGCCGCACCGTGGACCGGCGGGTCGCGAACGACTCCTCCGTCCGGCTCGTGGCGAGGTCGCCGTCCAGGAGGTACGCCTCCGACTCCATCACGAGCGGGACGCTCGCCGTCATCGTCCCGCCGTACGTCGGCGACTCGCGGACGTCGTGGGTCACGTTGAGGCGAATCTCGACGGCGAAGGTACCGGCGCTCCCGACCTCCTCGCGGAACCGCGCGGCGTCCTCGCGGATCGCGGAGACGTTCACCGTCTCGATCGTCGAGGCCGAACCCTCGGCCGTCCGGTAGGTCTCGTTCGCGTACGTCCGCGTCCGCTGCCAGAAGGTTTCGTCGTTCCGGGTCGCCCGGAACCGGACGGAGAGCCGGTGGGTGATTGAGGCCGTGCGATTCGCGTCGAGGGACGTGTTCACGGCGAGCGTGAGGTTCGGCGTCGCCCGGAACAGGTAGACGGGTTTGTCCCGCAACACCTCGCTTTCGTTGTACAGGGTCGTGTTCCCGGTGACGACGGCGCTCGTCCCCACGGTCGTCGAGACGTCCTCCTGGTACACCGGCACGCGTTCGGTCGTCTCGGTCGGCTGGGCGGCCGTCCAGGCACCGGCAAAGGCGATGACGCTGGCGAGCACGAGCGCGGCGGCGATGACCGTCCCGTACTGGACGAGCAGGTACTTGGGACGGTCGACGGTCGACATCGAGCTGTACGATCGTATCAGTGGAGGTATAAAAAGCGTGTCGTTGCCCCACGACGGGCGTCCGACGGGTGGCTACGCCGAGTGCTCCCCGGGGGGGCGAGGCGGGCGGAGCGTCGGATCGTCGATCCGGAAGGCGAGAAACGTCGCGACGAAGCCCAGCGCGTATCCCAGGAAGTGGCCGTACACGTCGACGACGCCGCCCGACCGGACCGGGTCAGCCGGGAAGGCCAGGAACACGGCGACGAAGAAGACCACGACGGTGCCGAGGACGAGTTCGAACTCGCCGGTGTGCTCCAGGAGGTTCCGGATGGCTGCCGCCGAGAGCTCCCGGTAGACGTGCCCGGCGTACACGACGGCGACGAGCGTGGTGCCAGCGACGATCACGAGGCGGGTGTCACCGGGGGGGACGACCCGCGCGGCCACGACCGCCGCGCCGGCGAAAAAGAGCGCGGGGGCGTGATCGAGGCGGATGTCGCGTTCGAGCCGGGCGAGGTACACCGTCTCGAACAGGGGGAGCATCCCGACGAACGCCATGTTGAGCCCCGAAAAGCCGACCACCTGCCCGGAACTCCCGAGCAGGACGTGCAGCGCCGACAGGACGAGCGGGAGGGCGATGAGAACGCCGACGAAGGGGATGAAAAACACCTGCCGGCAGTCGCCGAGAACCGCGAGCAGGTACGCCGCCGGAACGGCGAGACCGTACACCGCGAGGTTCCCGAGCAGGTGTCCCGCCGAGCGATGGACGAAGTGCGTGGCGTACGCCGAAACGAGGGACGGTGCCGCCGGCGAGAACACGAACGACTCCCGGAGCGGGGCCGGCAGGGCGAAGACGGCCACGAGCACGGCCGGCACGCCGAGGACGGCGACGACATCCCGAGGTCGGAGCGCCGCACGGAGACGGGAAGCGGGCGTCTGCATCCCGTCGGAGGAGCAACGCCGGGTGCTTAACGCTGTGGAAGCCACGCCGGGGCGACGTCGTTTCGGTGATCGATAGATCGATATGGCGGAAGCACGTAGGTTCCTGCAGTTGGGAGATTCCCTGATGGGACGCCACGCCCGCCTGTTCGCCGTGTTCGCCGTGTTCACAGCGGCGCTTCTCGTGGTCGGATCCGGGGCGTTCACCACGGTGCAGGCGGATCGGACCGTCGACGTCGACGTGGCGGGCGACGACGCCGCCCTGCTGGAGCTCCGGCCCCACTCCGGCGCCAACGGCGCCTACGCCTCGCTTTCCAGTGACGAACTCGAGATCGGGTTCGGGAGCGTCACGGCCGACGGCGTCAACCAGAACGCGACGACGACCATCGGTGACGTGTTCAACGTGACGAACCAGGGGACACAGACGGTGTCGGTGTACATCACCGAGTCGGGCACCTACCCCGGAGTGGTCACCTTTGAGACCGCCGGCGGCACACGGATCGACGGCGGATCGGCCAACGCCGTCCCCGTCGCGGTCGGCGAGACGATCGAGATCACGATCGAGATCGACACCACCGGGACGAACTTCGCCGCCGGCGACGCGCTGATCGACTCCGTTACCGTCCACGCCGAGGCCTGATAGTGACTGCTCTCACTGTGTACCGCTGATCGCCGCCAATGGGCGTGGCGATCAGCGGAAGAGACGAGAGCATTACGAGACCCGTCGAAAGCCCGGACCTACGTCGTATCCTCGACTGTCGAGGACTCGAAGTTGCCGTCGGCGTCGAACCCGGTGACCGTGAGCGAGTAGGTGGTGTTGGCCTTGATCGTGTCCCCCGAGTTGGGCTGGATCGTGACGGCCGGGTTACCGTTCGGGTTGTACCGATCGGGATCCGAAAAGCTCGTCACGTCGAGGCTCCCGACGACGGTGCCCGCTGAGCCACCCTCCCGGACGCGGAACTCGATCCGGTCCAGATCAGCGTCGGGGGTGGTATTATCGTCGTCCCGAATGTCGACTTTCTTGATCTCGAACACGTTACCCTGGTTGCCGTTGCCCGGGAGGACGGCGGCGAAGTCCTGGTCTTTCTTGGGTGCCTGTATCCGGACCGCCCCCGCAACGTTCCCGGACTGTGACTCGACGGAACCGGTCGTGTCGAGGATGAGGCCGCCCGCGGAGGTCACGCTCACGCTGTAACCGACCGCCCCAGTGGCGCTCGCCGTGATATCGACGAACTGGGAGTTGCCCGAGATGAGGGTGAACGTGACGGTCGACCCGGAGCCACCCTCGTTGTCGTACAGGGTGCCGTCGCCGCCGTTGTCAAGCGTGACCGTGATCGTGACCGTCTCGGTGGTGTTGTTGGTGAACTGAATCATCGGCTCCCGGGTGTTCTTCTTGACGGGGCCTTGGCCGACGATGCCGACGACGGCGTTGCCGCTGGAGGCGACGCCGATGGGCGAGTTCCGTCCGGCGTTGACGAGGCTGAACGCCCCCGAGGGAAGGAGGGCGGCGCCGCCGCCAGCCAGGAGCGCCGCGCCGCCGCCGAGTTTGAGCAGGAACCCGCGGCGTCCGGACTCGCCGGAACTGGGGGCCGAACGGCGGCGTTTTCGTGACATGGTGTGTTGGAAAGACGCGCCCAGGGGCGCGTCGGACCGGGGTCGATTCGGGCTGGTAACTCCCCATAGACGCCAGAAGCGGGTATATTTGATGGTTCGTGCAGTGATCCGGACCGGAAGCGCGGTCAGGCCCGGGTCCGGTCGCGACTGCGCTCCTCGCGGTCGTACCGGCGGGCGAGCAGCCACCGCAGCCCCGCGAGCGCGAGGACGGCAGTGATGGCCACGAGGACGATCCGGCCCTCGAAGCCGAGCGTCCACTGGATAACGTCGAGTCGCGGGTCGGCCCGGTCGGGGTCGACGCCGACCGCGAGCGTGGCCTCGTCGGTGCTGGTCGCGCCGAACTCGTCCTCGGCGGTGGCGCTCACGACGCGTGCGCCCCGATCGAAGGAGCGCTCGACCGTCCGACCCATGGCGGTCGACCCGTCCGCGAATCGCCAAGTAACCGTCGCGTTGCCGACTTCGTCCGTGACGTTCGCACGGAGTGTAATCGACTCGTTGGGTGGGAGCCGCCCGTCGATCGGCCCCCCGTCGGCGCGCTCGATGTCGACGGTCGGACGGTCGTTCGCGATCACGCGGTACGTCGTCGTGTCCGACAGGCCAAACGAGTCGGTGATGGTGAGGTTGACCAGATGGCGGCCGGGGTCGTCGAACCGGACGTCGGCCGTCTCACCCTCGATCGTCCGGTTTCCGGTCCGCCAGGTGTACGCGACGTCGTTGTCCGCGAACACGCCAAAGAGGCTGAACCCCGGCGTGCGCGCCCGGAGGATCACGTCGCCGCCCTCCCGGCCGACGACGGTCGTCGGCAGGAGGTTCCAGCCACCCCTGGTCCGGCGCCCGAGGCGGGCGTCGGCGGGATCGGTGTCGGCGAAACGCTCCTCCGCGACGCGGAGCCGGACCGACGCCGGCGCTTCCTCGCGGTCCGGCGGGACCGGGATGTCGACCAGTTTCACGAGGCGGCGCTCGGAGTCGATGGCGTATGAGGTGTTCACGAGCGAGCGTGCTCCCGACAGCGAGACGGTCTCGCCGACGTCGATCAGGGCGTCGGCGTTTCGCCCCCCGAGCCGGGCGTCGCGCTCGTTTCGTTCGTTCGAGAAGGCGGGGCCGGAGCCGGTCGTCCGGTTGATGACCGCGACCGGCGGGGCGGTCACGTTCCGGTCGTTGCGCTCTCCGAGCACCGCATCGAGGTACGTCGGATCGAGTTCGGAGACGTTCTGGGAGAGCCCGGTGCCGTCGTCGAACTCGATGTCGACGGCGACGGACTCGTTGCTCCCCGGGTCGTCGTCGCGCTGGTAGCGGGCGTGGAGCCGGATCGAGGAGAGGATCCGGTCGCCGGCCTGCCGGCCCGTGCTGTCGACGTCGAGACCGACCTCCCGCGACGCCCCCGGCGCGAGCGTCAGGTTCGACCCCCGGCTCTGGATCGAGCGTCCGTCCCCGACGTACAGCCCGACGGCGTCGCTCGCGTCGTGGGTGACCCAGGTCTCGACGGAGGTGTTGTCGTGGTTCGAGATGACGAACACGCCGTCGATGCGGGTGTCGGCGTCGGGGTTGACGTTCGGCACCTCGACCACGAGGTTCCCCTCGGCGTCGACGGTCGCGTACTCGCCGTTTCCGCCGTCGGCGGGCCGGAGCTCGACGTCGGGCTCCCCGGCGAAGACCTGGTCGTGGCCGCCCCCGTGGACCGCCGCCGTCGGCACTATCACGCCCAGGACGCCCAGGGCGACGAGTGCGACGGCTACGGTGTTGAGGCTGTAGAGTTTCATGTGTGTTACCGAGCGTGGGGTCCGAATCGGACTCTCGGCTAAGCGGCGTCTTCTGACGGAACGGGACTCGGGGCTAACCTACCTCGTTCACCCAGCGGGTAGTTCTCCGGGAGCTGATCCGAGTTGGTCTACGGCTCCGATGCTTCAATTTCGATGACGATTTCGAAGTCATCACTGATGTCATCCACACCGACGTCATCAGATCGGAGGTTGAACACCAGACCGATCTGCTGAGTATCGCCGGAACTGAGGGTTTCGGTACTCAGAGTACTGTTCGACCCGTCAACGACGGTGATGTCACCCGAGTCCAGTGCCGAGCCACCGCCAACAGAGGTGATGCTCACCGTGAGATCCACATCGTTGTTTCCGTTGTTGGTGATGTTCAGGAGCGGCGTCAGCGCCGTCGTTGCGTTCGGGTTCAGACCCGAAGCGTCGGCGCCTATCCCCGAGCTGGTCAGATCGATTTCTGCCTGACCATTACTGAACGTGACCGCGCCCTCGTCGATGCTGCTCGGTTCCGACAGCCCGAGCAGAGCCGATGAGTCGCCGGTCACGTTGACCGTCGCAGTACGGTCCGCCTGTACACTCGTAAACGCGCCACTCGCTGCAACCAGCCCGATCGCCGCGAAGACGGCGAGCAGGGCAAACAGTTTTCCTTTGGGTCGTGTCATTGTATGTGTCACCTGTGTGTTCGTTCGCGCGTCGCGGGGGACCAGTCGGCCATCACCCGTCTGCGCTTGTTACCCTCATATACCCCCACCCCCATTGTAAGATCGTCCTAACTCGGGGTTACGACTTCCTAACGATCGCGTTAACGGCCGGCTAAACGGGGTTAGACCGGGCTACCAGCTCGTCTGAGTCGCCCATTTATTACTAACGGGAATCATCGTGGCGTATTATGACATGGAAGGTAGATTCGGCACGGGGGCCCGGGAGAGTGCAGTACGGTGACCACGAGCCGACGCCGGGCGTACTCCGGGATTACCGCGCCGTATTCCGGGCTTTCCGAACATTTATTTCACTCCCAGGACATGTGTTTGACGGCTGCTGCCCCGGCGTATCGACTGGACGGTCGGTCGGCCGGGACGGACGACTCGTCCGACAGGGGGACTGACGTGAACAACGATGTCACGGTCGAAGACGGGCCCGCAACCGACGGCGAGGCGTCCCTCTCCAGCGACGACATCTACGACCAGCTCGCGAACCGGCGCCGGCGGTACGCGCTGCACTACCTCAAGCAGGCCGGCGAACCCGTCGCGGTCCGTGACCTCGCCGAACAGGTCGCGGCGTGGGAGAACGATACGACGGTCGCGGCGCTCGGCTCCCAGGAACGCAAGCGCGTGTACATCGCGCTGTACCAGTCACACCTCCCGACGATGGACGCGGAGGGCCTCGTCGCGTACGACGACGAGGCGGGACGCGTCGAGTTGACGGGCGAAATCGCCGACATCGACGTGTACATGGAGGTCGTTCCTGGGGACGACATCCCCTGGGACCTGTACTACCTCGGCCTGTCGGCCGCGAACGGCGCCTTGCTCCTGCTCGCGTGGCTCGACGTGCGACCGTTCACCGCCGTGCCGGACCTGGGGTGGGCGGTCGTCGTCCTGGTCTCGTTTGCGGCCTCGGCGTTCGTCCAGTCGTTTTACCGCCGCCGAATGCGGCTCGGCGACGAGGGACCGCCGCCGGATCTCGTGAACGCCGAGTAGGCGGGGGCCGACCGGAACCGAAGCTGTTTTCATCCATCATTTTCACTTTCACTCTCCTGTTTACGGAGCTTTATATCCCGTGGGGCACAACCGGTGGGTACCATGGCAGCAGACGCAGATCTCAAAGACCTGCCGGGCGTGGGCCCGGCGACGGCGGAGAAACTCAGGGACAGCGGCTTCGAGTCCTACCAGAGCATCGCGGTCGCGAGCCCGGGCGAGCTCTCGAACACCGCGGATGTCGGCGAGGGCAACGCCGCCGACATCATCCAGGCCGCCCGCGAGGCCGCCGACGTCGGCGGCTTCGAGACCGGTTCGGCGGTGCTCGAACGCCGCGAACAGATCGGCAAGCTCACCTGGGGGGTCCCCGAGGTCGACGAGCTGCTGGGCGGCGGTGTCGAGACCCAGTCCATCACGGAGGTGTACGGCGAGTTCGGCGCCGGCAAGTCCCAGGTCACCCACCAGCTCGCGGTCAACGTCCAGCTCCCGAAAGAGCACGGCGGCCTCGAGGGCGGCGCGGTGTTCGTCGACTCGGAGGACACCTTCCGGCCCGAGCGCATCGACGACATGGTCCGCGGGCTCGAAGCGGAGGTCCTCGCCGACACGATGGAGCTCCACGGAATCGAGGGCGACCCCGACGACGAGGACGCGCTGGAGGCCCTCGTCGAGTCGATGCTCGAGGAGATCCACGTCGCGAAGGCCTTCAACACGAACCACCAGATGCTGCTCGCGGAGAAGGCGAACGAACTCGTCGAGGAGTCCCAGGACGAGGAGTTCCCCGTGCGGGTCCTCGCGGTCGACTCGCTGACGGCACACTTCCGCGCGGAGTACGTCGGCCGCGGCGAACTCGCCGAGCGCCAGCAGAAACTCAACAAGCACCTGCACGACCTCATGCGGATCGGCGACCTCCACAACGTCGCCGTCCTCGTCACGAACCAGGTCGCGTCGAACCCCGACTCCTTCTTTGGCGACCCCACACAGCCCATCGGGGGGAACATCCTGGGCCACACCTCGACGTTCCGGATGTACCTCCGGAAATCGAAGGAGAACAAGCGCATCGTCCGGCTCGTCGACGCCCCGAATCTCGCCGACGGCGAGGCCGTCATGCGCGTCGAGGGTGCCGGGCTGAAGCCCGAGTAGTCGCTACTCGGTGCTCGTCGTCTCGACGTCGCGTTCGCCCTCGTAGCGCTTCGCGCCGTCCTGGAGGACCTTCTCCGCGAGCACCGCACACTTGATCCGCATCGGCGTCACCTCGACGCCCAGGAGATCGAGCACGTCGTCGCGATCCAGGTCGTACAGCTCGTCGATCGTCATTCCCGTGACCTCCTCGGAGAGCAGGCTCGCGGCGGCCTGGCTGATCGCACAGCCGTCGCCGGTGAACGTGACCGCCTCGACCCGGTCCTCGGAATCGAGGGCGACGAACACCTCGATCTCGTCGCCACATGAGGTGTTCTCCCCGACGTGGGAGAAGGTGGCGTCCTCCAGTTCCCCGTAGTTGCGTGGGTTGCGGTAGTGATCGAGGATCTGCTGGCGGTACATGTCCGAGCCCATGCCCATAGTGGATACGCGTAGGCGAGGCCGGCCCAAAAGGGTTCTGTCCCGTGGCCCCCGCGGAGCCGAACCCGACAGTCACCGTGGCGGGATCGACCCCAGCCGACCGAGCGCGGAGAGGGAGGCGAGCGCGAGGACGGCGACACAGAGAAGCACCAGCGCCACGGGATAGGCGGCGTCCAGCCCCGCCGTCGAGAAGGCGACCCAGACCTCGACCGGCATCGTCCGGGGGTAGTACGCGAGGGTGAGCGTCGCGCCGAACTCCCCGATGGCGCGGGCGAAGGCGAGCGTCACGCCGGCGAGCACGCCCGGAAGCGCGAGGGGGAGCGTGACCCGCCGGAAGGTCCGGAACGGCCCCTCCCCGAGCGTCCGCGCCGCGTCCTCCAGCTCTCGGTCCACCCCCTCGAAGGCCGCCTTCGAGGTAAGGACGACGAAGGGCGAGGCGACGAACGTCTGTGCCAGGACGACGCCCGCGAGCGACCGCGAGAGGGGGACCCCGATCGCCCGCGCCGCCGCGCCCAGGGGCGCGTCGGGCCCCACGACCGAGAGCAGGAGCAGGCCGCTCACGACCGGCGGGAGGACCAGCGGCATGACGACGACCGCCGTCAGGGCGCCCGACCCGCGGTACGCCGTCCGGGCGAGCCAGTACGCGAGCGGGACCCCGAAGACGACCGCGAGGGCGGTACTCAGGCTCGCGGAGACGAGCGACGTCGCGGCCGCCGCGAGCACGCCGGGATCGCCGAGGCGGGACAGGACGGCCGCGGGCGACTGGGCGACCAGGAGCGCGCCGATCGGGACGCCGTAGTACAGCAGGAGGACGCCCCCGAGCAGGGCGGCGATCCCGGGCCATCGACGGGTCGCGGCGGGTCGCGGTCCGCTCATCGAACCACGTCGGGAACGTCGCCGGCGTATCGCGGGTACCCCTCCGGGACGCCGAAGCCGAACGCCGCGAGGTAGTCGCCGGTCACGTGACGCTCGAAGGCCGCCGCCGTCGCCGTACCGGGGTTCCGGAGCGTCGCGCCGTACGCGATGGGCGCGCCCGCGACCGTCCGTCCGCCCGGCAGGTCGTAGCTCGCCGTCGCGTACTCCGCCGCGAACGCCGGGTCGCCCAGGTCGATCGCCGGCGGGAGGCCGAGGAACGCGTAGTCCCGTTCTATCGCCGTGCTCCGGTAGACGAAGGCGGCCTCGATCTCCCCCGTTTCGAGGGCGCTCGCGAGCCGCGTTTCGGGGTAGACCTGCCGACGGCGGGGGATCGCGTCCCGGAGATCGACGGCCGTCCCGTAGTGCTCGCTCGCGAGTTCGAGGACAAAGAGGGTGCGGTAGCCCAGCGGATCCAGGTCGGGGTCCGTCCGGCCGAGCCGAACGCCGCCGAGCAGGGGTTCGTACCAGCGGTCGGGGGCTGCCGACTCGATCCGGCTCCCGCCGGGCGTTCCGGGATCGTAGGCGAGCACCACGGCGTTTGTCGCGAACGCGGCGTACCAGTCCGGGGATAACGGCGACGAGAACAGCGCGGCGTCCGCGAGCGAGACGACGTCGGGGTCGCGCTTCCCCGAGGCGACCAGCCGGGCTCCCCGGGCGGAGCCGTGGGCCTCCACCCTGAGGGGACGATCCAGTGCGGGACGCAGGCCGTTCTCGACCGCGTCGTGGAGGCTCCCGGCGATCAGCATCGAGACCGGTGGCGCCCCCGATCCGCCCGCCGTGAGGGTCGTACAGCCCGCGAGGCCGCCGATTCCGGCCGCGACGCCGGCGAGCACCTCGCGACGCGATCGTTGTGTCTCGCTCGACATAACGGTTGGCGGTGGTTGTGCCGAGGCCGACATAACGGTTTTGCCGCCCGGGGTTCGAGAGACGGCATGGACGCGCAGGTGACGCCGCGGTTGCGGATCGGCGCGACGGAGTTCGGCCCCGAGGACGCCGCGCTGTTGCGCGCGGTCGCGGCGGCGGGATCGCTCAACGCCGCCGCCGCGGCGCTGGGGCGGTCCTACTCGCGGGCCCACGACCGCGTGCGGACCCTGGAGGACGCCGCGGGCACCCTCCTCGACCGCGAGCGCGGCGGCTCCGGCGGCGGCGGGAGCGAGCTCACCGACAACGCCCGCGACCTGCTCGCGCGGTTCGATCGCCTCCGGGCGGCGCTCGAGGGCACCGCGGGAACGGCGGAAACCGTATTCGAGGGGACGGTGTCGGACCGGACTGGCGACCTCGCGGACGTCGAAACGGGCGCGGGACGGGTCCGCGCGCGCCTCGTCGAACCCGCCGGGCGTCCGGCGTCGTCCGCCGACGGGCGCGTCCGTCCCCCCTCGCCCGGCGAACGCGTCCAGGTCTCGTTGCGCGCGGACGCGGTGACGCTACACGATCCCGCCGTCGCCCCGCCGGGCGACGACACCAGCGCACGCAACCGGTTCGAGGGGACGGTCGCCGGGGTCGACCGCGGCGGCGGGATCGCCGAAGTGATCGTCGACGTCGGTGCCGACACGGGACTGGCCGCGCTCCTCACTGCCGAGAGCGTCGACCGGCTCGACCTCGGGCCGGGGGACGCGGTCGTCGTTTCGTTCAAGGCAACCGCGACACGGGCGACGCCCGTGGCGGAGTAGGGGATCCAGCTATACCGCGAACAGCTCGCGGGCGCGCTCGACGGCTTCGACCAGCCGGTCGACCTCCTCGCGGGTGTTGTAGAGGTAAAAGGAGGCCCGCGCCGAGGCGGCGATCCCCATCTCCGAATGGAGGGGCTGGGTGCAGTGGTCGCCCGCGCGGATGGCGACGCCGAAGTCGTTACAGATCGAGGAGAGGTCGTGGGCGTGGATCCCCTCGACGTTGAACGCGACGACGCCGCCCCGTTCCTCGCCGACCGGCGGGCCGTAGATCTCCACGTCGTCGAACTCGCCCAGCCGGCGCATCGCGTACTCCGCGAGGTCGTTCTCGTGGCGCTTGACGTGATCCAGCCCGATCGAATCGAGGTAATCGGCGGCCTTAGCCAGGGCGATGCCCTGGGCGATCAGTGGGGTTCCGGCCTCGTACTTCCATGGTAACTCGTTCCAGGTGGTCTCCTCGAAGGAGACGCGCTCGATCATGTCGCCCCCATAGAGGAACGGCTCCATGTCCTCCAGGAGCTCCCGGCGCCCGTACAGCCCGCCGATCCCCGTCGGCCCGGCCATCTTGTGCCCGGAGAAGGCATAGAAGTCCACGCCGAGATCCGTCACGTCGACGGGCATGTTCGGGACCGCCTGGGCGCCGTCACCGAAGAGCAGGGCGCCGTGGTCGTGGGCGATATCGGCGAGCGCCGGGAGGTCGACGATCGTGCCCAGCACGTTCGAGACGTGGACGGTCGAGACCATGCTCGTGTCGTCGTCGATCCGTTCGCGGGCCTCCGACATGTCGAGGCGGCCCTCCTCGGTGACGGGGACGTACCGGACCTCCGCGCCCGTCCGCTTCGCGATCTGTTGCCACGTCACGAAGGAGGAGTGGTGTTCCATCTCCGTGAGGACCACGTTGTCCCCCGGCCCCAGTTCGTGCAGTCCCCACGCGTAGGCCACCAGGTTCATCGACTCGGTAGTGTTTTTCGTGAAGATCATCTCCTCGCGGCCGTCGGCACCGATGAAGTCAGCGAGGCGGTCGTGGGCCTCCTCGTAGGCGATGGAGGCCTCCTGGCTGAGGTGGTGGATGCCCCGGTGGACGTTGGCGTTGGTGCCGTGGTAGTAGTCGACGATGGCCTGCACGACCGGCTCGGCGGTCTGGGTGGTGGCGGCGTTGTCGAGGTAGACGAGGTCCTGGCCGTCACCCACCTGGCGGCCGAGGATCGGGAAGTCCTCGCGTATCCGGTCGACGTCGAGGGCGGCTTCGTCGTACGTGCTCATTACGTGTCCCGTGGGTCCGGAGGCGTAACACTTCTTCGGTCGGCCTAACTTCCGGGTGCTTCGGCCGGTGTGTCCGAACAAAAGACGGATATCGATCGGCCGTGTTGCTCCGGTATGGGCACCATCCGGAAGGTACTCACCGTCCTCGCCGTGCTCGTCGTCGTGATCGCGGTGGTCATCGTGGCGGGACTGGCCACGGGGGCCCTCGGCGCGCCGAGCGTGGAAGGTATCGACAACCGATTCGGCTCCGTCAACGAGACGGCGACGATGATCGAGACGAACGTCACCGTCGACAACCCCAACCCGATCGGGATCAACCTCGGCGGCGTGTCCATCGACTACGGCGTGTCGATGAACGACGTCCGGATGGCGGACGGGCGAAAGGAGGGCGTCTCCATCGGGTCGGGGGAGTCGACGGTGTCCCTGCGGACCCGCATGAACAACACGCGCATCCCCGAGTGGTGGGTCTCCCACGTCGAGAACGGCGAGCAGACGACCCTCGCGGTCGACGGGACGGTCAGTTCCTCGCTGCTCGGCCAGTCGGCCGAGATACCTCCCGTCGAGCGCGAGATCTCGACGGACATCGATGGAGCGCTCGATTCGAACGAGACGCGCCCGATCAACGCGAGCCAGCCGCTGGTCTCCGATCCCGTGCTGTACCTCAACGAGACCCGGGGGGAGTGGGGCGAGGTGAACGACTCCACCACGGAGATCGAGATGGAGTTCGTCGTGTACAACCCCAAGTCCTACGCCGTCCCCGTCTCCGAACTCGGGTATAACATGACGATGAACGGCGTCCCCGTCGGGTCGGGTCAGTCGGAGAACACGACCACGGTCGAACCCGGGACGACCGAGACGATCACCACGACCACGAACATGGACAACAAGAAGCTCGACGAGTGGTGGGTCACCCACGTGGAGAACAACCAGGTCACCGAGTTGGAGATCGCCTTCTCGGCGCGGATCGACCTGTCGAACGCGGGGGTCGGAGGGGTCGAGCCCGTCGAGGTGCCGCTGGACACGATCGAACACGAGTTCGAGACGGACGTCTTCGGGAACAAGAACGAGTCGTCGTCGTGAGGATCGGGAGTCCGACTCAGATTCTGACGAGCTGTGCGTGCCGGGTTTCGCCGATGTCCAGAACAGTCTCGGGATCGACGATGCCGGCCTCGACGGCCACCTCGACCGCCCGGTCGCCGACGAGGTTCGCGACCTGTGCGCCCCGCAGGCTCGCGACGACCACCTCCTCGTCGGCGCGATCGCCGCCGTAGAACTCCTCGTTCACCGTGAGCGAGACCCGGCCGTTCTCGAAGGTCTCCCCCAGGATGTCGGCGTCACAGACCGCCACGAGCCGTCCCTCGTCGGTGTCCCGCTCCGCCAGCAGGAGCGACTCCTCGGCGTCGCCCGTCGTCCCGGGCTCGTCCGCCTTCTCGCCCTCGTCGGTCCCCCTTGCTTCCGGGGCGTCGCTCATCGTTCCATCAGTTCTTCCTCGGCGCGCTCCCGGAGCTTCTCGGCCTCCTCCTCGGCCGCCGCGGCGTCCTCGTACTCCCCGAGGCCCTCCAGGGCGCGTGCTTTCTCCTCCAGGACGTCCGCGTTGCGAAAGCCCAGCCGGATCGCGTTCTCGATCGACTCCAGTGCTTGCTCGGCGAGGCCGCGCTCGTTGAGGAAGAAGGCGCGGTTGTACCACGCCTCGGCGAAGCGCTCGTCGATCTCGACGGCACGCTCGGCGTGTTCGAGGGGTTCCTCGGTCTTGCCGTGTTCCCAGAGGGCGTGTGCGAGGTTGGTGTGGGCGGTCGCGGCGTGTTCGGAGTCCTCGTCGACGTGGATCGCCTCCCGGAACGCGCCGATGGCGGCGTCGTACTCCTCTAACTCGGCGTGGGCCGCGCCCTTGTTCGTCCAGGCCTCCTGTTCGAGTCGGTCGTCCTCGGCGAACCGCGCGGCGCGCTCGAACGCCTCGGTGGCCTCCTCGAAGCGCTGGATGCCCATGTAGGAGAGGCCGACGTCGAGTAGCGCCTCGGCGTCGACCTCGTCGTCGGGGATCGCGGCCTCGTCGAGGAGGTCCGCCAGGGCGTGTGAGTCGGCGGGGTCGATCTGGTCGGGATCGAGGTCGACGCGCAACTCGGCGGGGTCGAAGTCGAAGCCCTCGTAGGGGTCCTCGAAGCCCTGCCCCTCCGAGAAGCCGTGGTCGCGCGGATCGGGATCGCTCATGTACCCGGGGTTGGCGACGGGCGGGATTAAGGGCTGTGGCTCGCGTCCCCGGAACGAAGGCTCCTCGGAATCGGCCTACGGAATCGGCTGGGAAGGCGTGTGGCCGGTTCGAGTGGATCGCAAGGGGCCGTCCTCCGGGCGAAGGCGGGCGAAGCTACAGGGATTAGCGCACGTCTCCATACGCCCCAACGTAACAGATGACTCATCTGTTCGAGTCGGTGTGCGAGACCTAGCGGTTACATTGATCACTCCAAGAGACAGACCAACGAGTTACCGGAACGACGATCGGTCTTGCCGATTGCTGTCACGAACGGCACACTGATGTGGAGATGGTACGCAACGGTCCACCTGACCAACTTATTCACGAACAAGCGGACACCCGGCTACGTAGCGGCGCGTGCAACAAAACGAATTTGTATAATCGTTAGAAACCGCGGATATGGGGTTGTTCGAGAAAGTCGCCGTCACCGATCTTAAGGTCCGACTCTCGATCGCCGCAGGCGTCGCTCCGTTCGTAGCGAGCGTCTTCGTCGGAGCCGCCGTTATCGAGGAGGAGTGGGCGTTTTGGGTCAGCCTTGCCGTCGGAGCGGCCTTCTGGTTACTCATTTCGACAGGTATCTATCGGTGGCTCTCGAAGTAGTGATCTCGGGATCCCGACTTCTTCAGTAGTCAATTTTGGACGCTTGTGGAACATCTCTCATACAAATTCTGACAAGTCATCCCATCGGAGGAGTGGATGGAATTCGATCCCGAACGTCGGGAGCATCGTGTGGGCCCTGCGCGTTCGTTCAGCAATGTGGGCGAAGTTCAGTACTTCACGAAACGCCCTCGGTTGACCACCTCTGAAGCTTGAGTTCTGTGGCGGATTGGCTCCACTCCCGATCTTGACGAGGGAGTCACGGCGAGATCAAGAGAAGATCGTCGCTATCGGCGGCGAGCCGCCGCCGACGCGACAGCTTTGCCACTCACCGCAGTGGCGTACCTGGTCGAGAGTTACCGAACGAACCGGTCGTCCGGTGGCCGGTTTACGGGGACGGTCCGACGTACTGCGAGGGCCGTCGACGCGGCCGTATCGCCTTGTGGTCCACCGACTCCCCTGAACACACCCGTGTCCACGATATTGGCCGTGTACATGGTCGAACCCCTAGGGAGAGAGCCGCTACGTCTCTCTGGCCTCATCGAGGAGGGCGTGGCGTTCCTCCGGGTCGATGTCGTCCGGTGTGAAGGTTTCAGGTCCGTCGCCGATGTCGAGGATTTGCGTGATGTGCTGTAGGATATCGTAGGTCTGGCCCACCGGGATATCAAGAATGTTTGAGATCATCCTCGTCGTGACGGTTCCGTCTGCATGATCGTATGCGAGGTCGATGAACCGGGCGAGGGTGCCCACACCGTATTGATCGATGAAGGGCTGGATCTGATCTGTGGAGTCTTGGGCTGCTAAGACGGCGACGAGATCAGGAGTGACGCGGACAGTGGTGTCTTTGGTGCCGAAAGAGATGTCGAATTCGTGAGCGGTGTAGGCTGTTGCGCCATCGGTTTCGCCCGTGGCGGTGAGGATACCCGCGGTGGTGAGTGCATCGACGTACTCGTAGGCGGTGGATTTGGTGAATTCCGGGTGATCTGCGAGGAACTCCGGGACGGTGAGTGGCTCGTCGCTGTTCAGGAAGTACAGGTAGACCCGGGCCATGTCGGGGTTTGCTGTGAGTTCGACGATGGGTTTGAGGTGGGTGATCATGACTGGCTCGTTGGTGTTCTCGGGTGGGTCTGTGTTCGTAGTGTTGTGAGGGGTCGGATCGGCCATGATGTGTTTTTAGTTTGGAGACTGGAAACTAAAGACTTCTGGTCGCCCACCGGGCCGTTCCAGCACTCAGGCTCCCCTCCCATTCTCCCAGTGCTACCCGAGGATCACAGCACCGGACTCGCTCAGAATGAAACCCATCTCGTAGCAGTCACTACGCACGTTGTATCTTGCACACCGTTTCTGACAGCGTCCGAGTCGATCCGCTACAAAACGATGGATTGTCCCGCCGATTCTATCAGTATATATTTGAATCTAGCGACAGTATTCCGAGGAAGCGAATGGCTTCTCCAAGCGATGGACTGCTCGGTATCGGGGTTGTCCTCGGTTTGCTCCTGTGCTGGTTCAGCTATCACGTGTACCGGACTCATGACCGGTCGGGCACACGATCGTTTGCTGCGTTCGGTACGGTGCTCGGTGTCGGGAGTATCGGTAGCGGGCTCACGGGGATCTTCCTGACGCAGTTTGATACCGCAGGCGAGATCGCGTTGTGGGCACAGCTCCCGATCCTTTTCTGGGCGTTCTCGACGCTCCCGTGGTTCCTCTTTGCGCTCCAGTACACCGGAATGTACACACAGATCAGACGACGAACGCTCGGAGTGCTCTTCTTGCCGTATGGACTGATCGTGATCCAGATAACGTTGAACCTGACGAATTTCGGCAGGCTGGCGATACTCAGTGCCCTCGGTTCACTCGTGTATCTCTATTTCATCGCGCTTATGCTGGTGGGGTCGTCGCTGATCCTCTGGACTACCTACTCGTATGGCCACCTGTCGCTCGGGCTCGGGATCAGCCTGGTCGCAGCGTCGTTCGGACCGGTCGCCCTCTGGAACATGCTCACGATCTTTTCGGATACGATTCGAATAGCTGCCGCGGGGGTGTACACTGGAGGGGTAGCGATCGCGGCGCTGGGTATCGGGATCGCGTTATCGAGGTACGATCTGTTCGATTCGACCCCGGCAGTTGGAACGTTCGGCGAACGGGCGATCGTACGGGAAACGGACGACCTCGTGTTCGTCGTCGACGATCGGGAGCGCGTGATCAAACTCAACGAGACCGCAGTCGAATCGCTGGGGGTCTCGCGTTCCGGAGCACTCGGCACGGAGTTACGGGACCTGCTCGAGTACACCACTGATGAACTACTGGACGTGGAGACCGTGACGTTACAAACGATCGATGGGAATCGGAAATACGATCCACAGGTGTCGGCGGTGACTGACCAGCATGACAACGAACTCGGAGCGATGATCAGTCTTCGGGACGTCACTGAACGGGAGCTGCGCGAGCAGCGGCTCGCGGTACTCAACCGCGTCCTCCGGCACAACCTCCGGAACAAGGTCGACGTGATAAAGAGTCACGCCGAAGCCGTTGCCGACACGGAAGACGATCACCGGGACACGATACTCGAGGCGGCCGATTCGATCACGGACCTCGGCCAGCGGGCACGCAGGATCGACGGGATCGTTTCCGGCTCGGCCGAGGAAACGACCATCGACCTCGCGCGCACGGTACGGCAGGTCGTCGATCGGGTCAGTACGGACAGGGGGGAACCGGTGATCTCGGTCGAGGCACCGGAGTCAACGACGACCGTGACCAACCCACGAGCAGTCGAGGCCGCCCTGGAGAGCGCGATCGATAACGCCGTCACGTACGCGGACGCCACGGTGAGCATTACCGTAGATGAACGTCCGGACGGACACGGGATCCGCATCATCGACGACGGCCCGGGGCTCCCCGACCACGAGATCGAATCCCTCCAATCCGGGATGGAAGCGCCACTCCAGCACGGATCGGGGCTCGGACTGTGGCAGCTCAAGTGGGCCGTCATGGCACTCAACGGACAGCTGTCCTTCGATACGGACGATGGAACGACCGTGCAGATCTACGTTCCCGATCTACAGCTGCGCGGTGACGGGGACTGATGACGGTCGCCCGTCACGTCGATCATCATAGGGATTATCGTCGACGTCCATAGGTTCTCGCTCGTGAGAATCGACGACCGTGTCCAGACGGGGGTCGTCGTACCGCCGGCTGGCGACGATAATCCCTATCAGACCATGTCACAAACCGGGCGGTGGCGGCGGCGTCGATCGTGATCCACTCGGTCGGCGGGTCGGACGCATCCCCGTCGCGGTCGGCGACGAAGGTCACGGTTCCCTCGTCTTCGTTGGGGACGACGTCTATCCGGCCGGGGGTCGGGGTCGGGCGTGAGGTCGACATCGTACTCCATACGACGCTCTCGGGGTGCCTGGAACACCACGCTAACAGTCGTCACCCGCTGATTCGAACCCTCTAGTAGTTTGAATGTTACCCCGCGCACGGTAGCGCGTGGAATCCTGCTCTCACGAGGGCAGGCGTCCTGTTTCGATGACGTGATTTGCAGACACCTCTCGAAAGTCTCGGTGTCCGTAGCGGTCACAGTCTCCACAGGCGTTGATCCCCGTCTCACGACCCGTTTTCCGTGCCGTAGAGCCGGACAGTCACGACGCTTCCCCCGTTCTCGTTCCCGCCGAACTCCAGCTCGCCGCCCAGTTGGATGACCGCCCAGTTGACGAGCCAGAGGCCGATCCCCCGCCCGTGTTCGAGCTGGGTCTCGCTCTCGTCGTCCAGGATCCGGCGCTCGCGTTCCGGGATGCCGGGGCCGTCGTCGGCGACGGACAGCTCGGCTCCCCCGTCGGTCCCCTCGCGCACGACGATCCCGACGGTCGGTGACGCCCCGGCGTGCGTGAGTGCGTTGTCGACGAGTTCGGACAGCACCCGCTCTATGACCTGCCGGTGGGACGTGATCACCAGTTCGTCGGGCGTCTCGACAGTGATCTTCCCCGCCCGATCCGCCGCCCGGTACCGTTCGGCGACGGTCGCTGCCACGTCGGCGAGGTCCACGGGCTCCGGGGGCCCTGTACTGGTCGTCATGACCTGCTCGGCGTCCCTGGCCTTCTCGCTGAGGTCGACGAGATCCGCGGCGCCCTCGCGGATCGTGCTCCGCACCTCCTCGTCGTCGATCCCCTCGGCGTACGCGAGCACGACATCGAGCTTGTTCCGGACGTTGTGCCGGAGGACGCGGTTGAGAACGGTGAGGCGCTGTTCGCGCATCTGCTTGTCGGTCACGTCCCGGAACAGCACGGCTCTGGCGACCGCGCCACCCCCGCCTTCGGCGTCCGGCTCCGTGCCGTCGACCGTCGAGACGCTGAACTGGAACCGCCGGCGCCCCTCGGTCGTCCGGAGCCGGACGGTTCCGGTGGCCCCCGCCGAGAGGTCGGTTCCGTCGAGCCCGTCGATGATCGACCGGATCGGTTCGCCGATGGTGGCTGCCGGGGGGCGGCCGAACAGGTCCGCCGTCGCCTCGTTGGCGTCGAGCACGTGGTCCTCGTAGTCGAGCACCAGGATCGCCTCCTGGAGCGCATCGACCACCCGCGTCCGGGCCACGTAATCGGCCTTCGGGAACCCGGTCATCACGGGGTACCGGTGCGTGGCAGCCCCGAGGAGTACGCCCGACAGGACGAGTCCGAGCGTCACGCCGTCCGGCGGGGGGCCGTTCTGGCCCACCAGCCCACCGATGTACGGCGCTCCGACGCCGAGGATGACCGCCGTAATCTGCACGTTCGAGATCCGGCTGTGACTCCGCGCGAGGCCGATCATGAGATACGTCGCGTACAGGAACAGGAAAAACAGGTACAGGAGTTCCGCGCCGATCAGCGGCGCGATCATCCGTTCGATGACGCTCTCCTGCGATCGAGTGGCGATGACGAGACCGCTTCCCAGAAGGGGGATCGCGATGCCGACCAGCATCGCGATCCGGCGCCGCGTCAGGCCGGTCCCCCTGCCCGCGTAACTGAGCGCGTACACCACCCACGCACCGGGGAGAAAGAGCGCGGCGCCGAGCTGTCCGAACTCGACGACGGTCGACAGCGGTGACTCCGAGGAGACGACGGGGAGCTCCGACCCGAGCGCGAACAGCGCCCAGAGCGCCAGTAGAGCGACCACCGCGATAAAGGGCCACGCGCTGGGGCGCTCCCGGGACTGCGCCGCGGTCCAGGCCGTCCAGCCCAGAAGCCCGACCGCCGCGGCGTCCATGGAGACTGCGAGGAGCGTCCCTACGAGCGACATCCGGTGGCACCACCCGGGTCGTCCTCGCCGGTCCGACGTATTGAACGCGGTGATGTGTTGGCGGGACCCCGTCGGGCGTCCCGACGGCCGGCAGTGGCGGGGTCCGTGGAGGCAGTACCGGGCGGGCGCGCCGATCGGGTGTTCGCGGCCATGGTGGAACGCCCGGCGTGCCCCCACACAAAACCGGCCGCGGTGTTTCCGGCCGTGAAACGGTGGGGGACGAGTTTTATTCGTCGCGGCCACACGAGGAGCCATGGTGGCGATATCCGCGGATAGCCTGACGAAGCGGTACGGGACGGTGACGGCGCTCGACCGGGTCGATCTGACGGTCGAGGAAGGCGAGATATTCGGCTTCCTCGGGCCCAACGGTGCCGGCAAGTCGACGTTCATCAATATACTGCTCGATTTCGCCCGGCCGAGCGCCGGATCGGCCGCGATGTTCGGTCACGACTGCCAGGCCGAGGGCGTCGCGGCCCGCGAGCGCGTGGGCGTGCTCCCTGAGGGGTACTCGGTGTTCGACCGGCTCACCGGTCGCCAGCACCTCGAGTACGCCGTCCGGTCGAAGGACGCCGACGCCGACCCGGTCGACGTGCTCGATCGGGTCGGCGTCCGCGAGGCGGCCGAGCGGCCGGCCAGCGATTACTCGAAGGGGATGAAACAGCGCCTCGTTCTCGGGATGGCGCTGGTGGGTGAGCCGGACCTGCTCGTGCTGGACGAACCCACCACGGGACTCGACCCCAACGGCGCGGCGGAGATCCGGACGATCCTCCGGGAGGAGCGCGAGCGCGGCGCCGCGGTGTTCTTCTCGAGTCACATCCTCGAACAGGTCGAGGCGGTGTGTGACCGCGTGGCCATCTTACAGGACGGCGAACTCGTCGCCGTCGACACCATCGCCGGATTGCGGGACTCGCTGGGCGGGGGAACCAAACTCGTGATCGACGTCGATGGAATACAGCCCGGGACGACGGAGGCCGTCCGGAACGTCCCCGGCGTCGAGACGGTGACCGTCGTGGAGGAAACGACCCTCGAGGTGACCTGCGCGAACGACGCCAAGATGGACGTCCTCGTCGAACTGTACGACGCGGGCGTCGAGGTGGTGAACTTCCGGACCGAGGAGGCCTCCCTGGAGGACATGTTCGTCGAGTACACGGGGGGTGCGTAGCCGTGTGCGACACGGAGAGGCGCGTAGCCGTGTGCGACACCGGGGGTGAGTGACCATGGGCTGGCGAACCATCGCCCGCACCGACGGCGCGGTGACCGTCGGCCCGCGGCTGGTGAAGTTCCTGCTGGCGCTGCCCGCGCTGGCCGTCCTCGCAGCCGGGTACGCCTACCCCCTGCTGGGCGAGGAACCGATCACGACCGCGCGCTTCGCGGGCTTCGCCACGGGCTGGTTCACCGGGATCGTCCCCTTCGTCGGGGTGTTGCTGGGGTACAACGCGGTCGTCAGCGAGCGTGAATCCGGCGCGATCCTGCTTTCCCTCTCGCTGCCACGGAGCCGGGGCGACGTCGTGTTCGGGAAACTCGCCAGCCGGGCCGGGCTGGTGTGTGGGGTACTGCTGCCGGCATTAGTGGTTGCCGGCGCGCTCGTCGTGTACCCCTTCGGGCGTCTCGAACTGCTTCCCTTCCTTGGATTCGTTCTGGTGACGCTCGCCTACGCCGCAATCTGGACCGGCCTGGGAGTGGCCGCGTCGCTGTCGGTGTCGACGAAGGGACGCTCGCTCGTGATCGCGGGCGGGCTCTTCTTCCTGTTCGTGATCGTCTGGGACGGCATCACCGCCGGGATCGAACTCGGTCTCCACGAGGCCGGCCTCATCGGCGAGGAGGCTCCCGGACCCCTCGAGTTCGTGTTCGAGATCGATCCGGGATCCGCCTTCTCCCGCGTGGTCGATGGCTTCATCGATCCGGGCGCGAGCGTCGGGGGGCCGTGGTATCTCGGTGAATGGGCGGCGCTCGTCCTCCTGGTCCTCTGGGCCGTCGTCCCGATCGGACTGGCCTACTGGCGCTTTTCGGGGAGGGATCTCGCATGAGCTGGCGCGACGTCGCGTACAAGAACGTCCACGACGCCAGCCGGTCGCGGACGGTCTGGATCGTGTCCGGACTCCTCGCGGTCCTCTTTGTCGGCTACGCCCTCGTCCACGGGTTCCTCGGGGAGGCGTCGTTCGCCGCCTTCGCGGTCGGGATCGAGAACATCGTGGGGCTCGTTCTCCCCGCGCTCGGCATCCTGCTTGGCTACCGGTCGATCTCCGACGACCGGGAGGACGGCAGCCTCCTGCTCGCGCTCTCCTTTCCCCACTCCCGGGGGGACCTGATCGTCGGGACGCTCGTCGGCCGGGCCGTCGTGTTGGTGGTCCCGACGGTGGCGACACTGGCGGTCGCGGGCGTCGTCGGGGCAGTTCAGTACGGGACCGACGGAATCCTCTGGTACCCGTGGTTCCTGTTCGCGACCGCCCTCTACGGGATGGCGTTCGTCGGAGTCGGGGTCGGGCTGTCGATGTCCACCACGTCGGACCGCCGGATAACGTTCGGGGCCGTCGGCGGGTACCTGCTGCTCGCGGTGCTCTGGCGGGGGCTCGTCTCCTTCGCGATCGGATTCATCCACCGGTTCGATCCCTCGATCGGCATGCCCGACTGGGGGCTACTGCTCCAGTTGATCGGGCCGGCCGAGGCGTACTCCCGGCTCGTACACGCCGGTTTCGACGTCGGGGGTGTCGACCAGTACGTCGGCGTGAGCGTCCCCCCGTACGTCGACTGGTGGGGCGCGCTCCTGGTGCTGGTGGCATGGATCGCCGTTCCGGTCGCGCTCGGCTTCCGCAGATTCCGGGCGGCCGATCTCTGATTATACGCTGAGCAGGCGGAATACCACGGCCTTGAGGCCGTGGATACGCGCCGTCACTCCGGGAAACACTCTACGGTTCTATTGCTG
>Ga0207719_100319_pt1 | contig 33943 bp, 38 predicted proteins | sample A23P1SouthBayCA_2_FD_187279 | JGI IMG/M metagenome (GOLD analysis project Ga0207719, IMG submission 187279) | Aerobic enrichment media microbial communities from Eden Landing Ponds, California, USA - A23 P3 (3) (SPAdes) | ecosystem: Environmental > Aquatic > Marine > Unclassified | place... | reverse complement strand
CGGACAGAGAGACACGCGAGCGTCGCGTTCACGGGCCTTCGGGCGTGTCGAAGAGATTATTGTACGGGCTCGCTAACCGCCGGGTATGGCAGATGAGGAGGAATCCGAGGGCCCCGTCGTCGAATTGGGCGAGGAGACGCCCGTCGAGGGACAGCCGCTGGCGCGCGTCGCCGCGCGGCTCACCTGGCCCCACGAGATGAGCCGGATCGTCGAACAGGAGGGCGACAGCGTCGTTCGGACGCCGTCCGGCCCCCAGACGCTCGCCGACGTCCTCGAAGCGGTCGACGAGACGTACTTCGACTCCCGACAGACGTTCGTCGACCGGGTCCACGACGTCATCGGCGACGGGCCCGTGCAGACGGAGTGAGTATCGGCCACGACGGTGTCCGTTCACGCACGTATTCGTAACGCCGCTTTCGAGTCGAGTTGGCTCCAGCGGTCGCTGTTCGTCGGTCTCGTCCTCTCGGTACTCTGGAGCTCGTGGACGGTCCCGCCGTCGGATCTCACTGCACGCGTCGTCCGCGACGCCGTCGTGTTCCTCTTCGTGCCCGTCGGTCTCGCGATCACGCACGGGCGGAACCTCGGCTACCGAGTCGACCGGCGGGCGCTCCGCGACACCCTTATTCTCGCCGCGTTCGTGCTTCCCTTCTACCTCGTCGGCGCGTCGCTGCCGAGCATCCGCGCGTACTACCCGATGTGGCAGACGACGACCGCGCTCGGGCAGTTCCTCCCACATACGATCCAGCAACTGCTCGTCGTCGTCGCCGCCGAGACCTACTACCGCGGACTGCTCTGTGTCGGCGTCAGCGACGATTTCGGGTTCAAGAGCGTCTTCATCAGCCCCGTCGTCTACGCCCTTCACCACGTCGGCAAGCCGCCGATCGAACTCCTGCTGTCGGGGCCGACGGACGTTCTCTTCGGCGCAGTCGACTACCACAGCCAGTCGCTGTTGCCGTCGATCGTCGCCCACGGCCTCGGTCTGACGCTGCTCGATTGGCTCGCGCTTCACGACCCCGTGTTTCCGCCGCAGGACGTACTGGCGGCCTTGCGGTGGTTGCCAGTCCCGTTGTGAGGTGCTGATAGATGCCACGCGAGGGCCAGAGACCGCTGTGAAAGGGCATAGATTTTCCTCGCGTGCCGTCGTATGACAACCCGATGACCCTACCGATAGATCCGGAAGCGATCGCTGCGTCAGATATCGGCGAAGAGCGCGCGACACTACAGATGGAACACGAAGACGCGATCGAACACGTTCGGGAGGCGTTCACCGACGCCGGCTTCGGGATCGCGACCGAATTCTCGGCCTCGGAGTTGCTCAACGAGAAGATCGACGCCGGGCGCGACCCGTATCACGTTCTCGGGGCCTGCAACCCGTCGATGGCGAACCGCGCGCTCGACGCCAGCGACAACCGGATGGGCGGACTGTTCCCGTGTAACGTCGTGGTCTGGCAGGAAGAACCGGGCGTCCAGACCGTCTATCACGTGAGCATTATGCGCATCGCTCGCCTGGTCGGGATGGCTCCCGACAGCGACGAGATGGCCGACATCATCGCGGATACGGGGGAACTCGTCGACGAGGCGTTCGGGAATCTCGATGCGGAGTGAGAACCGACAGTAGCGTTTGCAAACCTTCACGCGCCCGCTTGCACGCGGTCGTGCCATCGAGTGCGTGACGGCGCACGGACGCCACTACTGGAGGGTGATCAGGATCGGTCAGACGCGGGGCGTGGATCCCACGATCCGAGGCGCCGCATCGTCGCATCCATCTGTGAAAAGTGGGCGGTTTTTCTGTCACGGTCTGACATAGCATACCAAAAGTCGGAAGTGACCTATAAGTATTTTCTGCCGCCCATATTTTGATTGATTACGAGTATACGAACCCATTATATTCATAATCGTTTTCTTATCTGCTATATTATTGTATGGTATGTTGTTTTTGGCATCGGGTGCCAATGCTGACGCGTAACGCGGACTGTCTGCTCGTCTCCAAGAGGTAACTGTCCGTGCGTAGCGACAACCGACAGAATTAGCCCGCGGCCAGCCCCATCGTCGGGTATGATTCACAGCGACTGGGACGATTGGCTCCCGCGCGCCGTCGAATCGGCCGACCCGGAAACTGTCGCGATCTGGTATCTCGGCTGCAACGGCTTCATTCTGAAGGGCTCGGAGGGGACGACTGTCGCGATCGACCCGTATCTCGGCACGGGCGACCCGCCGCGGACCGTCCGGATGGTTCCGGTGCCGTTCGCACCCGAGGACGTCGCCGAGATGGACGCCGTCTTCGCCACGCACGAACACACTGACCACACGCACGGCCCGAGTCAGGCGCCGATCCTCGAAACCACCGGCGCATCGTTCTACGCGCCGGACGACTCGCTCGCGGTCGCCTTCGACGACGAGGCGTGGCTCGACGAGTACGACCTCGCGGAAGACCAGTTCACCGAGGTCGCCGAGGGCGACACTGTCGAGGTGGGCGAGTTCACCGTGCACGTCGAAATCTCTCACGACCCCGATTCGACGCATCCGGTCTCCTACGTGTTCGAGCACGACTCGGGGACGTTCTTCCACGGCGGTGACACCAAGCCGCACGACGACTTCGACGGCGTCGGCGAGCGCTACGACATCGACCTCGGCGTGCTCGCGTTCGGCGCGATCGGGAACATCGACGACAAACAGACTGGCGAGCCGAAGCGCACGCGCTGGTACTCGACGGAGAACGAGGCCGTCGAGGCAGCCTCGGCCCTCCAGTTCGATCGGTTCCTCCCGAGCCACTGGGATATGTGGAAGGGGCTGACCGCCGATCCAAAGGTGCTCCACCACCACACGCGAAGCTACGCGTACCCTGAATCGCTGGAGATCGCCGAGATCGGCGATCGAATCGACCTCTGAGTCGAAGACGGGCACGGACACTCTCTCACAGAACACTCTCGGCGGAAAACGAACGTGACGGGACTCCCGCGGGCGGTAGCGAGCGGGCGGTCGTCACGGGAGTGAACGAAGTGAGCGGACGTGACGGGATTCGAACCCGCGCTCTAGGGGTTAGGAACCCCTCGCCTTAGTCCACTGGGCCACACGTCCTACCGCAGGATAGCATAGCCGTCGCTTAAACAGATACGGTTCCGAGAAAAACGCCGGGTGGGGGCAGCGCCTCAGTTCGCTTCGGTGGACGTGTCCGTCGACTTCGTGGTCTCGGCTTCGTCCGCCTCTTCTTCGTCCATCTGACTCAGTTCATCTTCGATCTCTTCACGGCCGCGCTTGAACTCGCCCATCGCCTGCCCCGTGGAGCGGGCGAGTTTGGGGATCTTGTTCGCGCCGAACAGCAGCACCAGTATGAGCAGGACGACGAGCACTTCCGGCCCACCCGGGAGCCCCGGGAACAGTGGGGTAACACTTACGGACATTGCTACCAGCACCTAACCCAGTCGTAATTATAGGCTTTTTGCCTCCCACACCCGGGTGAAGAACGGCGTTTCACGTCCACAGATGGGCGCTCAGCCAATATACGGGCCGCAGCATCATAATTGCGCCTCTCATCTGGGGGTAAGCACCCGGTGAATCCGTACGAGCCGCTCAGCGGTGATGGCGGCGTCGGGCTCAAAGATGCGACGGGCTGCGGCCGTCTCAGGTGTACGGCTGACGCCGTCGCCGGAATCGGGCATCCTGATACTGTCGGGCAGACGTCCGTGAATCGTTTTGGCCCCCACAGGGTGCCGACACGCTTCACATAGTTCTGCCCGACAGTATGAACAACCGTCCTGTTGGGCGGGTTCGCGACGCTGTTGCGCGGAGCGGTTGTCCTGCAGGCGTTCGTTTGTCGCGGGCACCTGCACCTCTACAGCGACAAGTTTGGTGAAGCGCAACTCGAACTCACGCTGTTTGCGGTCGTCTGTGGGACCGTGCCCTTTGGACTGTATGTCTTCGACGAGATGCTCCGTGGGTCCTGAGTGATGATGGGAGATGTGACTCAGCGGGTCGCGTCGTCGGGGGGCCAAAGAAAATGAAACCGTGGGGTGGTGCGAGGTGTGGGAGGCGCGCTATTCGTTCTGGAACGCGAAGTACGCGCCGGCGACGATCGCCAGGATGACGATCACGACGCCAGCGATGAGCAGCGGGCCGGGCCCGCCGTCGTCACCCGGCGGCGACGTCGTCGTCGCCTGGGTCGCTGGTGCCGTCGTCTCGTCCGGCTGGGCGGTCGTGTCGACCGCCGTCGTCGTCACCTGCGCTTGATCGTCCTTCGTCGTGACCGCGAACGGCGAGAAGCCCGTCGTCTCTGCGCTCAGGACGACTTCGCCGTCTTGGGTCTCGGCGCTCGTTTCGAGCGTCTCCCAGGCACCGTCGCGGTAGTGCTGGATGACCAACTGCTCGGCGCTCACGTCTAGGTCGTCCAGACGCGATTGCGAGATGCTGATCGAGACCGTCGCGGACTCGCCTTCAGCCGGGTCCGGCGCGGAGATGTCGACCCCGCTCACGTAGTCGCCTTCGGGGGCGGGCACGTCAGCCGGCGGGTCGGGCAGTTCTTCGACGGTCGCCTGGCCGGTCGCGCCCGGCACGGACACGGAAACGCTCGTTGCGCCCGTGCCGCCCGAGAGCTGGACCTGCGCGGCGCCGTCCTGGTCGAGATCGGCCGTCTCCGAAACCGGTTCGGGCGTGCCGCCGTCGCTCGGCGTGTCGGCCGGTTCATCGACCTGGCTGCCACCATCGCTAGGGGCACCGCCGCCAGGATCACCGCCACCGGGATCGCCGCCGGGGTCAGGCGTCTCGGTGGGTGTTTCGGTGGGTGTTTCGGCCTGCTGGTCAAGCTGGAAGTTGACTTCCGTGGCTTGGGCGGTGTTCACGTCGCGGGACTTGGATGTGTCCTGGACGGAGATGGTGACCTGTCCGGAGGTGTCGACTTGGGAGGTGTTGACGTCGACGGAGTACTCCCCGTTGGAGTCGGTCGTCGTGGTAACCTCGTAGTCGGTGGCTGCCTGCGTGATCGTCACGGTCGCGCCGGAGACGGCGTTCCCATCGGCTCCCGTCACGGTCCCATAGAAGTTATGGGGCGCTGAGGGAGGACCCGATTGTGCAACCGCGGCCGGGGCCGCCGCTCCCAAGACCGCCGAAAGGGCGATGAGGGCGACCACCAGCCGCGTAATCTGAGTGTTCTGTGTCATTTAGTGTGTCTTGTGAGTGTCTTGTTTTGTTATAAAAAGCGGTTGGAAGTGGTTAGTTGGCGGACTGTTCGCTTAGGTAGAGCCCTTCGTGCCGGTCTGACTATCCGTCGCCGAGTTGGCGTTGGAGTCAACGTCGTTACCGGCGTCATCCTGAACCGCCGTGGTGTCAGAGATGGTCACCGTAACGGACGCCTTTCCGGTGAGATCAACCGAGTTCCCACTGCCGTCGTCGATGGTTAGCGTGACCGAGGAGGTCGAAGTACTCGCATCTGCGACGTTCAGGGAGTCACCATTGCTGTCAGTAACCGTGAAGTCGGTGGTAGCCACGGTCGACGAGTCAACGTTGTCATCGAAGCTGACGATGATCTGATCGTTGTTCGTCGTATCCGTGTCAACGTCGGCACCCTGCATCGAGAGCAGGGTGGTGTCCTTCTGGAAGTTCGTGGATGCCGTGAATCCGGACGGGTTCTCATTGCCAGCAGTGTCGACGATCTTCGCTGTGGCAGTGAGTTGACCGTCGCTCAGCGTGCTAAGATCGAGCCCAGTGAACGAGGTCGTTGTACCGGCCGTATTCGCAGCAGTCGTGAACGTCTCAGAGTTGGATCCGTCACTGACTTTCAGGCTCACTGTGCCATCTTCGGGGGCGTTACTGAAGCTGACGTCCATATCGACAGACGTCTCAGTGTCGGAGTTGATCGGTGGGGTCGTCTGAACAGAGATACTGCTCGGGTCCTGTGGCGTAACAGCGTCAACAGATGCGGTAATGCTCTGTGCGCTCGCCGTGAGGTCGGCGTTGTTGCCAGCAGTGTCCTGCATCGTGCCACTGTTCAGCGTGATGTCACCGAGCGACAGCGACCCGTCGTCGCCGTCCTGAACGGTGTATTCGAAGACGATGTCGGTCGAGTCGGAACCACTGACGTAAGACGCGTCACCCGCGACGTTCGTGCCGAGGTCAAGCTTCGGCGTGCCACTGGTCGTAACCGCTTCGTCGTAGTTCACAGTGACCTGAACGGTTTCACCGGAGACGTAGGTACCGTCGTCATTCCCGTCCGTTGAGGTGACAGACGCACCCGTGATGGACGGTCCAGTCACGGTGATCGTACCCGTCGTGCCAGCAGTCTTGCTGTTGCCAGCCGTGTCGAAGACCTTCAGCTTGACCGTGTAGGTGTCAGCTGTGTCTGGTGCAGTGATCTGCGTCGAGGTGTCACCCGCACTGACAGAGGTGTTCAGCGCTTCGTTATCGCTCTGATCTTCAAGAACGATACGCGCGTCCTTGAAGTTCGTGTCCTGTGCGTTGTAGTCGACAGTGACCGATTCGCCATCTTTGACTGTCGCACCAGGATCAGTCAGCGTCGCCGTGTCGATCGTGTTGTCGACAGTGACAGTATCCGAACTGTAACCAGCGTTACCCTCGGAGTCAGTCGCTGTGACACGGAGGGACGCTTCTTTGCCGTCGAACGTGTCTGCGGTCGGATTGAATGTGGCCTCGTACGTGCTGTCTGGCTGAAGAGCCAGATCAACAGTACCGGCACCGAACGGCGACGCGTCGACTTTGACCGACGTCAGTTTCGGGTCGTCGACGTCAGCCGAGACGGTGACTTCGTCATTCGCACTGCTGTAGGTCGCCTTGACGTTGTAGACGTCAGGCTGTTCGCTCTGCGGACCAGCGTACGCGATCGGCGCGTGCGAGCCCGCAGTGTTCGTGTGGAGCCAGTAGCCCTGTTCGAGGGTGAGGCTCTGCGGCTGGTTGCCTGCGTAGTCCTCGACGCCCCAGACGCCAGTCAGACCGATGAAGGCCTGATCGACGTTCTGACTACCTTCCTGGTAGTGGCCGACGAGGTTCCAGCCAGTCTCGACCGGTTCGCTGTTGCGTTCGACGCCAGTAACAGGCGTGTTGTCGACTTCGTAGTCGATCTCGGTGTCTTCGCTCGCGTTAACGATGTACCCCAGACCGCCCTTGAGGGAGGTGAGGTCACCATTGTCCGGTTCGACGACGAGCTTCGTCCACGTGCCGTCGTTGTACTCCCAGATGGAGTTGACGCCGTTGAGGTTGAGCGAGTCAAGCGGAACTTCGCCCGTCTCAGCCGGGACGGAGACGACGTTCACGCCTTCCGAGAGTTCGAGCGAGAACGTCACGTCCGCGCTCGTGGAGTCGGTCGTGTGCGGCGCGCCCTTCTGTTCAGTGACGTCGGAGAACGTCAGTTCAGCGTCGCCGCCGGTCTGGGCCATTCCCTCGACCGTGTAGTTGACGACGCCGTCCGTGGCGTCATCGCCAGCATTCGTCTTGCTGACGGTGTGACCGTTGAAGTCGCTGACAGAGCCAATCGAACTAACCGGTTCGCTGAAGCGAACGCGGACGTCGAGTTGATCTTTGTCAGCGCTCACGACGTCAGCGTCCGTGACAGTCGCGTTCGTCGTATCGACCTCTTCAGTATCCGTTACCTCACCGTCGAGACGCTGGTCGGCAGCACTCGCGTCCTCGAAGATCGCCTTGAATTCACCGTCGCGCACGATCGCGCTCAGGTCGTCTACGTCGTCGCTCGTTGCGACGTACTTGTGGCCGTTTTCGGAGTCGACCTTCGTGAAGTCACCGTCGTCGAGTTCGAGAACGTCCGAACTCTGCGTTCGGAAGTTGTCGTGTGTCTTGACAGTAACGTTCATACGGTCGAGTTCGATGTCGGTCGTGACGTTGACCGTCAGCGTGTCACCGTTGACGCTGAGGTCAAACCCATCGTCTTCATCGTTGCCGACGCCCGGGTCCGGGTCAGCGAGGCTGAGCTTCTTGCCGTCGAGTTCGACCGTATCCAGGTTGTCCGAAGCGTCAGCGCCTTCGAAGCCAGGATCATTAGCGACGGCACGGAGGATGTACTTGCCCTCGCCGACAGTGTTGACGTCGAACGTGGTCGCATCCTGGAACGTTTCTCCATCGTTGAAGTCACCGTCAGATCCGGAGTACTTGTAATAGTAGTTGACGTCCTCGGTTCCCACGTTGTTCACGGTGAGGAACGTCGAGATGTCAACCTCTCCGGTCAGGGTCGCGTCCTGATCGTAGGAGAGCGACGGCTCGTTGTTATCGATCGTGAGTGCCTTGGCGGTGTAGTCCTCGTTGCTCACGTTGTCGGTCGCGTAGACAACGAGCGTGTGCACACCGTCAGAGTAGTCTGTCGTGTCGATGTTCTTCGGTTCCGAGACAGACTCCAGGTCGCTCCGGTCGTCGGCCTCGTCGTAGTTTCCATCGCCACCGGGCAGCAGGTGGTAGTTGACGGAGTCGATGTCGTCAACGTCGTCGTTGGAACCGACGGTGACGTTACCAGTGATGTTCGCGTAACCGCTGATAACGTCGCCATCGCCCATCGTGTCGAACTGGACGTTCGGCTCGTCCGTGTCGATGGCGAACGACGTGTTCGACATATTGTTCAGCGTGTTTGCAACCGAATCCTCAGCGCCGGTGACTTCGACAATCGCAGACTCGTTGGTCGTGTTGTCGAGAGCCGTAATGTCGAAGTCGAGCGTCACCTGGGTGGTCGGGTCGTCGTCAGTGCCTGTAAGCGTGTGCGTGTTGCCGTCACCGTCTCGGACCGCAATGTCGACGGTGTTCGGCACAACCGGCTCGTCGAACGTCGCGGTCACCGTTTCGGAGCCCGCGTCGTTTTCGGAGTTGATCTGATCGGTCGAGAGCTCGACGTTCGTCGCGTCGGGCTTGATGTTGTCAACCTCGAACGAGTAGGTGGTCTCGTCGTAGTTGCCAGCCGTGTCCGTCGCGTTCACTTCAACGTAGATGGTTCCGTTCGGGAGCTGAGACGTCGTGTCAGTACTGGGATCAACGATGAACTGATCAGGAGTCCCAGTGGAGTACACCTCAGCGTTGTCGTCAGCGAACGTCTCGGAGTAGCCCGACTTGTTCGTGACAGTGATGTTAGCGCTCGCGACACTACTGTCGGAAACGTCAACCTTGATGTTGTGAGTCGGACTGCCGATTTCGGAGGCGGTCGGCTCTACCAGCTCAAACGTGGGCGCGCCAGTGTCGACGTTGAACGTGAGCTTCTGGGTTTGACGGGCGTTGTCGGCATTATCAGTCGCCGAGAGGACGGCCGTGTAGGAGCCATCTTCGAGTTCGGGGACGTCACCGACACCCGGACGGATCGTGATGTTGTTGTCCAGGTATTGCACACCGTCGTTGGTGGTCTGCGCGCCGATCTCGTAGGAGTAGTACTTGTCTCCGTCCTGTCGGAGCGTCACCTGGATCGTCTGGTCGTCCACGCCAGACGTAGCGTCAGTAAGCTTCTGACGGATCTCGGGCGTGGACGTGGTGTAATAAGTGCTGTCCGGAATGCTGTCATCCCCATCAACGAACGACACCGGGGTGCCGTCGAGAGTCAGGGAACCAACATCCTTCACTGCATTACTGTAATCCGTTCCTCCTTCTCCGATGTAGATCTGGAAGCTGTCTCCATCGCCAAGTCCCAGATCAGCATTGGTCGGGTCGAAGGTATAGCTCCAAGATGCGGAGCTGTCTATCGCAGTGTCAGAAATTTGGTCGCTCGCATTAACGGTGTCTGTTGTTTCGTTAATGGCGAGGACATACAGTGTATTTCCGTCTGAATATGCGTCGACATTTTCGATCGTTACATCTGTGCCAGGCTGGACGAGATTCTCGTTCAGACTGCCACCAGTAACAGCAGCGGCAGCACTCCCTGCGAACGCCATCGTCCCGCCGAAGACGGAGACGACCATCAGCGTCGCCAGGAACACCGCGCGCGCTTTATTGCGTAAGTCGCGTGTCATTAATTGGTGTCGTAAGTATAGTCGCGGTTAGTTGTCGAGCGATACGACTGCTGAGTCATCGCGTGCTCCGGCGGGCTCGCGCCCGGCGCGTCAATCGAGGTCGTAATAATCCTCGAGCACCTCCTCAAGTTTTTCAGAGACGTTCTTCCCGTCTGCAACGGCATCGCTGCGGACCTGTCGCCACACGTCCCGACTGATCTCGATGGACGTGTGCGTGGTGTCCTTGCGTGCGCCGTTATCCGATGTTGTCATCGTTGCCATGTTCCGTTCTACTACGGTCCGGTCAAGTCGAGTGGCCTCCACACAGCTATGCACCACTCGGCACGTGTATTCCAGTTTACACCACTTATATCTATTGCTAATATCTACCAGTGGTATTCGCCAAAGGTTTTATTTATATCTGGCAGACACGAGAGTTTCACGGTCTTTACTGCGGGTTTAGGAAATTCGGACAATCAGGTGTGGTACCAATATTCACGCACCGAGCGTGGCTTACCGACTACGTATATCAGACCACGCACGCACGAGCGCAAAAGGAGAGTGCAGTTGCGAGAGAGACGGCCCCGACCGTCGCATCACTCCACAGTGAGGTGATAAGTTCCGCTCGGCGACGCTGCTGACTCGAACGGCGACTGCGTCGCCGGACAGCAGGCCACCGCGAGCCTCGTGGATTCCAGGGCTCGTCGGAGCGATCCGTCGGTCCGCGGGCGAGGTCGACGACCGTGTCCGGGCGGGGGGCGTCGTACCGTCAGTTGGCTGCGATACTCCCGATCAGGCCGAAACAGGAAATCGCGACCACCGACAGCAACATTGAACCGGGATGCCTGCGCACTCCCGGTATGGTTTCAGTCGGCGACACTGCCCCTGATTTCACCGCACCGCTCGCAGACGGCGACATCGGTTCGTTCACCCTCTCAGAAGAACTCTCGGAGGGGCCGCTCGTCCTCGCGTTCTTCCCCGCGTCGTTCACGAGCACCTGTACGACCGAGATGTGTACGTTCCGCGACCAGATGGCCAACTTCGAGGACGTCGGCGCTGCCGTCTACGGCATCAGCATCGACACGCCGTTCACGCTCAACGAGTTCCGCCGACAGAACGAACTGAACTTCGCACTCCTCAGCGACACGAACCGCGAGATCATCGACGCCTACGACGTCTCGATGGACTTCGCGGACCTCGGCGTCTACAGCGTCGCAAAGCGCGCGGTCTTCGTCGTCGACGAAGACGGTACAGTCACGTACGCCTGGGTGAGCGACGACCCCGGCGCCGAACCCGACTACGACGAGGTCGCCGCCGCCGCCGAAGAAGCGAGCGCCTGAGACTGTCGGCTGTCCCTAGTTCAAGAGATCGCGGCCCCGGGGTCGCGACGTTCTTCACAGACAGACAGCCGACAGTATGTGTCGGCCGCGACACCCGAATCTGACACTTTCTCGATCGGCCTACCCGTAGGCTACTTTGCGCTCCCCGGAGTATACACAGAAGTATGGCTGAGTCTACCGAGAGCGTCGGTCACGAGTACGACCCGGACGCAGACCACAATTTCCCGGACGAGCGACTCAACGCTGTTCTCCCGCAGATTCTCGACGATCCCGAGATTACGACGTATCTGCAAGCCCAGAACGTCAATGCGGTCACGAGAAAAGGGTACAACGATCACGGTCCCAAACACATCGAAATCGTCCGCAACCGCGCGCTCAACCTCTATGACCTCCTGAAGGGCGGCGACGTGGCGTTCAACGGCGCGACCGACCAGGGTCTCGAGGAGGCCGACGAACCGGTGATCGTCGCGCTGGCGGCGACGTTGCACGACATCGGCCACGTCGTCCACCGCGACGAGCACGCGTACTATTCGATTCCGCTCGCATCCGACGTCCTCGATCGCATCCTCCCGCAGTTCGAGTTCTACGACACGACCGACGTGGTCCGGATGAAGGCCGAAGTGCTGCACGCGATTCTGTGCCATCACACCGAAGAAGATCCGCTGACGACCGAAGCGGGCGTCATTCGCGTCGCCGACGCGCTGGATATGGAGCGCGGCCGGTCGCGCATCCCCTACGAGAAGGGTGGCCGGGGGATCAACACCCTCTCCAGCCAGGCGATCGAGAGTGTCTCGCTCCGTCCAGGCGATGGCAAAGCCGTCCTCGTGGAGATCGAGATGGTCAACGCTGCCGGCGTCTATCAGGTCGACAACCTCCTGAAAGCGAAGCTCAGGGATTCGGGACTCGAATCGCACATCCGCATCGTCGCGGTCAACACGAAAGCCGACGATCAGCTCGTCGAGCGGATCGAACTGTAATAGGGATTATCGCACGTCTGCATAGATGTCTCGCCGGACGGGACGGCGAGAATCTCCGAACAGGTACGATAACCCCTATAAGGCGACCGAATAACGAGCGCAGCGCAGACGAGGAGAGACGCGATCAGTCGTCTGCGGGCGTGACTTCTTCGAGGCCGGCGACGGTGAGTTCGCCACCGAGCGTCCGGTTCGGGTATGGGATGTCGATGCCCTCCTCGTCGAAGCGCTGTTTCACGGTCTGGACGTACTCCGCGCGAGTCTTGACGAAGTCAGCACGACTCGGGTCGTCGATCCAGATTCGAGAGGTAAGCGTCACCGAGGAGTCACCGAGTTCTGTCAGCCGCACCGTCGGCGCGGGGTCTTCGAGAATATCGTCGCGAGCGTCGGCCTCCTCGACGATGATCTCGGTCGCCTTCTCGACGTCGTCGTCGTAGCCGATTCCGAAGGGGACCTGGAGGCGGAGTTTGTTCTTCGCGACGGGGTTCTTGATGACGCCGTCGGTCAGCGCCGAGTTCGGCACCGTCAGGAGTTCGTTGTCGAACGTCCGGACGCGCGAGACGCGGAAGCTGATGTCCTCGACGATGCCGGAGTTGCCGTCCCACTCGATCCAGTCGCCGATCTTGAACGGCTTGTCGGTGTAGATGAAGATGCCGGCGACGAAGTTCTTCAGGACGTCCTGCATCGCGAACCCGATCGCCAGCGTCGCCGCCGCGGCGATCGTCGCGAGCGACTGCAGGAAGTTGGGGTAGCCCGCCGCCCCGAACGCCGCGGTGATGCCGACGAAACCGACGACGACGACGAGGAGTCGTCGCAGCGGCTTCTGGGCGTGTGTTTCGAGACCGCGCGAGTCCATCATCCGGTTCGCGAGCGGGAGTACGACGCTGCGCCCGACGAGATAGACGACGGCGAATACGCCGAGGAACGCCAGCGCCTGTCCGAGCAGGCCAGCGACCGTGTCCGGCAGTCCGAATCCAGCGAGGAAGCGACCGATAGAGTCGCTCAGGTCGACGCCCGTCTGGAGCGTCGCCCCGCCGGTCATCGGTAGAGAACTCCCGTGTTACCTCGTGTTTCGATTACCGTGGCATCGGTGCGCTCGGCCAACTCCGCGGCTAACTCTTCGACCGTCGTGCCGCCCTGAGCGGCTCGGAGGAACTTCACTTTGATGAGGTCCCGGTCCGCGAGTTGGTCGGAGACCTCCTCGACCACGGGGTCGAGACCGCCCTTCCCGACCCAGACGGTGACGTCGAGATCGTGTGCCTGCTTTCGCAACTCCTGTTCGTCCATACCGACCCGCTACGGCGGCAGCCGGTTTGAAAGTTAAGACTCACAAACAGTCCATACTACAGTAGCAGTTGCAACTGATTGCACACAGGATCGTACGACAGCGTATGATCAGGTGAGTGAATACTTGCAAATGCTACTATCGGCACTCACACGGGACGGGCCGCCGAAGCGGGCAGACCCTTATAGGGATGATCGGAAGTCCGCATAGATTTCTCGCCGGACGGTGCGGCGGGAATCTCCGAACAGTTACGAGAATCCCTATTACTCGTCACCGTACGGATACCGCTTCGTCGCGCCACATAAGAGACACCGGACGACGACGTGTCCCGACTGAAGCCGAACGCGCGCGGTCGAACCGGGTCGGAGATACGCGTCACACTCGTCGCAAGTGAACCGACGGAACCGGCGCGGGAGGCCCGAGCGATTCCGCTCGGCGATGCGGCGCGCGAGACGGACGTACTCGCGTGCGAGTTCGACGTCTCCCCCGGCCGTCGCCTCCCGAGCGAGGTCGTGCAACCGTTCGATCCGTTCAGCCGGGATACCCATTACCGACGCGTCGTGACGAGCGGAAAAAGACGTTCCGAGTCGGCCGCGTGGACCCGGACAGCCGGGGTCCGTCTCATACTCTTGTAGCCACCGCACAATATTAGTTAGTGGAGCGCGAACGACACGTATGCGCATCGTATTCGCCACAGACCTCTCGGACGCGAACGAGGCAGCGATCCGCTCACGGACGTGCCTGGACTGCCTGGACAACATCGGCGTCACGGAGGTACACCTCGTGACGGTCGTCCCCGACAACGTCACGAGCGGGCTGCCGGGGATGGGGGCGGCCTCGGACGCCCGACAGGCGCTACAGGCACAGCGCGAAGTATTCGAGTCGGCGGGCTTCGACGTCGAGACGCACGTGGCGCGCGGGACGCCACACCGGCGCATCAACGGCTTCGCCGAGCGGCTCAACGCGGATATGGTCGTCATCGGATCGCGTGGTGAGAGCCCGCTCGAAAACCGCCTCGTCGGGAGCACGACGCGAAACGTCGCCCGGACGTCCACCCGCCCGCTGCTGGTCGAACGCATCGCCCCGCCGGAGTCCGACAAGGCGGTCGTGAAAGAGCACCTCTTCGAGCACGTCCTCTTTACGACGGACTTCTCGGAGAACGCCCAGAAGGCCTTCGAGTACCTCCCGCACCTGACGGGCGCGACGCAGGAGGTCGACCTGCTCCACGTGCAGCACGGCGACACGGAGATCAGCGATGCTCAAGAAAAGCTCGACGAGCTCGCCGCCGAAGTCGAACGCGAGATGGGTATCGAGGCCGGGACCAACATCCGCAACGGCGACCCCGTCCAGGAGATCCTCGCCGAAGAAGAGCGCGTCGGCGCGACGACGACGCTGTTGGGGACGCGGGGGCAGAGTCGCCTCCGTCGCCTCCTGCTCGGGAGCGTCTCGGAGGCCGTCGTCGCTCGCGGCAACAACAACGTCCTCTTAGTCCCGCCGGCGACGTCCCAGCGGCGCTAAGCGAGCCGTCGCCCTCGCTTTCGCTCGCCGTCGACGACACGCGGGTCCCGTGACAGTCGCTGTGACACCGCGGCACACCACGACTCCACAGCCGACAGTATAAATGGACCCACCGCAAACGGCCACGCGACGTGGCTCTCCGCGCGCTCAACTACCTCGAACTCGAATCTCGGCTGGCACGAAGCGGGATCGGAACGGCCGCTGACCAACAGCGCGCCGCGCTCGAACGCACCGACGTCGAGGTCGTGACCTCGCCGTGGCGCGGCGGCGACCCCCTTTCGGGGGTCCGGTCGCTCGCGACCGGCAGCGGCCTCTTCGAGGACTTCGACGTCGCCCACTGCAACCTCGTCGGTCCGGGGTCGCTGGCCGTCGCGCGATACGCCAAGCGGAACGACGTGCCGCTCGTCCTCCACACGCACGTCACACGCGAGGACTTCGCTGAGTCGTTCCGGGGATCGACGACGGTCGCCCCCGCTCTCGGTCGGTATCTGAAGTGGTTCTACTCGCAGGCGGATCTGGTCCTCTGTCCCTCCCAGTACACGAAGCGCGTCCTCGAATCGTACCCCGTCGACGCCCCGATCCGCCCGATGACGAACGGCGTCGACGTCGAAGCGCTGGAGGGCTTCGAGACCCTCCGCGAGGAGTACCGCGACCGCTACGACCTCGAAGGGACGGTCGTCTTCCTCGTCGGCAACGTCTTCGAGCGGAAGGGGCTGACGACGTTCTGTCGCGTCGCCGAGTCGACGCCGTACGACTTCGCGTGGTTCGGCCCGTACGACACCGGCCCCCACGCCTCGAAGGCCGTCCGGCAGTGGACGACGAATCCGCCCGAGAACGTCACGTTCACCGGCTGGATCGACGACATCCGCGGCGCCTACGGCGCCGGCGACGTTTATCTGTTCCCGACGAAGAACGAGAACCAGGGCATCGCCGTCCTCGAAGCGATGGCCTGCGGGAAGGCGGTCGTGCTCCGCGATATCCCGGTCTTCGAGGAGTTCTACACTGACGGTCACGACTGCATCAAATGCGAGACTGAAGCCGAGTTCCGCGAGGCCGTCGAGCGCCTCGCCGAGGACGAACAGCTCCGGCGGCGACTCGGCGAGAACGCCCGCGAGACGGCGATGGAACACAGCCTCGACCGCGTCGGCGACCGGCTCGCCGCGACGTATCGCGAAGTCCGCGATGCGAAACGCGCGGGGCGACCGATCGACCTCGACGGCGAGTAATCACCGCCCGCCCGTGTCCGATTCGCAACTGATTAAGCCCGCGTCCGTGAATCGCCGCCGATGCATCCCGTTTCGGTCGCCGCCTTCACCGACACCTATCTCCCGACGGTGAACGGCGTCTCCTACACGATCCAGACGTGGCGCGATCGCTGGCGGGACCGCGGCGGGACGATGAACGTCGTCTACCCCGGAAGCGACGAGTACGACCCCGAAGACGGCGAATATCCGGTCGGGAGCCTCCCGTTTCCGATGTACGAGGGCTTCCGGTTGGGGACGCCACGGATCCCCACGGCCGCCGCGGACGTCGACGTCGTACACGCACACACACCCTTCGCGGTCGGTCTCGGCGGCGTCCGACTCGCCCGCCGCGAGGACCTCCCCTTGGTGACCTCGTATCACACGCCGACGGCGGAGTACGCGGACTACCTCACTTCTCGGCCGCGCGTCGAACGCGGTATCGAACGCATCGCCGAGCGCTACGAGCGGTGGTTCCTCTCCCGCTCGGACGCGATTGTCTGCCCCAGCGAAGACGCCAAAGAGCGCGCAGTCGGGAACGTCTCGGTCGACACACAAGCGGTCGTGCTCTCGAACGGCGTCGACGTCGAGTTCTTCTCGCCGACCGAGCCCGAGTCGTTCCGCGAGCGCCACGGCCTCCCGTCCGGTCCGCTCGTCGGCTACACCGGCCGTCACGGCTACGAGAAGAACCTCTCGGAGTTTCTGCGAGCCGCCGAGGGCGTGGAAGCGACGGTCGTGCTCGGCGGCGACGGACCGGCTCGCGACGATCTGGAGGCGCTGGCCGACGACCTCGGTCTCGACGCGCGCTTTCTTGGCTTTCTCCCGCGCGAGGAACTCCCCGCGTTCTACTCCGCGCTCGACGCGTTCGTCTTCCCGAGCCCCGTCGAGACCCAGGGGCTCGTCGCGCTGGAGGCAAACGCCTGCGGGACGCCCGTCGTCGCTGTCGACGCCGGCGCGCTCTCGAACACAGTCGAAGACGGCGTCACGGGCTACCACTACGCACACGGTGACGTCGACGGCTGTCGTGACACGATCCGGCGCGTACTCGACGAGCGCGCGCCGCTCGCGGAGTCCTGTCTCGCACAGCGTGAGGAACTGAGCGTCGAGCACGCGGTGGATAAACTGGCGTCGCTCTACGAGCGCGTCATCGAGAAAAAACGGACGTAACGGGCGTCGCAGCCACCGACCGCAGCAGAGGCCTTCAGTCGTCGAGGTCTTCGACGGCCTGTGCGATCCGCTGGAGCTGTCGGGTCGCATCGCGGACTTCGTCGCGGAGCTGACGGACCTCGCGGACGAGCTCCTCGTTGCCTGCGGACTCCTCCTCGCGGCCGCCCATTCCGCCGGGGCCACCGCCCATTCCGCCAGGGCCGCCACCCATTCCACCGGGGCCGCCGCCGCCCATCATCCCGCTCATCATTTGTGCGAAGGGGTTGCCGCCAGCGCCACCGGGACCGCCGCCGCCCATCATCTCTTCGGGCTCGGGTCGGTCGCCTTCCTCTCGCTCCTCGGCTCGTCGCTCGCGAATCTCCTCGACGCGCTCGCGGAAGGACTTCTCCTCGGAGTCAGCGTCGGCGTCCGGCGATTCGTCTGCGTCGTTCTCAGCGGCGTGATCGTCTGATTCGTCCGACATACCTGCGCGTACATCCTCGGCCCGCAAATGACTGTTGGTCGGAATCGGAGACGCGAAACCGAGATCAGTTCGGTATCCGGGTCGGGTCGACGTCTCGCGTCGACAGAATACCAGGTGCGGTAGAACGTCCGGTTCGAGATCGCTCGAAAGCAGTCGGCCGACTACGCCAGCGCCGAGTCTTCCTCTTCGCCGTTCGGCTTCGACATCTGCTCGATGACGTCGTGGAGCGTCACGTCGTTGATGAGGATGACGTCGCCGACGGCGCGAACCCATCGATACGGGAGGATGACGCCTTTCTGTCCGCCGACGACGCCGGCGAAGAGTTCGTCGTTCAGTTGGGTGAGCGCGAGTCCGGTGACGGCCTGCCGCTCGGTGAGGTCGATTCGGACGTCCGCGACTTCGCCGACGAAGACGCCTTCGTTCGAGTACACCTCGCGGCCGACGAGCGTCGTGATCTTTTCGGGTGTCTCGTCCATATGCCGCTGATCGGGAGCGTTCGTCTTAATTGTTCGCAGCGAGCGTCGCTCCGAGCCCTCGAGACGACGGGAGTCGGCAGACGAGCGTCAGACGCCCGGCCCGCGAAACACCCATTTGCCGTGGCCCTGGTACGTCACCCGTCCTCGAACTCGTCGTCGGTCACGCGGACGACGACCGTCTCCGAGACCGGCCGGAGGTCGTAGGACGGGAGGGTGCCGTCCGGACGGCGGGCAACGTACATCGGTTCGACGAGACGGCCATCCTCGACGCCGTAGATGGCCACCCGCTCGCCGGTGTCTTCGGGCCGGACGCCACCGTCGCGGACCGCCGCCGCGAGCGACCGACTCAGCCACTCCTCGCTCGAAACGCTCGGTTCACGGACGATCGCGAGGTCGACGAACCGGACGAGATACCAGTTCAGGTCGTTGCACAGCGACACCGCGGCGCCGAGGCTCACCGTATCGACGGCCAGCGAGTTCTCGAAGGGAGCGTAGCGCTCGTACGTCGAGAGCGCCTCGCGGGCCGTCTCCCGGGAGAGCAGTTCGTACTGGACGTCGACGTCCGGCGAGCCGACGAAGCAGACCCGCGTCACGGCTGTCGCGGGTGGCAACCGCCGGATCGCTTGCGGGCCGGTGCGAAGACGGAGTGCGGCGACGTGTGCATCATTGGATCGGGGCCGCGCGGCGGCGCGGCGTACTGTCCGGCGGTTTCGAATGTGGTCATAAATCGGTTCCGGTGCGAGGCGTCACAGGGCGAATTGATAGGGATTATCGTACGTCTGCATAGATTGCTCGCCGGACGGCACGGCGAGAATCTCCGAACAGGTACGATAATCCCTATGAAAGAGTGAAGCCGAAAAGAGCGTCGAGAAGACGGGGGACGTGCCGGTGGGTAGAGGTGCCGTCAGCAGTCGTGCGGTGCGTTCACAGCGCGAGCGGCGCCGAGTTTCACCGGCTCTCGATGTCGTCGAGCCACGAGGTCGCACACGACTCGTCACAGAACGAGAGCAGTCGGCGCTCGCGCGTTAGTTTCGAGCCAGCGGTAGCCGGCCGCTCGCGGTCGAGTTCGACCTGATAGTGCGGACCGCAGAGTTCGACTGGCTCGCCGCAGGTCGGGCACGTTTCGGTGGTGGTGTCCCACTCGCTACGCGGAACCACCTGCCGCACGTTCCACTCGGGAGCGGCGGACGACGGGGAGGGACGGCACGTCTTTGACATCGACCGAACGTACGGTCTGGAAGTATGTAAACCCATTTTAACCCGGTCTTTCACACGGGAAATTTACTGTGCGTAACTTTCACGCGCAAACCGGTATACGTTCACACAATTTGGAGTGTCGTCCGTTCACAAGGAGACGATCTCCGCGTTCCGCCCCGCCTCGCGTGCGATGTCGAGGAGTTCTTCGGGTTCGGCGGCGACGACGTCCGAGAGCGTCGCGCTCGTCTCCGGATGAGAGGGAGCGATCCGGTCACAGCCGACTGGCAGGGTGGCGTCCGTGTACGTCCCGAGATCCTGCGCCTCGGCCACGATGTCCGGCTTGTCGACGGTGAGCAGCGGTCTGTGGACGGGGATCGAAACCGCCGCGTCCGTCGCTGCGAGATTCGCCCCGGTCTGACTGGATTTCTGCCCCAGCGCCTCGCCCGTCGCGATGCTGTGCGCGTCGTCGCGTTCGGCGACGGCCTCCGCGGCGGCGAGCATTGCGCGCCGGAGCGACAGCATCCGAGTGTTGTCGGTGGTCTCGACGACGCGCTCGACGAATGGGCCGCCGTCGACGATCCGCGGACGGGTGTCGACGCGCGGGGCGCGTGCGGCGAGCCTCTCGATCACTTCGAGCGCCCGTGCGCGGTGGTCGGAGCCGCCGTAGTCCCCGAGGTCGACGTAGACGGGGATCGCGACGACGCCGCGACGGAGGAGCCGCCACATCGCCACCGGTGAGTCCAGACCGCCGCTGACGAGGACGACGGCGCGCCCCTGCGTGCCGACCGGGAGGCCGCCGGGGCCGTCGAATCGCCGCGCCGAGACGAACGCCTCGGTCTCGCGCGCCTCGATCCGGTAAGTCCGGTCGGGATCGTCGAGGTCGACGGGACTGCCCGTCACCTCGCCGACGATACGTCCGGCTTCGACCTTGAGATCACGGGTCGAGAAGTCGTGGGCGTCGGCTGGCCCGATTCGGTCGCCGTCGACCGCGTACGACTCCGCGGCCGTCTGCGAACTGGCCGCGGCGAGCCGTCGGGTGGCGTCGCGGATCAGGTCGAGTCGGGGAGTGACGGCGACGGCAGGGCGGGCGAACGCGACGCCGGGCAGGGTCGCAGCGACACGCGCGGCCGCCGTCGGCTGGTCGGTGCGGACGACGACGCGCGACCACGGACGTTCGACCGTCGCGTCAATTTCCGCTGCGGCGAACGCGGCCGCGAGGTCAGTGGCGACCCGTTCGGCCATCTTTGCGCGGACCGCGCTGCTCTTCGCGCCGAAGTCGCCGTGACCGACCAGCACGGCGTTCGTCGGGTCAGTCGCGTCCGGGGAGTTCGTTCCGCTCACACACTGTATTTTGCGTCAGCGGGTTTCAGAACGTCGAAACGCGTCGTGGGTTGGTACCGCGAAAGTCCTCAGAACGTCGACAGCTCGCCGTCGATCACGCGCCGGGTGACGTCGGTGACGTTCGCAAGGCGGTCGTCGATGAGATCGCGGATCTCCGGTTCGATCTCGTCGAGTTCGACGCCCTCCTCGGTGACGATTTTCGCGTCGGCGACGTGGGGCTGGTCGATCGGGCGACCGATCTGTGAGAGGAGTCGGACCTGGAGGTCGCGGATGCCGTGGACGTCGTCGACGACGGTCTCGGCGATGTCCGTCGAGAGGAGGTTGTAGATCTTTCCGATGTGGTTGACGGGGTTCTTCCCGGAAGTCGCCTCCATACTCATCGGGCGGTTGGGCGTGATGAGGCCGTTGGCACGGTTACCGCGGCCGACCGAGCCGTCGTCGCCCATCTCCGCGCTGGTGCCGGTGACGGTGAGGTAGATCGATCCCTCGGCGTAGTCGTCGGCGGTGTTGACGTCCACGTGGACCTCGCGGTCGGTCAGGCCGCGGGCGACCCCGCCGACGAACTCGCGGACGCGCTCGACGGCGTCGTCGTAGTCGTCGAGATCCTCGACGTGGGCGTCGACCATCGCCGCGGCGACGGTGATGTCGATGTGATCGCCCTCGCGCTTGCCCATCACCTTCACGTCGGGGCCGAGTTCGGGATGTTCGTCGGCGTACGCGCCGTTGAGTTCCCGCTCGACGGTCAGGACGATCTCCTCGGTTTCGGTGAGCGGCGCGTGGCCGACGCCGAAGGAAGTGTCGTTCGACATCGGGACTTCCGCGCCGTCCTCGCCGAAGACGTCCTGAAGGTCGCCGGAGCCTTCACCGAGTCGGGTGTCGATGACGACGTCGGTGCCGACTTCCAGTTCGGGGATGTTCTCGTTCAGGTAGTCGCGGGCCGCAGCGATCGCCGCCGCGTCGACGGGGAGTCGCTGGCCCTCGTACTCCCGGGTCGCGCGGCCGACGATGAGAACGTAGATGGGTTCGACGATTTCGCCGCCGCCGTACTGGGGGGCGGACTCGCCGGCGACGAGCTGTGTCTCGTCGGTGTTGTAGTGGAGGACTTTGCCAACACGGTCCAGATAGAGTTGCGAGAGCGCACGGGAGACGCTCTCTGCAATGCCGTCGCAGATCGAATCCGGGTGGCCGATACCCTTCCGCTCGACGATTTCGACCTCCTGGTCCTCGACTGCAGTTCGATCTGCAGCCTCGATAGCGATGTTCCGTTCGGTCATTACCCCTGGCTACTTCCCCGGCGGTTCTATAACTTGCGGAAAAGATCCGTCGGAATAATATTACCACCGGGTATTTACTCGGCGTCGGCCTCGAGTAGCATACCGAGATACGAGGTCCTGATCTGATCTGTCGGGTCGAGACCTAACGTCCGAAGGACGTCGAAGGCGCCCTCTCGGACGCTCGCGACGTCGTCGCTCGCTTCGGTCTCAGCTTCGACTTCGACGAACTCGCCGAGGCCGGCGACCTGATCGAGCGTGACGGTGTAGCCGTCGAGTTCGTAGAAGGTCCGGTGCTTCTCGACGACTGCTGCCGGCTCGAACCCGAGACCGTCGAAGATCGCCGCGGCGGTGTCGCCGTCGTCGACGCCGGTCTCGTGCTCCTCGCGAGTCTTCGAGTCGGCGTCGACGAGCGGACCTTTGTACGTCAGTTTGGTCGTCGCTGCCCCCTGGTCCGCCTGCGCGGCGTCGTCGTCCGAGCGTCTGTCCAGTTCGCCCTCGACGTCAGACTCCCGCGTCTCGCGGCGGAGACGGAGCGCCTCGTCCGTCTCGGCAAAGTCGCGATGCGGCGCGTCGTAGTAGGTGTCGACCTGCGTGACTCGCTCGACGAACACTGCGTCCGCCTCGGCGAGCGCCGGACGGACGGCGTCGTGTGAGGCGCGCAGTTTGACCTCGACCTCGAACATACCAGTCGGTCAGTCTCACCGGAGAAAAACGGTCGGAATCGGCCGTGCGTAGTGCTCGGCATCCGACAGTAATCCTACTTATTTATCATTATAGAAGTCCAATATCCGGGCGGGACAATGAGCAGCGAAACCACAGAGAGTCCCGCGGGCGCAGTAGACGGGGATGTCGCCGAGTCGTTCGCGATACCGATTACCGGCCGGGTCGTTCTCGGCGCGATGGCGGGTGGACTGGCCGGAACAGTGGCGATGCTCCCCGTTCTCGTCGGTGTTCCGGAGCTTCTGGGGCTGTTCCGAACCGCCCCAGTGACACAATTCGCTGGATTAGCGACGTTTGTCGGACTCGAACCGACGATCTCCCTCGGCATCGTGCTGTTTGCCTTCGGTGGGACGGTCGCGCTCCCGCTGACGTTCCTCGTCGTCGGAGCCTTCCTCCCGCCGGAGTCGCCGCGCTACCTTCGCGGCGTGACGTTCGCGACGGCGTTCTGGTTCGGGTTCGTGCCGGCCTTCTGGCCGAACGCAGGTCTCCTGACCACGTCGGCCTTTCTGGTCTTCTCCCTCCTCGGACACTGGATATACGGCTTCACTCTCGGCTACATCCTGGGCCGCGTAGCCGGTATCCCACAGCACAGCGTGTGATCACGCCCGCGCTCGCCGTCTCCTAATTTTTCCACGACGACGTACGCAACGCGGCGTCTCGGTTCAGTCAGTCTGTGACAGAGACGTCCGAGAATGCCCGTCGCCGTCGCTTGGGCCGGCCGCCGACAGTATCCTCGCAGTTGCAACTGGTTGCGCACAGACCACAGGCTGTCGTGCGACCGGGTCCGTGAAGGCTTGCAACTGCTACTGTAGCAGTTTGCGCTACTCCCAGCAAACGCCCGCTGCGTCGGTGTTCTCTCCCCGAGTCGAAACGTGATTCTTAAGGGTCGCACGGGAGATGGTCAGCGTATGAGTGACGAACAGCAGGCGGACGCCGCCGAATCGCAGGCAGACGCCGAGGACGACGTCGCCGAGGACGCTATCCAGGATGGCGACTTCGTCCGTCTCGCCTACACGCTCCGGACGACAGACGACGGTCGCGTCGTCGACACGACCGACCAGGAAACGGCCGAAGAAGCCGAAATCGACACCGACGAGTACGAGTTCGAGCCGCGCGTGATCGTCGTCGGCGCCGGACACGTCTTCGAAAGCGTCGACGAGGCGCTCATCGGCGCAGAAGTCGGTGACACCGGCACCGTCGACATCGCCGCCGCCGAGGCCTTCGGCGAGTACGACGACGACGAGGTCCGAACGGTCAGCGCCAACAAGATCGACGAGGAGAGCCGCTACCCCGGCGCACAGATTCAGATCGACGGCGAGCAGGGCCAGATCGTGACCATCGTCAGTGGCCGCGCTCGCGTCGACTTCAACCACCCGCTCGCGGGCGAGGACCTCGAATACGACTACGAGATCCTCGACGTCGTCGACGACCGCGAGGAACAGGCCGCCAGTATGCTGGAGATGTACCTCCAGGAGGCCCCCGAGGTCTGGATCGAGACCGACACCGTCGAAGAAGAGGAGGTCGTCGAATCCGACGAGGACGACGAAGACGCCGAACCCGAGACGGAGACCGTCGAAGTCGAGAAGGAGACGCTGTACATCGAGGCCACGCCGCAGATGACGATGAACCAGCAGTGGCTCTTCTCGAAGCAGCAGATCGCACAGGACGTGATGGACCGACTCGATCTCGACCGCGTCATCGTCCAGGAGACCATCGACGGGATGGGCGGAATGATGGGCGGTCTCGGCGGAATGATGGGCGGCGCAGGCGGCGCGGCCCCCGAAGACATCGAGGAAGCCATCGAGGACGTCGACGTCGACGCCGACGAACTCGCCGACGAACTCGACGCCGACCTCGAAGAGTAACGCACCCGAAGCCGGGTTCGCGACTCGAAGATCGATCGGGTGGTCGACCCCACACGACCCCCGCTACGTGATGCACATCAATGCCAGACGAATCTACGAGCACTGAACTCTCGAACGCCGGACTCGCCACCGACGATCTGCGGGTCGCGGTCGTCGCCGCGGCCTGCACGATCGGACTGACGCTCGGGCTCAGGTACGGCCTCGGCCGGGAGATCGCGTTCGTCTGGCGGCTGCTTCCGCTCGGTCCGTACTTTCTCTCACTGTTCACGAAGCGGCTGCCGCTCGGCGGGCTCGATACGCCGCGGAACTGGTCGCTCCTGACGGTCGCGGTCACGCTCGGCGCATTCGTCTACTTCGGCGTCGTCGTCTGAGACTTCTGCACGCTCGCGTCGATCGGCGAGAGCGAGCAGTCGAAAATACTGGACGGCGACGGAGTCGGCCTATGCGATGTCGCGGCTCGTGTCGACGGTGACGCGCTCGCCCAAGCGGAGTTTGATCGTCTCCTCGGGCGGGTGTCCGCCGCGGAACTTCGGAACGGCGAGTCGGTTCTCGATCTCGGAGCCGTCGATCTTCGTGCGGAGGTCGAACACGACGTCGGACATATGCTTCGTGTAGCTCCGGTTCCGGGGTTCGGACTCCTGTTTCATCCCGTGGACGATCGCCAGCCCGCCGGTGTTGACCATATGCGTCTGGAGTTCGTTCAGGAACTGGCGATACCGCGCCGGCTCGGTCTCCTCTAACGCGTCGACGACGTCGATGATGAGGTTCGCGCCCTCGGGGAGGTCGCGAACGAACCGATTCGCCGTGTCCAGCGGCGCGTTCCCGCCGACGTCCCTGACCGTGGGGTCGCCGACGTGTCCAGGCGCGCGGTCGATCGCGTCACGGATCGCCTGATCCGAGCGGATCGTCGTGAGATACAGCGTCGCCCGCACTGCCGTCAATTCGTAGAGAAATAGCTCCGACTGGCTGGCGGGGTCCGCGGCGAGAAGCACGATGCTCCCCGGCGGGATCCCGCCGTCGAGTTGGCGATCGAGGACGCTGACGCCAGTCGAGAGTCTCCCTGCCACGACGGGGCGTTCGCGGGCGAGTGGTTTAGCTTTTTGGTCGGTCGTAGACTGCCTGTGCGAGGTCGTCGTACGCTCGTCTGACGGGAGGCGCAGCGAGCGGGTCGGCCGCAGGCGGGATCGTTGTGAGAACCGGACACCCGAGCAAGTCGTCGACACCGGGCGGCGCGAGCCGTGCCCGCGTGAGGACGCCACCGACGACCGGCGTCCCGACGGCGCGCGCCATCGCAGCCGTCTTCGCGGCGTCGCGGAGCGCGGCGACGCAGGGCGTCGCGACGAGGAGGACGGCGTCGGCGACGCGCAGCGGGACGGTCGCATCCGGGCCAGCACCGGCCGGACAGTCGACGAGGACAGAGGCATCGTCGTCGCTGTCGAGGAGCCGTCGTAGCCGTCCGCCGACGCCGTCGGGTGCGTCCTGCGGAGCAGGTAGAATCCGGGTTTCAGAACTGGGCGACGCCGGATCCGGATGGCCGGAGCCGCCGGGCGAGGGGTCCCGCGGAACGCCCGCGAGCGCGTGGAGGTTCGGCAGGTCGCAGTCGGCGTCCACGGCGAGCGCCGGCCCGTCGACCGCCCGCGCCAGTCCCAGCGTGGTCGTCGTCTTGCCGCTGCCTCCCTTCCCTCCGGCGATGGCGAGCATACCGTCGCTGGTCCCGTCTCAGTATTTGAACGCTCGGGGCCAGATGAAAACGAATCGAAAACAGCCGACTCGCCGAGTCAGTCGTGACAGCAACCGCCCGCTTCGCCGCCGAAGTCGATCGTCAGCGGATCAGAGATCGCCTCGTTGATCGACTGCAGGCGTTCTTGGAGTTCCTCCTGGGCTTCCAGATAGGCGGCCATCTTCGGCATCGAGTGGAGTTCTTGCTGTGCGGACTGGACCTTCTGGAGTGCCGCTTCGCTCGCGTCGCCCGTCTGTCGGGCCTGCATATACTGCTCGCGGAGTTCGTGGAACGTCGAGATCTGAGCCTGCACGTCGTCGTCGTTCTCGACGGCCGCTTTCGTTTCCTCGAACGCCTCGTACTCGGATGTCTCGGCGATCGCTTCGCCGAGGTCGCTGCCGAGTTCTTCGAGTCGGTCTGTCTGGACGCTCATCGGCGTCAGTTCGGACGCGATGCGTTTCAAGGTGCCGGACTAGAGGGTGTCGCGTGCGGTCGCCACCCGCAGAGCTGCTCTCTCACGGTCGTTCGACCGGTTCTTGGAACCGCCGACGTTATCAGCGTCGACCGGCTACGCCGTTGCAATGAGTCAGGACGGCGCCACGGAGGGCGATCTCCGAAACACCGGGATGTCGCTGAAGCACGACCGGGAGTGGGACTACGAACTCGACCGCATCGTCGAGGCCATCGAAGAACGTGACGCGACGAAAGTCGGCCTGCAGTTCCCCGAGGGGCTGAAGCGTCGCGGCCCGGCCGTCGCCGACGACCTCCGGGAACTGTGTGACGACGACGTGACGTTTATGCTGTCGGGACAGCCCTGCTACGGCGCGTGCGACCTCGACACATACCTGATGCGGCGGACCGACGTGTTCGTCCACTTCGGCCACTCACCGATGAAGGAATCGGAGAACATCATCTACGTGCCGCTGTTCTCGAACGTCGATCCGTTCCCGATTCTCGAAGAGGCCGTCGACGAGCTGCCTGACGAGGAGGTCGGCCTCGTGACGACCGCGCAGCATATGAACCGCTTCGAGGAGATGGTCGAGTGGCTCGAAGAACGTGGCTACGACGTCCACACCCGCCGCGGCGACGACCGCTTGACCTTCGAGGGTCAGGTCCTCGGCTGTAACTACGCCTCCGCCGACATCGACGCCGATCAGGTGCTCTACGTTGGTGGCGGGAAGTTCCACCCGCTCGGCCTCGCGATGGAGCACCCCGAGAAGAAGGTTCTCATCGCAGATCCCGTCAACAACGTCGTCACCGTCGCGGACACGGAGAAGTTTATGAAACAGCGGTACGGCGCGGTCCACCGCGCGATGGACGCCGAGAAGTGGGGCGTGATCTTCTGTACGAAGATCGGCCAGGGCCGGATGGAGATCGCAGAGTCCATCATCGAGGACAACGACGACGCCTACCTCATCACGATGGACGAAGTGACGCCGGACAGACTCAGGAACTTCGATATGGACGCGTTCGTCAACACGGGCTGTCCCCGCATCACGACCGACGACGGGCCGCGGTTCCACAAGCCGATGCTGACGCCCCAAGAGTACCGGATCGCTGTCGGCGACGAACCGCTCGATTCGCTCTCGTTCGACACCTTCCACGGCACCTGGTGAATCGCCTCGACGGTTCCGACCGGCGCGTGTGATTTCCGCGGCGCGTCTCGTTCCCACGTCGTGTCCTGCTTCTGCCACTCATCCCACGACTGCGACGCGTACTGCTCCTGTTACTCGTCGTCGACGGAGTCCCCACCAGCAGCGACCGCGTCTTCGACGTACTTCACCGCCCGTTCGGCGGTCTCGACCGCCTCGACGTGATCTGCGTCGTGCGTTCTGATGCCGGCCGTCGGCCGCTCGTAGACCGCAGCGTAGCCGAGTTCCGAGAGCGTCCCCCCACTGCCGTCGACCGCGACGACGGCGTCTCCGTTCATCACCACGAGCGCGTTGCGCGCGTGCCCGAGGCCCGTCGCGATCACCTCGTCGACGAACGGGTTGGCATCGGCGCGGTCGTCCGTCGGGAGAATCCCGATCGTGCGCCCGTCGGCCTCGTCGGCGCCGCGGCAGACAGCTTCCATCACGCCGTCGAGACCGCCGCAGACGACGGTGTGGCCCCGCTGTGCGATGTGTCGGCCCAGATTCGTCGCCACTTCAGCCGTGTCGTCGTCGATCGTGCTGCCGCCGATGACGCTGATTCGCATAGCGGTCGCTCGGCGGGGATCGTGGAAGAACTTTCGTCTACGGGCGGACCTCGATGGATTCGATGTCGGCCACCGGGGACAGCGAATCGAGGTCGTCCGCCGGGCCACACCCGCTTCGGCGCTGCATCCGGAGCGGAAGCACCCGATCGTCACCGACGACGGGGCTCTGCGTCTCGACGATGTACGCCTCGTGGCGATTGTCGTGTGAGCACGGGACGAGGCGCAGAATCCGTCGGTCGACGATCCCGTCGATGTCGACGTCTTTCTGCCGCGCGTCGATTGTCTCCTCGGTCACCGCGGCCACGCGGGTCACGATCGGCGACGCGAACTCCACGCTGCCGACGGTGACTGTGTCCGTGTCGAGGGTGATCGCCAACTCGTCGCCCTCGCTCGCGCGTTCGATCGCCTCGAAGAGTTCGGCAGTCATCGACACCGGCTATGGAGGGAGCGCTCAAGAACCCTCCTACCGGACGCCGCGTTCGGTCACTCCCCGTCTGGAATCGGCGATCCGTCCGCACGCTTCGGTCCCTCGGAGTCGTACACGACGACGCCCTCGGTATCGACGGGGCTGTAGTTGTCGCGGACGCCGATCGCCTCCTCCAGTTCGCGGACCGCACGCTCTTTGAGCGCCGCCGCCAACTCCTCCGCGTCCTCGCGGGAGATGTCACGACCCAGCCCTTCGCACTCGTGGGCGCGGACCATCCCAGCCTCGTCGACGGCCTCGCCCATCGGCTGGCTCGTCCCGCCGAGCGCGACGCTGAACGGGTAGGTCCGACAGATGAGCGGGCGGTCCTCGTGGACACGACAGGCTCCGAGGCCGGCTTCGTCACCCCCGTCGTCGCTCTCTTCGTAGAACACGCAGTCGCCGCAGGCGTCCGTCTGGATCGCCCACTCGAACGTCTCGCCGTGGGGGCCGTCTTCGCCTTCGGTGATCCCGTACGGCATCGGGCGGGCGACGTCGCGCCAGTCGTAGGATTCCGCGGCGTCGCCATCTGAACCGTCGCCGTCCGAATCGTCGTCGTTGCTCGTGTCGTCACTGGCCCCGCTCGCGGCCGCCTGCAGCGCCCGCACTTCGTCGGGGAACACCGTCGCAGTGTGGGGCTCTCTGGTCTCGGAATCCGCGCTCTCGTGGCCCGTACAGCACGCGCCACAGCGCGTGCACTCGAAGCCGATCGACTCGATCGCGTCCGCCAGTTCAGACACCGACAGGTCGCGAGCGCGGGCGAGTTCGGTCTCCAGCGTCGGCGCGTCGCTCACGGTTTCTCTCACAGCGGCGCGGACAAAATCCTCTCGGTCAGCGAGGCGGACGCTCCGACAGCGACCCGTCAGCGCGTTTCGACGGTCTCGGCCTTTCGGTCGAACGCGACAGAGTTCTCCACGTCCAGTTTGTCGAGGTGCGCGACGACGGTCGCTCGCGCGAGGTCGCGGACCCCCGTGAGATCGGCGTCGTAGGCGGCGTCGAGCACCGCATCGACGCTTGTGGCTCCCGATCGAACGGCGTCGAAGACCCGCCCCTCGCGGTCGAGTCGATGCCGGAGCAGACGTTCACAGGTGGCCCGCGTGTCCGCAATGGCGGGGCCGTGTCCAGGGAACAACTGCGGTGGATTCCGGGCGTAGAGCCGCCGGAGTGCGACGAGGTACGCGCGGATGTCTCCCTCGGGCGCGGCGACGGCGACGCTCCCCTCGGCGACGGCGATGTCGCCGCAGAGCGTCCCGCTCGCAGTCTCGAAGGCGACGTGGTCGGGCGCGTGGCCCGGCACGTCGATCACGGAGACGCCGTCGCCGATCGGTAGTTCGCTTCCCTCGACGAACGTCCGATCGGGCTGGACCCCTGCAGCCCTCGCGAAGCGGTCCTCGCGGCCGCGACGACACCAGACAGTCGCGCCCGTCTCGGCGGCGTACGATTCGATGCCACCGACGTGGTCGGGGTGTGCGTGCGTGACGGCGATGTGGTCGACGTTGGCGTCGGCGACTGCGGCGTCGAGGTCGTCGGTCCGGGCGGGCGGATCGACGAGCAGTGCGGGATCTTCGCCGACGAGGTACGCGTTTGTCGAGCCGGTCGGCACGCGGCCGTCGACCGGGACGGAGATGCGGCGAACCGAGACGTCGCGGTGGCGAGCCGAAGTCACGACTTGAGCTACTGGTCGTTAGAAGAAAACGCTACCGTCACGGCTACCGTAGCGGGTGAGCAGCGTGCAGAAGAAAGGGGAGACTGGAAGACGAGTCGCCGATCCCCTCAGGTGTTGAGGTAGTAGACCTGCTTTCGGGCGTCTTTGAAGCTGTATCGGGAGCCGACGAGGTCGGCGTCTTCCAGACGGTTGAGCGCGTAGCGGACGGTCCGGTCCGGAAGGAGCGATTCTTCGGCGAGTTGCCCCTGCGAGAGCGGCGCGTCGCCTTCGAGAACCTTGGCGACGAGTTTCGCGCTCGGCGGCAGCTCCCGGAGCCGGTCGCGGTACTCCGATTCCGAGAGGAGGTCGTCGCCGTCGATTTCTGCGGTACTGGTGCTCATACGCACACAGAGCAACGTATTCCTGGTAAATGTTGTCTACAAGTGAGACAATATAATCCGTAGACCTTAAACACATACAAGGGCATAGGATTCTCATCCGAATTCGGGGCAAGCGGACGGATCGTCGATCCGTTCAAACGATGGCGGACGCGACACGCATCCAGTACGGTTTTAGTCCGCGAGCGTGGACTGGCAGGTAGCGTGAAAGGAAAGGAGTGGTACCAGGCTGACGACGTCGCCCAGGAGTACGACTCGAAGCGGTTCTCACGGGGCGGGAGACTCATCGACAGCCGCGAGAAACGGGCCGTCGTCGAAGCGATCGGACCTGTCGAGGACAAAGACGTCCTCGAAATCGCCTGCGGGACGGGGCGGTTCACCGTGATGCTGGCCGAACGCGGGGCGAACATCGTCGGACTCGACATCTCTAACGCGATGTTGGCCCAAGGCCGCGAGAAGGCTCGGCAGGCCGGCGTCGCCGACCACATCGAGTTCCTTCGCGGCGACGCCGCCCGGCTGCCCTTCCCCGACAACCACTTCGACGCCGTCTTCGCGATGCGGTTTTTCCACCTCGCGGAGACGCCGGCGAAGTTCATGGCGGAGATGGCTCGCGTCTCGAAAGACATCGTCTTCTTCGACACCTTCAACGAACAGAGCACCCGCGTCGTCTACAACTGGTTGCTCCCGATGGGCTCGCATCTCTACTCCTCGGACCAGGTCGAACGGCTGCTCGACGGCGCCGGACTGTCGATGGTCGACGCCGCACACGACTTCCTCCTGCCGTACGGCTTCTACCGCAAGATTCCGAACGGAATCGCCCAGGAGTTCCGCGACCTCGACACCTCGATCGGCGAGACGTCGGTCGGCGACGCGCTGGCGTCGGTCTCGTACTGGACTGCGACCGTCGACACCGCCAAGCACGGATAGCGCGAGCAGTTCGACGAGCCTCGTCTCGTAATCCGACCGCTCCATCGCCGAATCGCCCGGCGAGTCCGGGTCGCGGTCGGCCCGAGGTGCGACATTTAAGTTCTCGTGTCGCAACCGACGGGTATGGAGCTCTCGGTAGTGGTCCCGACCCTGAACGAACGGGACCATCTCGCGGCCACGCTCGACGTCTTGGCCGCGCACGCCCCCGACGCCGAGGTCGTGGTGGTCAACGGCCCCTCGGCCGACGGGACGACGGGGATGATCCGTGACCGAGACGACGTCGACGTGCTCGTGGAAGTCTCCGATCGGACGCTGAACGTCTCTCGCAACGCGGGAATTCGAGCCGCGTCGGGCGACGTCGTCGCTTTTCTCCGACACGACCTCGCCATCGAAGAGGGCTGGACGACCGCCATCGAAGCAGGGCTACAGAACGCGGCAGTCGTGACGGGTCCCATCCACGAGACGCTGCCGGCCGGGATGACGACAACTGCGCCGGAGACCCGGCAGATCCGCGGGCGCGACGTGACGTATTTCAACGGCGGCAACGTCGCCTTCCGCGCCACGGTGCTCGACCGCCTCGACGGCTTCGACGAGTACCTCGAAACCGGAGGTGCACGCGACGCCGCACACCGACTTGCCGGACTCGGCTACGACGTCGCCTGGGAGTCAGAGATGTCCGTCCGCACAGAGTACGAGGCCGATGGCGGGGTCGACGAACGCGACCACAGGTGGAAGTATCGGGCGCTGACGTATCGGCTGGTGAAAAATTACGGCCTCCGCCCGACAGTCCTCCGTCGGATCGTTTCGCACGCAGGTTCGGACGCGATTGCGGCCGCCCGCGACGTCGTCGCGGGCGATGCCACACCGACGGGCTGGGTCGGCACCGGACGCGACGTGGTCGTTGGCGTCGCGACCGGCTGGTCGGACGGCCTCGTCGCTCGCGCGAGAGATCAGAGCCCGACCCGGAATCCGCACGGCTGCTCGAAGCGCGCCGATCGGGCAGTCGCGAGATACGATTGGCGCTGACCGCGGCCTGAACAGGGAAGTCAGTCTTCGCCGGGGGCGAGTCCGGGGACGACCCGTGAGGGGTTCGTCGAGAACGCGCGGCGCATCGCGTCCTCGGAGACGTCGAGCGTTAGAATCTCCATCACGCCGACGTTCGGGTGCGTCTCGGGTGCGCCGCTCCCGAACAGCACGCGGTCGGGATGTTCCAGCAGCGCGCGTTCGAGGACGCTCCGGAAGTGGACGTGTCGCGTGTCCAAGTAGAGCTGATCGTACTGATCGAGGAGTTCGATGGCCTCGACCATCAGTTCGCGGTCAAGCGGGTAGCCGCCGAATCCAGCGAGAACGACCGGAAAATCGCGATCCAAGAGCGTCTCGGCGACCATCGCGGGCGGAAACTCGCGGCCGCCGTTGACGACGACCGGGAGTCCGACCTCCTCCAGTTGATCCAGCGTCGCCTCGTCGGGGAGTCCGTCTCGGTCGGGGGCGAGCGTGAAGCCGTGAAACCGGTCGTCGTAGGCGTACTGCTCGATGTCCTCGGGACTGGCGTGGTGTGACGCCCGCGAGGCGGTGAGGTTACGGAGCCGAGCCGACGCACGGGAACTCGGGTCGCGCGGGCCGTCGATGCGCGCGAACGCGAGGAACGGTCGCTCGACGCTCAGCCGCGCGACCGCGTTGTTCGCCCGAAGGTACCCTTCGTCGGCGGGGCGGCTCCCCGGCGAAACGACCGCCTTGACGACGCCCGCTTGGTGGAGTTCGCGTTCGAGCGATTCGGGCGTCGTCTCGCGGCCGCGGCTCCCCCCCCCCCCCCCC
>Ga0207719_100318_pt1 | contig 33955 bp, 33 predicted proteins | sample A23P1SouthBayCA_2_FD_187279 | JGI IMG/M metagenome (GOLD analysis project Ga0207719, IMG submission 187279) | Aerobic enrichment media microbial communities from Eden Landing Ponds, California, USA - A23 P3 (3) (SPAdes) | ecosystem: Environmental > Aquatic > Marine > Unclassified | place... | reverse complement strand
ACTCGGATCGCGATTCCAGCACCGACGCCAGGGATCCTCCTGATCTTTGCATGACGCTTACCGAAATGAAGGAAACAGGTTCGGTGGAAGTGAAGTCGCGTCGCTGATCTCGTGCTGCGAGCGAATCGGCTGGGGAGGCGTGAGGCGCGTCCGGGAGGTGACGCGACGCCAATTTTATACATCTGTCTCACTCCACACTAACCGTGATACCGTCTCGTCGCCAGCGATGTCCGCCCGCTGGTGGACCCGGGGGGTTTCGATGAACCGCCGAACGTTCCTGCGGACGGCGGGTCTGGCAGGCACGACCGGGCTGGCGGGGTGTTTCCTCGGCGGCGACGGCGAAACGCCGACGGACCGGCCGACCGACGGGGATCCGATTCCGGCCGGATCGACGACCGCGCCGGTCTCGACATCGGCCCGTTCCCCGGTGCCGCGCCTGGACGAGGTGTCGGTGCCGTTCGGGTTCGACTGTGGCGGCTACGTGATCGAGGGGACGGTCGAGATCGACGGGGTCGCGTTCGTCGAACGTGCCGGTGAGGCGGTGTCGATCACGAGCACCGGGCCAGGGGGAGGGCGTCCCGGAACCGTCGTGGGGCCGTACGGGACGAACGTGACCGACGACCCGATCGCCCGGACCGTCCACGACAGGCTGTACCGGAGCGAGATCTACGCCCGCGATCTCGCCGTCCTGGTCGGGGTGGGTGAGGGCACGTACGACGTTCGGCTGCACTTCGCGCCGATCGTCGACCGGGCGGAGCGCCCGGCCGTCTTCGACGTCGCCGTCGGGGGTCGCACGGTCGGGACCGGCGTCGACCTCCACGACTGGGGCCACGACGTGGCGGTGTCGGGCCCCGTCCGGAACGTCGAGGTCACCGACGGCGTGCTCGATGTCTCGACGACGACGCGGGAGGGATTCTCGACGCTCTCGGGGATCACGATCCGGGAGGCGGGCAACGCCCCGGCGCCGCCGGACGGGCCGCCGGACGGGCCGCCGACCGATGCGATCACGCCGACGCCGCCGGATCCGGACACGCCGACGCCGACGCTACCCCCCGACACACCGACGCCGGGGGACGTCCCCCCGGCGAGCCTGCGCGCCTACTACCCCCTCGACGGGACGAGCCCGAGAGACGTCGTCCGCGGGCTGGGCGGATCGCTCGTGGGCGACGTGTCGCCGGGGGTCCCCGGGAAGATCGGGAGCGCGTACGCGTTCTTCCGGACCGATCCGGGATACGTCGATCTCCCGGCGTTCGACGTCGACGGCGGGAGCGCCTCGGTCGCGCTGTGGGCCAACGCGGACGAGTGGGAGGGCCCGACCGGATACGTCCAGCTGGCGTTCTGGGGCGACAGCGAATCACGGCTGGAGTTCGGCGTCGAAACGGAGTCACGGAAGCCGGGGTTCTTCTATTTCGACGACGAGGGCACCCACGGGATCTTCTTCGGCGAGGGGATCGACGCCGCCCTCCCGACCGGGGAGTGGGTCCACCTCGCGGGCACCTACAACCACGACGACGAACGGTGGACGCTGTACGTCGACGGCGACGTCGTGGCCAGCGTCCCGGTGCCGGCCGACCTCTCGTTTACCGGCTCGGCCACGCGGCTGGCCGACCACGCGGAGTACGAGCAGCCCTACCAGGGAAAGCTGGACGACGTGCGGTTCTACGAGGGCGTCCTCACGGAGGACGCGGTCCGGCGCCTCGCCGATCCGTGACGCGGAGGCCTGGAGGGTTGCTTCCCGAACGGAGTAAATGGCGACGACGGTTCGCACCAGCTTTACGACGTTCTGAGGACTACTCCAGCGTGTGCCCCCCATGAGCAGGTTCATCCACCTGATCGCCGATTACGGGACGGGTGACCCGGCGTTCTCCGAGGTCATCCACCGGCTCAAGTCCGAGGATCCGGGCGTCGAGGTCCAGCCGACCGCCGTCGAACCGCTCTCGACGGTCGCGACCGGGTTCTGGATCGAACAGCTCGGCGTTCACAACCCGGCGTTCGACGAGCTCCTCATCTATTCGAACACGGCCCCCCGGAGCGACGACGCGTCTCCGCGAGACGCCAACGAGGGGGGTGACCTCTGCTACGCGGAACTCGATTCCGGTAGTGAGGTGGTTGCCGTCGACGCGGGCTACAACTTCTCGTTCGTCAAGGACCACCTGGAGACGTTCCGGCGTATCGACGTTCCGGCGAGCGGGTCACAGTTCCGCTCCCGGGACTACTTCCCCGAGAAAGTGATCGAGATCGCCCACGGGGATCACACGTCGGTCGCGGACGCGAGGCCTCGCGGCCGCGTCCCGGATCGCCCCGAACGGACGGTGTGTCACGTCGACGGGTACGGGAACATCAAGACGTCACTCCGCGCGTCCGAGTTCGATCCCGGACCCGGTCGGATCGAGATCGAGATCGGGTCGTCCGCCGCCACGGTCGCCACCGGGGAGACGGTTTTCGGCGTCGACGAGGGGGAACTCGTTCTCGCCCCCGGGTCGACTGGCGGGGCGGACAGCTACCTGGAGCTCTTTCGCCGGGGCGGCTCGGCGGCGGCGGAGTTCGGGGGACCCAGGCCGGGTGATCGGGTCCGCATCTCACAGCCCCGGTGACCTGGCCCCGGTGGACGCTCGTGTGGCTGCGTCGGAGATCGCCCGAAACCCGACGCCGGTCGAGCGAAACGCTTAGTGGCGGGCCACGGCTCCGTCCACCCATGAGCGAGCGCGACGCCGTCGACCCCGAAACCGTCGAACACGTCGCCGAACTCGCGCGGGTGGACCTCGACGCCGAGGAACTCGAGCGCTTCGCCGCGCAGTTCGCCGACATCCTGGAGTACTTCGACACCCTCGACGAGGTCCCCGAGACCGACGCCGAACCCGACCTGGCAAACGTGATGCGGGACGACGAGATCAGCGAGTGCCTGAGCCGCGAGGACGCCCTCCGGAACGCCCCCGAAACCGAGGACGGGAAGTTCAAGGGCCCGCGGGTGTCCTGAATGGGCGCGAACGCCGGGAACGCCGACGCTGCGGAGGCTAGAGACGACGACGGACTCAACGCTTTCGTCACCCGCGAACGCATCGAGGGGTCCGGGGACGGGCCCCTCGCCGAAACGACGGTCGCCGTCAAGGACAACATCTCGACGGAGGGCGTGCGCACCACCTGCGGGTCGGCGATGCTCGCGGAGTACGTCCCACCCTACGACGCCACGGTCGTCGAACGCCTGAAAGCGGCGGGCGCGACGATCGTCGGCAAGACCAACATGGACGAGTTCGGCATGGGAACCACGACGGAAACGTCCTATTTCGGCCCGACGCGAAACCCCGTCGACACCGACCACGTCCCCGGGGGGTCCTCGGGAGGATCGGCGGCCGCCGTGGCGGCGGGCGAGGCCGACCTCGCCCTGGGCTCCGACACGGGGGGCTCCGTCCGGTGTCCCGCCGCCTTCTGTGGCGTCGTCGGCATCAAGCCCACCTACGGCCTGGTCTCGCGGTACGGGCTCGTGGCGTACGCCAACTCCTTAGAGCAGATCGGCCCGATCGCGCCCACCGTCGAGGAGGCGGCCGAACTCCTCGCCGTCATCGCCGGCCCCGACGGCCGGGACGCGACGACGCGGTTCGACGAGGGCGCGACCGACGGAGCGGCCGACAGCGGGACGGCCAACGGCGACGGCCACCCCGCCGAGGCCGCCGACTACGCCGCCGCCGCTGACGGCGACGTGGACGGGACCACGATCGGCGTCCCCACGGAACTGATCGAGGGCGTCGATCCCGGCGTACGCGAGGCGTTCGAGGCGACGCTTGACGACCTCGAAGCGCAGGGTGCCGAGATCACGACGGTCGACCTCCCCTCCGTCGAGCACGCCGTCGAGGCGTACTACGTGATCGCGATGGGGGAGGCCTCCTCGAACCTGGCGCGCTTCGACGGCGTCCGGTACGGCGTCTCCGGCGGGTTCGACGGCAACTGGAACGACGCCTTCGCCCGCGCCCGCGAGGCGGGCTTCGGCGACGAGGTGAAACGCCGGGTCCTCCTGGGTACGTACGCCCTCTCGGCGGGGTACCAGGAGGAGTACTACAAGAAGGCCCAGGACGCCCGGGCGTGGGTGAAGCGGGACTTCGATTCCGCGCTGGAGGAGGCCGACGTGCTCGCCTCGCCGACGATGCCCGTCCCGCCGATGGAACTCGGCGAGAGCCTGTCGGATCCGCTCACCATGTACCTCGCGGACGCCAACACGACGCCCGTCAATCTCGCGAACCTGCCCGCGATCTCGGTGCCGGCGGGCGAGACCGACGGGCTCCCGGTGGGCGCGCAGTTCGTCGGCCCCGCCTTCGGCGAGGAGGCGATCATCCGGGTCGCGAGCGCGGCGGAGTAGCGTCGCCCGGTTCGACCGCCATCGAGCGATTACGCCCGGAAGACGTACGCCGATCCGGCGTTCCCGCCGTTCGGGTCTTCGTCGCTGTTGGCTCCGACGAGGGCAGTGTCTCCCGCCAGCGCGACCGAGTAGCCGAAGGCGTCCCTGGGATCCCCGTCGCTGGCTGCCAGCTTGGCTCGTTGCTCCCACGCACCCCCGTTTCGGTCGAACAGGTACGCCGATCCCGCCGCAGTCAGCCGGTCGATATCCTCGTAGGGGTTGTCGCCGTTGGGGTCCTCGTCGTTCATCGCACCGACGAGAGCGGTATCTCCATCGTCCGTCAGCGCGACCGAGCTTCCGAAACGATCGTTCGCGTCGCCGTCCCCGGCAACGAGTTTTGCCTCCTGGCGCCAGTCCTCGCCGGTCCGCCGGAAGACGTACGCCGCACCCGCATTCGTTCCGTTGGGGTCGGAGTCGTTCGGCTGACCGAGGAGCGCAGTGGTACCGTCATCGCTTAATTCGGCGTGCAGCCAGCCTCCCTGATCGTCTCCGTCCGTGTCGAGTCGAGTCTGTCGGGTCCAGCCGTCGGTTGCTCGCTCGGAGACGTATACGGAACGCCCCACGAAGGCAGTTCCACCGGATAGCGCGATCGGGTTTCCGTCCGGAAGCGTCGCTATCCGACTCCAGCCCCCGTCGTCCCGCTCGAACAAGTACGCATCCGTGCTACTGGCGACGAGTGCAGGGTCACCGTCGTCCGCCAGCGCGACCCTCCGGCCGAAGTGATCCTCGCTGTCCAGGTCGTCCGGCAACAGGAACGCCTGCTGGCGCCAGGTCCCGTCAGTCCGGGCGAACACGTATGCCGCACCAGTGTACTTCCCCGGGCCCTGAGTCGGTGTGTCGCCGGGAAGTAGTCCCGGCCCGCCGCCTCGCGAGAACACGTATCTCGCACCCGTGGTGTTCACGTCGGCGCTGTGGTACGGCGCGCCGACGAGAGCCGTTCGTGCATCTCCCGATAGCGCAACCGAATTGCCGAACCACTCTCCGAGGTCGCTGTCGTCGGAGAAGATCTTGCCCTGTTCGGTCCAGCCGTCGGCCGTCCGCGAGAAGAGATAGGCCGATCCGGCGGGCGGATACGCGCCGTACCCGCCCCTCGAAACGGTTGCCCCGATGAAGGCAGTGCTCCCGTCACTGGAGAGCGCCACGGAGTCTCCGAACCCCTGGAAATCACCCGTGACATCGGTGGGAGCGAGCTTCGCGATCTGTGTCCCCACCGGAAGGGTGCTGGACGTCACGCGCGCGGTTCCCGTCGCCGTCCCGGTCGATCCCCCGTCATCGGATTCCGTCCCGTCGACCCCTCCGTCCCCGAACACGCCCGAACAGCCGGACGTCATTCCGGCGATTCCGGACGCGACCCACGCCAGGTACGATCGCCGGCCGCGAGAGGAGGGACATCTCCCGGACCGACCACCTCCACGTGCTCGCTCGCCCATGTGGGCCGGTGGCATGCCAGTGGAAAAAGCGTTTGCCAGACTCAAATGGCCGTGGTACCGTAGCGCGGTCGGAGCGGCGGAGAACGAACGTCCCGGCGTCTGGCTCTGGACGATTCGCTGCGGTCCCCGGACTACCGCTCGAACCGAAACTCCTCGGGGGCCCGTTCGACGGCGCGTCGCTTCCCGGGACCGCCCGACTCCGAGGCGAACCCGCTTGACTCGATGACCTTGAACGCCGTCATCAGGTCGCTCCTCGTGACGAGCCCGACGAACTCGCCGCCGTCGGCGACGAGCAGGCGGCCGACGCCCTCCTCCTGCATCCGCATGAACGCGGTCATCGCGTCGGCGCCGGCGTCGATGGTCACCAGGTCGACGGTCATGACATCCTCGACGAGGAAGGCGTCGCGCTCGACCGGCCGCACCGACTGGGCGTCCTCTAACGTGGCGAGCCCGACGAGTTCGCCCCCCTTCGTTACGGGGTAGCCCGTGTGGCGTTCGCGGAACATCCTGTCGATGAGGTCCGCGACGGTCGTCTCCGGCGTGACCGTCCGGATCTCGCCGGCGGGCGTCATCAGGTCCCGGACGGTCACCCCCTCGAAGGCCGCCTTCATGACGGTCTGCTGGGCCTCGTTCGAGGCGCCGACGTACACGAAGAAGGCGATCGCGATGAGGACGATGTTGACGTTGAGCAGGCCGACCAGTCCCATGAGCAGCGCGAAGCCCTTGCCGACGTCGGCGGCGATCTTGGTTGCGCGGGCGAACGGGCGCGTCCGCCCAAGCAACGCCCGGAGGACCCGTCCGCCGTCCATCGGGAACGCGGGCAGGAGGTTGAAGGCGGCGAGCGCGACGTTCATCACGGCGAGGTAGCCGACGACGAACTGGACTGCCGGGAGCGACTCGGGGACGAGGAGGTACGCCCCGCCGAAGGCGACGCCGAGCGCGACGCTCACGATCGGCCCGGCGATGGCGATGGCCAGTTCCTGGCGCCAGTCCTCGGGCATCTCCGTGAGCTGGGCGATCCCGCCGAAGATCCACAGCGTGATCGAGTCGATCGGGAATCCATACCGCATCGCCACCACGGAGTGGCCGAGCTCGTGGAGGACGACGCCGGCGAACAGGCCGACGGCGGCGACCGTCCCGATGACCCAGGGGAGGTACGCGGGCGACGTGAGCGCTCCGGCGGCGATCCCGGTACCGAGGGCCTGGTTGAACTGCTCGGCGAGGGTCCCGACCTGCGAGCCGATGATCCAGACGAAAAGCGGGAGAACGAGCAGGAAGGTGAGATCGAGTTTGATCGGAATCCCGAACGCCGAGCCGATCCGGAACTGTCTCATACCGGACCTTTCGGCGCTTGGGGCATAAACGGTCGGCCACCGGCAGGCCGTCCCGTCGGACCGGTGCCCCCCGCTTCGGACCTTGCAGGCGCCGGCCATAACCGCTAAGTGCGCATCTATATTGCTAATGATCATGATACTCTGTCCCGGCTGCCAGGCCGACATCTCAGAGTGACCGGCGCGACGGAGAAATTAAGTGGCGCCGCCGCGGGGACGGGGCATGGCAAGCAACTCGCGACGCGACCCGGACGACGCCCGGGAAACCGGTTCCGACGGGTCGAACAGGCGCCGGTTCCTGAAGGCGATGGGGACCGTCGGAGTGGCGGGGGTTGCTGGTTGTATGGGTGACGAGGCGTCGACCGAGGCACCCATGGACACGACGGCATCTCCGACGGGGGCCCCGCCGACGAGCGCGCGGACCGACACACCGACCGATACGTCGACCGACACACGGACGGGTTCACCGACCGACACCCCGGACGACGGGACACCGACCATTCCCGAGGACCAGCTGCCGTTCTGGAACGGCGAGCAGTTGCAGTTCGATACGGCGCGTCACGTGGGGCGGTCGGACGTCATCCTTGAGGGGCCACCCTCACAACCGGAGCAGTCGATGGCGATCGGGAACGGTCGGCTGGGGGCGGCCGTGTGGGCCCAGGAGGGCTTTACGGCACAGCTCAACCCGAATCACACGGTGGGCGCGGGGTGGAAGTCGGCGGGCAACCTGGTCGTTCCCGGGGTAGCCGATCTCGTGGAGGCGGATGATTACGCTGGGCGGGTCGACCTGTACGAGGGGGTGTTCCGACAGTCGGGTGGCGGGATGACCGCCGAAACGTACGTCCACGCCGAGCAGAACCTCTTCGTGCTCGCGGTCGAGGGGGCGGACCCCGAATCGGAGTACGGCGCGCGGCTCGAACTCCCGGATGGCCGAGATTCGGAGACGACGATCGACGACCTCGCGGGCGCGTTCGCCGAAACCTGGGAGGGCGGTGCCCTCCCCTCGGAGTCGTCCAGTCTCGGCGAGACGCGAACGTTTGCGTCGGTCGCGGCGCTCGCGGCGGACGGCCGCGAGCAGTCCGTCGAGGCGGTTGACGGGGCGACGCTAGAAGTCGCCTTTCGGCCCCACGAGGACGGCCGCTTTCACGTCGTGGTGTCGGTCCCGCCCTACCCCGGCGACGACGTCGAGGGTGGCGTGACGGACGCCCTCAATGCGGCGACGAGCGCGGTCGAGGCCGACGACGACGTGATCGCGTCGCGCCGGTCGGGCCACGCGTCCTGGTGGCATGAGTTCTGGGACGGCGCGAACCACCTGTGGATGCGATCGGAGGACGGCGCCGCCGAGTTCTACGCGCACCTCCGCACCCTCGACCTGTACTACCAGGCGTCGATGAACCGGGGGCGGTTCCCGGGGCACCACGCCGGCGAGGGCCACCTGTTCCGGTTCAACGGCGACACCGTCGACTGGATCGAGGCCGGCAACGGCTACTGGCACTGGAACGCGCGCTACCAGCCCCTGGCCGCCCTCCCGGCGGGCGTCACGGAACTCACCGAGCCGTTCTACCGAATGTACCGGGAGACGCTCGACCTCCGCCGGAGCCACACGAGCCAGGAGATGGCCGAGGCCCGGGGCGTCTCCGAGAACGTCGGCGCCGCGATCCCGGAGACGATGGGCCACGACGGCACCGCATCGATGTGGGACCTGACTGACGACCCGTCCTGGAAGACGCGCGTCAATTCGACCGGCGGCGAGGTCGCCCACGAGGCGTGGCTGCGCTATCAGTACACCCGAGACGAGTCGTTCTTAGAGGAGTTCTATCCCCTCATCGCGGAGACGACGCGGTTCATGCTGGCCTACGCCCAGGAGGAGGGCGGCGAGTTGTACACCGAGCCGTCCTACGCACACGAGACCCAGCGGGACACCCGGAATCCCACCACTGACATCGCGGTCATGAAGGGGATGTTTCCCCTGACCGCCGAGCTGGCGAGCCAGTTCGGGGACGACGCGCTGGCGTCGGATCTGGAGGCCGCGATCCCCAAGATCCCCGACTACCCCCGCGACGACAGCGACTCGATCGCGCTGTCGGCGCTCGACGCCGAGACGTTCAACGTCCACAACACGGACACGGAGACGATCTGGCCGTGGGGGCTGTTCGACGACAGTGGTGATGAGCGGACGGAGCTAGCGCGGCAGACGCTTTCCACCCGGGAGTTCAAACTCCCCCACGCGTGGGCACCAGGACCGATCCAGGCCGCGCGTCTCGGACTCGCGGAGGAGATGACGTCGATGCTGTCGACGATGACCCAGGAGTACGTCACGCTGCCCTCGGGGATGACCGTCCAGTTCGGGGTGGACCCGTACGTGGAGTACCTCGGCGTGTTGACGAACGCGATCCAGGAGGCGGCGCTCCAGTCCTACGACGGGCTGATCCGGATCGCGCCGGCGTGGCCCGACGGCTGGGGCGGGGACGTGCAACTCGACGTGGTCGGCAACCACCGTGTCTCCACCCAGATCCGCGACGGCACCCCCTGGTACGTCGGCATCGAGGCGGGCAGCGAGGACACCCTCCGGATCCGCAATCCCTGGGACGTGAACCCGTTCCACGTGATCGACGGCCGAGCGCGGCCCGGAACCGGACCGGACGATCCCGAGCCCGTGATCGGCCCGACCACGACGAACGAGGTCGCTCTGTCAGTGTCGCCCGGGGAGACGTACGTCATGGAACGGAGCCAGGGCCCTCTCACGACGTCGGCGTTCGGATCGATCTCGGACGAGCCACCGGACGGGCCGAGGTCCTTCGAGGGAGCACGGATCGGTATCCCGGACGGGGAGTAGCAGTCCCTCCAGAATCAGGGAAGCGTATCCAGCGCCGTCGAGAGAGCGTCCAGATAGGCCGTGCCGTAGGCGGTGCCGGGTTCGACCTGGGTGTCCTCGTGCCACTCGTTGAACGAGGTGACGAACAGGGTTTCGAGCGAGTCGTCCAAGAGCGGCTGGACGCCGTCGACGAACCCCCGGAACTGCTCGGGATCGCGCTCGATGACGGGGTGATCCTCCTCCGGACGGACCGCGGTGTCGTCGAACCCCGGGATGACGTCCGGAATGAACGCCACGTCGTGGTCGTCAGCGGCAGCCTTCCACGTCTCGTACTGATCGAGGGTGTCCGCGACGAACCCATCGTCGATGTCCGGGACCGACCTGTGCATGTTGTAGGCGGTCACGGCGTCCATCGCCTCCATGACCCGGGCCGTCTGGTTCCCGCCCGGATCCTGCCAGTACACCTGGTCGCCGATCAGAAAGAGGTCGTGGTCGACGGCGTCCCGGACGGCGTCGAAGGTGGCCACGATATCGCCCTCAAGGATCCGTGTCAGGTAGAAGAACACGGGCACGGCGCCGTCGATCGTCGCGTACCCCGGGCTGGTGAAGTACTGTTCGGCGAGGTACTCGAAGTCGGCGACGAGTTGCTCGCGGTCGGCCGCCGAGAGGTCGATCGTGTCCCCGGAGGCGTCGAGTCGGCCCGTCGTCTCGTACAGGATGGCGAAGTCCATCGTCCGGAAGTCGGTGGCCGGGAGCACGTGCTCGGAAAGCGTCCGGTCGATCCAACTGTCGGGCCCCCACCAGCTGTGATAGAAGGAGTCGATCCCGCCGGCGCTCGCCCAGTCGACGTGCTGGCGGATCGTCTCCCCGTCCCGACAGCTGTACTCCCCCAGGGTCGGCTCGTGGACGTACCCGTCGTCCCAGTGGCGGTCCGGCCCCCACCAGGGGTAGTAAAACGCGGCCGTGTAGGGCCCCTCGTGGTCGGTGATCTCGGTTCGCTCGGCCGGCTCGCGCGTCCGGGTGGCGGTCCGCGTCGGGGTCGCGTCCCGCGTCGAGGTGGACGTCGGCGTCGACGAGGCGGTCGTCGACGAGGCGGCGTCGTCGGCCGTCCCCGTCGTCGATGTGGGCGTCGCAGTCGGTGACGGCTCCGTTTCCGTTCCGTCCCGGGTACTCGAACACCCCGCGAGGCCGAACAGGCCGGCCGCGACGCTCGCGAGGACTGCCCGACGAGACCGGCCACGGCGCCGTTCGTCGGCGTCGGATCGGTTCGACACGCGAGTACCGTGACCAACAGGAGGTATCAAACCATCGATAGAGCGGAGCCCCGTCGAAACCATCGACGGGAGCGGGAGAGCACCGAGACGAACGCTTCATACGATCCCGCGCCCTACCCGGGACCGTGGCAACGCAGCTCCAGCGGGTCGACACGCTGTTCCTCCACGAACTCGACGGGGAGTACCTCGTCACCGCCCACCGGGACGGCGACAGGCTGTTTCGCGCGCGGCTCTCGACCAAGGACACCGACGCCGGCCCGCGTCCCGGGCGGTTCCGGATCAGGCAGGGGTCGAGCGAGGAGCCACGCGCCCCCGAGGAGTTCGTCGACCTGGCGCGACACGCCTCGCGGATCCGCATCTCCGAGCAGACCTCGCCGGCGGGACGCCGGGAACTGCAGTCGCTCCTGTCGGCCTACCAGGAGGAGGCGACCGTCGTCCGGACCTGCCGGTACTGCGCGGAGGGTGGCCGGTACTCGCCGATCACCGCCGAGACGGCGATCGATGCCGACGGCGAGTCGATCTGCCCGGACTGCGCGAAGGGCGAACTCGAACGCGAACTCGCCTTCGAGGGTGGCCTGACGGGCGCCGCCCAGGACCGCCTGGAGGAACTCCTGCTGGAGGTACAGGACCTCGATCGCATCACGGACCTCCTGCAGGGTCGCCTCGACCCGGAGCTCACGAAGGTCGACGAGATCTCCGCGACGACCGACGAGATCGACGACGTCCGGGTGGCGGATCTCGATCTCCACCCCGACCCGCTGGAACTCGTCTCCGACCGGTTCGACACCTTGCTGCCGGTCCAGAGCCTCTCGGTTCGGGAGGGCCTCCTCGACGGCGAGGACCAGCTCGTCGTCTCGGCGACGGCGACGGGCAAGACCCTGGTGGGCGAACTCGCCGGGATCGATCGCGTTCTCCGGGGCGAGGGAAAACTCCTCTTTCTCGTGCCCCTCGTCGCGCTTGCGAACCAGAAGTACGAGGACTTCCGGGATGAGTACGGCGACCTCGTCGACGTGACCATCCGCGTCGGTGCGAGCCGGATCCGCGGGGGATCGGGGGGGTTCGACCCCTCGGCGGACGTGATCGTCGGCACCTACGAGGGGATCGACCACGCCCTCAGGACGGGACGCGATCTCGGTGAGATCGGGACGGTCGTGATCGACGAGGTCCACGGCCTGGCCGACGAGGACCGCGGCCACCGCCTCGACGGCCTGATCTCGCGGCTGAAGTACTACTGCGAGGAGCGCGAGGAGCGCGCGAATGGGGAGACTGCGACGACACCCACCCAGTGGATCTACCTCTCCGCGACCGTCGGGAACCCGGGACAGTTGGGCGAGGTGCTCGGGGCTCGCACCATCGAGTTCGAGGAGCGCCCGGTGCCGATCGACCGCCACCTCACCTTTGCCTCGGGGCAGGAGAAACCCGACGTCGAGAACAAGCTGGTGAAACGGGAGTTCGACCGCACGTCCTCGAAGGGCTACCGGGGCCAGACGATCGTGTTCACCAACTCCCGGCGGCGGTGTCACGAGGTTTCCCGGCGCCTGGAGTACAGTTCCGCTCCCTACCACGCCGGCCTGGACTACGGACGCCGGAAAAAGGTCGAGCGCATGTTCGGGGAGCAGGACCTCGCGGCCGTCGTGACGACCGCGGCGCTGGCGGCGGGTGTGGATTTCCCGGCCTCGCAGGTGATCTTCGACTCGCTGGCGATGGGCATCGAGTGGCTCACCGTCCAGGAGTTCGAGCAGATGCTCGGCCGTGCGGGTCGCCCCGACTACCACGACCGCGGGAAAGTGTGGCTGCTCGTCGAGCCGGAGGGCCGGTACCACGGCTCGATGGAGCGCACGGAGGACGAGGTCGCCTTCTCGCTCCTGAAAGGGGAGATGGAGTCGGTCCGGAACCGGTACCCGGAGGCCCAGCAGGTCGCGGCGACCCTCGCGAACGTGACGGTCGCCGGGAAGGCAGCGAAGCGCCTGAACGACCGAATGCTGGGGAAAATCGACACCCGTCACGCGATCGGGAAGCTACTGGAGTACGGGTTCATCGACGGGCTAGCGCCGACCGACGTCGGGCGGGTCGTGACGACGCACTTCCTCTCGCCGACCGAGGCGTTCACGCTGCTCGATGGGATCCGGGGGGGGATGTCGGCCTTCGACCTTGTCGCGGAGGCCGAGCTGCTCGAAGAGGAGCTGTAGGCCCCACGGCGGTCCGGAAACCGGAGAGGCCGGTCAGAACGGGAGTGACGCGAGGACCGCGGGCTCGAAGACGATCTCGAACTGCGCGAGGATGATCGCGAGGATCGCCGCCGGAACGCCGCCGAAGGCGACGAGCAAGACGAGGACTGGCGTGATCGTCACGCCGAGGTTGAACACCCCGGCGATGAGGATGACGACAAGTCCGAGCACGGCGTTGACGATCAGCGGTTTGACGGCCTTGATGATCCGGTAGGTGCCGAACACGACGAGGAGGACGACCGCGAGCAGCGCGATCTGGAGCTCGATCCCGGTCTGGAGCGGCGTGAGCATGCCCGGGATTTCGCGCTTCGAGGGGAAAGACGTTCCGGGGCCGGCGAACGAAACGCTTACCGGCCCTTCGGGGTAACTGTAGGCCGTGGGGCCGTGGGGTAGCTTGGTATCCTTGCGGCCTTGGGTGCCGTTGACCCCGGTTCAAATCCGGGCGGCCCCATTGCGGGCGTGTCGCGAACGGACGTGAGCGACCGCCAAAGCGGCCGGAGGATTTGAACCAGGGAGCGGGAGGTGAGCGAGCGTAGCGAGCGAACGGGAGCGACCGAGGTTCAACATCCGGGCGGCCCCATAGCGTACACGTGCCTTTTTCATAATGATTACTCCCGTCTCTTACCGCCGAGCGCCGTCACCGGAGGTGGCGCTCGGCGGTAAACAGTGAGAGTAATCATTATCAGGGCTCCTCGGGCCACCAGCACGTTTTTCGGGATCGCAGTTCAACCGTGTTGTATGAGCTTCACGACGGAGGACTTTCGGGATTTCATGGCTGCTGATCCCGAGGACGACGAGACCGTGCCCCTCGGAGATGCACTCGAAGAGGTAGCCGTCGACGTCGAGGTCGATTCCGTCGAGGCAGTTCGTGACATCCGTGAGCGTCTATGAGGCTGTTTCTCGACACGAACGTTCTCGTTGCAGAAATGGCGGACGGGAACCGATATTCCTCACTCTTCCGAGGAACTACCATCAGATGAAGAGTCAGATTCGTCCCCGGTGTACCCACCAATAACTTCTTGACCGTCAAATGACGGTCGATCCGATGATGAGCCATCTCCTCCGTCAGAATCGTCTTCGCCCATCGTCACTCCTCTTCTTCGTTGTCCGTGAAGTTGCCCTTGAATATCATCTGCCCCTCGAAGCTAGGGCGATCCGGGCGGTCTTCATCCTCATCGCGAGTGTTCCGTGGCATATCTGACTCTTGACTGTTCGCACGCATGAATCTTGGCCCGATTAGATATCTCGCGGCTTCCAGTATCGTTTCACCTGCTCATGAATCCCCGTGTAGTACGTGATCCCACCCAATAGGGACGGCTGGACGTTCGTCATGATCGACCAGACATCGACGCCTGCGGGCTCGTCGTCCATACCGGAAAAGACTGTCACCCGGAGGCGAAACGGCTCGCGACGCTGGCGTACTGGAAAGAGGAAAAGCGCGTCGCGGAGTTCTTCGAGCGATGGCCCGCCGACGCTGATCGGCCCGTCGACGGCCTACTCGGTGGTCCCGTCGAGGACCTAGAGAGTACGGGCGCCGAGTACGATCCCGACGACGCGGCGCCCTGGAGTTGGGATCTCGAACCAGAGTTGTTCACTCGCGATCTCGACTGGTCTCAACTGCTGACTGAGTTGTGCAACTGACAAGATTTGGCTATTCTCACCAAAAGTGTCTTTTATCAAATATACATCTTGGAAAACGATGTCAACTAATGAGGATCAATTGAAAATACCGGCAGGTTGCTCTGAACCTACGACACACTCTCCCGGTCCGTTCCAAAAAGCAATATGGCTTATTATAATCCTCATCATTTCATTATTGATTTATGTACCTTCGATACGCCGGGTTTTGTTCACGAGTCCGAATTCAATAATTGGTATTTATGTATCAAATATGCCCATCATATTTGTATCTCTATTTATTGTGCTACTACCATCTCTGTTATTTCATGAAAAGGCTCATCAAATCGCCTCTAGTTCAATGGGCTACGAGTCTGTCATACTGTATTCACCCATCTATCACTTCAACGAACCATTCAATTATATCGTAGATAGTTGGGTTCCTGAGAAAGAGTATAATATCATTCTGATCGCTCCACTTGTCTTCGTGAATTTTGTAATGTCATCTATTCTGATAACGAGTCCCTTTGAAATCATAGATATTCTCGCTACAACATTCCTCATCGTTAATACTGCAACGTCTAGTAACGATATACGGATGCTGCTATTGAATTTATATACATCAGACAGATCTATGATACGGCATCAGGTTGAAGATAATTCATTAGTTGTTTATCGATGTGCTAAAAATAATAGATAGTAGCTGGTTTCGGTCTTTAATAGTATTATTTCCGACCTATACTAACAGATAACCCGTCTTATCTTCCTACTTGGACCTAAGCTCCATTTCCGCCGGAATCTGAACCTCATCCCAGTTGCATGATCCCGGTCGAACCGGCAGGGCGGCTCGATCTCCCGCCACAGCAGGGCAACCCACCGCCCCGCCCACTTACTTACGCGACGCCGCCCGACGCCCCTTGTGGGTGTTGGCGGCCGGACTTCCGTGGTGATCACGCCGAACCCCCACCCCACCGGGCGGCCCAACGAGGTTGCTGTGTCAAGCATGACCGAACGAGTGGAACACCCGTCTCGGAGGGAAGGACTGACCGAGAATACGGTGTTACTTGCGCGAGCGAGGGATTCCGCTACGCGAATTCCAGATTCGTGTGCTTGTACGTGTACAGTTTCACGTCCTGGTCGTCACAGTATGAGGAAAGAAGCGCCGCATCAAGATCCCACCAGTCCCCCGGCCCGTCATCCAGCGAGTCTGGGAACGCTACCCGGACGGCCTCGCCCGGACTCATAGGGTCGTTCGTAAGTCATTACAGGATCGACCGCAGGACGGCGTGCGGTCGACCTGGAAAACGCTTACGAACAATCCTATCAATCGCCTGCTGTGGCACGGCGTCTACCACGGCCCCGATTCGAGCGAGGCAGACGTCTGGATCGACAAGCTGGTCGTCGTCAGTCGATGACGGGTCGTCGAGCGCCCCGACACGTCTCAACAGCATTAAACCCGCTCACGACGAACCAAGGGCTATGACGAACGCCGATCTCGACGGGCCGGAACGCACCGTCTACCGGCTCGACGACGACTGCACCCCCGAGGACGTCACCGAGGGTGCCTACTACCACGCTACGGTCGACGCCACCGTCCCCTACGGCTTCTTCGTCGAACTCGCCCCCCCCGTCTCGGGGCTCGTTCACGAATCGAACTACGAGGGAAGCTACGAGGAAGGCGACGAACTGATCGTCGAACTGTCCGCCGTCCGGGAGGACGGCGACCTGAGTTTCGTCCCCGTCGATCCACCGACCTACGAGACGGTCGACCTCGCCCACCAGTACGAGGTCGTTCAGGTGTCGAACCTCGACGACCACGAGGGCGAGACGGTCCACCTCCACGCCGAGATCGTCCAGATCAAACAGACCTCGGGTCCGACGCTGTTCCACGCCGGCGACCCGACGGGAGTCGTCCCGTGTGCGGCCTTCGAGCGCGCCGGGGTCCGCGCGTATCCCGACGTCGAAGTGGGCGACCTCGTCCACGTCGTCGGCGAGGTCGAGGAGGGTGGTCACGGCCTGCAGGTCGAGACCGAGGCGATGACCGAACTCGACGCCGATCGGGCCGAGACCGTCCGGGAACACCACGACGCCGCCCTCGCCGAACTCACCGCCGCCGAGGACGTCGACCCGCTGATCGAGTGGGCGGCACTGGAGGACCTCCGTCCCGACCTCGCCGACGTCGCCAAGCGGATCCGGCGGGCGGCCCTCGCGAACCGCCCGATCGTGATCCGCCACCACGCCGACACCGACGGCATGTGCGCCGGCGTCCCCGTCGAACGCGCGGTCGAACGGTTCATCGAGCGAACCCACTGGGATCCGGAGGCGCCCAGACACCTCAAAAAGCGCCTCCCGAGCAAGGCGCCGTACTACGAGGTCGAGGACGCCACCCGCGACCTCGAACACGCCCTCGAAAACCGGGAACGACACGGCCAGCGCCTCCCGCTTCTCGTGATGATTGACAACGGGAGCACCGCCGAGGACGTCCCCGCGTACAAGCACCTGGACACCTACGACGTCCCGGTCGTCGTCGTGGACCACCACTCGCCCGATCCCGAGGCGGTCGAACCGTACGTCGAGGAACACGTCAACCCCTACCTGCACGGCTACGACTACCGGGTCACGAGCGGGATGCTGTCGGTGGAACTCGCCCGGATGATCGAGCCCGGGCTGACCGAGGACCTCCGGCACGTCCCTGCCGTGGCCGGGCTGGCCGACCGGTCGGCCGCCGACGAGATGGCCGACTACCTCGCGCTCGCGGCCGAGGCGGGCTACGACGAGGACGACCTCCAGGCGGTCGGCGACGCCCTCGACTACGCCGCCCACTGGCTGCGCTACGACGCCGGCCGGGGCGTCATCGACGACGTGCTCGGGCTCGGCGACGACGACCGCCACGCCGAACTCGTCGACCTGTTCGCCTCGCGCGCGAGGCGGGACATCGAACGCCAGCTCGACGCCGCACTCCCCCACGTCGAGTCGGGACGCCTCGACAGCGGCGTCACCTACCACACGATCGACGTCGAGCGCCACGTCCACCGGTTTACGTACCCCGCACCCGGAACGACCACCGGCGCGATCCACGACCACATGGTCACCCAGTCAGACGAGCCGACGATCACGATCGGTTACGGTCCCGACTTCGCCGTGCTCCGGTCGGACGGCGTCCGTCTGGACATCCCGGAGATGGTCGCGGACTTGAACGACGCCTTCGCCGGCGCCGGCGTCAGCGGCGGCGGCCACCTCGTCGTCGGGTCGATCCGGTTCGTGAAGGGGATGCGCGAGGAGATCCTCGACGCCCTGATCGATGAGATGGGCGACGCCGAGATCGACGAGTCGCTCGGCGCGACGGCGCCACGGACGTACATGAGCGATTGAGGGTCAGTCGCCCCCGTACGGACCCCCGCCGTCGACTGGCTCGACCCCTTCCGGCGACACGGAGTACCCCGGGTCAAAGCGCAGCCGCGATCCCACGAGCGCCGCGGCACCGATCGCGAGCGCCGCGAGCCCGAGCAGCCCCGCAGACACCGACCAGACCCCGCCGCGCCAGTCCGCCCTGAACACCCGCCGGTAGTACCGCGCCACCGCCGGGTCCTCGATGGCGATCGCGACCTCGCGGTTCCCCCGGATCGACTCGTTGGTCCAGTTGATGCTGCCGAGCACGACCGTCCCGTCGATCACGATCCCCTTCGCGTGGATCTTCCCGAACCGCGAGCGCGGGGTCGCGAGCCGTGCGTCGAGCGGCAGGCCCTCCGCTCGCGCCCGCTCGTTCAGCCACTCGACGATCCGGCGGTTGTCCCGCCGGACGTAGCGCGCCGATCCGAGGAGCACCCGTACCTCGACGCCGCGACGGGCGGCACGGAGTAGCGCCCGCACGAAGGGGTGCCCGCGCGAGCCGATCGAGATCTGCTCGACCCGGATCGACTCCTCCGCGGCGTCGATCCGGGAGACGATCGCCGACTCGGCGTTGTCGGGTGCCAGCAGCACGGACACGCTCGTCGCGTTCGCCGTCCGGGGCTCGAAGCGTTCCGGATACCGTTCGGTCGGGGCGGGCGGCGCGGCGACGAAGGACTCGTTTTCCCGGTACCGTTCCCAGGGGATCGCGTCGCGGAAGCCGGCGTCGGCACGGAACGTCTCGGCGAGCGCCGACGCGACCTCAGGGTCGCGGACGACCGTCCCCCATCCCCGGCTCGATCTGCCGCCCGTCCCGCTTGGCTTCCAGTTCTCCGTCAGGACGATCGCGGCGTCGTCGACGACCGCGTACTTCGGGTGGTGGAACGTGTACCGCGCGCGCTCGCCGCCGATCACCGAGACCGGGACGCCACAGGCGACGAGTCGGCCCAGCCGGTCGGCCTGCCTGCGCGTGATGCCGCCGACCGGCCCGCCCTCGAACAGCGTCCGCACGCGAACCCCACGGTCGCGGGCCGCACAGAGCGCGTTCACGACGCGGCGCTCGGTGATGGTGTAACCCGCAAGCAGGATCCGGTCGGTGGCGTTCCGGAGGGGTTCGACTGGCGCCCCGGGGCTGTCCGGCAGGACGAACGACCGCACCCGGGCGTCCGTGGCGCGTACGACCGGGCGGTCGGTGGCCCCGAGCGGGCGCCAGATCCACCCCCCGTCTTCCCGTCGGTACGCCTCGCCCTCCGGCGCGTCCTCGTAGGCGACGGCGTCGACGGTCCGGTTCCCGCGCCGGAGGACGACCCGCTCGCCCCCGTTCGCGAGCGCGAGATCACCCCGGAGTGTTACGACCGGGCGATCCGTCTCGACGGCGCCGGGGGTCGTCGTGGCGACGACCGTTCCCGAGAGCGTCCGGGCCGGGAACCGGGCCGCCGACTCGCCGTCGACGATCGACCACCCCGACACGTTCGTGGGACCGGGAAGCACGAGGACGACGTACTCCCCGCGGTCCTCCGGCGCGACGGGGTTCGGGACGACGGCCGCGATCTCCGGGGTCGAGACCGCCGACCCGTTCGCCGGCGGTGCTGCCGGGTCGCTGATGCCGCCAGTCGCGACCCCTCCACCCGTCGCGAGCACGGCAAGCACGAGGACGACGGCGCCGGCCCGAAACACGTTCCGGGGTGGTCCCGGCATCGGGGATAAGCATACGCCCCCGAAACGGCGACGTCGACGGCCGCCGACGAAGCCAAACGCGTAAGCCGGCGCGACGACGACGCCGAGTCGTGCCCGAGCGCGTCGAACAGCACGACCCCGAGGGCGTCGACTACGGCTGGGTGATGCAGGTCACCTTCGTGGTGACGATCCTGCTGGGGGCGCCGGTCGTCGCCGCCGCGTCCCTGTTCGTCACCCTGCCGACCTGGGGCGCCCGCGCGGGCTTCGCGATCAGGGTGGGCGCCGCCGTCTGGATCGTCGTCGCCGTGTCGACGTACCTCTACGCGCGGTCCCGACGGGCCGAGGAATGAGTCACGTCACTCCGGGGAACGGCTACCAGCCGAGATTCGTCGGGCCGTCGCCGACGTAGGAAAACCGGGTTCCGGCGCGTTCGGCCGTCAGTTCGTCGCTCTCGGAGTCGCCGACGAACAGGACGTCGGCGGGATCGGCACCGAGCGCCTCGACGGCCGAGAGGAGCGGTTTTGGGTCGGGTTTGCGGGCGTTCACGGTGTCGCGGCCGACGACCGCGTCGGCGTCGACGTGCGCCGCGAGGCCGTGGGTCTGCAGGCCGATCCGGCAGGCCGCCTCGCAGTTGAGCGAACAGACGCCGGCGGGGCGGCCGAGGTCGGCGAGGTCGTCCGCGAGGGGGAGCCGGATCGAGTCGCGTGCGCCCTCGCGCTCGTGGGCGGCGATGGCGGCCTCGACCTCCGCCCCGATCCCGTTCTCGACGGCGCGCTCCAGGAGTTCCCAGACGCCGCCGCCCTCGGTCGGGACGCCGGCCTCGCCGTACACTGCCCCGACGTCGGCGGCGACGCGCTCCCAGTCGACGGCGAGGCGGAGCAGGGTCCCATCGAGGTCGTAGACGACCGCCTCGACGTCATCGGGGTACTCGACGATCACTACCCGGAACTCGGCGGGTGAGGGAAAAGACGGCTTCGATGTGTTCGTCCCTGGTCCACGCCTGCTCGGCGCTATCAGGTCGGACTCGGCGGTCCGCCACAGTCCGGACAGCTGGCGTTCTCCTTTACGTCGGTCGATTCGAACTCCGTGCCGCAGTCGATACACCGGTACGTTCTGGACTGCCCCCGGCGGCCCCCTCCGGATCCGATCACGTTCTTTATCTTTCCAAGCACCATAACAGCCGGAACTTCGCACCGATACATAATAAATATTCGTGTTACTTCTCCGTCAAACGTGGCTAGTTTACCCCCGGGACGGCGCGACGCCGATCCCGGATCCATCTTCCCGACACACGGGGAGGGCGGCCCCAAGACGTATCGAGCGGAATCGGACGGGATCGCAGTTTGTTGAATGTACAGTCGAAAATAGCTGCTTTATGCTGAAATAATCTGATATTATTTTCATATTTCATCGTTAATCGGGCATACGTGTGAATGACCGTGGCACACGGTTCAGAAGGTTTTTCCGCGGGCGGGCGTAAGCGCGCGCAGGATGACGGACGATCTCAACTGGGCCATCGGCGGGGAGGCCGGCGATGGCATCGACTCCACCGGGAAAATCTTCGCGCAGGCGCTCTCCCGGGCGGGGCGACACGTGTTCACCTCCAAGGACTTCGCCTCGCGGATCCGTGGCGGGTACACCGCCTACAAGATCCGGACCGCCGTCGACCCCGTCCGGAGCGTGGTCGATCGGCTGGACGTGCTGATCGCGCTCACCCAGCGCACCGTCGAGGAGAACATGGACGAACTCCACGAGGGCAGCGTCATCATCTACGACGGCGAGCGCACGATGATGTCGGACTTCGAGGCTCCCGAGGGAATGATCGGCCTCGACGTCCCCCTCAAGCGCCTCGCCGAGGAGGCCGGCGGCGCCATCATGCGCAACGTCGTCGCCCTGGGTGCGGCCTGCGCCGTAGCTGACTTTCCGATCGAGAACCTCGACGAGGCCCTCCAGAAGCGCTTCGGCGAGAAGGGCGAGTCGATCATCGAGGGCAACAAGGAGGCCGCCCGCCTCGGCCAGGAGTACGTCGAGGAGAACTACGAACCGGGCGACCTCGCGTACTCCCTGGAGACGACCGACGCCGATTACGTCCTCCTCAACGGCGACCAGGCGATCGGCATGGGCGCGATCGCCGCCGGCTGTCGCTTCTACGCCGGCTACCCCATCACCCCCGCGACGGACGTGATGGAGTACCTCAAGGGACGGATCGAACGGTACGGCGGGCACGTCGAGCAGGCCGAAGACGAGTTGTCGGCGATCAACCTCGCGCTCGGCGCCGCCCGGGCCGGGGCGCGCGCAATGACGGCGACGTCGGGGCCGGGGATCGACCTCATGGCGGAGACGTTCGGCCTCGTCGCCACCTCCGAGACCCCCCTCGTGATCGCGAACATCATGCGCTCGGGCCCCTCGACGGGGATGCCCACCAAACAGGAACAGGGCGACCTCAACGCGATGCTCTATGGGGGTCACGGCGAGATCCCCCGCTTCGTCGTCGCGCCCACGACCATCGACGAGTGTTTCTGGAAGACCGTCGAGGCGTTCAATCTCGCCGAGAAGTACGGCACCCCCGTCTACCTCGTGGGCGACCTCTCGCTCGCGGTCACGGAACGGACCTTCGAGCCCGACGCCTTCGACATGGACGACGTCGAGATCGACCGGGGGATGCTCGTCACGGAGCCCGACGACCTCGAACCCTGGCTCGACGAGCGCGACCGCTTCCAGCCCCACGCCGACACGCCCGACGGCGTGAGCCCGAGAACGATCCCGGGCGTGACCGGCGGCGCACACATGACCACCGGGCTCGAACACGACGCCCTCGGCCGCCGCACGGAGGACACCGACGTCCGGGAACGCCAGGTCGAGAAGCGCCAGCGGAAGGTCGAAACCGCCCGCGAGCGCGAGGACTGGGCGTACCGCGAGTTCGGCGATCCCGACGCCGACACGCTGGTGATCTCGTGGGGATCGAACGAGGGTGCGATGGTCGAGGCGATGGACCTCCTCTCCGAGCCGGTTCGGTTCGTCTCCGTTCCCTACGTTTTCCCCCGGCCCGACCTCACGGCGGCGGTCGAGGCCGCCGAGGAGGTTGTCGTCGTCGAGTGCAACGCCACCGGGCAGTTCGCCGACTTGATCGAGCACGACGTCCTCCAGCGCGTGAAGCGGGTCAACAAGTACGACGGCGTCCGCTACAAGGCCGACGAGCTCGCCGCCGAGATCGAAGCGACCCTTGAAGACGACGCGGACCCAACGGAGGTGCGAGCATGAGTTCGGAGGTCCGGTTCACCGACTTCAAGTCCGACAAGCAGCCCACCTGGTGTCCCGGCTGTGGGGACTTCGGGACGATGAACGGCATGATGAAGGCGCTGGCGAACACGGGTAACGACCCCGACAACACGTTCGTCGTCGCCGGCATCGGCTGTTCGGGCAAGATCGGGACCTACATGCACTCCTACGCGCTGCACGGCGTCCACGGTCGCGCCCTCCCCGTGGGGTGTGGCGTGAAGATGGCCAACCCCGACCTCGAAGTGATGGTCGCGGGCGGCGACGGCGACGGCTACTCGATCGGCGCCGGCCACTTCGTCCACGCGGTACGGAGAAACGTCGACATGACCTACGTCGTCATGGACAACCGCATCTACGGGCTCACGAAGGGCCAGTTCTCGCCCACCTCGCGGGAGGACTTCGAGACCGCGACCTCCCCGGAGGGCCCGAAGATGCCCCCCGTGAATCCCCTCGCGCTCGCGCTCGCCGCCGGGGGCTCCTTTATCGCACAGTCGTTTGCCTCCGACGCCCAGCGCCACACCGAGATCGTCGAGCAGGCCATCGAGCACGACGGCTTCGGGTTCGTCAACGTGTTCTCGCCCTGTGTGACGTTCAACGACGTCGACACCTACGACTACTTCAGGGACTCGCTGGTCGACGTCGCCGAGAGCGACCACGACTCCACCGACATCGAGGACGCCAAGACCGCGATCCTCGATTCGGAAAAGGAGTACCAGGGCGTCCTCTACCGGGACGAGTCGTCCGTCGGCTACGGCGCCCAGAAAGGCCTCGACTCGAACATGGCCGACATCCCCGACGGGGCCCCCGAGGACGCGATGGACCTGGTGCGGGAGTTCTACTGACCGCCGTCTACCAGAACTTCAGGTTCGCCTTCACGGCCTCGCGCTTGAGTTCCTGGATGTGCTCCGTGAGGGGGATGTCCTTCGGACACACCTCGGTACAGGAGAACTGCGTCTGGCAGCGCCAGACGCCGTGTTCCTGCTCCATGATCTCCAGGCGCTCCTGTTTCCTGTCCTCGCCCTCGCGTTCGTCCATCGCGAACCGGTAGGCCTTGTTGATCGCCGCCGGGCCGAGGTACTGGTTGTCCCCCGCCGCGATGTTACAGGAGGACATGCACGCGCCACACCAGATGCACCGGGTCGAGAGCTTCACCTTCTCGCGGTTCTCCCGGTCCTGGCGGTACTCCTCCAGTTCGCCGGGGGGTTCCTCGTCGGGGTCGAAGTACGGCTCGACGGCGTGCATCTGCTCGTAGAAGTGCTCCATGTCCACGACGAGGTCCTTCACGACCTCCTGGTGGGGGAGGGGTTCGACCCGGACCGGCTCGTCGAGATCGGCGATCTGGGTCTTGCAACCCAGGCGCTGGCGCCCGTTGACGAAGAAGGCGTCGGAGCCACAGACGGCCTGCCGGCAGGAGTGCCGGAAGGTGAGCGAGGAGTCGTAGGCGTCGCGGGCGTAGATCAGGGCGTCGAGGACGGTGAGGCCCTCCCGCCGTGGCACCCGGAACTCGTCGAACCGGGGTTCGGCTTTCCCCTCGACGTCGGGGTCGTACCGGAACACCTTCAGGAGGACCGACTCCGACTCGGCGAGATCGGCCGCCGCCTCCGTCGCCTCCCGGTCCCGGTCGCGGGCGCGATCCTCCTTTGTCGTCATGCGGTCCGCCTGGGGGCCGGCGGCGCGGGCGGCACCCGTCGGCTCGCCGTCGATCTCCGCGCCGGCACCCGGATCCGCTTCGGTCCCGGCGCTCGCGTCGGCCTCCGCCTCGGCGCGCGTCCCGGCGTCGGTATCGACGTCCGCGCTCGTCTCGTCGGCGCTCATAGCGCACCCCCCTGGAGGGCGAGCGCGAGGCGGACCCCCTGGACGATCAACAGGAGGCTCGCGATGGCGAGCACGCCCTTCACGGCCTGGCGGGACCGCCCGGTGAGGCCCTGGTTCAGGAGGGCGTTGTACACCCCGTTGACGCCGTGGAACGTCGCGGTCACGAGAAAGAGGATCATCGTGACGAAGTAGCCCGTCTGGGCCATGCGGTCGGCGCTGCCGAGGAACGTCACGTCGGCGGCGTGGTTGACGAAATGCAGGAGGAAAAAGTGGAAGGCGAGCACGACGATCAGGAAGCCCGCGGTGAGGCGCTGGAGCAGCCACCCGGTGCCCCCTGGCGCGAACGACGAGTACCGTTCCGCCATCAGACGCTCACCCCCTCGATGAACGTCGGCACGCTCGCGACGACGATGGCGCCCGTCAGGACCAGGGAGGCGTAGAAGCTCCGGTCCTGGGACTCCAGGCCGAGCCCGAGGTCGGTCAACAGCAGGCGGATCCCGTTGAGGATGTGGAACACGGCGACGGCGAGCAGCCCGACTTCGAGCACCCGGACGACCGCCTGCCCCTCGAGGGTCTGGATCGTCTGGGTGTAGACGTCGTTCCCGGCCTGGAGCGTCGCCGGGTCGGCCGACCCTGCGGTGATCGCCGTGCTCAACACTGCGATGTGGGTAAAGAGGTACCCGACGAGGACCCAGCCGGTGAACTTGTGGAAGATCCAGGCCCACATGCCGGCGGAGAACTCCCGCCAGCGACCGAAGTCCTCGATCAGCCCGCGATCGTACCCCTCGTTCGCGCGACTCATGTCTGGGCGAACCGCGGAACGCCAGCCTATAGTATGTACCGGTCGGTGAGCATCCCGCCTCATCGATCGGGTGGGTTCACCGCCACGACCCGCGGTCAACGCTCCGGGGACCGCTTCCCGTTTCGCTCGTAGGCCCGCCTCGTGCCCGCGTCGAGTTCGACGACGTGACAGAGGGGGTTGCCGGGGTAGACGACGGGGTTTTCGAGCACGCCGACGAGCAGGCCGGTGAAGGGTGCCCGCACTCGCTCGGTGCTCGTCTTGAACGGGTTGGTGATCCGGCAGATCACGTCGCCCTCCTCGACCAGGTCGCCACGTTCGTAGCGCATGTCGACGAGGCCACCGGCGTCGGCCCGGAGCCAGGTCTTCTCGCCCGACTCGATGACGGTGCGCCAGCCGGGCCAGGAGACGACGCTGGCCGGCCGGAGGCCGTACTCCGCGAGGACGCTCTCGACGCCCGCGAGCGCCCGGTCGATCAGGCCGCGCTGGAATCGGTGGGCCTCGCCCATCTCGACCGTGATCGTGGGGGTGTCGACGGCGCTCGCCTCCTGGCGGAGCGATCCCGAAGGACCCTCCCCGGCGATGATGACGTTGCTGCCGAAGGCCCGCGCGAGGCGGGCGACGGCCTCGTCGTCCATGTCGGCCCGGACGTGGAGCATGTTGGTGCGCCCGCGCGTCGAGGTGTGAAAGTCCAGGCCGACGTCACAGGGCTCGATGAAGTTGCGAAACAGGGTGTGGGCCATCCGCTTCGCGCTGGTGCTGTCGGGATCGCCCGGAAAGGACCGGTTGAGGTCGCGATCGTAGATCGGGAGGTACCGCTCCTGGGCGATGAAGGCGGGCACGTTCAGGACGGGCAGGCAGACGAGCGTCCCGCGGAGGTCGTCGTGGTCCCACTCGTGGGCGACCTCCCGGACGACCTCGATCCCGTTGAGTTCGTCGCCGTGGGCGGCCGCGGAGAGGAACACCGAGGGCCCGGGTTTCGCACCGTTGACGATCGTCACCGGCACCCGGACGGGTTCGCCGAGGTACGTCTCGCTGATGGTGTACCTGACGTTCGCGGTCTCGCCGGGTTCGACGATGCCCCCGCTGAAGGTGAAGGGGTCGGCCTCCCCGCCGGCGCCGGGCGAACTCACACCAGCCATCCGATACCCCCCTCGCGGGACGGGACGGACAAAAGCCTGCCGGGTGGGTCCGGCGCACGCGAGTCCGGGGTCGTGGCGTGGACGGGACCGGTATCGATATACTCCGGGGCGGCGCATGACGCGACATGCCCGACGACGGACCCGTCACAGTCGGCGTACTGAGCCTCCACAACTCGAAGGAGACGAAGGCGATCCTGAACGCCGTCGAGGACCTCGGCCACGAGCCCGCGTGGCTCAGAAAGGAGAACCTGGCCGTGCGCATCCAGGACGGCACCGTCTCGCTGGAGCCGGACGTCGACGTCGTCGCGAACCGGATGTTGCTCACCAACACCGAACAGCCCGCCGAGGGGCTCGGGCTGGCGGCGACGGTGGCGGCCCTGCGACCGATGCTCAACCCGCCGGAAGCGACGATGCGCGCGATCCACAAGTTCGCGACGGCGGCGCGGCTTTCCGACGCCGGCATCCCGGTGCCCGACGCCCTGCTCGCGCTCGGTTCCGAGCGTCTCAACCGCGACCGCGAGGCGTTCGGCGAGGTGGCCGTCTACAAGACCGCGATCGGCACCCACGGCGGCGGCACCTGGAAGGTCGACTTCGACGAGCCGGTCAACCCCCAGGTCGGTCACCGGTACGCCTTCCTGCAGTCGCTCGTCGAGAGCGAGGGGCGGCCGCGCGATCGCCGCGTGTACGTGGTGGGCGACGAGATCAGGGGAGCGATGACCCGCCACGCGGCCGAGGGCGACTGGCGGACCAACGTCGCCCTCGGCGGCGCCGTCGAGGACGCCTCCGGCGACCTCTCGGCGGAGGTGCGGGAAATGGCGATCGAGGCAGCCGACGTGCTCGAACTCGATTACGCCGGGATCGACCTGATCGAGGGGGAGAACGGCTGGTCGGTGCTCGAAGTGAACCCCACTGCCGGATTCAAGGGGCTGTTCCGGGCCACCGGCCGGAGCGCGGCGCCCGCCATCGCGAAGCTCGCCATCGAGCGCGGCGGCGGCACCGTCGACGAGGAGCGCGTCCGGGAGCTGTCGGCCACCCTCGACGACTCCGTGCCGGCGTGCAAGCCCCGCGTGTCGTCCATGGACCGCGGCGAGCCGACCGTCGTCGGCTACACCGAGGAGGTCGTCGTCAGCGGGACGACCGGCTCCGAGAGCGTCCTCGCGAAGTCCGACACCGGCGCCGCCCGGACCAGCATCGACACGAAGGTCGCGGCGACGATCGGCGCCGGCCCGATCCAGAGCATGACCCGCGTGAAATCCGGCAGCCAGAAGGCCGCGAAGTCCCGCCCCGTCGTCGACGTCGTGGTCGGCGTCGGCGGCGACCGCCACACCGTCTCCGCGAGCGTCGAGGACCGCAGCCACATGGACTACCCCGTCCTGCTCGGGCGGGACATCCTGGAGAACTACCAGGTCGACATCAGGCGGCGCGCCGACGCGGCCGACGAGACGGAGGAGTGATGGGCGCCGCGGATTCCCCCGTCGGCCCCCCGGCCACCCGGCCCCAGGCCCGCGCGTTCGACGCCGCGTACACGACGACCCCGAACTGGGACATCGGCCGCCCCCAGAAATCCTTCGTCTACCTCGAGGAGAGCGGCCGGATCGGCGCCCGGTTCGCTGTCTGGGACGCGATGCGCCTGGCCGACCTCGGGATTCTCTTTGACTCGGTCGTCGATTCGGCCATGTTCCACTGCCTGGGCGACGCCGAGCGCGACCGCATGGTCGAGGGCCTGGCGAGCGTCCTCCGTCCCGGCGGATCCTACTTCCTGCTCGCGGACGCCCGCCCCGACGACTCCTCGCTCTACGACGGCGGCGTCTCCCGGCGGGAACTCCGGGAGCGCTTCAGCGACGGCTGGCGGATCGACTTCGTCCTCGACACGGTCTTCGAGCGCCGGTGGTCGCGGAACGCCGCGCTGTTTGCGGGGATCAGGCGGGTTGGATAGCAGGACAGGGTCAATTTTAGCATACGGTAATTAGCGACGCTAAAGTTGATACGGTTCGTCACTGATGGTTTTAACCTGGGTCCCATTTAGACTCATATCTCGCATAGACAGGGACGCTCCGCGAATACGAATCCCCCTCCAGGTGTATCGTCACGTCTGCCGATTTCGGCGCTACCTCCACCAGCGTCGGGAGTTTTGAACGCGCAGAATCGGATCCGTTACCGGATCTCGGCACGCTCAGAAACACGGACCCCGGTTCCACGTCGGAGTCTCCGGGAAGTGTGCCGATCGAACTGCTGAACTCGAACTCGACGTTTCCGGTTACAGCGTCGATCACAGCAGCATGGGCGATGCTCGCTGCCTGAGTGTGTCCCCATTCCTCGAACGAAACGGTGTGAACACGCTCGACCGTATCACCCGATACGAGGGACGCTACCCTGACAGTACTGTTCGAGGGAAAATACTCGATGTTCTCCTGAACCCCTGGCTGGTCAGTTCCCTCGGTCTGGTACCCTTCCGGATCAGTGTACGAGCGTTCGACTGAAACCGCGTCTCCCTGGCATCGCGCCGGGGACGTAACATCGGTGTTGCCTGGACCCGCCTGCCCCTGTGCTCCACATCCGGACAATAAAACGACCGTACTGCCGGCGATTGCCCGTAGCATGGTTCGTCGGTTCATCCTCATTCCGTATGGAAGAGGTCTATTGCAATAAATTGTCAGGTAAGTTAAAATATGGATTTTAATTTACTTCGCGTCCAAGTTAAAATCCGGATTTTACCAAACCAAGCCGTTTTCACGACGAGTCCGGTACCGGAAATCACCGACGGTGTAGTTGATGGAAGATCCATCCGCCACTGCCAGTGAGACGACTGATACCTCTCTGGAGCCACTCGTCCTCGATATTGACGATGACGCCGCCGCCGAGGTGTTCGAGGCACTGACCTCGGAAACGGCGAGGGACGTTCTCTCACGAGTGTATCAGGATCCAGCGACGCCCTCGGACGTGGCCGACGCAGTCGATACGTCCGTGCAGAACGCGAAGTATCACCTCGAAAAGTTCGAATCGATTGACCTGATCAAGCCCGTCGACATCCGCTATTCGTCTCGCGGAAACGAGATGACCGTGTACGGACCCGCGAGGGACCCCGTTTTGATCAGCGTTAGTACGGACGGGTCCGACCGTGGTCTCGGTGCGAAGCTCAAGCGTCTCCTGGGTGGCGCCCTCGTTCTCGTCGTAGCGATTCTCGTGATCGCGGGACAGTTTCGTCGAAACGAACAACCACCGTCGGATGACCCTGGTTCAGCACCCGCAAATCCAACCCCGACAAGTACGCCCTCCCCGACACAGTCCGACACCGTACAGAACACGACACGGACAGTCGTCGAAGGGGGAAACCGGATCGTCGACGCGCTCTCGCCGGGCGTATTCGTTGTTATCGGCGGGCTGACCGTGATCGTCGTGATGGTGGTTTGGTACTACGGATCACCGTTCGAATCGTGAGTCACAACGACGATCACGCCACGCGCTCCACTTCCGCGACGCTCTCCGCGATGTCCTCCTCGACCCGCCAGAGGTACACCGTCGCGTAGCTCCGGTAGGGCGCCCAGCGCTCGGCGCGCTCGACCATCTCCGCCCGGGTCATCCCGTCGCCGAACAGCGCGTTCATCCCCTTCCGGACGCCGAGGTCACCCCCGGGAAACACGTCTTCCCGCCCCAGCGAGAACAAAAGTTGCATCCGGGCGGTCCAGGGCCCGACGCCGGTGATCGCGGTGAGTTCCTCGATCACCGCCTCGTCGTCCATCCCCGCGAAGTAGCCCGTCGAGTACCCCTCCTCGCGGAAGGCCTCGGCGACGTTGCGCACGTACCGCGTCTTCGCCTCCGAGAGCCCGGCGTCCCGGAGCGTGGCGGGATCGGCCGCGAGCATCCCGGCGGGCGTCACCTCGACGGCGTCGAACAGGCGTTCGCGGGTCGCCGCCGCCGATTCCATCGACACCTGCTGGCGCAGGATCGACGTGACGAAGCGGGCGAAGAAATCGGACGCGGGCTCGATCGTCAGGGGACCGTGTTCCTCGATCAGCGGGCGCAGGGCCGGGTCGGCGCGAAGCGCGGCGATCGGGTCCTCGGACATCGCGGGACCGTCAGTGCCGGAGGAATATAGTCACTCCCCTAGACCGTGAGCGTCACCGGCTCCATGCCGAAGAAGGCCGTCTCGTAGCCCTCGTGGCGGGCGAGCTGTGGCGGCGCGCCGGTCTCGATCGTCAGCTCGTCGCCGCCGGCGAGGTCGCCGACGACCGCGCCGTAGTGGTACCCGATGTCGGGGTCGAGCGTCTTCACGAGGGGCCCGTCGAACCGCGTCCCGCCGCCGCCCTCGACGATCGCCGACAGCGACATCCGCGCGAGGGGGTACCGGTTGTACGGCGTCCGCGGGGAGACGACGAGGTACGTTCCGGAGCCGTCGGCCCCCGCCGGCGGCGCATCGAGGGTCCGGACGACGAAGACGCCGTCGCCGCTTCGTGCCGTGTCGCTTCCGTCACTGCCCGTCGCCCCGCCGACGGGATCGCCCGGGAACTCCCCGGCCGGCGGGAGCTGTGAGCGCTTGGGCGCCATCATGTCCATGGGTCCGAGGGCCGCCTTCGAGCCGGCCTTCTCGGGGAACTGCGTGAACTCCAGCGACCGGACGGTCTCGGGGTCGAACTCCAGGTCGAACGACGCGCTCGCGGGCTCGCCGAGCGCGCCCTCGAACGCCCCGGTCAGCCGGGCGCTGGGGGGCGAGACGGTGACTTCGGCGTCGTAGGTCCCGCTCTCGGGAAGCGAGACGTTGTCGCCGAAGTGAAACCCCATGCGCTGGGAGAGCATGGCCCAGGGCCTGCGGTCCACGGGCGTCTCGCCGTTCCGGCTCACCGAAACCGACGCGGCCGCCGAGGGAAGCACGACGCCCGCCTCCTCGTGCCAGACACTCGCCATCAGGTGCATCGAGTCGCTGGCGCCGATGGACACCTTCGAGGTGTCGGTCCCCGAGACGGTCCAGAAACGGTGCGGGAAACTGTAGGAAAGCGCCACCCCGTAGGGGCCGGCAGATCCCATGCCGACCATCTCCATGGCCTCGACGTGGGTGGGGTGGTACACCGCGTCCGGGCGGTTCTCGACGAGCGCCGGGACACGGGCGGACTGCTCCTCGAAGCCGAGCGAGGATAGACAGCCCGCGGTCGCCGCCGCGCCGAGTGCGCCCGCGCCGGCGAGGAAGCGTCGTCTGGATACCGACCGGTGCTCGCGTCGGCCCACGTCGTGTGTTCCGCGTGTCACGTTGTCGCGTGTCATGTGTTGGATCGGGAGGGTTCGGGAGTCGGATCGGGGCGCTCAGGACGGCTCCGGCGTCGGGAACGCGCGGTGCTCGCGCGGCGGAAGCAGGAAGTTCCCGCGCCGCCGGACCGTCATGTACCGGAGGATGCCGTTGTTGGACTGTCGGCCGACCGCGCCCTCCCGGGCGAGGTCCGACCCCGTCATCGCCGTCCGGGTGACGACGAAGTCCTCGATGCCCCGCTGTAGGGAGAGGAAGTGCACGCCCGCCTGCCCGCCATCCGTCGAGTCGAAGTCCCGGCGGAGCAGGAGGGGGTCGCCGTCCTCCCGTGCGCGGGCGGCCTTCTGTGCGTGCCCGACGACGCCCTCCTGGCGGGCGTCCTCGGTCGCGTGGGCGGGACAGCCGCTCTCGACCACCCCGTTCGTGTTCCCGAGGTTCTCGCCGGTGCCCTCCACCCGTCCCTCCTCCGCGTGGGCCGGGCAGAACATCGAGGCGACCCGGTGGGACCGACTGTCCTGTTCGTACCACTGGTCGAGGTGGAGGTCGATCTTCGAGACCTGCTGGGTCGTGCCGCCGGCGAACGGACCCTCCGGAATCGTGACGGCGTCCTCGCCCGCCTGGGCCTTCTCCATGCCCGACTCGAAGCCCATGTAGAGGGGCGAGTCCCCGGGGACGGGCTCGGAGTCGGGAATCCCCTCGACGTCCTGGTGGTCGGCCGGGAGCCCGTCGCCGATGAACCCCGTCCGGCGGTCGACGCGCTCGACGACGCCGTCGAGGGTCGCCGAGACGTCCACGCCGTTGAGCGTCCCCTGCTCGCCTCGAAGCGCCTCCTCGGCCCCCAGCACGACCGAGCCGTAATCGCTCGCCAGGTGGATCAGGGCGTCGGGAGTGTCGAGAGCCGGGTCCTCGAAGGGGGTGAGGGCGCTCGGCTCGGGGAGGTCCACGGAGTCGGGGAGGTCCGCGTCGAACCGGTCGAAGTACGACGGCGAGTAGGAGATCGTGACGAACAGGCCGCTCGAACGGGTATCCGACCCCTCGACCGTCCGCGGGTAGGCCCGTTCGAGCGACCCGAGCGCCGCTTCCAGCGTCTCACGGTCGGCGTCGTCGGGCGTTCCCTCGCCGGCGTAGTCGAGATACAGGAGCACGCGGTGGCTCGGGGGGACGTGGTTGCCATGGTCGTCGCGCGGGAGGGCGTCGTTCCAGGCGTGCTGGCGACGGGGCAGCGACGAGGGGTCCGGAACACCCGTCGGGAGGTCGGAGGCGTCCGTCGGGGTGTCCGGACCGCTCTCGCGGGTGAGGCAGGCCGACAGCGCCGACGCGCCGCCGATCGCGACCGCCGCCTTCACGAAGGCGCGACGCGAGAGTCCCTGGTCGCGTGGTCTCACCATCTCGTTCGTCGCTTGGGATCAGAGGAGAAAATACGTGTTGGTCCGGGCGTCGAAACGGGCTCCGGGGCTCGGCGTGGGGCCGCCCGGATCGTCACTCAGACTGGAAGCCGGCTCTGGAACCCCCGCTGGATCGTCAGCGCGTGGGAG
>Ga0207719_100315_pt1 | contig 34094 bp, 41 predicted proteins | sample A23P1SouthBayCA_2_FD_187279 | JGI IMG/M metagenome (GOLD analysis project Ga0207719, IMG submission 187279) | Aerobic enrichment media microbial communities from Eden Landing Ponds, California, USA - A23 P3 (3) (SPAdes) | ecosystem: Environmental > Aquatic > Marine > Unclassified | place... | reverse complement strand
CGAGAAAGTTAAGAAGCTGGTCCTCGTGGATCTCACTGTCTGCTTGCTTGTTGGAGTGCACATCCTCAGCAAGCAGACGTTCTAACTAACCGGCTTTGTGAAGTACTGAAACTGCGGCGTTCACGTCTCGCTGGAGCTGCTTGTGAGAAACGGATTCTCTGTCGATGGTCTGCTCACCACTCAGTAACGCCGAGACGTACGAGAGAGAGCGTGGCGAAAGGAACCCATCACGATTAACCACCATCGGTGGATCATCTTCAGAGCTCGCTGTTTTCGAAAGAGCGTTCCCGCAAGAGCTGCAGTAATGGTGAGTCTCACCGACGCTGTTTCCACAATTCGAGCAGTACGGCATTGCCTCTACTGAGCGGTGGAGATAGAAATTTTTGCGAGTTGAGCACAGGTTACCCCACAAACCCCAATGTCCCCGGACACTGTGGGGTAACAAGGGTTTGAACCTCAGCCTCAGGTTCGACTATTCACCGAGAATATCTTCGAGTCGCTTCCGTCGCTCGACGACATTCTGCTCGCGGTAGGATTGGTGAGTGGTCTCGATCGACTCGTGGCGGAGGAGTTCTTGAGCAAGTTCGGCGTCCCGTGCGTAGAGGTCGCTCCCCAGTCCACGTCGGCCACCGTGTGGCTTGAGGTACTCGCCATCGATATCAACGTCAGCAGCGTCACAGAGACGCTTCATCAGGGACCAGGCTCCGTTCTTCGAGAGCGCCGGCGGCGCGATCCCGTGTTCCCGGAGGACCTCCATCGACGTGGAGGCCGCCAGCGACGCTGTCAGCGATGGAAGCGGTTCGTGACTGACAGCATACGATCCGGGCGCCCGACGACCGAGCATCTTCACTCTGCCAGTCAGTGTAGTCTAGACGAGACGGGAGCACGAACTCGAATCAGATGGAGGCGGATTCGATGACGGATGAAGATCAGTCCGAGCGGAGCCAAGAGCTCGAAGAACTCGTTCGAGCCGAACTTGAACAACGAGAGGACGTTACTGAGTTCGAACTTCGGGACGCCGAGGCCGGCGGAATCGTTGCCGAACTCGAACAGGAGCGGAGCGTCGAGACGTATCTGATTACGCTTGAATCACGGCCTGACGGGTCCGAGGAAACCCACTGGACCTATCTGGGAGAGTCACACGACGAGAGCTGATAGTTGAAGAGGGGGTCCTGGTCCTCAAAAACTGACGGGGTGTCACCGGTATTCTTGCACGTGCTCCTGTGCGGTTTCACGGTCCGAAAGCCCCAATGTGTGTTCCCGTTCTGCGCCACATCTGGGGCAGGTGTGAGTGTACACGATGTCTGCACCGTCGGCCTCGGCATCCCACGTGCCATCTTCGTCCTCGAATCCACACTCTCGACAGACGAGTTCCTCGTGGTCGTAATGTTCTTTGAGTCGTTCGAACGGGGAGCGGCTACCATTCGATGTCATACCACCCAATGTGTTTTCGATGCACAAAAATCTGGCCCATTATATTATTGAATCAGTATTAGAGTTCGTTTCGAAGCGTGTGTTCAGAATCGGACTCGCCAATCATCAATATCGAGTGGAGGGCACAACGTCTTTGCCCGGATAGACAGTAGCTAGAGCTATGACCTACCGCCCCGACGAGATCGACCGGCGGATCCTCTACTACCTCGGAATGAACGCGAGGGACACGTCCGCCCCGATGATCGCCGAAGAGGTGGATGTGACCCCAGCGACGGTACGCAACCGTATCAATCGCTTAGAAGAACACGGGATTATCCGGGGGTATCACGCCGACATCGATTACGAGAACTCGAATGGGAAGGTAACCACACAGTTCACCTGTACCGCTCCCGTCAGTAAGCGCTCAGCGCTCGCAAATGAGGCCGTATCGACCCCGGGGGTGATTCACGTCAGGGAGCTCCTCGCCGGGCAGGAGAACCTCGTAATCACCGCTGTCGGCGAGGACACGTCCGATATCAACCGCATCGCTCAGCAGCTCTCAGCAGCTGGCGTGACTATCGAACGGGAGGACATCGTTCTTGACGAGACGTTCCAGCCCTACCACGGGTTCGCCCCCGAAGAGAATCGTGCCCCGTCGGCAGTGACCGACTTCCAGACCGTCGTGGGCGGTGGCGAGGTCGTGGAGTTCACTGTTTCGGAGACTGCCGACATCGCCGGACTGACACTGAAAATTGCCAATCAGAAAGGGCTGTTATCCGATGATGTACTCATCGTGGGAATCGAGCGTGACGGAGATCACATCACCCCGAACGGCGACACTATGATCAAGCCGGGCGACCTTGTGTCCGTGTTCTCACCGGAACCGCTCCCGGAGCAACTCGTCGACGCCTTCGACAGCGAGCCCCGACCCGCAAACGAACAGCTGTGACTCGCTGTCCGGGGGATCCTTGTACGCCAGCCGGCTGGTGATCACGTCGGAGCGTCTACTCGGTCAGAGGGAGAACGATACCGAACACAAACGGCGAGAGAAGCGCGACGACGATGCCGACCTATGCAGCCGTCATCAACAGACTGTGTTCCCAAGCCGGGGCTGACATCCCGGCTTTTCTAATCCCGAACTCACCGAGTTCACCCACCACGAACAGGCCGATGCCGAGTAAGAAACTCAGCTTCGTGAGTCGTGGGTAGTCGAGGTCTCCGTATCGCCCGTGCATATCCGTGAATCGCCCCCTCAGCGACAAGTAAATTTTTGTTTGGAAAAAGTGAAGATCACTGACTCCGGATTCAAAATCAACGATGAACTCAGTGCTTGAGATCCTCCCGGAACTACTCGACCTCGTCGTGTTCGGACTCGGCTCAGCAGGCTTATCCGTAGCGGGATTGTACATCGAACGGTTCGCACTCACGTCAGCACAGACCGGAGGGACCGTAATCGCGGTATGGGCCGCTGTGATTGGGTGTGTCGTTCTCGCCTTCGCGTATCTTATGGCGACGGACAAAGCCGCAAACAGCTTCATGAAGGTCAAACGCGAACTCGCTGACTCGACAGAGTGATTCTCTCTTTTCCACTCATCTAACACCGTTTGTTCAGCCTGCCATGCCATCTCCGAGAGGACTTCTTCGAACGTAACGAATAGGTTGTAACAGATCGACACGGCCATTCCCGTGAGAAAGAGCGTAACTGCCTTGCCGAGCGTAAGGGCGAGGAGCCCATGTGTTATGGCAATCGGAACAAGCCCCGATAGATAGTGGATGCCGGCGAGAATGAAATACGACGGAGATTCATCGACATCGACGGTATCTACCGGACCGCCGAACGTAGCCACTGCAAGAACCCCGAACCCTGTGATTGCACCGCTCGCATACTCGAAGATGCCGAGCGTGTGAAGCAAGCCGTACTCGTTGATGAGGAGCAGCCCCGATCCCCAGAAGGCAATCGTAAATCCATACGCGAATGATTCCTCGACGAGGAGAGTGCGAACGAAATTTCGGTTCATGACACGCCAAGATACGCCGGACGCGATAAAGTGACTGACGACGGAACGACGTGGTCTGAAGAGAACAGGCAGACCGGATCAGTCGCCCTCAAAGACAGCGCGGACATCGGACTCGAACTCCGTGACCTCTTCCTCAAGGAGGTCGCGCTCGAAGTAGAGGAGTTCGACGGCGAGCACGACAGCGGCGATACCGAGCACCATGTAGAACGTATTCGGCTCGCGAGTATAGAGGTTGTACAGCATCAGCGGGAAGAACGCCAGCGCGCCGACGGTTCCGACTGCAGGGACGACGGGGTTCACCTCGTCGTGATCGCGCTGGCGGAACGCGAGATAGCTCATCGAGCCGAAGACGAGGATGAACGACAGCGAAGCGAACGACGTGATGGCCCCGAGGCTCCCGTACCACGTGAACACCGCGGTGATGGCCCCGAGGACAAGCACCGTCCGCTCAGGGATGCCGTCAGTGGCCGCGTTCCCGATCTGATCGGGGAGGAGATTCTCACTGAGCATCCCCTTGGCGAAGTGCGCCGACGAGAAGAGAGTGGCGTTGATCGCACTCCCCGTCGAGAACAGTGCCGACAGCGCGAGGACGACGGCGCCGACGCGCGCCAGTCCGTACGGTTCCATCATCATCGAGGCGGCGTCCTTTAGCGCGACGTGTGGATGGGACTCGAGCGCCTGTGGAACGAGGTTCACCGTCACCATCCCCACGAGGATGTAGATAGCAACGGCGACCGGGATCGAGATGTACACTGCCTTTCGTATGGTCTCGACGGGATTCTCGACGCTCTCCTGGTCGTAGTACAGGAGTTGCCACCCCTGGAAGGCGACGAACGAGATGGCCGCCGCCATTATGGGTCCGATGCCGCCGAGCTGGCTGACGCCAAATTCGAACGGCGCTCCGCTGAAGCCGAAGGCGTACACCAACCCGATGATCCCGAACACCACGAGGATGCCGACCTTCAGCGCGACGAGGACATTCTCCGCGGCGCCAGTCGTCTGGGCCCCGAGAAGGTTCAAGCCGACGAAGCCGGCTACTGCTACGACAGAGACGAGCGGTCGGATCGGGACGCCGGCAACGCTCGTCGGGACGATGTCGAATGCGGCTGTAAATTCGCCGAAAGCGAACGCGTACATCGCCATGGAGCCGATGTAGCCGAACAGAAGCGTCCAGCCAACCATCCCGGCCACGGTGGAGTTACCGAGGTAACACTGGACGAAAGTCACCGACCCGCCTCGGTTGTCCGTGAGGCTATTGAGCTTGTTGTACGAGTAGCCCGCACACATGGCGACGACACCGGCGACCAGAAATGCGACCCAAATGGCAGACATCGTTATCCCCGCCACCACACCGAGGACGGCGTAGATACCGCCCCCGATCATACCGCCGAGTGCCATCGAGACGCCTTCCTTTAGTCCGAGGCTGTCACTCATGACTGTCGGTCTCCGTTAAACCAGTCCCCTAACAGTAGGAATTTGCGACGGGTGAATCCTTTGCTTGATGACGCAAAGCGGTCAGATGATTCAACTCTGGTTCATAAATAGACTCACCTAACAGCTGTTTCACTAAATCACAACTCGAACGAACCATCGGAAAAGCTATTGTAGCTCTTCGACGAGCGCAGTCACCGCCCCGTCAACAAACTCGCTGTCAATGCGGCCCTGCCAGAAATCGATGTCCTCGTGATCTATCGATTGGACGCCCCACGGGACAATCCGACTCTCATCCGGCGTCCCTCCACGAACCCAGCCCTCCTCCGGGATCTCGATCAGGCCGTCCATCCACGATCTCGACGTCAGCGTGAGCGTGATATACTGGTCGCCGTGGAACGGACGGCCTCCGTGGTTCGAGAGAATAAGCCAGGGCCGAGCGTCTTCCTCGCCTTTGAATGGATCATCACCGTAGACGACGTCGCCCCGCTCGAAAATTTGTGTCTCTTCGCCGGTCACTGTTCGTCCTCGACGCTCGGGTGTGGTTCCTGCGGTGCGTGCTCGCGCCAGGACTCCTTGTCCTCCGCACCCAGTTGGTCGTTGAACAGAGCCGTTGCTCGTTCGTACCCACTGTATCCGTCTAGGCGCTCAGCATCGTCGGTTATCGCCCAGTACGTCGCCTTGTGTTCGACCAGCCCACGATCCTTCAAGCGTGAGAGCGCGGTGCTGACTGCGCCCTCGTCGATGCCGATTTGGGAGGCGATTTCGCGTGCCTTGAACGCCCGATCCTCGTTGGCGGCGAGAAATCCGAGGACCTGATCAGGCACAGAGAGGTCTTCGAGTTCGTCCTCGCTCGTGTTCTCGAATGTATCTCGGTCGATGGACATCGTTGAAAGAGAGTACGTCATACGCTGTAAAGAGTGTTAGGTGTGAAAGCTACGAAATTGCTGAAGGTGAATTACTGTCCATCGCGAAGGAGTTCGAGAACCGTATGCAGTGAATTTGACCGATTCGGTCAGCGGAAACTACCTTAGATCTCTCTCCAAACGGCCATTCATATTACACTACCAATCATATGAGCGATTTTTCCAGACTTCCAGCAGTGTAGCCACTCAGACGGCGCGCTAACCCGAACAGATCACCTCACTACCCGATTCCTGTCTTCTTTTTCAGCAGCATCAGCGTGTTGTCCGCTGTAACCAGCGGCGAATGTTCGTACTCTCCGGTCGATTCGACCTGTTCGAGCAATTCGAGCGTCGCGTACGGGAAATACGGGAGCAACGGATACTCGAGAAATACGATGAGTCCGTGACGGCGAACATCGCGTACCCGAGCGTGACGATTCGCATACGGCCGTCACGTTCCCGCCGCCACGCCAGGAAACTGAGTACACTCAGACCTGCAGCGAGGACGAAGATACCGAGACTGACGTACTGTTCGAGGAGTTGAGCGAGTGGCATACGTTGCTATCTGTGCACACGGCCGGTGTGATGTGCTCGGCGATCGATACAACTCAACCGAAGGAGGTGGCCGGGAAAACGATTGGCGTTCAACCGTCGAATCTAAGCTATGAGAATCCAGCGACACTTCGAGTGGAGCTTCAGGCGAGACCGCCGAGGAGGTTCCCGACGGTGTAGGCGACAATTGCGGCGGCCATTCCGACGACGAACATCTCCGCCCCGTTCACGAACCAGCGCCGGGTCGTCACGAGACTTCGGCTCGCGCCCACGGCGAAGAATGCGAACCCAGTGAAGGCGATCGACAGGAGGAATGTCGGTCTCACGTCGAGGATGTACGGAATCAGGGGCGCCCAGCCAGCAATGACGAACGCGAGAAACGTGATGAACGCCGTGCGTATAGGCGACTTGCCATCGGCCAACTCTTCGGGTGGATCTCGCTCGTCCTTTCGAACGGATCGCTGGTAATCGAGTTCCGACCGACGACTGAGGTAGTTGCTCATTCCCATCGAGAATCCGTCGGCGAACAGATTCGCTGCACCAAGGATCAGCACGATCGAGGGGTTCAATGCCGCCCCGGCAACGCCCGAGACCACGGCGAAGGTCGTAACGATACCATCGTTGGCGCCATAGATCACTTCTGCGAGATACTGCCCGGACGATTCGACGTCGTCACCGAGGAACTGCTCGATCATTCTTACTCCTATTTTTCACGTCCTCGACTAACAAACCGTGGTCTCTCGCATCCGGAGGCGGGGATAACGATTTCATAGATACGCATCCATAAACAATTATGAAAGAACGTATTCTCGTCCCGTTTGATGGCTCTCCTCTCTCACAGCGCGCGCTTGAGCGAGCAATCACAAAGCACCCCGACGACCAGATTACCGTTCTCTACGTGATCGATCCGATGCTCGCCGTCTACGAAGCGGAGGCGAAGGGACTGCCCGCAGCGAGTACGTGGCACGACCGGATGAAAGAACGGGCCGACGAGATCTGTGCCGACGCGAAAGAGCAAGCCGGTGACCGTGATTGTGAGATCACGACGGCGACCGAAATCGGTCGTCCCGCCCGCGCCATCCTAGAGTATGCAGACGGCCACGACATCGAGCACATAATCATAGGAAGCCACGGCCGCGAGGGCGTCTCGCGGCTCGTCCTCGGGAGTGTCGCAGAAAGCGTGATGCGACAAGCACCGATACCAGTGACGATCGTCCGGTGAACCGCCTCGCGGTCAAGTGGTTCGAGAATCAGAGATTCTCGTCATCACGGAAGATCAGAGATCTTCCGAACGGTCCCGAGGTACCCGCCTTGCTTATTTGTAGATCCGTGCTCCTCATCACGAGGAGCACCGTTGGACTCCGAACGAATCCAGCAGCCAGTCCCGATATGGGTCCCGACCGTCCGATAGCAACCACGACACCGATGGCGGCGAACCATAGAGGCGTAGCCGCGATCTCAGCTGTGGTCATCCCAATGGGTGGGGGGCGACGACGAAGGGACCACGCGACCGCGACAACTGAAACACGGGGAAGCTAATGCGATGGCGGAGCCGGTCATTTTGGCGGTAGTAGACAATCGTGTGCGGGGGGCGCCGTACTCAACAGCCCGCTGGGACTACGTCAGGCGTACGTGTAGGGTGGGGTAGTTTACGCGTACGTGTTCTCAAGGTGGGCGATGATGTCGTCGCTTTCTGCCATTCCTTCGATTCCATGTTCGGGGTCGACAAGCACCGGCACCTCGGACTGGCCGCTCACCGATCTCACTTCGAATCGGAGAAACCGGAAGGGGAGGACGGTATGCGTCTGGTAGTCGAGATCAAGCTCATCAAGCTTCTCCTCAACCTTGGCACAGTACGGGCAGCCGGGAAGTCGGTAGAGTTCCAGCATTGGGTCTTAGGAGAGAGTAAGTGCGGGCATATTAAACACGTTTTGCGAATCCAAAACGGGTTGCACGAGCGCGACGACAGCCAGATGGAACGAATCAATGAGAACAGGGATCTCGATATCTGCTTCGGAGGCGCATCACCTAACTCAAGGTGGAGGCTCACCCTCAAGGAGCGCAGGGCTTCCGGCCCCGGCAGAAGCAGAGGCGAGTAGGGTGGGGAGGAAGTCGGACTTATCTCTCGGGCCCAGTATAATGAGGTCCCGTCCCGGGTGGAGTCCACACTGACTGATGATGGAGACGGGATGCGAATCCATCCCGAACCACTGTAGAGTGAACCTCGGCGGGCGAGTGACTTCCGGCGAGTGATCGGTTGTGTAATGTAACCGCACGTCTGATAGTCTGTTAAGACGGTGCCGTACCCTTCTGTTATTAATGCCTGACCAGCCGTCTCTGTCATCTCGGGAAACTACAGCAGACCTAGCGGATCTCCCACCGAGCGCCAAGCTCGTCGCAAAAACGCTCGAATACGAGGGCGAAAGTACGCAGTCGGAGCTCGGTGAGTCAACGCTTCTGCCGCGCCGGACCGTTCGATATGCTCTTACGCAGCTCGAGAAGAGCGGGATCGTCTCCTCCCGTATCTCGTTCATAGATGCTAGACAGCAGATCTATTCATCGAGTGACAACCAACGTATTGGCACCGACGCCTAGATCAGCCCCGATCCACTGCCGACCAAGCGGAATCCGACGACAGTGAGGAGACCCAAGACGACGAGTCTGCGAGATCGCTCGCTGGCAGTAACTCGGAGGCGCTTTCCGACAGCGACCCCGATGACCGCCGGGACAGCAGCGACGATGGACGCGAACAGGACGATTCGGCTTGGATATAACCCGAACAGACCCGCCACACCAACGCGGATCCCATTGAGTCCCAGGAACACAAGGGCAACGACACCGACGAACAATCCGTGAGAGAGGTCGAAAATCCGAAGATACGCGATGAGCTGTACCCCGACGTTCGTCCCGCCGAACAGCAGTCCAGAGATGGCGCCGACACCGAGCATCCCAACTCGGGTTTGAGCGAACGTACCGGTCCCACCTGACGCCCATTCCGGGAAGGGGATCCGTCGTTGAGCGGTCGCGACGAATCCGAGCGTCACTAGTCCGAGGCCGACACGTAGGGGGGCGGTCGGAATGCGACTGAGGACTGTCATCCCGACAACCGTGCCGACCAGCGCTGCCCCGATGAGTGGTCCAAACCGTCGACTACAGGTTCGAAGCTCTTCTCGGGAGAGATCCCGTACCAGCGAGAGATTAACCGCGAGAATGGGGATGATCATAAACACGACGGCCGTTGCCGGGTCGATCACCGTCGCAAGCGCCATCGTCCCGACAAGGGCGAAGCCAAAGCCAGCAAGCCCATTCGTCATCCCGGCGATCAGAATAACGAGCGTCATCAATGCGACTGTTGGCCCCCCAATAGCTGAAATCATCCATCAGCACTCGTGAGTTGCTCGTAGATGCGCTCTCCGGCTCGCTCTCCCAGTGGATCGTACGTCCAATCGCTCTCGTTAAACGGGACGGTGTCGAGATGGTCGTTGAAACACAGGGTTCGATCTTTCTGGCCGGGGAGCGTGGCGACGAGATTCGGTTTCTCCGGATCGACTTCGAAGCGTTCGACCGACAGTGCCGGTTCGTCGAGCGTGTTCGTGAGCCACTCGACGATGTCGACCGTTCGCCCCGGGGGGTTCTGTGTGTTGTAGCCGGTGAGTGTCTCCGTGAATTCGAACAGCTCACTGCGATTGTCAGTGAGGTACTCGGCAACGGCCGTGGGCAAATTGGACGTATTCATAGTTGATAGGGGGCGTTCGCTAGGCCCGTTCTCGCACCCACTCCTCGAGGGTGAAGTCGTCGTAGGGAGTGCGGTCGACGACAGTCCACTCGTTCGCATCCCACTCCGGGAAGTAGGCGTCCCCCTCGTATTCACCAGAAACCCGACTGAGAACCATTCGATCGACGAAGGGCTGGAACAAGTCGTAGATGCCTGCGCCACCGATGACGTAGGCACGGTCGGATCCGAGCGACTCGACGGTTGCGACCGCGTCGTCGATCCCTCCTGCGTAGTATGCTGATTTGACGTCGTATTCGGACACTGATCGGCTCAACACTATTTGTGTCGTTCCGGGAAGATCAGAACGCATCGAGTCGAACGTTCGACGACCGAGGATTACGGACCAGTCTGCGATCCGGTTTCGGTACTGTTGCTTGTCGGCTGGGATACTCGGCCACGGAATTTCGCCGTTTCGGCCGATAACGCCGTTCTCAGCTACTGCAGCCACTGTGATGAGTTCCATAGTTGATGTGTTGATGTTTGTGCTACGGCTGACGGTCGACGCCGGCGTATTCGACGCCAGTCAGGTCGGCAATTTCCTTCTTCCAAGTCGTCAGATCACGGCGTTCGAACCCGGAAAGGTTGTCGTGTCCACAGGCGCGGGCAATCACCTTCATCAGTTCGACTGTCGCATCGAAGAAGTTCTGCAGGCCGTCCGCGGCCGAATCGATAACGAGCCGACTTCTGAGGTCCTCCCGCTGGGTTGCGATCCCAACGGGACAGTTGTTCGAATCACAGGCCCGCATCCCGAGACAACCGATCGCCTGCATCGCTGAATTAGCGACTGCGACCCCGTCCGCCCCGAGCGCCATCGCTTTGATAAAATCCGACTCTGTCCGGAGGCCGCCCGTCGCGATGAGCGTCACGTCTGACCGGTCGCGTGCATCTATGTGGCGGCGGGCACGCGCGAGCGCTGCCATCGTCGGCACAGATATGTTGTTCTTGAACACGTCCGGCGCGGCGCCGGTGCCTCCGCCTCGACCATCCAGAATGAGATAATCAGCACCGGCCTCCAAGGCGAAGTCGATATCCTCCTCAACGTGCTGGGCGGAGAGCTTGAATCCGACCGGGATGCCGCCACCGGTCTCGCGCACCCGATCGGCCATTTCGGCGAAATCCTCGGGCGTCCGCAGGTCTTGGAACCGCGCCGGGCTCACGGCATCCGTCCCTGGCTCGAGATCACGAACCTCGGCGATCCGGCCCTGCACCTTTTCACCAGGGAGATGCCCACCCGTGCCCGTCTTCGCGCCCTGACCGGCTTTGAAATGGAACGCTTGGACCTGTTCGACGTGATCGATGTTCCATCCGAACTCCCCTGTCGCGTACTCGTAGAAGTACCGGGAGTTGGCCTCCTGCTCTTCGGGGAGCATCCCCCCTTCGCCGGAACAGATGCCTGTACCGGCCTGGTCTGCTCCTTTCGAGATCGCGATCTTCGCCTCCTCGCTGAGAGCTCCGAAGCTCATATCGCTCACGAAGATTGGAATGTCCAGTTGTAGTGGGTTCTCCGCGTTCGGCCCGATCACGAGCTCCGTGTCGACTGGGGCCTCGTCGTCGAGCGGGGTACTCGCGAGCTGGGCAGTCAGGACTTGCAGGTCCTCCCAAGATGGGAGCTCCGAGCGCGGAACGCCCATCGCCGAGACGTCCCCGTGTTCTCCGATTCTCTCGGGCCCCCGCTGTGCCAGCTTTTGGATATAATGGGTGTACGGCTCTTTCTCGTAGTCGGGCTCGCCGTAGAATTCAGGATCAACTGCGCCACCGTCGACGTCGTCGATGGCCCCTTGCATCGCCCCACTGTCGCCCTGGTCAGCTTCGAGGGGATCGTACGGCTGCGGGTTGTCTTCCGCCCACGCCGCGACTTCTGTAGCGTCGACGAAGACGGCGTCCTCACCCTGGTCGACCCACGAGGTGAACGTCTCGAGAGCCTCCGAGCTATCGTACTCGCTGACTCCCGTGTCGTACCGGTAGTCCCAGCCGTGAACGCCACAGATGAGATTGTGCCCCTCGACGTGGCCATCGCCAAGGAGCACGCCCCGATGCAGGCAGCGGCCGTACAGAACAGAGACCTCGTTGTCGTACCGGATAACTACGAGATCGACACCCTCGACGCGGGTATGTATGGGTTCACGATCCGGGAGGCCACTCCAGACGGCGACCTGTTCGGCCGCCTGCTCATCGGAGCGGCTCACGTCGCGCACCCCCGCGGGTCTTGGGGAGTAGTTTGATGCTTGATACGACTCGATGACTGCTGACCGAAGACGGCTGTCGTGACTGTCATAGTTGAAATATCCTGTCGGAGGTGTTCACACCGGGTCCGAGTCGGTGAGGATTTCGACGAGAGCGGGGCCATCGTATGCGATTGCCTTTTCCAGGGCGTCGTCGAGTGCGTCAGGATCGTCGACGAAGACGCCGTGACCGCCACAGTTCTCGGCGAACTCGGCAAATGCCGGATTGACGAGGTCGGTCTGCCAGACGTCCCACCCACCAGTTCGTTGTTCCTTGCTGATCTTCCCGAGCTCGTCGTCGTTGAGCAGGACGTGGGTGACGTCCATATCGTACTTGACGGCGGTCGTGAACTCGCTCAGATACTGTCCAAAGCCGCCATCGCTGGACACCGAGACCACCTTTCGACCGGCGAACGGCGACTCGGGTTCCTGTGTGGCCGCCCACGCGCCCAGCGCAGCCGGGAACGCAAAGCCGATCGAGCCGAGGTAGCCAGACATAAGCACCGACTGGTGTTCCGGTTCGAAGTATCGCCCGAAGGCATAGGTGTTGTTCCCGACATCGACGGGGATGATGGCATCGTCGGGGACGAGCCGCGTCATCGCGTCGAAGGCGGTCGCGTAGTTGACGTCACGTTCGGGCGTCTGGGCGCGTCGCGTCGCCTTCTCCTCGCGCCAGATCTCCCACCGGTCGGCGAGTTCTTCGCGCTGACTCTCCGCCTCGACGTCGTCGATACGTTTGAACAATTCATCGACAGTGACGCCGATCTCGCCCCAGACAGGCACGTCGATGCTATGGAACTTCCCGAGAGTCATCGCGTCGTAGTCGACGTGGATCGTTGGCTTGTACTCGGCAATCCCCGTGTGATTCGAGAAGCTCGCCCCGAAGACGGTTAGCAGGTCCGCCTCGTTCATAAAGTGGCTCGCGATGGGCGTCCCACTCCGGCCGAGGACTCCTCCGGCAAGCGGATGCGAGTCGGGGATCTGCCCTTTGCCCTTGAACGTCGTCAGGACCGGACAGTCGAATCGTTCGGCGAGGTCGACGATCCCATCCATCTCGAAGCGAGCCCCGTGGCCGACGATGATGATCGGGCGCTCGGCGGTTTCGAGCAGGTCCACCGCATCCTGGAGCGCGTCCTCTGGCGGGCTGATGTCGCGCTCGGTGATACGCCCCTCGGGATCGCCCGGCTTGACTCCCTCCGCAGACTGGGTCTGTATCTCGTCTGGGAAGATCAGGTGTGAGACGCCTCGTTCAAGGATCGCGGTCTTGGCCGCTCGGGTCGCGAGTTCAGCGTGCTGGCTGTCCGGCAGGACGGTCGCCTCGAACTCCGCAACGTCGCCGTAGGCGGCTTCGAGGTCGACCTCTTGGAAGTTGCCCGTGCCGAGGACCTGCGACTCGACCTGCCCCGTGAGAGCGATGGCCGGCGCACCGTCGACGTTGGCATCCCACAGTCCTGTGAGCATATTCGTCGCACCCGGCCCAGCGATGGAGAAACAGGCCGCCGGACGCCCGGTGAGTTTTCCGTAGGCCGACGCGGCGAATGCGCCAGCGCCCTCGTGACGGACACCGTAGTACGCGAGGTTCCCCTGGTCGGCCTCACGGCGGAGCGCGTCGGCGAGACCGAGATTCGAGTGGCCGACGATCCCCCAGACCTGCCGAACACCCCAGTTGACAAGTGTCTCGGCGATGACGTCTGACACTGTCCGCTCGTGGGGCTCCTCCTCGGGAAAGCCGACATAGATGCCGTCGTCGCGTTCCTCGACCGGAAACGTCTGGACACAGTCGTCGTGTGGCCCGGGTGTCTCTCCGGTCAGCGGGTCGAAATCCCACCCATGCCACGGGCACCGGAGCCAACCAGTCTCGATCGATCCCTCGCCAAGGGGGCCGCCCTGGTGGGGACAGTTGTTATCGAGCGCAGCATATTCACCGTCGTAGTGGGTTACCGCCACTGTCGTGTCGCCACAGTTGACTGCCTCAACTCGACCCTCTGGTAGTTCGTCGGGAAAAAGCGCCTTGTACCACGTCAGGTCCCCATATGGCGTGTTCGGGGACGATTTTTTACCCATATAACTGCGACCCGCGGAGAACGGGCTTAATTACGCCGCGGGCGTTACGTTATGTTCCAATTCTCCACAGTATTTATATATTTGATTGCTGATCGACGGCTCTTGCTTATGCCTCGGCCTCAAGAGAGTTCGATCTCAAAGCGAGTTCCGCCTGCTCGAAATCGCTGACACTGATAGGGATTATCGTCACTGTTCGAAGAGTCTCGCCGTCCCGTCCGGCGAGAAATCTATGGAGACGTACGATAATCCCTAGATTTTCCCATAGTTCTGTCCGACAGTATGAGTCGAGCGGTCGGATGAACCCACGAAAGCACGTTGGGTATCAGATCGACCGAGTCATCATTCGATTCTATGTACCGGAGACAGGGCGAGAGTTACTCGGCTTCCGCGGGGATCGTTCTCGTCAAACGCGATTCGCCCGCCCGAGCGAGTGATGATCCAGTTGACGAGCCAGAGTCCGATTCCGTTCCCGTGTTTGAGCGGCGTCTCTTCTCCTTCAACGAGTACCTCACGTTGCTGTGCCGGGATACCTAGGCCGTTGTCGGCGACGGTCAAGTACAAGTCGCTCGACTCCCCACCTGGTGGTCGGGTCGTCACTTCGATGCGTGGAGTATCCGTGTCGTTGTGCTCGACCGCGTTCCGGAGCACGTGGTCAATAGCCACCCGCAGTAAAGCCGTGAGTTTTCGCCTCGTAATTTCATAACCACTCCAGACTGAGAACTGCGACTGGTCGCCTATAACAAGGTGTCCGGGACTGTGTAATCGACTTACACGCTCGCACGGATATTATCAAACGCTGATGAGAATGGAGGGATACGATGGCAGAACTGGAGTTGTACGACAGACGAGACTGTCCGTATTCGAAGAAGGTTCGGAACAAACTCGACGAACTCGGACTCGACTACGACGAGACTGTGGTCCCGGACAAGCACACTGACCGCGAAGAGTTGTACGAACGGACCGGACAACGGGGCGTTCCCATACTGTTCGACCCCTACCTCGACGGTGGGTGGCTAGCCGACAGCGAAGACATTGTCACTCACCTCGAACGACACCACGGATAACACTTGTTTGACGCCGATCGTTCCAGATACAAGATGTCAATGACGAAATTCCCCAATTCGAGATGAGTGCAACGAGTCAAGACGGCCCGGATAGAACCGACCTCGGAAGGCTCCTGCCTGACGACGAGGGACAGACAAGTACCCTCATTGCCCCGGCGATTACGCCGGACCTCCTCGAAGACAGCCAGGTTTCCGAGACGGAACTCCGGGACCTCGCACTCAAGTACGTTACGTCGGTGCTCCCAGCGGGGACCGACGAGTCAGTCACCGACTTCGCCCGAACGTGTCAGGACTGTGGACTTGACGAAGGAACGCTCACGACGTTGCTGACTGATCTCCAGGCGCTGGTACTCGACGCGGCTGACCAAGGAGGGCCGATACCGCGGGAGAGAGTACAGACCGCGACCGGCCAAGACATTGCTCGAATCACCGCCGCATTCGTCGGGATGAGAGACGGGTCAGGCAATATCCCCTCGCAGACAGCCGACGCGATTTACTCCCAAGCCGAACAGGTGGCCGACCGGTCTGCCGAGATAGCTTCTCTAGCAGATCAACAGTCCGGCAATATGGACGAGTTGAGCCGAGAAGTGGGGGACGTCAGCGCCGCTGTCGAGGAGGTGGCTGCCTCGACGGACGAAGTTAACGACGAAAGCGACGACGCGGCGACACTCGCAGAAGAGGGCTGCAAGCGAGCTAACGAACTCAGTGACCGTATCGACGCCATCCACGCCCGTGCGACCCGGGTTAACGAGGCCGTCGAGGTCCTTGCAGACCACATCGAAGACATCGACGAGTTCGTGGAGACCATCGACGACATCGCCGATCAGACGAATATGCTGGCGCTCAACGCCTCTATCGAAGCCGCCCGCGTCGACGGCGGCGAAGGCTTCGCGGTCGTCGCAGACGAGGTGAAATCACTCGCAGAGGACAGCCAAGACGAGGCTGCCCGTATCCGGGAGCTGGTCACAACCATCGACGAGGCTACCACTCGGGTGTCCGATGACATCGAGGACGTCTACGAGGAAGCGGAGGCCGGGCGAGCAGAGACCGACCGCGCCGTAGAGACCTTCGAGGCCATTGAGGACATCACCGCCCGACTCTCCACGAGTATGGACCAAGTTGCTACGGCGACTGACCAGCAGGCCGAGAGCACCGAGGAACTCGCGATGATGGCCGACGAGGCCAACCGCAAGACCAGTATGATCCTTGAGGAGGTAACTGAAATCGACGGTAGCAATCGCTCGCTGCTCGAAATGCTTGAGAACTCACTGGGCACTGACACCGAGAGTTGACCCTTGCTAGACCCCTCGTCAAATTCGTATATCAGGGCGATGAGTACGTTAGCGACTACCAGCCCTCTTCAAAGTGGTCGCTACAAAAAATGGCAATAAAGCAGCGTATCGGGTATGAAATCATTAGTAAAAAATAACAAATCGGGACCAGAGACGAATCAAGAACAGACAACAACGAGTCGCTACAGTGTCCTCCTCATTCTTGCTGTTGCTGAACTGCTAGCGATGACGCTCTGGTTCAGTGCTTCGGCAGTCGGGCCCGAACTCGCGACAGCTTGGAACCTTTCGAGCGCTGAGACGGCTTGGTTGACGAACGCAGTGCAACTCGGATTCGTCGTTGGCGCCGTCCTCTCTGCAACGCTCACTCTCGCGGATACGATTCCCCCGCGGTACCTGTTTGCTGTCTCAGCCACCATCGGTGCGGGAGCGACTGCATTTATTGCTCTTGCCGTGTCGTCGTTCCTCCCAGCTGTTCTATTACGATTTCTCACCGGTGTCGCACTGGCGGGTGTGTATCCGACAGGCATGAAAATTATGGCTGGCTGGTTTCGGGAAGGACGTGGTCTCGCCATCGGTGCGCTTGTGGGTGTGCTGACGATCGGATCTGCAATGCCGCATCTGCTTCGGGCGATCGGTGGCGTGGGTCGTCCACGGCTCGTCTTATTCGGTGCGGCTGGGCTCGCAGCAGTCAGTGGTGTGCTCGTTCTATTCGTGCGTCCAGGGCCCTATCAAGCTCCGGCGGCTCCTTTCGATCCCGGAGCCGTTCGGCGTATGCTTGGTGACCGCGGGACGATGCTCGCCAACCTCGGGTACTTCGGTCATATGTGGGAATTATATGCCGTCTGGGCGTGGATTCCCGTATATCTGGCTGCAAGTTTCGCTGCCAGCGGCGATCCGGCACCGACACTCGCTGCGCTGCTCGCGTTCGGAACCATTGCCGTAGGGGGTATCGGCGCCCTCGTCGCCGGTGCGTTCGCAGACCGGATCGGACGGACGACCGTTACGAGCGTGAGTATGATCGTCAGTGGCACTGCCTGTATTGGTGCCGGCTTGGTGTTTGGTGGGCCCCTGCTCATCCTCATCCCTTTCTTGTTGATTTGGGGGTTCGTCATCGTCGCCGATTCTGCGCAGTTCTCGGCGGCCGTCTCCGAACTCACCGAGGACAGTTACGTTGGGTCAGCCCTGACGCTGCAGACTGCTATCGGCTTTCTCCTCACGGTGGGGTCGATTCAAATAACGCCGATTATTGCCGACTTCGTCGGCTGGCAGTGGGCGTTTTCGCCACTGGTTATCGGTCCGCTCGTTGGAACCGTCGCAATGCTGTGGCTCCGACGGCTCCCCGAAGCAAACGCGCTGGCTGGCGGTCGCGGGTAACCCCACCAACTTTCGCGCTGAGAAGATGATTCTACAGGCAGTTCAAGCGAGTGCCTCGGGGTCGTACGGAAATCTTCGATTTCCGTGATGACGAGAATCAGAGATTCTCGAACTACTTGACCCCGAGGGTGAAGCCGACACGTCTGTTACACAAGCCACCATCTCTCACGGTCCAGTTGCGACGTGGGTTAAACTCGCCTACGGATGCGATGCGGTCCCAAAACTGTGAAGCCTCGGGGATTGTCCCCCGAGGTACTTTATTGTAAACTAACCGAGCGTGTTCGCGTACGGACGAAGGCGACCAGGGCGAGGGTAATTCTCCCGGACTGTGTGCATATCCGGATGCTGAGACGGGGCAGTCTTTCCGAACGTCAGAACGTGATGATTTTGTAGTCGTCGTCGACGAGCGAACGGATACTTGGGTGACCGTCGTGGTTGTCGAGTCGCACCACGCTGGAATCGTCCACTGCATCATCGACACCGAACGCACCGGAGCAAAAATCACACACGGACGCATCATCCTTGACCGTTTGGTAGAGTTCGTGCTGGTCACTATCCGGATCTTCGAGTTCGGGGATCCACTGGGTACCGGCGCCATCGAAGATGAGTTCCACCTCGTCCCCATCAGTCTCGGCGAACTCCTTCGCCGTCTCCAGCCCATTAACGAGGTAGCCGAGGTTGGTATGTCCTTCTGTTCCTGCGAGGATCACAACTGCTGCTTTTGCCATTGCGTTAGTCAGTATAGCCCCGGAGATTATAGTCCGCCTGCGGCCGTGTAACAACGATACGGCTGCGGACGTTATTTATATATCAGCGTGTCCCTTGACAAGATCCAGAACACCGAAACCCTCACATAGTGGCCGTCTGGGAAAGGTTCAGATGGTTGATTACCGGTCGCTCAGATAATACACCCGTTACCTCCTTTTCCGTACCGACCTCTCGGTTAGCGAGGACGTATGCTTCGAGACCATCGAGGACTTCCTCGAACGTCTCTGGAAGCGGGACTCCATTCACCATTCTGGTTCCGAGAAGACTCTTGTGACAGAGGTTGTCGATAGCCTCAAGAACGTTGTGTGAGTTGATTTGGAGTCGATGTGTGTCTTCACTTGAGATCAAGTGAGATGCGCCGTCAGGACTCGCGCCACTTGTGGCCGCACTCGACGCAGGTGAACAGCCGAACCTCGTAGGAGCCACCCGGCTTCGGAATCATCTCGTAGTAGGCCTGGTCGCTGTCGCAGTCGTTCGCCGGACAGGACTCCTGCATCGTCTCGGTGGAGCCCTGGGTCGCGTCGGCCACGGCGGGGGCCCCGTCGTCCCGCTGTACATCCTGGGTCGCCATCGCCGCCTCTGCTTGTGAGTCCCGCGACTCCTCGTTTTCACAGGAGCGACACACCCACGTATCACCTTCCGTGTGCATCATCGAACCACACTCGTCACAGAATTGCATATAAAGTAGGAGTACACGGTTGTTGGATATATGTGTTAACTTCCGATCCGTCGCGGATCTCGGGCAACGGCTTGTGCTGATCGTATTGACTTATCGAAGAGGCAACTGGCAACGTTTGATTATACGCGGAGCAGGGGCAATACCACGGCCTTGTACAGGGAATCTCGCCAGCTCACTCCTTGGGTTACTATATTTGGCCTTGCGAACGACATAGAGGAACCCGGTGAGCTCAGTGCGAGTGGCCGCCTCGGGAGAACTGTCCCGAGAACGCCCGCTGAATCACCTCCGAGAGCGCAGGATGGATGTGAATAGATTCGCGAATATCCGTGATTGTCCCCGTCCCGGCTTTCATCGCGACGACAACCTCTTGGATGAGGTCGGAGGCTTCGGGTCCGACGATATGACAGCCCAGAATCTCTCCTTCCAAGTCGATGATGACTTTGACGAAGCCGTCGGCTTTCATAGCACTTCCGCGTGCTGTTTGGTCGTACCGATAGGTCCGCGTCGCATACTCCGTGCCGGCTTCCTGAAGCTCAGATTCGTGTGCACCTACCCCCGCGACTTCTGGTGACGCGAACACAGCGAAGGGCATCGCAGTGTAGTCGACCGGCTGAAGATCGTCGCCGAAGAGATTTCGAGCGACGGCCTGTGCCTCGTGGTTCGCACTGTGCTTCAGAAGATACTCGCCGACGATATCTCCGAGTGCCCAGACTCCCTCAGCAGTCGTCCGGAGATACTCGTCGGTCTCGATAAAGCCTCGTTCGTCTGTTTGGACTGCTGTCGCATCGAGATTGAGTAGATCGGTGTTTGGAGTGCGGCCAGCGGCCACGAGTAGCGTATCTCCCGTCACAGTCACCGAATCATTCTCGCGTATCCCGCCGTCTTCTCCGTACTCGTAAGGGTGAGCTTCGACAGTCACAGTACCACCGCTCTCCAAGGCAGCTGTCGCCGCATATCCGGTGTGAACGGTGAATCGATCGGCGTATCGGTCAGTGAACGCCTCGGCGACCTCCTCGTCGGCTTCCGGGAGGAGATTCGGTCGTCGCCCGATAATCGTCACGTCACTCCCGAACGTCCCGAAAAAGTGACCGAGCTCGGCGGCGATGTAGCCGCCTCCGACGATTAAGAGGTGGTCCGGTGGGGTTTCCAACTGCAACGCTTCGGTACTGGTGAGGTAGTCCACGTCGTCGATTCCGTCAATGCCGGGGATTGCTGGCCGCGTCCCGGCAGCAATCAACACTGTTTCGGCTCGAATTTGGGCCCCTTCGTCCTCGCCACTGACAATTTCGACCGTTCGTTCGTCGACGAATCGTCTCTCACCTTCGTAGAGATCGTGTTGTGGGGAGGAACGGAAGCCTTTCCGGATAGAGTCTGCGTCGGCACTCACGTCCTCGTTGACTTCACGAACCATCTCCGCGAAGTTCACATCAGTTATTTCTGCGTCAATATGGAACTCGTCGGCACGCTCGACCGTCTCGAATACGTCTGCGTGGTAGAGCAGCATCTTGGACGGGATGTATCCGCGGTTGAGACACGTCCCGCCGAGCGGGCCTTTTTCAACGACTGCAACGGATTGGCCGCGGTTGGCTGCGGCGTTCGCGACATCCAAGCCGGAACCGGATCCGATGACCAAAAAATCGACTTCGTTCATCCATTAGTTATCCATCCCGGAGACTAATAATCGTCTGCGCGGGTGTTCGATTCGCTTTCACACTCGTCTCAGTAGAACGCGGGACAGATGGCTCCGCTACCGTGGAGCAATTACCGGTGTACACGAGGACACTCGGCAAAGACACCAATAGTATCGTCCGACCGTTCGTATGTGATCAGCTCTTTTATTAACCGGATATCGTGACCGCAGTCCAGGCACACGCCGAGGCGTGAATCGTCGCTCATCATTCAAAGGGGGAGGGGGGAGCGTGTGACGAGACGCCCCGTTCAGTAGTCAGGTGAAAAAGCACATAAGCATTGGCCGGGTCTGCAATCCCGTTCCACAACAGCACAGAGGGGTGGTAGACGATATCGTGATCGCTGAGGATCCGCATCGGAGACAAGACGCGTTTCGAACGCTTCGGACGCCACTGGCGATATATTTGCCCCTGCTCCGCCATAGGTGAGATATGTCCCGGAATTCGTTTCACACGGCGGCTGGGCAATCGGTCACTGCGGTGACCGCCGACGAGATGCGAGACGTCGACCACGTCACCGTCGAGGATGTCGGGTTACAGTTGCTCCAGATGATGGAGAACGCGGGTCGTATACTCGCCTGGCACGTACGTGACGTTCGAGAGGTCGACGTGGTGATCGTCGCTGGGAACGGTGGGAACGGCGGTGGTGGGCTCACCTGTGCACGACACCTCGCCAATCGCGATATCCCCGTTCGGGTGATCTTGGACAGACTGTCCGAGGAATTGAGTGGTGCGGCGGCTCACCAGTACCACATTCTCGACCAGATGGGTATCTCGGTCACCTCTGGTGTCGAATCACTTGCTGACGCCGACCGACAGACGACCATCGTTGACGCGCTGATCGGCTACGGACTCAGCAGTGACGTCCGGCCGCCGGCAGATGCGTACATCGACCGGATGAATGACCTATCTGGTCCAACTGTCTCACTCGACGTCCCGTCCGGTATCGACGCCACGACCGGCGTGCCGCTGGGCGAGGCAGTTGCGCCGGATCGGACGGTCACCCTCGCCCTTCCGAAAACGGGACTCGATGCCCCCACAGGGGAGCTTTATCTCGCGGACATCAGTATTCCCCGAACTGTCTACGACCGACTCGATATCGAGTACGAGCCGCCGTTCGAAGACGACGACTGGGTCCGACTCGAACAATAGGCCGCCGTTCGCGTCTGTGTGCTTCCATTGCACACTCTCCACTTGTTGATGTCTGTTGTCGCGATAATAGTTCATATGATGCGCAGAGGACAGGAAGCACCGGATTTCACGCTCCCGGGAGCGGCCGCTGGGACGATCGAAACGCACGGACTTTCCGAGTACACGGATCGAGGCTGGGCGGTGGTTCTCGTTTTTTATCCATTTGATTTCCACCCGGCGTGTACCGACCAGTGGTGTTCCTTACGCGACGCCGATTGGCTCACGCTCTTGGACGATGTCGTTGTCCTCGGTGTGGGGTCAGACGCTGCCTACGCCCACCGCGAGTACGCAGCCACGCACAACATCCAGTTTCCTCTCCTATCGGACACCGATGGGCAGGTGAGCCAAGCGTACGGAGTACTAACGGAGGAGTTCGAGAACCATCGCGACGTCCCGCGCCGTGCTATGTTCGTCGTCGATGCCGATCGCGTCATCCAGTTCGCGTGGTCGGCTCGCGGTCCTGCCGAACAGCCTGATCTTGGTGCGTTGCGGCAGGCGACGAACTGCCGTAACGACGAGTCCGAAGAGTCGGTCTGACGGGGTCGAGACAGCTAACATCGTTCGGATTGTCTATGGATGTTGTGAATATCAGGACGGGAGGTTGATTGATGATCCCGATAACCCTCCTGAATTGCGGACAATACGCTGTTCAGAGTCTTTCCGGGTCGATCTGTCGGCCGACTAAAATGAGGCTCCCGAGCAACAGCACGACGGCAATTGGCAACAGGAACTGGAATGCTGTCACGATGATGCCCGAGGCTTGGATTCCGAGGACGATGAGGACGACAGGTCCACAGCAGGCGGTTCCCGACAGAACCGCCGGAATACTCGCGAGAAATCCGGACGATGAGGACCCAATTCCGCAGGCCGCGGGCTGACGCCACGCGAGATACGTAAGACCGAGGTTTAGACCGACCAAGCTTGCGATACCGAGACCTAAGACCGTATTGAGCGAAAGCAAGTAGGTCACTGGGCCGACCGACACGCGAGCGACGGGAGTGAACGAAAACGGACCGAGTTCCGGCTGAAAGAACTTCCTGAGAGTTCCAGAGACGACGGTCACGTCAAACCCACCGATGCCCGGTGCGAGGTGCCCAAGTGCGTATAGGTATATCAAGAGATATCCGACCGCCGTCCCGACCACGACGAGCGTTGCATCAGGGCGGCGGAAGACCTCCGCCGTGGCCGCGATTGTTCGGGAAACTGCTGCTCCGAGCCGTCCGAGGGGGACGTTGTTACGCGTAGACATTGGTTTCTGGATAGTATCCGTGCCAGGCGAACCACATCGCATCGAACGTGTGAACCCTCGCGAGCGGCAGGGCATCCGGATCGTACGAGGAATCTTCAACCAACACCGTACTACCGTCGGTCGTGACTGTCCGTTCCTCGGGATTCAGGTAGACGTATCCGGTATCCAGACGTTTGTCAGCGACTGCGACTACCGGCGTCTCGCTCAGTTCCCCCATCATAATCCGTTCCTCGAGGACCGTCGATTTGTCGAACGCGACGGCTCCGTCTGTAGTCCGGGCACCCATGAACACGCGTTTCCGGCTGAATCGGTCGTCTTCCTCGAGCGTTTCGAAGAGCGTGTTCTCGTTTGAATAGTACCCTCTAGGTGGATTGTAGGACCCATAAGGGTCTCTGCCGTAGTTTTTGGCGAAGCCTGTCTCCGTCGAGAGGACCTGCGTATCGGGATAGAGTTCTTGCCACCGTTCCCAAGTCGTCCATACGAGTCTGAACTCCCGCAGCGATCTGGTTCCAGGGGCCGAATTCCACGGCCCGGGGATCGACGTAGCGAGGATCTGGGGCCACCAGGCCTCAGTGGCCCGATCGTACATAACGAGATTGTTATTGATCAGACGGCCGGAGACACCGAACGTCGTCTCCCCACGCTCGAACCCTTGGACGGTCCCGGTGAGTGGACAGTACGTCACTGTGACGGGGAGGTCACCGAGGCGGTCGTTGACGATCTCGTGTTGAACGAGAATCTTCTGTGGGTATGCCTTGACATCACCGTTCAGTGCGACGCCGAACACGGGATCACCAGGGCTGAGAAAATCGGCGTCGTCAGGTCCGACGAACGAAGGATCGTCGATAGATGGAATCCCGTCTTTGGGTGGACCACCCGAGACCGCGAGTGATTCGAGTTCGCTGGGATCCATCGGCAGTGTCAGAGTCTCTTTGGCAGTCGGGACGGCGCCATCGGTGACCAACGTCGATCCAGCAGCACTCGACTCTGCTGTCGTGGCCGGCGCTCCTTCTGATCTAGGGTCTGCGCCGCTGGTACACCCCGCGAGCGCACTAAGACCGACTATCGTCAAGAGGCGTCGTCGAGTGAACCCCATTAGTAAATAAAACGGGCGAGAGAGGATTAACGCTTGAGCGGTCGTGCGGCTCGCTCACACACGTCAATTGGTGCTTTATGTAATCAGTCAAATGTTTGACATTCTCCTCCGCGTACACGCGGAGGAATCCCGAGCGGTGGGAGTTTCAGGTTTGCAACCACGGATTCCACCACTTTGCGGGAACGTTTAACCCAGTCGTCGTGGTTGGTGGCTGACTGGCGGTGCCAAACCGCCGTTACTCCTATCCTCGGCGTCGTTGACTCCCATCTGTTGTTTTTGCCAGCAGGGAGTCGCTAACACGTCGATGGACTCGGAGGTATCTTCGAGCTTGCTCAACCAACGGGCACGAGACGAACCCATCGAGGATTCGCGTTCACCGTGTTGGCGTTTCGGATACTGTCTCATTGGTGGCGGATAGACCGCCTCCGAAGGCCGTTCGGAATCCGCTCCGTTCCGACCTGACCCTACCATCGTATAGCGGTTCTTGACGCTTGAAAGTACGGATTGGAAACTCGACTATGCACTTGTCGGTGGAAGGTGCCAGTAAGTGGCGGCGCGTATCCACGGCCTGAAGGCCGTGGTATTGCGCCTGTCCAGCATATAAGGGGCGGCAGTTCGGCCCCGACCGAATAGTCCTTCGACCAGCTCGAATCGGCATTCATCTGGTTGCCCTCGGTTCCGTCGGTAGGTCGGATGTTCTGGCGCGCGTCGAGTTGGCGCAAGTTTACTTTCCGTACGTGTGGAAGTCAACGGCCTGTTCGAGCAATTCGTCGGGGATCCCCGGGACCTCTTCAGAACGCACTGGCCCCTGTTCCTCGAGGAGCTCGGGGTCTCGTGGGAAGTCTCGGAGCTGGAAATGAGCGTCGATGCCGGCTTTTGCGCCCTGACCGAGTGCGACTGGAATCTGATTGTGGCCCGGCGTACAATCGCCGACGGCGTAGACGTCGTCGACCGACGTCCGTCCGTGGTCGTCCACCTCGATCGTGCCGTCGTCGTTGATGTCACACCCGAGCTCCCTAGCGAGCCCGTTGTTGTACTCGGCGCCGTACATAGCGAATCCGCCCTTGTACTCACGAACGCTCCCATCTTCGAACTCGAGGGCTTTCAGCCAGCCGTCCTCGCCGTTCTGGACGCCCGAGACGTCGTCGTGTACGACGTCGATCGGATGGTTTTCGAGCATCTCGGCGGTTTTCTCACTCCACTCGGGGTCGTTACCTCGGGTGCAGGGTGTCATAGAAGAGTTGTCACGGTTTTTATTTCACGTCTCTACAACTGAATTGGCCGTGAGAATTTGATTGTGAACTGATCAATGAGAGTCCTACCAGTTCTGAATGATGTTCTGAAGAACGTGCAAGATCCAGAGCGCGTATGTATCACTCCAATTCAAATTGGCTCATCCGTTCGGCCCATTCTTCGAGTAGAGGATCTCCGTAGAACCGGACCTCTCCGCTTCGGGGGTTGCGTTCCAAGACGTTTTCTGATTCCAATTTGGGAAGGTGGACGTGGGCGAGACTCGTCCGAACGGAGTGTCTCGGTGGCATTTCTGCTCCCATGCCATCAGAGGCTTCGTACTCTCGGACTCCCTCTACAACCGATTCGAACGAAACGACTGATTTGTCCGCTTCACCGAGAACATACAGTATGCAGCGGCGGCGAGAGTCCTTCAGCACGTCCAAGACAGTATCCAGTTGCGTCGTTCGTTCTGAGTCACGAGACGCTCTCGTCACCACTCCATCTACTCTATCGTCTCTACTGCCTACTGGTTCATCAGACACATCTGAACTAGATTGGTTGTCTGGGTATAATACCCTGGTACGATCTAGTATCTATTAATCTTCGGCCGACAACTCCGACGTTGCTATCTATAGTCACTGTATCCTCCGCAGATATCTTATCAGTTGCTGGATGGGTCGGTGTATCCTACGATATATTGCTCGCTTGCCCTGAGCGATTCCTGTGTAGGTGTAGGAAGTCTTCTATGACACACTCCGGGTGAGCAAGTCGACCTCGTCGGTGAAGTTCAACATAATGGCTGCGACGTGGGCGGCGCTCTCGGCGTGTCCCATTACGTACACCGGCTCGTCGACGAACATATGGGCATCACAGTGCAGACAGTAGTGGAGGCCGCGGCCGGTCCGGGGAAGCGGCGGCTTCGGGCGAACGTCGTTGAACCCGGTCGCGAGAACGACACGGTCGGCTTCGTACTCCGCGCTGTTACCCGATAGTCGGATGCCGTCCGAGTCGGGCCGCGAACAGGTCGTGACCATATCGCGGTGGATATCACAGCCGTATGCTTCAAGCTGCTCTTGCCCGATGCCGAGAAACTCTGCACCACTCGTCTCCTCTTTTACACCCAGGAGGTTGTGGACCTCTTGCATCATCGCCGCCCGTCCACCACCACGGGAAACGACGGCCGTATCGTGTCCGAGTCGCGTGCTGTATAGGGCTGCTGTCATTCCGGCGGGGCCGCCGCCGACCACGACGACTTCGTACTCGTGCTGCGCTGTGGAATCTGACGCCATATGCCAGCTGTCTCAGTCGAATAGCAAAAGTCCCGCGTCGCCCGACGCACTCGAGAACCGTAGGTACATACATATTGTCAGCTTCATTCCGTCTTTCTATGTGAATCTATCAGACGCTCCGTGTCGACAGTTTCAGACGCTTTCGCGGGTGTGCATCTCTCTTCAACGGCCGCATCGTGGTTTAGTAGTCATCTTGCGTCTGATAGAACTGAACGTATGGCATCAGTTATTGCCGGTCTCGCTGGCGGCGTGGTTGCAACGATCGTTATGACCATCGCGATGATGATGGGCGACGGCGGGCCGCCCCCGACGGCAGCGCTCGTCGCGAAGTTCGCTGGCGGCGAACCCGAGGACTATGCGATGCCGGGGATGGCGTTGCACTTCGTCTACGGCATCGTCGCTGGCGCGGTGTTCGCGGTCGGCGTTCCGCTGATCGGGCTTAGTCTCGGCTCCATCGGCGTCGCCATCGGTCTCGGGCTCGTCTACGGCATCGTCCTTATGATCGGGGGGATGATGTTCTGGATGCGGATGATCCTCGGGATGGAGCCCGATAGAAGTATGATAATGATGTTCGGCACCGTTCACGTCATCTACGGCGTCGTTCTCGGTGCCTTCCTCGGAGCTGGCATCCTCGCGTAAGAGGACACCGAGTCGCAACCCTACGCGAACGTACTCGCAAGACCCACGATTCCACCAATTATACCATCCAGAGACATATGTCCCGACTTCCGTTACTCGAGTTAGACGACATCGTAGAGGAGTATCACCCGCTGTTCACCGACGAGTACCTCGGCAATCGCCATATCTTCCGGGCGTGGGCGCACAACCCGGCGGTCCCAATAAGAATGACAGTGGGCTACTTCTCTGGAACCAGAATCACCAGCCACCTGAGACAACTATGTCTCTGAAGGAACGACGTTCCCACTGGAGTCTTCGAGTATGACTCGGTCTACCGTTCTCGCATTCAGTGGTGTCATCGGACTATCAGGAGTGCTTACCTTACCGATGCTCGGCTTGGGGACTGGCATCGAGCTTGGGACGGTCGCATTACAATCGCTTCCAGTTCTAGCTGGCTTTCCGGTGGACCAGTTCCTCGCCCACTGGTGGGTGTTCCCGGCCTCGATCGTATTTTCGATGATCGCGCTTGCCTCGGGCGTCTCCGGCGCGCTGTTTTTCAGTCCGTTCTTTATGTTGCTCGTCGGGCTGTCCCCCTCGCAGGCAATCGGAGCGGGGCTCTTGACGGAGGTGTTTGGGATGGGCAACGGATTGCTGAACTACGTCCGACAAGGGGTCGTCGATTACGCCACAGCGAAGTGGCTCTTACTCGGTGCAGTCCCAGCCGTCGTGGTCGGGGCGCTCGCCGCCCACGTCGTGCCGACGGCGCTCCTCACGATAGCGTTCGGTGCCGGGCTCCTCCTCCTGGGCGCGTTCCTCGTCTACTACGATCCACCCGAGGAGTGCGTCCCGGGCGAGTGCGAAGGTGAGTTCTTGAAACGGAAGAACACCGGACGCGGAACGACGACCATCGAGACGACTGACGGCGGGACGTACACCTACGACACCTGCTGGCGTCCGCCCGGCCTCGGCCTGGCGACCGCTGGCGGGTTCATTACAGGGCTGATCAGCGCCGGCCTCCCGGAAATCACGACAACCCAGCTGATCGTCCGGTGTCGCCTGCCCCCACGGGTGGCAATCGCGACGAGCGTGTTCGTCCTTGCGGTGGCCGCGATTGCCGGCGCAGCCGTCCACGCGCTGGCCGCCACGCCCGTCTGGTACGTCGTGGCCTGGTCGATTCCTGGAGTCCTGGTCGGCGGAACGATCGGCACCCGAGTCGGAAGGTACGTCCCCAGCGAAGTTATGGAGCCGGCGCTGGGCGTCATCTTCGCCATCGTCGGCGTGATCGTGCTCGCGAGCGAATTACTCGCGTAGAGGCAGGCGACCTGTTAACTCGGGGAGGTACCGGCTGGCCTTGTTACTGGGCTACTCATCCAGGAATGACTCCCAGAAGACATCCGGCAGCTCTCGGTCGGGATTCTCGTTGAGGTAGTCTTGTTTCGTCAGGTTCGCATCTTCGATGAGAGAGGCTGCCTCCCCAGCCCAGACGTAGAACCCGATGAGCGTCTCGCGGCGCATTCGTTCGAGGTCAACCGAGTGATATACATTGACGACGCCGCCACCCTCGCGATTGAGTTCGGACCGTCTGAGCAATCCCAGTTCGACGAGTTTGTTGAGATACCGCGTGACCGTACTTCGGTCATACCCGAGCTGCTCGGCGACTTCGTTCGCGGAGAGGGGGCCCTCACCGATAACGCATAGACAGATATCCAGTCCGGCCTTCGGAAGTCCGAACGCCTGGAGGAGAACCTGCCTCACGTCCGGGGGTTTCACGCTCATATCCAACTCTGTAACCCGCTCCATAGGTTCATCGTGACAGGCCATCGGTGGATCGTCGCTTCCAACCACGAGAACGACGTTGTCACAATCGGAGACGGAACATTCGTATACGTCATACCGGCCGGAATTTGGATCGTACTGGACTTCGTCACTCTCGCCGTCGGATTGGGTTGTACTTCGATCAGACATCGGTAGTGTGTACCTCCATTTATAGTGACTGTTATGTGGGGAACCGATAAATACTGGCCTCTCAATCGGCTGAAAACTCTTTACTCCGAATCGACGATCACCAGCTCATCAGTATCGAGAGCCAGTAGCTCTTCGCCGGTGATCGTTATTCTGACCCGGCCGTCCGGGTACGTTCGGACCAGTTCGCACGCTGTGAGTCCATCCAGATGGGATTCAATCGTCCCTTCGTCGGTATCGAGCGTCGCTGCGAGCGCCGCCTTTGTCGTCGTCTCTCGCTGGACTGCATCGCTTGCTGTGGCGAGTTGTTTCAGGACGGCTCGTCTCGTTACGGACATAGGTGAAGGACGTCTCTGTGTCCCGCACGGGCAAATACGCCCGGCAGTACCGGGAGTGGCGGGTTGGGAGCGAGAGTTCGCTCCGGAGGCGGTTCATCGCTCCGAAGTCCCTCGACGGTTCGACTTCTCTGCATAGGGTTATTCCTCGACTGTCTGGCTGATGTCGAGCGTGTAGGCTTCGAGTACGTCACGTCCGAGAAGGACGGGATAGGTCATCTCGGACCGATCGATAATGCTGGCCGTGACGGTCCGCCAACTTCCGTTCAGACACAGATCCACGTCGACGAGTGGGCGTGTTTCGGTCCCACTGACGGTCCCCGAACGCACCTGTGTCGTTCCAACCATCAGGCCGGCTCCGATTTGGCCGGCAAGGTCGGTATCGATGCTCGTTCGCTTCGCACCGGTGTCTGACTTAGCGACTACTTTCTCTGTTCCGTCCCGGCCGTGAATCCTGATACGCGTCGTATAACCGAGTACGTCCTCGTCTCCCAGGTCCTCGACGAGTGGTGGCTTGCACTCCGGAACAGAATCGTCGAGGGTTGATTCGAGGTCGCTGATCGCGGAGTTCTCGACGGACCCGCCGAGGCGTTCGATCGCCAGTCGGGCGATGTGCGGTGCCGCAGAGACCCCAGTTGCCGAAAAGAGTCCTTTGAAACCCGCCGTGGCATTGACCTCTATAATATACCACGATCCATCGATCGACATCAGATCGACGCCAGCGATGTCTAATCCGAGCACCTGTGTTGCTTCACGCGCGAGTCGGCGGGGTTCCGACCCGATTTCATCCGTTATGCCTTCGACCTCACCGCCCAGAGCCACGTTCGTCCGCCAGTCACCGTCCGGAGCGTGGCGTCGCATCGCTCCGACGATATCGTCACCGACGACGTACACCCGGACATCGGAGGGACGGACGCCACGTTCCTCGAGGAACTCTTGGACGAACGATTGCTCGTCGTCGATCGTCGGACCGACAGGCTCGTTCTGGGAGACTACGGACATTCGCTGTCCGTTGGTACCAATCGTGTGTTTGTGTGCGGCCTCGTCGGGTAGATGCTCCGGCCACTCCTCGAACGTTCGCGGTGATCGGCCGAAGTAGGCGTCGGGCACCGGGAGCCCTGCAGCGGCGAGTTTCGTCCCCGCCCGATACTTGTGGAGCGTGTTTGCGACTGCCTGCGGTGGGTTCACAACGGGTGTGGTGTCGGCATAGAGTGCGGCCAGCTGGAGGTCTTCGAGCTGTTGGTCGCTTTTTGTGATCAACAACCGGTTGACGAGCACGTCGACCTGCGGCGAAAGTTGGACGCTGCCGTTCTCGATCCAGGAACTAACGTTCTCATCGCGAATCCAGACCGGTTCGTGACCTAAAACGCGAACAGCATTCAGGATCGCTTTGGTCTCCTTGCTATTATGTGGACTCAACACACCAACACGGCACGCTCCCGTTGCAGTCTGAGCACAATCAACGCTCGCAGACCGCATCGTCCCCGTCATCCCGTCCGACTGTGATGAGTCGGGAGAAGCGCTTGTCATAGGAGTTGCCTCCCGTCTAGATCACCGGTATCATCTATTACCGGTTCGGCGGGCGTGCAAGACAGTTACACCCTTCCGTCTCGTTTAATTCGTAAGCCATCCAAGTTCTGGGTCGATGAGCGACCAGCCGGAACCATTCACGTACGACGGTGGGCGGGTCGAGCCGGGGGAGACCCAGCAGTTGCGCTACGCGGTGAGCGAGACGTATCTCGGTGACCCAGTTCGGATCCCCGTGACGATTATCAACGGGCCACGTCCTGGCCCGACAGCGTTTCTCTCCGCAGCCATCCACGGCGACGAACTGAACGGGATCGAAGTCGTGCGTGAGGTCGCTCAGGAGTGGAACCACACGGACGTCTGCGGGACTATCGTCTGTCTTCCCGTACTGAATGTTCAGGGGTTCACTGCGCAGGAACGCTATTTACCGATTTACGAGCGCGACCTCAATCGAGCGTTCCCAGGGAAACAAAACAGTACGAGTTCGAACCGAATCGCCCGCAGCATCTACCACAATTTCATCGCCCCGTGTGACTTCGGCCTCGACTTCCATACTTCGACCCGCGGCCGGACCAATATGTTCCACGTCCGTGCCGATATGGACGATGAAGGTGCTGCTAGGCTCGCTCGGGCGTTCGGAACGAGCCTCATTATGGCCGGTGAGGGCTCCGCAGGGATGCTCCGGCGCGAGGCGACCGAGGACGGCATCCCCACGATCACCCTCGAGATGGGCGAGGCCCACCGCTTCGAACGGGAACTCATCGACCACGCCCTCGACGGCGTGCGAAGTGTCTTCGCCGAGTACGGAATCTACCAGCAGGAAACTGTCCGTTGGCCTGGATGGCGAACCGTCATCGAGGGATGGAGCGAGAAGACGTGGCTCCGGGCTGACGCCGGCGGCATCGTCGAGATGCGCCACGATCGGGGTGATCTCGTTCACGAAGGGGAGACAATCTGCCGGATCACGAATCCATTCAAATCCGATGCGATTGTCGTCGAAGCCCCGTTTACAGGGTTACTCGTTGGGGTGCTCGAAAATCCGGTTGTCTATCCGGGAAACCCACTCTGTCACTTCGTCAAAATCGGGGAGATGCAAGAACGGATTATCGAAGAGCGGACGGGACAGAACCACGAATCGACGGTATGATAACGCGCTACGATGCTTAGCCGTGGTCAACCGTATTGAACGACACGTCCATTGTGGCGACCCGGAGAAGCTCGATAGACAGATCAGGATGGTCTTAGACCAACTCGAACAGGATGGGTTCGAAGACTCGTTCAAGGGTGTCTCCCGACAAGACGAACTGCCAGCAGACGCCGTTGACGACCTCGTTTCGTTCCTGTCCGAGCAGCGAAATCGACTATGATTAATTAATCAACAGATCACACGCAAAATCATTTTATCAGTTAAATCTCCAATGCGGGCTGAATTCGGTCCCCGGAACCGGTCTCGGAAACCGTCGGGCATCCGCAGAAGCTCGGCGACTAAGGGCAGGTCAGCACCAGTCTCGAGCCTTCCCTGAAACGCGGAAGCGACACGCCGCGGCTTATCTGGTACGTGGCCATCTACTGGAGTATGCCCGACCGCCCCACATCGACGTCGAACCGATTGGCGGTAGACCAGCCAACACGGAGCGCTGACCGCAACCAGAATCTGGCTAATCAAGCCGATCCCGCGACGGACGGAATGCTGCTACCCTCCCTTGAGGACGGTATCACACTCCTCGATGTCGACGGTGATCGGGGTGTTCCGATCCTTCAGTCATTGGTACTCGATCATCTCCTCTTACACGACAGGCCCGCTTTCTGGATTGACGCAAACGGCCATGCGACGACGGCCACGCTGACGCAGATAGCCCCCAGCCAACGGTTGCTCAACCGAATTCACGTCGCCCGCGGATTCACCGCCTACCAGCACTACGGCGCCGTCTGTGATCTCCCGGCAGCGGTGAACAAGTCGATCCAGATGTCCACCGTCGATGCCGGGGCGGCCGGTCGAGGGGCACCAGGTCGTGACGAGGACACATCGCCCCACACGCCCGCCCTCATCATCGCGCCGGCCGTCGACGCCCAGTACCGCGCCGACGATACCCTCGGCGAAACCCACGCGGAAACCCTTCAGGCTCGAACTCTCGCCCGGTTAGCGACCTACGCCGAGGGGTACGACATCCCGGTGCTCGTTACGCGAAACGAACGAAACGAATTCACCGAGCCAGTCGCGACGGTCGCCGACCACCACCTCGAGTGTGAGCAAACCCGGATGGGGCCACGGGTCGTCGGCGAGGACTTCGAGACGCTCGTCTATCCCGTCGACGACGGCGCGTACTACCAGACGACGTTCGCGTACTG
>Ga0207719_100314_pt1 | contig 34215 bp, 34 predicted proteins | sample A23P1SouthBayCA_2_FD_187279 | JGI IMG/M metagenome (GOLD analysis project Ga0207719, IMG submission 187279) | Aerobic enrichment media microbial communities from Eden Landing Ponds, California, USA - A23 P3 (3) (SPAdes) | ecosystem: Environmental > Aquatic > Marine > Unclassified | place... | reverse complement strand
CGACGAGCCGGTTCACGTAGCTGTAGGCCGTTCCCTGTGCGAACTCGAGGTCGTCCATCACGTCCTGGACGGTCGCCTCCCCCTCCCGAGCGAGGTACGCGTACAGCTGGGCGAGTTGTTGCTCCTCGAGGAGGTCCGCGACCGAGAGGAAGTCCCGGACGATGTCGCCGTTAGTTCGGTTTGACGTGAGTGACATAGGCAATTGATGGTTTACAGATTACAGCGAATCCGTAAAAAGTGTTGCGGTCAATCTATTCGGACTAGGTGCGAACGACGCGGAGGGTGGAAGCGGCGAGAGGGGCGTGCCCTAACAAAGAACCTATTCAACCGGGATCGACGCTCAGTCACACAGCCGATATCCTGGTGGACTCAGAAAGGGCGAGACGCAGTCTCGCGTGCTCGCGGGATGCCGAGCAGCCGAGGGCTTTCAGGATCGTCGCCAGCGCTGGGTGTTCGGCGTCGTCACTCGGACACCGGTTCCGCGTCGAGATGTTGGAGCAATTGCGTGACGTAAGGACTGTTCTCCCAGCTCCGATGCGGGCTGATCATCGTGATGAGCGTTCGGGCCTCCTCGTGGCTCAGATGCCCGTTCCGAGCGTAATCCACGATGAGCCGAGGCGTCGGGACGATCCGTGGGCCCTGGAGCACGGCGTGAATCAGCGGGAAGTTCGTCCCGCTGAACTCGTCAGTGAGAACCCCGTCGACGTCGAACGCGTTCGCGAGAACGATCCCGTCGGTTTCGCCGTCGTCGAGGCCGAACGTCGGCCGGGAGTCCGGTGTCCCGTCGCGCTCGTAGGGGTCCTCGATCGTGTAGTGGCCACGGGCTGCGAGGACGTTACTCGCCGCAGCGGCGTGGATGTCCTGGTACTGCGTGATGTCACGGAGTTCCGCGACCACTTCTGACGGCACGAACACCTCACACGAGGTGAGCAGATACTGGAACGGGTCCGGAGTGTCAGTGTCGACGGCCGCATCGGCTCGGGGCACCGCAAGACTGACCAGCGCGCTGGTGTCGGCGACGACAGTTCGCAGTCGGTGGCCGCTCATCGATCGGTGTCACCGGTCTCGACCGCCGCCGCGTCGCCATCGTAGACGTCGATGTCGTCGGCCGCAGCGAGATCCATCGGTTCGCCTTCGAGATCTGCTTTGAGGAGACGGAGTCGCTGGGCGGTCTCGGCGCCCACCAGCTGCTTGACCGTCTCGAACTCAAGCTGGTCGTCGTAGTACTTCGTCGCGACTAGCTCCTGGAACGTCTCACTGTCGGCCGTGTCTTCGATGTACTCGCGGATGGCCTCGACGAGGAGATCCGTCCGATCCTTGTCGAAGAGCTCCGCGATCGCGTCAAGCCGGTCGACGAGATACTCCGGCGACTGGAAATGGACCCGTCGGGGATCGTCGCGTGCGCTCATTCTATGTGCAAGTTCTGCACATAGACGCATAACGGTTTCGGCGGCTGCACAGAGCTTGCACATCAGCACTCGGGGGAGTTGACTGCGCTTCACCTCATAGAGTCGGGAGGGGATACGATCGTTTCGAGCGGTGAGACGTATGGATTGTTTGCGCCACGAATCGACTTGCAGACAGTCCAAAACGACTGACCGACTGGGAGGAACTGTTATCAAAATCGCTGTTGGATGTCTAGTATGGCTCGTGCGACAATCGATGACTATCGAATTGAGGACATTCGCATTCGGATTGAATTCGATTCGGGGGGCCCAGTTGGGGCGACGACGATAGTCTCAGTAGGAAAAGAAGACGATTGGTTTGTTAATCGTTGGTTCTACTTCGATGAGGACAACGAGAACTACATCCGGAACTTCGCCCGGAAAGTAGCTACCGACGAGAACTATCGCCAACGCTGTCTGGATCGGACAGCAGACTGGACACGCGTCGCGGACCATTACGAACAGACTGCCCGACAGATTCTCGAGTATTTTCAAGATGCGGGAGTGATGGGATATTCAGCAGGAAACAAAGAGGAGGAAAACGAGTATCGACAAGGCAAAAATGAAATGGAAACGATCTGTGAGTCGTTGTTCGCCGCTCTCAAATCGGAGATCCGTGGAGGGAGCAGCACGACGGAGATTGAACGGATCGCCGACGATCACAAAGATCGCGCCTGGAGATGGCTCCGTGAGAACGGGTATCTTGGCGAGACAGAGGCAAGCGACCTCACCTGATAGAGACACGAGCGCATACCCCCGTCTTCCCGTGAGTGACGAGTGTTCTGGCGCACTGTCGGAACCGAGGAACGAACAGGCGAGGGTGAGCGGACAGCATAGTGTCGGGTTCCTCTCACGACTGAAGTCGTGGGCTTCCTCCTTGCATCTCTGTGAGCAACACCCCGACGTGTTCTCTGGTCCACCAACCTACAGCTAGAGAACCGGAGACACAACGGGCGAGAGGTCCTCAAGAAAGTCTCGGAGGTGTGAAGCACTCTGTGCGTCTACCCCGACAATTATTCCCGAGTTATGCTCCTGAAAGTGAAGAAGAAGCCACTCTTCGTATAAACGGATCGAACACCGGTACGTGCCAAGTGCAGCAGACTGAGATTCACTTAGGTGAGCCTCTTCATTCCGAAACTGAGACGCTAGTGCATACAGGTTGAGTGATTTGTCTTCCGCTGTTGAACTCACGTAGAGGGTTTGAGTACTTGAGTGGTCGTACGAGACGGCAAGGTAAAAATAATCGCCGAGATCTCTCTGCAGATACTGGATTAGTTCCTGTTCATCATCTTCGAGAGGGCGATCGTTTGGGGACACAATGCCTGCTGTGATTGTAAACAATATAGATATTATGAATTTCAACATTTCTAACCTCTTCAAGGGGTGTGGGACTGCCTCTGCGGCCGCGGATTTAAACGGTAACAAGCAGAATTCCCCGGGTCACCGTACCCGAGGATGAATGCGACAATCGCCCGACTTAAACGGTATATTCAACTGACACCAATGCAACTTCATCCATTACTGCTACCTGTGCGTACCGTTTGTGGACGTCGATTCCGAGGTACATAATCTGTTCACCCGGGACGCCAGTGCGTGAAGTAGAGATCCGCGTATTCGGCTTTTCCCGGATGCCGCGGGGAGTGATCAGCGGAAGTGTTGAACCCACTGATGGACGCTGGCCACGGCACAGAGAACCAGACGACCGCGTTGAGATGGTCGTGGTTCTCGTCGTCTATCCCGGCCAGTTCAGAACGTATGCTGACCACTCCACGCGGAAGACGATGTCAAGTCGAGAGCGTTCCGTGGCGAACACCCGAAGACCGGGGTGACCCAGACGACGCCAGAAGCACTACCCGCTATCTGCTGGCCTGTCCGAACGGCTGTACAGCCTGGCCTTACCAACGGCGTATCAAGCAGATCAAGAATCCCTGGCTGTATGCCTGCCCGGAGTGTGACACGACACTCCTCAGTTGCGACATCGCCGGCAGTGCGACCGACCTCGAACCTGGGCGGTGTCACTTCGTGAGTGTCCCCTGGACGGAACCGCGCACTGTCCACGCCTGTCCCAACGGCTGTTTCAGCACGAGATACGGACAACACACCGAACAGACCCGACAGCCCGACGGCTACCGGTGTAAGGTGTGTGGCGCGCGAACGGTCGCCTATTTGTCATCCGCAAAAAAGCGCTTTGTACGCGTCCACACCGTTTGTGTGGCTGATTTGCTCTCTTCGACGTCGTCGCTGGCAGCATCGTCGGCATCGCCGATGTCTCCCTGATCACTGCGCTGCTCTCCGGATTCGCGCTCAGCAAGCGTTTCCTGAAGCTCACGAACCGTCGATTCCAACGTGTTGATGCGGTCGTTCTTCTGCGCAAGCAGCGTCTCGAGTTCGGTGACGCGCTCTTTGAGGAGTCGATTCTTCTCGCTCAGGTACGGCTGCGCTCGCTGTCCTTTCGATGGTGCACTGGCATCGTCGTGATCTGGGGTGTTCTCTTCCGTCTTTTGGCTCTGTGCGGCAGCGGGTTCATAGAATTCCGAGGTGCCGGCAATCGCCCGTTCGATGGTCTTCTCGCCGTAGGTCGAGCCCTCAGCGTAGTGGACGTCGTCCCATTTCTCGCGCATCAGCCCTGACTGTCGGAAGAGATGATCCATTTGTTTGGCATCACCCCCGGTCCAGAAGGCAAGCAGAGCACAGAGCGCCATATCCGCCTCGGAGTGACTCTCATAGCCCAGCGTATTCCCATTCCAGAGCCGCTCGAATTTTTCCCCGTTTCTCGCATTTTTCGCCTTCTCGAGGAGTTCCTGATCATCGAGCGCACTGTCTTGCGATGACTCGCGGGCAGGGGCATCACTTCCAGTTTTGTGTGTTTGCTTGCGGACGTCTTCTTGGACGTACTCACGATGGAGTGCGTCGAGTGCATCCTGTCGCGTCGCGATCCTCGATGGTGTTTCGGTGACGTGCTCGCCGGTCACCGTGAAGAATCGCGCGGTATCGTACATCTCGATTGTCCCTTTCCGGTTTCGCCCATCAGGGAGTTCACCGCGTATGAGCACGTGAAACCCGGTTCCTGACGGCGAGCGTTCTGTATAGGAGTCAAGCCGGTCGATGATATCTGCTGCTGTCTCCGCGACGGCGCCAGTGTCCCGATCACGACAGTCATCCAGATCAACGCCGACGAACGGATCGTTCTCAGTGAAGACGAAGCCAATTCCATCAGCGTCTCCTGACTCGGCGCCTGCAAGCGCGTCCTCGAAGGATGTCCACGTTTGCGCATCCGTTGCGGAGGCGAACTCGCCCCGCCCGGGCGTGATGGGAACTTTCGTCGCCTTTCCGTCGCGCTCCTGTTCGCGCCAGCAGATCCACTGGTCGTATTCGATGAGTGCCGTCGGAAGGACCGACGTCTCAAGTGTAAATTTGGTAGTCATACTTGTAGAGTGTCCTCTTCAGCGACCTCGATCCCTTTCGGGGTCGAGAATAAACTCTCACCTGCTGCTGGCCATCGATTCAAGGCCGCGGTTCCAACGGGGTACCCCCTGTCTATACTAGTTGGTTTTTGCCGTAACGGGGATGCCAATTCCGCGGAAGTCTGGATCGAGAACGTCCAAGGCGAGCGCACGGCAACGCTCCACCGCTTCATTCGCGTTACGGCAATCTCAGTGGATGGTGTAACACGACGCTGTCTGTCGATTTCGTAGGTTTCGGAGCTAACGTTGCCGTCGGCGCCGTAACACAGAGAGAATCCCCCGGTGTACTGCCTGAAGTTGCTGTACACGCCAGAATAGGAGGGGTTCGTAAGCGGCACCATTACTCATCCACACTCCGGTGACTGTCGAGTGCGAGTCCCTCGTAGTATCGAACAGGGTCGCCATTGTCGCGACGGGTCGTTCGCTCGAATGTGATGTGATTACTGAGCCGGCGAGCAAACCAGGATTTGCCATCTGGATCGAGATCATTCTGTTCAGCCCAGTGGTCGTAGCGCTCGTAGACCGCTCTCGAAGTCACTGAGCTTTCAGCGTCCTCAATAAGGTAGAGATCTACGAACCGCTCAACGACTGCATCCGGATTATCTGCGATCTCTTCGATCGGCACTAGATCTGATTGCTGGTCGATTTTACCCTGTCTGGCCGTAGAGTCTACATCTTCACCCGTTGTTTCTGTCTCGAATAGTGTTTCTACAGAGTGGGTTTCTCCGGCGTCGTAGACCACCGGTTCATCTCCGTTGGAGAGGATGACGATCGCGTACGACTCGGGACCGTATTCAGGTGTCGGGAGTTCGACTTCGGGGACGAATGGTTTCTTAATACGCACCCAGTCGGACTCAAACGCGTCTTTCGAGTCGTAGACATACTGCTCACCGTGTTCGTACACGACGTGCTCATCCGCTGCGTAATCGTAGCTATAGGTGGCTGGAACGCGGTCTTTCGATGCATCCGCAAGTGACGAGAGACGGACGTACTCAGTCCCAGCGCTATCTTTGAGTACAAGCTCGCCATCTTCACGTTCCCAGACAGTGCGTCTTGTGTCAGTCCCACCGGCGGTGGGTCTGACAGCCGTTACGCCACCTTGTTCGGTCGCTCCACCGCCGAACGCGAGGTGCTCGTCGTGGGTATAGAACCGAGTTTTGCCGCTAGAGAGTTGCTGAACCGGCGGCGACAGAATTCGCTCAACCCGTTCAGCCCAGTACGTTTCCGTCTTGCCGGGGCGGACCACGAACAGCGGAATGTGTTCACCGTCCTGGGCTTTTCTGAGGTTGGTGAGCACCTTCACTGGATTCTCTGGCGTCGTAGTTTCGGCCTCAATAGCAAATGGTTCGTCAAGGTCGGGATGTGTCGCCTTTGCGTCTGGCTGTTCGTTGCCGTCCTGCGTGAGAATCGTGACACGAAAACCGAGCGGTGTGAGCGCAGCCTCAATCTCCAGTAATGTCTCATCGTGGACCTCATTTCCTGCTGCTCTGGTGTCACCAGTATCTGGAGCTGCTGCTGTCTCTCCGGCGTCGGTTAGGCGTACCAGAAGTTCGTCAGTGGCTGCATCAAGGTCCACATCAAGTAGCCGCGATCGCTTGCGAATGTCCGCGAGTACCTCGTAGTCCGGTGGATCGCGATCGATCTCATCGAAGCACGATCGTAGTTCGGTATCTACGTCTTCGACGGTCACCCACCCATTTTCGTCGCGAACACCCTCTCGGAGTTGGATGATCCGAACCGTTTTCGCAAGCGCCTGATCGAGGTCCAGATTTGCCGTGCCCAATATTTCCTGTATCGCTTCGGGGGATCGCTCCGAAGACGCACTTCCCACTTCGGGTACGCCAAATTCGTCGCTTGCTCGCTCGTGGATGATTGACAGCGAGTTCTCGAAACGGTCTTCTTCTCGGTCATCCAGTGGTGACTCGCTCTCGGGATGCCCTGCGGGAATCGGCAACGGCTTCACACTAAAGGGGTACGGCCCTGTCTCGCCAAACGTCGGACTCGGTAGGCTGGCGATCCACTCACCACGAGGGAGCGACCGGATCCGATTGGCGAAGTCGACCGGGTCCATTTCTTCGTGGGCCATCGCCTGTGCAAGTTCTCGGTCAACGTTGATCTTCCCAACGAGCGAACTCCCGATGTTGTTCAGCGCGTTCAGGTACACCTTCCGCCCACCTTCGGCTTCCATCTGTTCGGGAAACTGCATTGACAGTCCCACGGAAAGGCGGAAGCTCCGGCCCTTCTCAAGAAGGTCGTTCATAATATCCGAAACCACGAGCGAGGCTGCCTCATCGACGAGCAAGTTCACGACATACTCGTCTGGGAACTGTTCGAGGTCGCGCTTGCGCTCCTTGAGCGCGTCATCGAGATTGGTCAAGATGACGCCCGTCATAATGCGGGCGGCCTCGTCCCGCAGATCACCGAGGTCGAACAGAATAACCTTGTTCTCATCAAGGATATCGCGGAAGTCGAACTGGTTCTCGGTGTTGTTGAATATGCGTCGCAGGTGGGTATCCTGTGAGATGTAGGCGAGACGATTCCCGACACCACCCATCACGTTCGCGAACGTATTTGAGTCGAGTTGGAGCTGCCGCCGAATCGTCCGGACTACCTCTTCATCACTCGATTGGGGCGCTTCGCCGAGATTCTCATTCGGGGGCCCGGCTTCCCAGAGTTGGTCAACGAGGTGTTCTAGCTGCTGGTGGGCGAAGTAGTCGGTCGATTCGCGATACAGGCCATTCTCACGACCGTGTTCCTCGTCGAACAGCGCCTTGATGAGCGTTGTAATGAGGGTTGGGGCAACAGTGGCGCGCTCGTATCGGTCGGTACCCATCACGAGCTTCAGAATCTCCTCGTAGTGGTCGGCCTTCCGCTGGACTGCATCTTCTCGGCGCCGGCCGTTCTCTATCGAGGGTTCGAGATCAAAAAACGAGAAGCCGGGGAGTATATCGGGCACCGGGAAGTGAACGACGTGCTCCTCGAGATCGGTCGTTCCGGACCGGCGAGCGTGAGCACGCATATAGTTCTGGCTCATACCGTCACCCTTCGGATCGAGGAGAATAACGGGACCATCCGTGTTTTCGTACAGCGAGAGCATATCGTTGAGAAGTGCCTTCGACTTTCCCGATCCGGTAGTTCCAAACCGGCCGTAGTGCGTCGGTAGTAGACCAGGTGGGACGTGCGTCGGGACAGCTTCAGCCTCGCCATTCTCATCGAGTGCGTACCCAATGGTCATCCCATCACGAAACTGGCGCATAAGGTCCTGGTGCGGGCGTGGGAGTGGGTTTCGACTCTGCTGTTCGGCGCGAGTCCCTCTAGTCCCCTCCACGCTGAGCTGATCGGCCGATGGAACCAAGAGAAAATTCGCCAACTCGTTTCCGCTCACAACCAACTCGGGACGGGTCTTTCCACGTCCGGTCGTAAGTTCGCGAGTGAGCACCCGTCTGAGTGCGGCCCGAGCGTTCTTCTCTTTCGTCTTCGCACGAAGTCCGCTTGATCGGAGTCGCCTTCCCTCAACTTCGTAGAATGGACCATCTAGCGGATCGAACACAGGACACAGCGAATCCATACGTGCTGCCAACTCCTCACGTGCCTCCGGCTCGCTAGGGACCCCAATTGCGCGAATATTGGCCGTGAACGCTCGCTTCGAATCCTTTGCATCGATGTATTTCAGACGCTTTGACACCGACTCGCTGAGGCGCGCTTCGTCTCGGTCACTCGAGGATCTGTCACTATCGAGCAGTGGACCAATGAGTTCTTGAACAAGGGTATCCCGACCGTCGATGAGGTCCTCTTTTCGAATCTCGGCGTCCGCCTGCCACTCCGCTCGTCGCTGGAAGAGGACCTGAAAGGCCACTGGTGACGTTGCTTCCAGTAGGTGGTCAATCAGGGTCGCCAGCGCGTCGCCAGGGTCGTCCACCGTCGTCGGTGTGTCATCCTCGCCTCCGTCAGACGTGACCGGCGTCAACGACGTCATCCAGTCTTTCTTCCTCGTTGCCGATCCAAACCACTGCACACCGACTGGCGAAACTGTATCGACGGCTGGGCGAGCGAGAACCGTTCCTTCGGACGTTACAGTCGGCTTCTCAAGGAGCGTTAGTGGGTCGTTGGTGGGGATCGTGCCGGGCGGGGCGAGCTGGAGGCCCCCGCTGTCGAACTCGATAACACGAGTCTCGTTTGAGCCGACAGCAGAGTCTCTATTTGCTCCCGGATCTGCGTCCGCGGCCGCTGTATAGTTCTCGCCCTGATGTCCGTCTGCGGCGGTGTCCAGTCGTTCATCGGATCCAAACTCGTACTGCAACTGACCGGCTTCGAGGTGTTCAATGAATTCCTCTCGCGAAAATTCGACAGGTTGGATAAGTCGTGATCTGATATCGAATTCGGTCCGTTCGATGTCGAATGTACCGGGGTAGATCGAGCGGAGCCGTTTCTCGAGTGTGTCCAGATGGTCATCGGTGCTGTAGTAGAACTCCACGGGTTCATCGGGGCCGTCGCTCAGGGCGAGAAACTCAAATCGGGGTGGCGTCGCACTGTGGAATGGGTTCAGTCTCTCGGTAAGGCGGGCTGATTCAGTACCCGTGAGCTTGTGAAGACTAGCAAGGATACGCGGGATCTGCTCAGAGTCGAGACGTTCGGACGTCGGCGTGACGCGGAGGTACTCACTCATCGTCGTCCCCCAGTGGGCCGCCGTCAGTTTCTGCGGAAACGGTGGTGTCTCGCTCGCGGTCAAACACCCGCTCATCCAGGCTATCGCAGAACGTCTGGACGTCAGCATCGACTGCGTCCTTGCCAGCACCAGGCAGCGTCTCGCGTGTCTGCTCAGTGGGATCGAAGTCGATGACGTGCTTCTCTTTGGGCATCGCCTCCACGCTGATGCCGCGCCACTCGCCGTCGACGCCGACCAGCGCTTCGGAGAACCCAGCGTCCTCGTTGCCGGGGACCGCATCCTGCACGTAACGCATTTGTGCATAGTTCAACCCGAACTCGTCGGCCCACTGGTCGTCCATCCCGTCCAGGCGATGGAACTGCTTGACGGCACACTGATCGAGGATGGCTTCGGACTCGGCGTGCTCGAAGAACTCGTCGACGGTCTGCGTGACGAGACGAATCGAGAGGTCGTGGTGGCGGTGGTGTCGGAACACCGTCTCGAGGAACGCGAGACTCGCGGCGTCCTGCATAATGTAGCGCGCCTCGTCGATGACGAACACGACTTCTTTGTCCGTCTCTTTCGCGCGTTCATACACGAGCGAGATGAGCAACTGCATCGTCAGCGCCGTACTGCTGTCGACGCTACCCTCCTGCTGGGCGAGATCTAGGTAGATCACCTTCTCATCGCGAATGTCAAAGTCCGATGCTTGGCCGAGATTAGCGTGGCGACCCTCCTCCTCGAAGGGACGAAGCTGATCGAGAAGCCACGTCGCGTCGTCTTTGATTTTCCCCGCTTCCTCGTCGGACCGAACGACGAACGCTTCGGGGTTCGCAACCATTTCTTCGAAGACGTCCATCATATCCCGAATGGTCGGACTTGGGTTGCTATGCGTTGAGATGTCGTCGGTAATCTCCTTGCGGCGATACGCACGCTTGAGGCCGAGTTCGAGCGTCGTCCGGCGATCGCCGAGGGCGATACCGCGGAGTGCGAAGAAGTTCGTCAGGAAGCTCATCGCATCATCGAGCTTCTCGTTGAACGGGCTCGCGTCCTCACCCATCGCCCGCTGGACGTGCTCTGGCGTCTGGCGAATCTCGAGTGGGTTGAGCCCGAGCGTCCCGCCGACAGTGATGCGTTTCGCACCGAGTGCTTCGGAGACGCCGGCCCAATTGTTGAGGGGCTCAAGGACGATGCCGATGCGGTCCTTACTCTGTTCGATGGAGCGGATGAAGTTCTGTTTCGAGCCGAACGACTTCCCGGACCCAGTATCACCGACGGTGAACATCGCATACCCGTTATCCCGCGCGAATGGATCAATGACAACGGGGCTCTGGTTGTCCTTGTGAATCCCGAACTCAACGCCACCCTCCTCAAGGATAGTAGCATTATGCGGCGAGGAGAGGAGTGCGCCAACAGCCCCACCGAGGGCGATGGATTCGCGGCCAAAGACGTTGTCACCAATGGGGGCCGCTGATTGGAGAGCGAGATCCTGGCGACAGATCGCCGTCTTTGGCGTCAGATTTGCTGGGTCGTCCCGAAGTGCACTCTTGACCTTCTGGACAGAGTCCCGAAGGTGATCTTTGTCGTCGCCGCGAACCGTGACGAATAACCCTTGGTCGAAAACGTTCGCACCACTCTCGACAGCTTTGTAGGTCGAAGCAGCTTCGGTCGCTCGCTCTTGGAGATATGCGCTGCGAATACTTTGTTCAAGATCAGCGTCGACCTGGAGGTCATCAGCGATCTCCTGCAGTTCATTCCGTGCTCGCTTCTGGTTCTTCGGAGAGATGTGTGCTGTAAGGTCGAACTGGACGTCGGTCAACTCGAAGAGGTCGCTCAGGTATCCGTCGCTCGGGTAATCGGCGTAGTCTGCGATATACAGCGTTGTCGTCCACTGCTCGCCGACGTTGGCTGCTCGAGTCTCCCATTCGATGGCTGCGGGCGCGGTCACTGTCTGATGCGACTCGGAGATGTCGTCGAGGAGTTGGCCCTCTACATTTCCCTCGTGTAGTGTCTCCTCGTCAAGGACATCCGAGAAGTTGACTTCAGGTTCATCATCGGCAGTGTGTCGACTCCAGTAGCGTTTCCCGATAGCTCCGAGGGCGACAACCAACAGGAAATACATCGCTGTGCCTTCTGATGACGTTGGATTCAGCAGCCACTCTGTGAGTTGAGAGATAGTCTCACCGCCGGCCTGCAAGACGACGCTACGCATTGGTCTCATCCTCCCGCTTAGAGTGGCCGATGATCGGTTGCTCGCGAACAACACCCTCGGCTTCGTCATCGTGCTCTCGTCCGTTCCAGAAGTCCATATTCAGCACGAACAACTCGACCGTACTGAGCCGGCGAGCAGACCAGCCGGATGCTTGTTGAATGAATTCGGCGCGAACGTCATTCACGCGGCTGTCGAGCTTCTCGAACATCTGGGCGCGACGTTCGACTTCAGTGAGGTCCTCACGGCGCGTCACGAAGGGATTGAACAGGAACCCGATGACGGGGAACTGCGTCAGTTTCTCCGCAGGTGTGCCTTCATCTCGATATCTGTCGTATACTTCGAGCGGGGTCACCTCGACACCAAGGTAGTAGCGAACTTGCTGGATGCCCCGGTCACGCATTTCCTTGGGGCGGGTCTCGCGGTACTCTGCGAGGAGTTCCCGGAAGATCGGGTTCTGCGTGACATCCTCGTCATTGAGCCGCTTCTCGATCGTCTCAGTGATCTGTTCGACCGGAAAGGATCGGGTTGTCGCGTGGAGTTTGAGCTTCGAGTCCAGTTCCTTGTTGGCGAAGTCTTCGCCGGCCGCCTGGAGCTGGGCCCAGTCGTCGGACATCGCGAAGTCCATATTGTCGGGGTCGATCTCGATGAACGCTTCCATCGTGCCATCGGCCCGTTGAATCGCTCCAGCTCCGGGCCACGCCCGCTTAACGTTCGTCAGGTCCTGTGTTCGCTCGTCTGGTTTGAATGGTGTGTAGTTTGCAAGCCCGCCCTCGTTTCGCTCTGTCTCATTCTTGCTACTGTCGGCCTCCGCTGGAGCACTGAACGTGACTCGTGGGCGCTTCCCGTACCGATAGACATCCTTTGTCCACGTCCACGCGTTCAGGTGGTCAGGAGAGACGTAGATGACTGCAACGCCGAACCCGAGCCCGCCAGCCACAAACGGGAGCGCGAGCGATTCGACCCCGGTGAGACTCGCAATGAAGAGTGCGATGATTGGGACGGCGATGAGCACGCCGACATCCCCCTCATCGATGTTGAGATAGGGGATGCGGCTCTCCTCGCCGAATTGGTTCATAATACGCCGCGCGGCCGCGTCTGAGTCTGTAGACATTACTGAATTCCTCGGTCGTACTCCATTCCACGTTTGTCGCTCGATGCGTCTGTGGTGGCCCCACTCGGGTCATTCTCGGTGCGACGGTACGATGGAGATGCTTCCGCAGTTCCGTGTTCACCTCGAGCCGCGGCTTTTTCCGCGAGAACTTGGCCGGCGGCCGCTTTCGGCCCCCAGCGCGCTGCAGTCGTCGCAACACCAGCGCCACCGACGTAGGCACCGGCTGCAACACCGCCGATTAGGGCTGCACCCTTCGTTGCACCGCCGACGACTCTGGCTGTCAGCGGAGTCGCGAACTTGAACGTCTTCCAGGTAATGTAGAGGGCAATCAGCGGGAGTGAGACAGCGACTAGGTATTTGAGAAACGCCGTTCCAGGTGTTAGTGATCCGCTGGCGTATATGAGGTCATACCCCTTGAGTACTATTGCTGCGGGCAGCGGCAGGACTGCCAATGGAACGAACCGTTGTGAGAACCCGGTCGCAATGTTAGAAATAATAGGAATATTTCCATAGGCAAGTGCGAACGCAATCGGCATCCCGTATAAGTATACGTAGAGTAATACCCTGCGAATGTAGAACAGAGCCTCCAAAGCCCACATCGAAATGCCACCGATGAACGCGAACAAGAAACCCAAGCCGGGATTTGTGATGGTCACTTCTAGGAATCCGAGCATAGCTTCGGCGACTGAGGAGAGTTGTGGCATCAGTGCAATTGTGAATCCGTCCACTAGGTAGAGCATTAGAGTTCCAACCCAATACCACGTTATGATTAGAAAAGCCCCGACCCACGCTGTTTTCTTAGCTTTCCGAGCTTCATAGGCACTGCCAATATTGAATATCCGAACTGTGTGACGTCCCTGAACACTCATCACGAGGAGCAGGAGTGCAAGAATCACAACCTCGCCACCAACAAGAGCGTCTTGAATTGCGGGCCAAGGCGCATTGGTCGGTTGCCCGAAAACAAAGGCCCCGTTCGTCTCCGGAGTGGGGGTTCCAAACATCCCCTCAGTCAGAGCCTCGTATCCCGTGACAAGTCCGTCGAGAAACACCCCGATGAACCAATCAACGACATCTTTGGTTCCCTCAAGGACGACATCAATTAGATCGACCACTGTTATGACTCCGTGATTGTGACCTCGCAGTCTGTCATATCGTTGGACTCCGAGTACCGGACTTCGTAGGTTTTCGAGGTCCGGTTGCCTTCCGCTCGTGTCTCAACAGTGGCTGTGAATTGACCACTGTTTCCGTGGGGCGAACAACCCATTCCATTCTCGGATTCTGTACCAAATGGGAACGAGCTACTAAACAGATCGATTGTCTCGTCCGGAGCGATTACAACTTGTTCAGCATCGTATATACCACCCCCTCTCGGGTCCTTAATTGGATTTGAAACATCCCCAGAGAACAGAAGTTCTACGACAGCATCCGGCCCACTCCCAACGTTCTTGACGGTAACGAATGCCTCTCCGTTCTTTTTTCGATCTGTCTCAGTATCTCCGTAGACCTCGTCCCACGGCTTGTCAGGATTATTCCGGTAGAGTCCAACGTCCTGAATCTGAATCTCCGGTACGATATCCGTCGTACTCTCTGTAACCGTCTCCTCGCCTTTTAGTGCGACTACGCGATACTCGCCAGGCTCGTATGCGGTTCCAATCTCGAAGGAGACCTGTTGGGCCCCTGCGGCCACGTCACGGGTTCCGAAGAGCTCTCCGTTCGGCTGGATGAGGTTAACTTGGTCGACGTCAGCGTTAGAGGAGAGTTCGACAACGAGCGTGGTGCCGTCGATAGCGACCCGTCGCAGCGGGCCGTGACCGTTTGGAGAGCCGGTCACATCATCAGGCGTGCCAGAGTCTCCATCGTTGTTTAGACAACCTGCAACGCTCACAAGCGCGGTACTTGCGGCTGTTCGAAGGGCGGTTCGTCTACTGATGGGTGAGTTGTATCTTGTCATTGGTTTTGTTGGAAGAGGTCTTCTGGGCCAAGCATTCTGAGAAGACGATGTCCGGCGTAGAACATCACGAAGAACGGGATCAACTGCCAGAAACTCTCAAAGAGGAATGCGAACCAGCCGTCGATGGTTCCGAGTGGATGCCAGCGCACCGTTGCTGTATCACTCACGTACGCAGGGTTCTGCCCCAGCCACGATCCTGGATAATACCGGGCGGTATAGATGTCGGGATCATCAAGCGTGACAAGAGCGATACCAAAGGCATTGGTCTCAACTCGCTTCTCACCGATTGTGATGTACCCCTCGCGAGCATCCCCACCGATCGGACTCCAGCGGCTCTCATTAGCGAGGACAATAGGATCGCCAGTCTGTGAATCACGCAACTGCACCTCCACAAGCGCTTGTGACTGGTTCTGCCACAGGACGTCGGCAGTCAGGGTACTCTCGCGGAGTTGCCGTTCGGATCCGGACGGCGCTTCGACAATTGATGCATTAACACCCCGAACGATACCAGCGACACGAAGGGCGTCTCGATCAAGGGTCTGCGCTCGGACAGCAACTCCGTATGTCGTTGTATAGGACTGGTTTATGGCTTCAATATCGACGTTCTCGTCTATCGTTCCGGTAGGAGTCCCGCGCTTGATACCCCACGTCTCGAGAATGTCTGGTCCATCTCGCACGGGTTCTGCACGGGGGCCAATCCGCGAGGGATAGGCGTGAACGTACACTGGAATTGCATCTGATTCATATTCTGTGCTCGCCGTCTGGGTCGCAGAGACGAGCGTGTCCCAGTTGGTGTCACGAGCGGTGTAAAAGCGCCAGATCCCACGGACACGTGCATTTTTCTCATCAGTGAGTGTATAGCCCTGCCACGGTTGTGATTGGAAGATTGCGACCCCAGCGTCACCGTTCGGGAATGTCGCGTAGTACGGTGATGCCGAGAGGTCATAGATCTTAACGGCTATTGAATCGGAGACGGTGTGAGTTTCAGTGTGATAGCTGACAGTGCGAGCGGACTGAGTACCAGCGCCGGTTCGGACGGCCTCTCGTAATCGCACGTGGATATCCGCTTCCAGCGTGAGCGTTGCATTCCAATCGTCGCTGATCTGATAGTCAAGAACCGGCGTGTGTGAGCCACTCGTCTTCGCGATGGTCTCCCCATCCTTCTGGAGGCGAATTTCTTTGATCTCGTGGGCTGCGAGAGACCAACTGGTATTCTCAGTTGTCTCGGCTGTGTCGCTTTCGTTCGGGACACGAACACGGTAGTCGATAAAGCCGCGAAGCGTGCCCTCCGGTGCAATATAATGGGGTGTGACGCCGGACTCGAGATGCCCGCGTGTCGAGGGTTGGACAGCGAAAATCGTCGCGTGGGCGTCTTTGATGAATTCCCCATCGCGTAACGCTGCGTGAGGTGGATGGACAGACGTCTCTGGGCCGCCAGCGTTGAGGTCTGCAAAATCATTCCGGGTCCACGTAGCGGCAGTCGCCGGTGGTCGCTTGAACGTGATATCTGTCCCGTTCGCAAGTTGGTGAGTGACAGTCCGGGGCACCCCATAGCGCTGCTGGTATTCCGCCTGTGTGATGTAGGCGTCTGCGTCACGAGACCATAGCGTGGCAGACTCATTTTCAGTGAGTCCATTCGCTTCGGTACCGGGCCGTGGCGGATTCGCTGAGACGACGCTTGTGATGAGACTCGCCGTGAGGACAGCCACAATGAACACCGCAACCGGCGATGGGATCGGAGATCTCACGAGTGCGTTGGAGACGGCTTACCAGGGCGCGAGATCAACACACTGGGCTAATGGCAGCCCCATCACAGAACCAGCAACGGTGTAGAGTGGTCCCAGAATAAGCAGGACTACAGCGGATTTCATCGCGGACCGCTTGTGCTGTTTGAGTCCCTTCTTTTGATCCGGGTTGAGCGTGAACATCTCAATAAGAGAGTCAGCCTGCCAGACGACCGCCAGTCCGACGATCCCCAACGCAGTCGAGAGCTGGAAGAATCCCTCAATCATCCCTGGGAGGTTATCAGCGCTACAGACAGCGCTCTGTGCCGTCTGTTGGGCAAGCACAGGCTCAACCGCAATTACTGAGAGAAGTGCGATTGCGATCGGAATTTGCATTGTGAGAGTCCCTGCTGTGAACGAATGCGGAGTTTCACCGGTTGTGTTGGAGTCAGATCTGTGCATACGTGTGAGTGTGTCGCTGCCCGCATTCGAGAAGCTCCGACCGCCCTCAGAGAACGGGATATCAGCGTTCCGTTCTAGCACTGAGTGGTGTCGTATATTAATTTGAAGATTCGTACGTTTTCTTGAAGAATAAAACGATAGTCCTAGTATTTGAGAACACCAATGTAGCCAATATAAGCTAATAATTAAAATAAAGTTTGAGTAATATAGTTTTGAATACGCCTAAAAATAGTATTTCTATATACACATTATACTATAGACAGTGAAAAACAAGTGCCAGACATCAACCGATTCACCGACTGTTGATGGTACCAGTAGGTAGAGACGGAACACTAAGTTGAGTGTCGGGCTTCACCCCCGACCCCGGTGGGTCGGGGAACTCGCCCTCGCAGATTGTTTAGACGGCGCTGCTTGGTGCTCATTCTCGGCTTCGTCTGTGGACTCTCTGTTTTGTTACCCGTGTCTGGGAGTGGCCACGCAGGAATGAGGGCCTTCAAATTAGGTAGCGAGGCAGATTCCACATCCCTCTGCTATGGCCTGAAGACCGTGGCATCCAACCTTCGGATGACTAGCTCGCCGAAACAGACGGGTTGAATTCCGATTGCTGCGTTACTTCGGTTTCAGCAGTTTCGAGGCGGAGCCGCCGGTATCACGGGCCGCAGTAGCCCGGCCCCCGAATGGTGGGGACGGCGACCCCGAAGGTCGTTCAATACGGGCGAGGAAAGACCTTCCTCCCCGGCGACAACTGACGGCGAGTCCCACATCAAAGCTCCACCATCAACGAGCGAACCCGTCAGGGTGAGCGAAGTAGGGTGGGATCGGTTACTGGCTCTGCTTTCATTTTCAGGTAGTGGTATACACAGACGTCGTTCGTAACGTGATACGTCCGTATTGTGCAGCGACGTATCCGGCCGCTAACACAGTGATCGTCACGACTGCACCAATATTGATCAGTCCCGAAACTTCGACAAAGCGCTCCGGTCCGGTGAATTCCGGGCGGAGCACCGTAGCAACCACCTCCGCAGTTGCCGGCCGAACGTTGCTCAACCCGTATACGTTGTTAAATGCGAAATCGGTCGCAAAATGCAGGCCGATTGGAAGCGCCAACGAGTCTGTGACGACATACGCACTACCGAGAACCATACCCATTAAGACCCAAAATCCCAGCGCAGCTAGCGATGTTGCCTGGTCTGCGTGAACGACTCCAAACAACAACGAAGAGGCCACGAGTCCGCCCAGCACAGCAGTCCATCCCGACAACCACCGCGTCTCAAGCCCCTCGGCAGCGTTTCTGAGCAGGAGGCCGCGAAACAGAAGTTCCTCCCAGATCCCGACGAACAGGAACTGGACGAAGAACGCGGTAACGGCAAGTGGAAACGGAAGACTGTGGCGGGCAACGCCTGGAGAAATCACGGCCGAGATGTGCGCCCAGCCGGCGGAAAGATGCACCGCTAGCGCCAATCCCCACGCGATCAACGCGACGGCGACACCGACGCCGGCGTCACGAGCCCACTCGGGCGTGAATTCAAACCCGTAATCGGCAAACCGACGGCGATCGACGTAGCGGGCCCAAACCACCGCCACGAGCAAGGCGGTGACGAGAGCGATGGTGTTTTGTCCCAGTCCCAAGACCGACGGCGGGAAGTCGACACCGCCGAGAATCACGAGAGGGAGCAACTGCGAGCCAATGGCGACGAGTGCGAATGCACCGACCACGCGCCAAAACGCGCGGGGGCGGCTCTCAGTGCGATTCCAGAATGGCACGAATAACAACGGTGTGAGATCCCTGTGAGTATCTGTGGTGTCGGAAGCACTGCAAGACCGTTCAGCACCATTTTTTGTACCGCCTGTGGAGTTCGATTTTGACATCCGTACCGCGACCGTTGCCCGACAGCAAGAAGAGGTATCCCGGCTGACTTCAGGAACTGAAACCAGGGGTAACCGAAACAGAACACCAAACTGTTATACAGATTAGGAGATGAATCAGCAACCGTGTCCGACGGGTCAGACACTGCAGCACTCGCGGACTTACTAGCGGATGACTATGCCCGACGCATCCTTATCGAAACAAAAAACGAGGCCTGTTCGGCGTCCGAACTCGGGACACGCCTCGACACTTCCGAACCGACGATCTACCGTCGTCTCGAACGACTCCGAGAACACGAACTCGTTTCTGAGGAGATACGTCCAGTTACGGACGGGAAGAACTACAAGGTATATCAAGCACAACTCAAAAGCGTCAGCTTGGAACTCACCGAGGACGGGTTTGAGGTTACCGTCTCCCGTCGGGAACGGATGGCAGACCGGTTCACACGCTTCGTAGAAAACAAATGAATCCGCTTGAGATAGTACTTCAGTCGGTCGATCTTGAGACGCTGAGCCGTGTCCGCACTGCCAGCGAATCGCTCTCTGTCATTCTCGGCTTGGCGGTCAGCTACCTAGCATACCGCGGCTATCGTCGGAATCAAAGCCGACCGATGTTGTTTATCGCTCTCGGGTTCGTGCTGATCCTAGGCGTTCCCGGCATTGCGCTGTTGGTGCTACGGTTCGGCTTCAACACACCAATTCCGATCATCAATAGCGTCGCCCAGATCAGCGAACTCACCGGATTACTAGCGATCCTCTATGGATTGTGGGCGCCGCAGCACTCGTGACACTGTCGAATACAGGAGTGTCATCGCAGCGCAGCAATCTGGTTGGTCTGTTCTTCCAATCGGGCGGGGGCTGTAAGTAAGATCAAAACACGAATCTATCAATACCGCGGGTCAGCGAATGAACAAGCTCGGCTCTGTTGAAACCCTCAGACTGTGATAGGTAGTACGTGCTGAATATCGAGAATGAGTCGGTCAGCCCAACTACTGGTAGACACTACTTCATTTCACTCCGTACGTAGAGCCAGGACTCTGAAATAGGAGCTAATTCTCTGCCTGTCGAAATTCTGGTTGATACGTGACGATTCCGTCCACGTCGTCTAACGCACCTTCGTGTAACGGTTTTACCATAAACCCCTCGTCGGCACCATACTCGTTACCAAGCCCGTAGTCGCTCGCCCGTTCGAAGCCGAAGCGAGAATAGTACTCTCGATCGCCCAGAACGACCACAGCATCAACACCGGCGTCACGACACTCCTCCAAACCACGCTCTATCAGCGACGACCCGACTCCCTCATTTTGATTTTCGGGTAGTACGCCAACTGGTGCTAACCCGACCAGTTCGACATCTGCTCCCTGATTCTCTACGCGCGCTGGGGAAAACAAGACGTGGCCCACAATTCGTTCGTCTTCGACTGCCACAAGCGAGACGACAGCCTTGTCAGCGTCGTGTAGTCGCTGTACGATGCGTGACTCGTTCGTCCGGCCGTCGAATGCCCGGCGGTGCACCTCGTAGACAGCACCAGCATCACCAGCAGTAAACGATCGTATCTGCATAAACTGTCCTCTCTTATTGACGTATGGCTCCGCACAACAAGAGCTCCCCGAATTTGCACGGTGCTGATTCCCGTCTCCGGTTGGCAATTCCGACAGTCGCTCAGTAATCAGCACGATCTCAACAAACTATCAGCAACTGAGGATTTCAACAGAGCCACAAGCTCGTTCTATACTGTAAGGTCGACTCCAGTCACTTCCCCACTGGCTGGGAGTATGAATATCTCGCTGCACATACCGGACACTGTCTGATTTTGTGCAACGAAATAGGCAAGATCACCAACATTAGGGCAGAGTCCCTCGGGATTTGATCTCGAGGTGGTTGACGTTCTAGCCGGTTTCGATATATTTTGAAACAGCGTCACGTGCCTCACGCCCGTAGTTATGTGAGGACTTCCGGTCATACTCCATTTTGGTTCCGAGAACGCCAGTTTCTAGGCTTCCATCTGGAGTCTCAATCTTTTCGCCTTTGAACTTATAATCCTCTAGTATTGCCCGGGTGTGCGATCCGCCTCTGTAGGCATCTTTTCCAATCACGATTTTGTCATCTGATTTCTTCGTTGTCTTTAGCTCAGAGACGGTGGCTGTGATCTTCCTTGCCGCTTTTTCTTTCGGTATTGTCAGATACACTGTATCTGATAACATCAAATGAATGCTACACGGTCACCAATGTGAAGTTTTCCCAGCAGTAGTCTTTTATAGAATACTTGATACTTTTTTATTTTACGTCTCTCGAAATCGAATTAGACGTGAATCGCCTCGGAGTCAAGCCCCGAGGCTTCACGTTTCAACGACGCGCTTTGCAGATACCGAATGGATATCCGCAGGGAGCGCTTCCCTCAACGAGCGAGCGGGTCCTTAGATCCCGAGCGAAGTAGGGGAGAGTAGTTTACAACCATCCACTGATACTGTCAGAAATGTCATCAACAGTTTCAGAAACACCATCAATAAGATCCTGGCCAGACTCAGCAAACCATTCTGAGGCGCCGTATTTGATGTCATTGCTGAGTCCTTGACCGCTAATACGGAGTGTGTCTTCTTCTAGTGCTGCTTGAGCGGCTTTACCAGGGTCAGAGCTAGTGACAATTTCACGGAATTTCTGTTCAGTCGTGTAAATATTCGCATCGGTATCATCTCGCGGGAGCAGTTCATATTCTTCAATCTCTCCATCCGATCCAGTAGAGACGTACACAGCAAATTCGACATCCTCACGGTCACTTGATCCAGGCTGATGCATAAAGTAAAGATTCACTTGATCACCAAAGACAAGCCCGCGGATCACCTCAGGTATTTGATCACGAACGAGTTCGATATTTGTCTCATAATTTTCCAAGAACTGTGGAAGCAGCAGCTGTGACCCACCTGATGTAATCGCAGTCTTGTGACGTTGCAGAATCTCTTGGAATCCAGAGATTGCTGCCACGTTTGATGTCGCCACCTGCTTGACCGTCTTTGGCCCTTCGCCTGCTAACTGGTAATCATCTGGATCAATCGAACTCCAGTCCTGTATCGTATCCGTGTGTGATCGCAGCGCGTTGTACTCCTCGTCGATTGCATTTAACACACGCTGGCGATTCGCTGTTGACGGCGACGAATAATAGGTGTCTGCAGCTGTGGCAACATCCAACGCACTCTCTGCTAGCTTTTGATTTTCTTCGGCCGCATCACTACTAGCCGACTTATTGCCGCCGCGTGCTGAGGAGGGACCATCGATAATCATCCCTTGATCATAGGTCCGAGCAATCTGTGACCTCGCCCGGGTATCTTCATACCATTTTAGAGTTAGTGCATCACCGACAATCCCTTTCGTAACGAGATCTGTTGTAAATAAAAATAAGTCACGTAGCTTGACATCAGATAGGTTTTGTGGACCCCCGAGAGGAAGACTGTCTCGGAATTGCTCTAGAAGCATCTCATCTGTTAACTGAAATCGATCAGCAAATCGAGTATATATCCCAATCCGGATGTTCGCGTGGCGCCGGAGAAAGTCAGCTTCGTACCGCGTCAATTGTCTGTTTGATTGGGCAGTTGCCCGTGACGAAAACGTCAGTACACCCAGACCACCGACGCTCGTTTTGAGTAGTTGCCGCCGTGATAGGGAATCACACATATGTCAATTACCCAGCTTGTGAGTCCACTTGAATTATTCGTCATCAGACTATAGTCAGATCAACCAAACGGCGAAACCGAACGGCAAGTGCTGTCCGATAGTGTTGACGAGCCGCGTTTTAAGAACGATTCGCCACCAATCAGTCCACGATAGCCGCAAAAAGCCCCAGTCCAAGGAATATCAATATCCCAACCAGCACAAGCAGAATAGAAAGTGCAAGGATCAACCGGGTCCCCTGAATCAACATCAAAATTGGCGCTACGAGTCCTGCAAGTATCATCGTCAACTGGACACCACCGTTTTCTACACCATCATCAGTCGTCTCAAGTATCATCATCGACATAATCCAAATTGACAAGAAGTTTATGAACCCATAGATGATGTTGAGACGGATGGTAAACAACGGGTTCGGAAGACCCGGAATCAGAGGGGCTGTTTCTGGGGGGAGCGCCCCTTGGACAACTTGCAATGGTTTAGCTGGATAGGAGAGAAGTGCGCCCACAGCAGAAGACAACTCAGTGACCGCTTTCTCTTGGTGTGATTTTGGTGGTGGCTGCTGCACGACAGACATCTCAACTTCTTTCCCACCACCATTCGAACGGTCTGTGCCGAAGTAATACACTGCCTTTGCTGTGATAGGGTACTCTCCAGCAGTTTCGGGATCGATAGTTACTCGGACTCCCATCTCATCGCCAGGCTTGATGGTATCAGTCGTAACTAACTGATTCCCTCCTTCATCAACATCACTAACCCCCGTTACAGAGACTCCACTAGGGGCTTGTATGATGAGCTGAACAGTCATTTGTTCTTTATTTGTCACGAAATTTGTCGCACTGAACTGAAGATTTGCAGAGCCTCCATCTTCGACCGTTAACTGCTGTGAAGAGAGATATATCGATGCTTTCTCTGTCGAAATGTTGATAACCTGACTGGATTTTTCCCCCACCTGAGTTTCTACTTGGGCTTGGGAATCCAAGGTGTTTCCCAAGGATGTAGCTGCACCGACACCGGACGAGACTAAAACGGCCAAGAGGCCGATCAAAATACAAGAATATGCTACTTTTACCTCTGAGACCATTATACCTCTATCTATTCACATAAGTGAGGATGTCTTCAGCCTTTCTGACCAATGATGACGAAAATGTGATCGCAGTTCTTTTTGCTGGAACAGGAATTGAGCCGTCAGAGCCGTCAATTGACTCGAAGAAACAGCCGACGAGATCAACGACGCTCGTTTGGACGTCCTCGAAGCGGTCAAGGAAGGCTCAGTACATCACAAAGCCGGTTAGTTGGAACGTCTGCTTGCTGAGGATGTGCACTCCAACAAGCAAGCAGACAGTGAAGTCCACGAAGACCGGCTCCTTAACTTCCGCGTCAACCGACTCGACGAGGAAGTTGTTCTTGACCTTGGGTGGAGTGCTAAAATCGACGCTAAGAGAACCCTCCATCAGGTGTGGGATACTCTTTATGAATCCTCAATCTGCGGCAGTAGAGAGCTTCAGACTTGCTTTAGGATAGAACAACATCTTTCCATCGTTCGGCTCAGACCGCGGCAGGACTAGCAGTTAGCTGGATGCACGAAAGGTCCGCGTGGTGTCTCTGTCACCACGAACCGTATCAACTTCAACGAGCCCCAGCGAGGTGAAGATGTGACTCCAGTCCCGGTAGTATAGAGGGGTGTCGTCGTCGACATAATTCACGTCGGCGTCGGACGACGGGGACTCGTGAACTGGTTCCTCGGTCTCGGTCGTGATGAGGATGTTGTCGGTGATTCGAGCCACCTCCTCGAAGACCCATTCGACGTCGGGATGCAGGTGCTGCAGCGTTTCGACCGTGTAGACCGCATCGAACTCTCCGTCGTCGAAGTCTGTGATAATATCCTCAATTGGACTGCAGTGAAATGTGCCGTCTGTAGCGAGTCGGGGGTAGTGTTCCTCCATCACGTCGAATGCCTCGGCATTGATGTCGACACCTGAGAGATTCTCAAAGCCGTGATCGGCGAGGTGTGCAAGATGGCGGCCCGAACCACAGCCCAGCTCGAGGATGGCTGCGTCACAGTCCAGGTAGCCACTAACGATATTGTGAATCAACGTACTCGTCTCATCAGAACCGTAATATGCGTAGTAGGCAGGGGAATATTCACCCGGTCGGTTTGTCCACGTGTCTCGGACGTATTCAGGGTCCACGTGTATTGACTCCGGTGAGCGCATAAAACGTCGTGGGTAGCGTCGGATGCGCGCAATCGATTCGCCGACTGCGAGTGCGAATACGATGTGGACGGTCCCCTCGACCATCATCGCCCAGCCGGTGAGCCCTGGGGTTGGCATAGAAGTCCGGCTTCGTCAGATAAGAACGGCTCCGAGTTCGCCGATGACCACACCCACGAAGAAGAGCACTTTCCCGATGAGTTCCGGGTCAAGAGGACTCGTCGGGTTTGGGCGGATGACGGCGGCGATTCCGACGATGCCCAAGGGAACACCGACGTAGTCGCGGCCACCGACCCGCTCGGCCGGCAGGAGCGGCTCTGTGAGGACCGCAGTGACAATCTCCGATATCTGATGACTCCTCCACGGACCATCGCCGGATGGCTCAGCTCTCGTCTTGACTCCCACAGTAAGTCACGACCCGATCTTACAGTTGTAGTAAGACGCGAAACCACGTCTTTGTAAGCCGTCTAGACGGGAGAAAGACGGGAGAAAAAGACGGCTTAGCAACTAGCGAAACAGGCGTACACAAGCGCGTTGCATATGAGTACTGCCTAATTTGCTTTCGGAGGTGGTTTGCGCGTGGGGCGGACGTGCTGACCGAGACGCACAGGAGTAACCTTACAGCCACTCTCTCGGACCGATCTTACGACGACTGTAAGATGTCTCAGGGTCATACTCGATCCTTACTCGAGTCCTGTGTACTACGTCCGAGGTAGAGCGCCTCTGAGCCACCCTCGTGCCGACGCTTTATTATCCGTGGGGTCGCCTCGACGAGCTGCTCGATCGCGTCGAAGACGTCCCCAGTCGTCTTACTGGTCAGTGTAATATCGACATCGTCAGTGGCGTTGAGAAGGCGCTGTACCTCCGGGCGCTCAAGACGGTAACATCGCCCGGCTCGAATGTGTGTGTTCGTACTCCAGTCGTCAATGTTCTGGAGCACGATCTCCGCGCGGCGCTGGCGCTTCGTCGGGCTGTTCTCGACGGCATCGATGCCGTCCGTGATGACGCGACTTACCTTGTCGCCGGTCTTGACCTCGGTCAACTCGACGCCAGTCTCGTCTGCGAGTTCCCGAATCAAGGCGGTGTGTTTGCCTTGGAGCGTGCCGACCTTCCGGTCAATGTACTCCCGCAGCTCGGATTTGAGGTCTGCATCGAGATCCGACAGCCGTGCGATGATGGCGTTGATCGACCCGTGATCCTTGAGGAACCCCTGCATCACGCTCGTAGGGCTTTCGTCGTGACCCGCACCGATTAGTAATCGACGCATCGCTGGGATATGTGTGGTCGCCTCGAGGACCGGAGCGTGCTCGATCACTAACTCCTCGAAATCAAGTCGGTCGCTGGTCGCTGGCTCTCCCGTCAGCAATTCCGTCAACTTACTCTGCCGCTCCCGAACGGTTTTGATCGTTCGACCGAGCGGGAACCCGTTAACAAACAGATCAGCGAGTGGGTTCTCACCGCGCAATTCGACAGTTGGGCGCTCGTCAAGGTCCGCTTCGAGCTCGCTGACCCGCCCCTGTAAGCGCTCCCGTTCTGTTTCAAGTTCGTCGATCTGCTCCTGTTGGCGGTCGACTGTTGCCTCCAGTTCATCGACGCGATCGACAAGCTGTTCGAATCGCGTCGCATCGATTTCGACCGTCTGGTCTGCGTGCTGGGCGCCCGACATCTCAGGTCCGTTCGATTGGTGTGTGCTCATCGCGAGTTTCGTGGCTCAACGGCTCCAGCATCTTCTGGCTCGGGCAGCGTCGGTACTTGTCGTCCGCCCCTGCGTGTGTTCGTTTTGAAGCACTCACCAGCGTCTCTCTCAGTGATGGTGTAGGTCGGATTTGCGACGCTGGGCGGCGCTGCAGAGACGAGTGAGAACTCGGTTGTAGCCTCGGGGCTCGTACATTCGATACGGCAATAGCGGTTATCGCAGGGCTTCCGGTGGCTGCTAGTCGCTGCATCGAGGTCCTTGAGCCACGGACGCTGACGCTGGGGGTCGATGTCCTTGGAACCAACCGCAGGGATAGCGTGGACAATATCGGCGGTAGGTTGCTCGGATGAGCCCCAATATCGCAGAGAGCAGGGCGAGCCGGGCAGTGTGTCGTTGCCACGAGAACAGGAATACCTCAAAGAGGGTGTCTTCGAGGATGGGGAGACGGGGTTGAAAAACCGGGTGTGCCTCTGAGTTCCCCGCGGTTTCAGGGTTACACGGAACATATGTAAGCGTATTGGCAGCAGCTGGAATTTCTGTAATCGAAACACGTCTCGCACACTCAGTTCAGTCATCACGCTCACCTCCAAGCCTCGAAATAGGAGTTTCGAGTCGTCGCGTTACGGTGTTGCTTGCATCCAGTCGGGTGACGAAAAAGAGGGTCACAGTTGACCAGCGGGCCGGCGAGTTCAGAGTCCAGTGAACCGGCCGTGATCAGTTGCGTACTCGTACGGGGTTCAGGGGACTCTCGCTTGACGTCGCGACCGGCGAACCGACAGCGTGGTTTCGGCGCGTCCGTGTCGCGTGCGCGCAGGTAGACGATGTTCTTTGGGCCGTCGCGTTCGATGTTTGGGCTTGTAACGATTACAGTATCGGTGGTGCTAGTTGGCTGTGCGGCTGAGTTCGTGACCGTCTGTTTTTTGACGATCCGCGGTGTTTTCGACATTGTCGTACTCTATAGACGACACCACGAGCGTCGGCCGGTCCTGGACCCCGGTCGGCGCGTTTTCGTGGACGCGCTGAATCCGCTCGTAGCGTCGCATATGCAGAGCATTTTACAGAGGCCACTAATAGTTAACGGCTGTAAACTAGTCCTTTGCTAGCAACTAATATCAGGCGGGAAATATATCACAAGCCCTGCTTAAGTGGAACTAGACTAATGGCTGGCCGAAAACCAACGGTCTCAGACGTTGAGATACTCCACAAGATAGCTATAGCTCCTGATCCGTTTGTCGTGGCCAGTGAACTCACGGATGAACTTGATATGTCTCGTCAAGGCGTTTTGAAGCGGCTGAAACAGCTCGCTGATGATGGTTTACTGCACTCTAAGAAAGCTGGCTCCGTGACTGTCTTCTATATGTCTGGGGAGGGACGGAACTACTTGAGCGAGAATTATTCTGAAGACTTAGTCGGGTAACCACCAAATTGTAGCGTGGCCTGTTTTCTTCCGTTGTATAGCACTTTCGGCATACAATTTCTTGAGGCGCGTATCGATCTGCTGGCGTGTAATATCGAAGTGTTCAGCGACTTCGGGTGCAGTTAGGAATGGTTCGTTTGAATCCTCAAAGACTTCCAACAGTTCTTGATCCGTCACACGTCTCTTTCCCGTTGACATTTGTCTCTCCCTCGACCGTGCTTTAGTTTACGAGCGTAAATTATTTGTGGTGTGGAATGTATAATATGGATAGACGCAGACGGCCCTCATTGGCGTTTCCTTCGCAGAAACGCCCGCCTGCTGAAGACAGGCGAGCCGGGCTGTGTCTTGATCTGTGATGAGCCAAGCAAGCCCATCGCCAGCTAACGGCGACACGACTGAAGAACGTACCGACTGTGAACGCATCACCGACGTCCGCGACGTCGACGTCGGCGACGAGATTCTCGTCAACGATCGCGTAAAACCGATCGTCGTCGACGACCGCGGCACCCGTCCGGTGCAGACCTTCCAGGGAGAGCGCACGCAACACGCGGTTGAAGCGTCCGGTGAGTGGGCGGACGCCGTATCGGTGCTGCTCGTGAACCGTATCGATATGGGAACGGGAGAGCGCCGCGGCGAGATCTCCGTGGATCTGGGCACGCCTGCGTCCGTCTGGAGGGTCTCGGAATGAGTAGCTGTTCCGACGCTGATCGGGCCGTCTACGAGTCCGAAGCCGACGTGGCGATACTATGGCTCGTTGAACCGGTTCGGAACGCGCGTCGAGAGCGATTACTAGAGGGGCAGCGATGAGTACGCAGACACCTACGCGGATCTACGGTGGCAGCTGTGCTGGCTGCGGGCGATTGCTGGTGCGTGGACCGTCGGATCCCGAACTGTGTGTGCAGTGTCATCGTGAGCTTGGAGAGGTGCATCGATGAGTGAGTCTCCGAAGGCCCAGGCCTTGATGCATCTCGCGCAGGCCGCGACGCGGGCGGAGAACGCGGACGCGCAGGCGCATATCGAGGCCGCTCTGGCAGAGATCGAGGAGTTGCCGTGGCCCGAACAGATCGAGTGTCCCAACTGTGGACTGCGGGGATTGGTCGGGCAGATCGCTGTGCACGAGTGCGGCTAGCTGTAGTGTAACCTGAATATCAAACTGCCGAAAACCCCTACGTACTCTAGAGAGCGCCGTAGATGTTTGTCGGTGAATGGGTATCGAAGTGGGTCTATTGGCGTGTCAAGCCTGAACTGACAGAATTAAATTGGAGACGCTGTACTGCAGGAATCTATCCGTTCACGTTGAAGCGGCACTAGCTAAAGCTCCAGACATACTCATAATGGGAGAGTCAAACAGTAGTTCTCAACCTCGGGCGCCAGTGAGATGATCTGTTCTCGACATTCTAATTCACGGCGACGTGTCTCGATTCGCTCTTTGAGCTGTTCGAGACGCTCCTGTTGTCCACGGATTGCAATGTCCATATCCGAGCCGGCGTCGGATTTGCGCTCGTACTCCTCGATAAAGGACTCAATCCGTTCTCGTTCCGCCTGTGCATATTCCTCGAGATTCTCCAGCTCCCGAGCGGTCTCCTTATGACGCTTCTCCTGAAGATGGTTCTTAAGCTCGTTGACCCGCACGCTCACGTACCGATCGGCGGCCGTCCGTAAGTCGGATTGAGCGTCGAGAACCGTTCGCAAGTCGTCGACGTCGGGCTTTGCTGCTACTGAGTCGGCCTCGACGACACGTTCACCAAGCGCCTGCTGAGCGTCCTCCTGCGAAGCATCCACGAAAACGGGGATGGTCTCCTCGCGAATCACGTCACCAGTGCCGTCCTCGAACGCGACGCGATAGTTGTAGGTGACCCCCGGCGTGTCGACGAATGGGAGCAGTTTGAGTCCGACTTCACCACGCTCGTCCTCCAACACGCGTGCCATAAGGCGTTGTAGGACGTCCGTGTCGGGAGCGAGGTAGGTGATGTCCTCGTGATCCATCGCGAAGTCGCGGTCGAACGTGAACGGGCCGAACGTCGCGTCTTGGCCGGGCGAATTGATCCCGTCCGGTAATTCGGCTTGATAGAGGTTGGTGCCGCGCTTCTCGAACTCGCCTCCGAAGGCTTCGACTGCTCGCTGGAAGAACTCGCGGATGTCTCCCTCGCTTCCATAGACGTCCTCCGACTCGTCGACGACTTCCTGAATCTGTCGGCGACTCTCCGCGTCGAACGTGCTCGTATCGACGAGGCTTCGCTCGTACCACTTCTCGAGCGTCCGCTGACGCTCCTCGATCATCTCTTCGAGTTCCTCTTTGGTCGCACTCGGCGGTTCGTCGTTCTCGATGGACTCCATGATGAGCGCGTCCACATCGATATCGTCGAGGATGCCGAGTACGTCCGCCGTGTTCCCGAGCTGGGAGCGAATCTCATCGACCTTGGTTTGGAGCATCTCGAAGATCTCGCTCTCGCGGGTGTCGTCGAAAAGGAAGTTCCAGACCTTGACCTCCTCCTCCTGTCCATAGCGGTGAATGCGCCCGATCCGCTGCTCGAGGCGGTTCGGGTTCCACGGAAGTTCGTAGTTGGCCATAATGTGGCAACTGTGCTGGAGGTCGATTCCCTCACTCGCTGCATCGGTCGCGAACAGGAGTCGCGACTGGCCGTGATTGAACTCGTCTTCGATCCGCGCCCGTTCTTCCTTGTCCACATCGCCGTGAATAACGAGAATCTCGTCGGCCCACGGCTCGTCCTGCACGAACTCGAGAAGATAGTCGAGCGTGTCTCGATACTCCGTGAACAACAGGAGTTTCTCGTCCGGTTGCTCCTCGAGGAGTTGGGAGATGAACCGCCTAACCTTCTGGGCCTTGGAGTCGACTGGCAAATCCTCCGCCAGCGAGACGAGATAGCGGAGTGTGTCGATCTCCTCTTGGAGCTGTTCGTCCGTGCTGGTGACGGTCAGACCTGCGATCTCGTCTTCGGCGTGTTGCTTGTCGTCCTCGTCTAGATCCTCGCCATCGAGGTAGGCCCGTGCTTCCTCGGAAAAGCCATCCGTCGCCGCCTCCGCGTCAAGGAAGTCGTCGAGTCGGCGGCGGAGCGTCGCGTGAATCGCGCCGACGCTGCTCACGAGCCGTTTCTGCATAAGCGCCATCGCGAACCCGACCGCCGGTTCGTTCAACTTCTCCGAGCGGTTGTAGACGTTTTTGACGTAGTCGGTGACCGCGCGGTAGAACTGTCGCTCGTCGTGCGTCATCGAGACCGAGACCGAGTTGACCTCCCGGTCTGGGAAGACGCGTTCACCGTCCTCGTCATAGATGTCGGTCTTCCCACGACGGATCATCACCCGGTCGACAATCTCCTGTGAGAGCTCGCGGTTCTCGGCAACGAGGAACGGGTCGATGTACTCGACAAGTGAGCGGAACGCCTCGCCCTTCCCGTCGTGGGGCGTTGCACTGAGAAGCAGCAGCGAGTCGGAGTTTCCCGTGACGGTATCGACTATGTTCGCCGTCTTGCTCGGCGAGTCCCCGCGCTTTGCGGCCTTGTGTGCTTCGTCGACCACGACGACGTCCCAGAACGCGTCCTGAATGGCGAGCCGGAACTCGTCCTGTCGAAGGAAGGCCATGCTGGTGACGAGCTGTTGCTGGTCTTGGTTCCAGATGTTGGCCTCCTCGCCGAGTCGCCGCCGCTCACCGTCGACCCACGCGCGGTCGGCGACGGTGAGATCGACGTCGAAGAAGCGATCCATATCCCGAATCCACTTTTTCTGTAGGTGCGCGGGAACGACGAACAGGACGCGGTCGGCCCGATTCCGGGCAGCGAGTTCCTTGAGTATGAGTCCCGCCTCTATCGTTTTCCCGAGCCCAACGTCGTCGCCGATGAGCGCTCGCTGCCGGAGCTTTTGCATCACCCAGTTCACGGCGTCGAGCTGGTAGGGCTCCAGTCGAACGAGCGAGTTCGAGATGCTCAGGAGCTGTCCTTGCTCGTGAGCGAGTTTGAGTTTCGTCGCCTGAGTGTGGAGATCGAACCACTGCGCGGACACAGCCTCATGATCCGGGTGTAGGTCGTCGATTCGCTGGTTGGCTAGCTCCTCGATTCCGGATCGATGCGGCTGTATCTCGACGTCGTCGAGACAGACCGTTTTGGCGCCCTCGCCGTCGATATATGCTCTTAGGTACTCGATCTCTCCGACCGTTTGGGTTTTGATGACTTCAGCCGGCGCTCCGTTGAGAACCACCCGCTGTCCCGGAGAGAACTGGGTAGAGTTCGTCATCGAGTGAGGTATGTGTCAAGACCGCACGCTGTCTTCAAGATTGCCAGTCCGCACATTATCGAGCCTCCGTTGCAGCGAACGACCGCAGGGTACGTTCGATTTCTGACTCAACATACTCGATCTCTGCACCATAGGCATCTACGATGTCGGCGTAGTACTGCGGTATCTGCCCAGCCAGATCACGGCTCTCAAACTCCTCGGTGTACGTCTCCAGAATGGAACCCGCGGCGGCCTCGTTCACCAACGTCCGTTCCTCGTTCTCGATGAACTGCGTGAGAACTGGCTTCATTACCGAATCGGGGACATCAAAGGCACGTTCGCCCGGCAGTATCTGCTCAAACAAGCCTCCGCCGAGATGCGGTACGTCGCTGAACATCTCTGGCAGTTCGTCGTCGCGCTGCTGTTTTGGGGTCGAAAGCGCATCGTGGAACAATGGTTGGAGATATTGAGAGTAGAAACTACCACGGAATCGATTGAGGCCCTGATTGTGCTCACTCCACTGGGCGTGGAGAGCGACACGGTCGAGGATGCCACGGTCTGCCAGCAGTTTCACGAAGGCAAGTCGGTCAACGAGTAGTACCGCGAAGGCCAGTTTTTCCGGCTGTGAGGCGTCTGGCGGGTGTTCGACCTCGTCAACGAGGTCTACATCCAGATGCTGGTATTCACCGTTGCCCGCAGTCACCTCCAAGTAGAGATCGTAGAACTCGGTCAGACCCCCGATAGCCCGCCGGATTCCGTAGTGATTGAACGTCTGGTAGAAGTCCCCCAACACTCCTTCGACAGTACTGTTCTCTTGCAGTTCTTCGGTGTAGCTGACTAATCCTTGATCGCGAGCAATCCGTCGTATCGCTGGTGCGATGTTCTGCTCCTCAACGACGGTGACAAGGTTTGCACGACCGGAGTCATCAGCTTCAACAGCGTACATTCCCCATCGGAATCCGTCAGTCGAGAGCCCGTACTCGTATCGGCGTGAGTCGAGGTAGCCCTCGATGTCAGCCTGCGCGGTTTCGAAGTTGTTGACCGATTTGTTCTCCCCGATAACCGTTTCAGAGAGATTGTCGATGCGGAAATCCGGCTGCTCATCGCTATCACCGACTGGATAGTACGGTCGTGGTGTGTACTCGTAGCCGAGCGTCTCCAGAATCGGCCAGATGAGAGCATCTTCGACACAACGCTCCGGTGTTTGGCCGAGGTTCTTGCTCTGAAGTGTGCCATCTGCCTCGACGATCTCACTCAGCCGCTGCTCGTCCATCTGGTCATTAAGCGTCGTCAGAAAGTCGACGATGTGACTCCGAATTGCGGTGGTCGCTTCTTCTATCTCCTGTGATGACATAGATTAGAAGTTCCGAGAGATTACCCCTGCGTGATACTGATGAAGTCGAGCACGAACTCCTGAGGGAGTAGTCCACCGTGGTAGAACCGCGCGTCACCGAGCCCCTGTTTTCTGAACCGCTTGAGTGGGCTCGCAAGGATGCTGACGTTGGCGTCGAGGTACCCCAATCGGGAGCTGGAGTCGAGTAGCACGCCGGGCGAATCCTCGTCCACGTCCTCCCCGGCGATCCATCGGCGCCCGGAATCGGACGCTTCCACCGGCCGCGAAATCTTCTCCGGCGACGCGTTGTCCGGGAGCAGGACAAACCCGTGGTCGGTCAGCACGTAGGCCTGATCCCACTCGCCCTGTTTGAGTTTCGTGCCGATGAACTCCGCGAGCGAGTCGACGCGTCGGGCCAGCATCGCCTCGAGGTCGCTGAGTTCCTTCTCGCCGATGTCGTCGATGTCGTTCTTGAAGTAGGCGACACGCGTCGACTGCCAACCGTCGTCCTCCTCCTCACGAGTGACCGTCCAGCCGTCGCCGCCCAACAGCGACTCACGGCGGTTGGTCGTCACACGACGGTTGTTTCGGAGGGGCTGCAACTCGCCGTCGACCAGCGAGACATCGAACATCTGAATCTCTCCCGGCGTGAGCGCCGCCTTCCCGAACTCGGTCTCCGAAGGGAGCGTTCCGAGCCAGACGTCTTCATCGACGGCGAACTCGGGGGCGTCGGACGGGAGCGTCGCCACGTAGTCGCGCAGCTCGTCCGCGAGCCGGCGGGCGAGG
>Ga0207719_100312_pt1 | contig 34532 bp, 38 predicted proteins | sample A23P1SouthBayCA_2_FD_187279 | JGI IMG/M metagenome (GOLD analysis project Ga0207719, IMG submission 187279) | Aerobic enrichment media microbial communities from Eden Landing Ponds, California, USA - A23 P3 (3) (SPAdes) | ecosystem: Environmental > Aquatic > Marine > Unclassified | place... | reverse complement strand
GGTGTCCTCACGCGAAAATATTTCTTGCTGGCGGGCCTTCTCAATGATGCGGTCGAGCATTCTGTGTCACCACCACATCCTTGCTCGGCCGCATCCTTCAGCCTAAAGTTGACACCCTCGGCGAACTCGGACCCCGGAGCGCGACGGTCAGTCCTCGAGAATCCCGAACGCGCGCTCCGGATCGCCGTCCATCCGCGAGAGCAGATCCCGGGCGCGCTCGCGGGTCTCCGCCGTGACGCGAACGTGGACCATCCCCTCGCCGGGTTGGCCGTAGACGACGCTCGCGCCCTCCGGCGCCGCGACGATCGCCGGCAGGGTCGCGAGGTCCTCCTCGCCGTCGACCAGGATACGGGTCGGCCCCTCGCTCTCGATCGCCCCCCGCAACGCCGAGAGGAGCGCCTCGGTGAGCGTCGCGGCCGGGTTCTCGACCCGGCGGTCGACCTCTGGGAGCCCCGAGGCGACGTCTTCGGTGATGGATTCGCGTTGCGTCCGCTCGTCGAACAGCGCAACGTCGGGGGAGCGACCGGCCCGTTCGAGGTGGGCGGTGACCACGTCGCCGACGGCGATCAGGGGGCCGTCGACGGTCGAGAGCAACGCCTCCGCGTTGGTTTCGATCGGACCCAGGGGCTCTTTGAGTTCCGAACGGAGCGCGTCGGGGAGTTCGAGAACGGCCCGGGACACGTCAGCGGACCTTGAGCGCGTACTTGCCGGGTTCGGTGGTCTCCATCTCGCGGGCGATTTCGGACTCCTCGGGGTGGAGGATGATGACGTAGCCGTCCCAGTCGTCGGTGAGGGAGGAGGAGCCACACGTCGGGCAGATCTCCGCGTCGTCGTCGTCGATCACCGAGTGGCAGTCCCGGCAGACGAGGCGATCCCCCGCCATTATTCGGCGTCCGCGGTCTGGCGCTGCTCGCGGTCCTCCTTCAGCCAGCCGTGCTTTCCGAGGCCGACCTGTTTCGCCGTCAGGCCGATCTTGGAGTCCCGCGGGTTGCGCTCGTCGATGCTTTTCGTGACGATGCGTGCCCGGACCGCGTCCTCGACGCCGAGCGTCCGGTTGGAGTCCCGGGAGGCGAGTTGCTGGTTCTCGCCGTCGTAGCTGAGGTACTCCTCGGAGATCTGGGAGACGTGGAGCAGGCCGTCGATGGGGCCGATCCCGACGAAGGCGCCGAACTCGACGACCTCGACGATCGTGCCGTCGACGACCTCCTGCATCTCGGGATCGAACGTGATGGCGTCGAAGTCGGCCTCGTAGTACACCCCCGGACGGTTGGGGATGACGGCCCCTTCGCCGATGTCGTGGACGTCGATCACGCTCACGACGCTGCCGACGTCCTCGTCCATCCGTCCTTCGAGCTTCTCCTGGAGGAGCCGTTTCACCAGATCGGGCGAGACGTCGCCCAGCTCCTCCGGCGGTACCTCCACCGTGTCCTTGAGTCTGACCCGCTTGTACATTTATGAGTCCGTGATTTCGAGCCTGGTTCGACCCCGCGTCTCGACGACGGTAACGCCCGCCGCGAGCAGGCGATCCCTGAGGGGGCGATCGGTCGTGACGACGTAGTCGGCCTCGCCGGCCGTCGCGAGCGCGACGAGTGCGTCGTCGCCGTTCTCCTCGTTCGTCTCCACCTCTCGACACCGCTCGGCCAAATCTCTTCCGACACGCGCGGCCCGGGCCTCCTCGCTCGCGCCGTCGGCGAGTCGGTCGAGTTCGGCGAGCACCGCGCCCGGAACGACGAGGTCGGCGCCGCCGAGCAGCCGGTCGAGTTCGTCGAAGGGGCGCAGGCCGCGTTCGACCGGCGCCATGAGCGCGCTCGCGTCGAGGGCCACCGTCGTCATCCCTCCCGGAGCGTGCCGACGCCGATGAGCCGCCACCGGGCGCCCACGCGGCGGTTGATCGCGATCTTCGCGCCCGCCTGGGCACAGACGGGCCGCTTGAGCTGCACGTCGCACTCCCCCGAGCGGGCGCTCGTCACGGAGCCGACCGTCGTCGCCGTCCCGACCGTGAGCATCAGGGGCTCGCCCGTGCTGATTTCCTCGACCGCCTCGGATTCGCCGACGATCCGATCGAGGAGCTCGACGTCCATCGTGAACGCGTCCCAGGTCGGCGGGAGGCTCCCGGGGGGCCCGGCGATCTGTCCGGCCAGCCCGTCGCCCTTCGCGAGGCTGGGATCGAGCCCGGTGCCGGTGCCGATCAGCCCGCCGGGCGTCGCCTCCTCGACGAACTCGCCGCCGGCCTGCAGCGATCGTACCGTCGTCTCGATCGGGCGGTACTCGGAGCCCCCGCCCTCCTCGACCTCCCGCCCCGGGCGGAGTTCGATCCCGTCGTCGGTCGCGAGCCGGCCCTGCGCCAGGCTCCCCCCGATCACGCCCCCCAGCAGGCCGTCCCACTCGGTCCCGGGCCTGTTGATGTCGAAGCTCCGGGCGACGTACAGCCGCGGGTCCGCCTCGGGGTCCCGATCGGGCGTCGGAATCTCCGTCTCCAGGGCCTCGATCAGGTACTCGATGTTGACGCCCTGGCCCGCGCTGACCGGGACGATCGGCGCGCCCTCCGCGACGGTGCCCTCGACGAACTCGGTGATCGCCTCGTAGCTCTCGCGGGCCCGCTCGCGGTCGACGAGGTCCACCTTGTTCTGAACGACCACGATGTCGTCGATCCCGATGATGTCGAGCGCCATCAGGTGTTCCTCGGTCTGGGGCTGGGGGACGGGCTCGTCGGCGGCGATCACGAGCACCGCGCCGTCCATGATCGCGGCGCCGGAAAGCATCGTCGCCATCAGCGTCTCGTGGCCCGGCGCGTCGACGAACGACACCGTCCGCAGGAGCTCCGTCTCGACGCCGTGCTCGGCGCAGGTCCCCTCGACCGTGTAACACGCCGGCTCCTCGCAGTCGGGACACCGACGCAGCGTCGCGTCGGCGTAGCCGAGCCTGATCGAGATCCCGCGTTTCATCTCCTCGGAGTGCTGGTCCGTCCACTCGCCCGACAGGGCCTCGACCAGGGTGGTCTTGCCGTGGTCGACGTGGCCGACCAGGCCGATGTTCACCTCGGGTTGGCGGTGTGTGTCCGTCACGGTTGTCCTCTGGGAGTAACTACTCCGTTTTCGCCGCGAACGATTCATAAACCTGCTGTTCTCGGGGCGTCGGGCGTGGTCGCCGATCCGGACTCGTCGGGCTGGCGGCAAGGCGGTTCTCGACGGGTCGCTGGCGGTGAGATCTGTTCGAACCGATAAACATAAAGTTTGGACGTGTCTAAATCAGGCCATGGTTGAGACGAAACGACGGACGACCACGGGGGGCGGGCGCTGATGCCCTCGATTGGGTACGACGCGGCGCGGGAACTGACCGAGCGCTTCGAGAGTCGGCTGCTCGCCCGGCTCGAGGACGGTGTCTCGCGCCGGGCGGTCCTGGGGGGCGCGGGAACCCTGGGGGCGGCCGCGCTGGGCGCCACCGGGAGCGCGGGGGCAAACGGCGACCACGGCGGCGGATCCGACGAGGACCACCACGGGAAGTTCGGCGCCGCCAGGGAGTACGACGACGACGGGTTCGATCCCCACGAGTTCCTGGGCGAGTTCGAGACCGGCGAACTCCTCGGGGCGACCGACGCCGACGGGCGGCGGATCCGGGAGTTCGAACTTGACGCCCGGGACGTGCCTATCGAGATCGCGCCGGGCGTGTCGTTCACGGCGTGGGCGTACAACGGCCAGGTGCCCGGACCCACCCTCAGGGCGATGGAGGGCGAGCGGATCCGCGTGAAGTTCACGAACCGCGGTAGCCACGCCCACACGATCCACCCACACCTCCGGAACCTCGATCCGGCCGAGGACGGCATCCCCCAGAACGGCCCCGGCGTGCTCGAAACCGACGAGTCCTACGAGTACGAGTGGATCGCCCAGCCGGCGGGGTGTCACTTCTATCACTGTCACTCGCTTCCCCTCAAGGAACACATCCACCGGGGGCTGTACGGCGCGCTGATCGTCGATCCCGACCCCGAGCGGGTGCGCGAGAACCCGGCGGCGTACACCAACCACCACGCGAGCCAGATCACGCCGGAACTCGAGGACGAACTCGTCGCGCGCGCCCGGTCGCGCAACGAACTCCCCGAGTACGAGTACCGTGGCGTCCACGACTACACCGACCACGACGGCGTCAACGAGATGGTGATGGTGATGAACGGGTTCGACACGAACTTCGACGGCGACAACGAGGTGTACGCCGCGAACACCCGCGCCTTCGCCTACGGCGTCGGGTCGACCGACGGGAAGGGCAACTGGGAGGCCGGCGAGACGAAAAAACCGATCCGGATCGACAGGAACGAACTCCAGCGGGTGTACCTGCTCAACACGATCGAGTTCGACCTCATCAACTCCTTCCATACGCACTCGCAGTTCTTCGACTACTACGACCACGGGACGACACTCACGCCGACCCACAAGACCATCGACACGATCATGCAGTGTCAGGCACAGCGCGGGATCGTCGAACTCGACTACTCGGATCACGGATCGGGGCTGTACATGTTCCACGCCCACCAGTCCGAGTTCGCGGAACTGGGATGGATGAGCTTCTTCGAGGTGGTCTGAATGGCGGGCGAGTCCGAGACCGTCGGCGGGATCGACGTGCCGCGCTGGCTGGGCGCACTCGTGCCGATCGTCCTGCTCGCGGTGCTCGTGGGCGCGCTCCTCGTCTCCTCGCCCTTCGCCGGCGTCCAGTCCGGCGAGCCACTCCCGGACGTCGCCGTCTCCCACACGACGCTGCCGAACGACGAGACGGTCGTTCTCCACGTCACGAACGCGGGCGCCGAACCCGTGACGATCCAGCAGGTACTGGTCAACGACGCCTACTGGTCGTTCTCGATGGCGGGCACCGACGATCGGACGCTCGCGCCCGCCGAGAGCGCCCGGATCGTGGTGCCGTACCACTGGGAGCCGGGGTGGGACATCGGCGTCGCCCTCCTCGTCGACGGCGGCGCGACGTTCCACCACACCATCGTGGCCCCCCAGCCGGCGCCGGGGCTGACGACCGACCTCCTCCTGTTGCTCGCGGGGATCGGAATCATGGTCGGCGTCGTTCCGATCGCGCTCGGGATGCTGTGGTTCCCGTTCATGCGGACGATGTCGGACCGCCTGCTCCACGCCACGCTCGCCTTCGCCGCCGGGGTGCTGGGGTTCCTGGCCTTCGACGCCGGGTTCGAGGCGTTCGAGGTCGCGGCGTCGGTCCCCGGCTCCCTGGAGGGGAACCTGCTGGTCGTGACGGGAATCCTGGGCGCCGCCCTGCTCGTGCAGGCCGTCTCCGCGCGGCAGGGCGAGTCGCCGCTCGCCCTGGCCTACATGGTCGCGCTCGGGATCGGCCTCCACAACCTCGCTGAGGGGCTGGCCATCGGGTCGGCGTTCGCACTGGGGCGGGCCTCGCTCGGGGCGTTTCTCGTGATCGGGTTCATGATCCACAACGTCACCGAGGGCCCGGCGGTCGTCGCACCGGTCGCGCGCGGCGAACGGCCGTCGCTCGCGCACTTCGCGGCGCTCGGCGCGCTCGCCGGCCTCCCCGTCATCGCCGGGGGCTGGATCGGGAGCCTGGCGTTCTCGCCGACGCTCGGGGCGCTGTTCCTGGCGATCGGCGTCGGCGCGATCCTCCAGGTCGACTGGGAGATCGCCTCGATGATCCGCGACCGGGGCCGGCTGGGGACCGCCTCGAACATCCTCGCCGCGCTGGTCGGCTTCGCCCTGATGTACGCGACCGACCTCCTCGTGGTCCTGTAGCCGTGCGCCGACGATCACTCCTCCGGCTCGCCGGCGCGTCCGTCGCGTCGCTCTCGGCGTCCGTCCCGCTCTCGGGCTGTTCGGGCGACGGCGTCGACGGGAACCGCGTCGAGATGACCGACGAGTTCGCGTTCGCGCCCGGCTCGATCGCCGTCGACGCCGGCGCGACCGTGACCTGGGAGAACACGGGAAGTGTCGGCCACACCGTCACGGCGTACGAGGACGGGATCCCGGCCGACGCGGCGTACTTCGCCTCCGGCGGGTTCGACTCGGAGGAGGCGGCCAGGGGTTCGGTCAACGGCGGGATCGTCGAGGCCGGCGAGACGTACGAGCACACCTTCGAGACCTCCGGCGAGTACGGGTACTTCTGTGTCCCCCACGAGGGAAGCGGGATGACGGGGACGGTCCGGGTGCGGGACCCATAACGACGGGACGGTGTACGGGCCGGGACCCTTTTGCCGGCGCCCCCCCGACCGTCCCACGTGCGCGAGTTCGACTTCGAGGTGCGGCTGTCGGCCCGCCTCGAAACCGGCGGCTGTCCCGGGGAGGCGATCCCGGAGGTCGATCCCGTCGTCGCCCGCCAGATCGGCGGCGGCGTCCACGCCCCCGGCGCCAGGGTAATCGACGTCGTCCTCGTCGAACCGGGGACCGCGTTCGAGGAGCGCGCGGCGATCACGCCCGAACGCATCCCCGACGCCGCCATCGAGGCCGACGTCCCCGTCGGCCGGGCGGTCCCGCGCCGGGAGGCCTTCGCGGACCTCGATCTCTCCCCCGAGCGCCAGCGCGCAGTCGTCGAGCGCGCCGCCGAGATCGGCTTCGTCGAGCGCGAGCGCCGGGCGGGACGCGAACGCGTCCGGGGAGTCGCCCCCTATCCCGACTGGTACGGCGACCTCGTGGCGATCGAGAACAAGCCGGACCTCACGGAACCGGGCGACCTGAACCGGCAACTTCGCTTCGACGTCGCCCTCGGGCTGTTCGATCGCGTCGTCCTCGCGACGGGGAGCCACGTCACCCGGGGCCACCTCAACCGCATCCCCGACGCGGTCGGCGTCTGGCGGTTCCGGGACGGCGAGGTCGACGTGGTGCGCGAGCCCGCCCGCCTGCCCGCCGACGCCCCGGGAACCGAGATCCTCGACGAGGCCGCGGCGCGGACGGCGATCGAGCCGGTCGCCCCCGACGACAAAGCGCGCGCCCGCCGCCGGATCGCCGAGCGCGCCTACGGGAAGGGCTGGCGGACCTACGGGTTCCCGGCCTGCGCGCGGATCGAGACTGCAGAACGGCACGACGCCTGCGGACTCCCGTACTGCGCGTTCTACGACCGGTTCGTCGATCCCGCGAGCGAGTGTGGGCCGGGCTGTCCGGGGTACGACCCCGCCGAGGCGCCCGGGGTGGATCTCGACGCGGCCCGCGAGGAGAACTCCCCGTGGGTCGCCGACCCCGAGGGCCGGGTGCGCACCCAGAGCGGGCTGGACCGGTTTTAGCGTAAGCGGTCTGGACCAGTTCTGATCCACTACAGCACGTACGCCTCGCCGTCGACCGCCAGTGGCTCCGCGAACGCCTCCCCGGGATCGTAGAAGTGCGAGAGGTGGACCAGCCGCGTTTCCGACGCTCCCAGGTCCGCCGCCAGCGCGAGCGCGCCCTCCCGGGTCATGTGCTTCGTGCCGAAGGTGCGGGGCACGCCCTCCGGATCGTGGTGTGCGCCCCCGGCGGGGTGGTGCTGGCAGAAGGAGGCCGGGACGATCGCGTCCGCCAGGAGGAGGTCCGGATCGCGGAGGATCTCGCGGGACGCCTCGGGGACCGCGTAGGTCGTGTCGCCCGAGATCGAGAGTGTCGCCCCCGTCTCTGGGTCGGTGACGGCCAGCCCGTAACAGGCGAGCGGGGGGTGATCGACCGGGACGAGCCGGACGTCGAGCCCGCAGATCTCCACGGGATCGAACGCCGCCACGTCGTGGACGGTGATCCGGTCGAGGTAGTCGTACCGGTCCCGGATCGTGTCGGCCACGCTCTCGCCCGTCGCGGGGTCGACCTCGCCGGCGGCGTACACGTCCAGATCGTCGAACAGCCGGTAGGCGTTGCCCAGGCCGTGGAGGTGGTCGAAGTGGATGTGCGTGATCAGGGTGGCGTCCGGCAGGGCGACGTCGTGGTCGAGAAACTGCTGGCGGAAGTCCGGGCTGGCGTCCACGAGCAGGGACTCGCCGGTGCGCTCGTTTTCGATGTGGACGGAAAACCGGGAGCGCTCGACGCCGCGCTCGCGCGCCTCGGTGCAGGTGGCGCAGTCACAGCCGGGCGTCGGGGTGCCGGTGCTGTCGCCGGTGCCGAGAAGCGTGACCCGCATTCGTGTTCCGGGAGGGGGTATCGGGGCCTAAAGGTCGCGGTCTCGACCGACCGGGCGACGAACTCAGTCCGCGCCGGGCGACTCCGATGCCCGTTTCACGTTATACCACCCGGCAACGATGGACACGATCCCGAAAAGGATGAACACCGCGGGGGCATCGGTCCACAGGCCGACGAACCCCACCATCAACTGGGCTCCACCGAGTATGAGGAAGGCGTATCCGTACGTTTTCTGCTGCATTCCCGCACGTGTTCCCTCCCGTGCCACAAAAAACTCCGTCATGCTACGGGTCGTTTACTAGTGCACGTGATCGTCGCCCACGTCGTGGCCGCCGTCGCCGGCGACGAGTTCGTCGGCGTCGTCGCCGATCATGTCCATGTTCTTCAGGTTGTCGCGCTCCTCGAAGTCCTCGATCGCCCGGAGGAGGTCGGCCTGTGTGAGCTGGCGGCGGTCCTCGGTGAGGGCGTCCAGCACCGCCTCCCGGAGGACGAGCCGGATGTCGCTGCCCGTGAGGCCCGCCGTCTCGGCAGCGAGTTCGGATGCGTCGAACCCCTCGACGTCCATCTGGCGAGCGATGATCGTGAAGATGCCCTCGCGCATCCCGGCGTCGGGCTTGGGGAAGTTGACGATCTCGTCGAAGCGCCGCCACGCCGCCGAGTCCAGTTGATCGGGGTGGTTGGTCGCGCCGATTAGGAGCACGTCGTCGTCGATGAGGCTGATCTCGTCGATCGACTTCAGCAGGGTGTTGACGGCGCGCTTCAGGGCGGCGTGTTCGTCGGATTTGCGCGTTTTCGCCACGGAGTCGAACTCGTCCATGAAGAGGATGCAGGGCGAGAGGCGCTTCGCGACCTCGAAGGTCCGGTCGACGTTCTTCGCGGTCTCGCCTAAGTACTGGCTGGTGACCATCGAGAGCTTCACCTCGACGAAGGGGAGGTCCAGTTGCTGGGCGAGCGACCGGGCGACGCTGGTCTTGCCCGTTCCGGGCGGCCCGACAAAGAGGAGCTTCCCGATCTCCCGGAGGCCGATCTCCGCGAGGTAGTCGCGGTGCTCGATCGCCTTGCCGATCTTGCGGATCTCCTCCTCCTGGTCGGGCGTGAGAACGAGGTCGTCGAGGGTCACCTCGATCTCCTCGGGGGCGCGCACATCAACGAGGTCGAGCATCTCCTCGTCGTCCTCGTCGAAGTACTCGGCCAGCAAGCCGTCGATCCACGCCCGGTCGGCCTGGATCGGCCGGTTGGCCTCGCGGGCGGCCTCGTAGTCGGCGTCGACGCCCTCCCGATCCTCGAAGGCGTGGGCCAGCGCGGGGTTCGTCGCCAGGAGGTCCGCCCCGGCGCGGTCGAGGAACCACGACGCCGCCATGTCGGGATCGGTGAGCTGCAGCTCCCCGGTGAAGCCGTCGCGGTCGGTGAACATCAGCTCCGAGATCGCGTCCCAGGGGTCGGAAACGCCGGTCGCGGTCTCGGCGATCTCCTCCGTGACCGCGAGGGGGCGCTCGATCTCGCCGTCCTCCCAGTAGACGCTCCGGATCCGCGGGGGGAGGTCGTTCTCGTCGAGGTCGCGCTCCTCGGTGTAGTGACGGGCGGTCAGCAGGAGTTCGATGACCGACAGCGCGTCCGTGCTCATTCCCCGAAGGGTTCGGCCCAAAGGTGCATAAGACCGTCGTATCCTGTTCCCCACGGGACTGCGCCGTCTCGATGGGCCCGTCCGCCGGAGGACTATTGTCCCCCCGGCACCCAACGTCGGCCATGCCTCCCGACACCACACCCGTGATCGCGGCCGCCGTCAGGACACCCCAGGGGCGCGAGGATGGCGTCTTCGCCGACACGCGAAGCGAGGACCTCTCGATCCCCCTCATCGAGGCCCTCCTCGATCGAACCGGCGTCGATCCCGACGTCGTCGACGACCTCATGTGGGGCTGTGCTCAGCAGCGCGGCGAGCAGGACAACAACCTCGCCCGGGTGATCGCCCTGCTCTCGCCGCTGGGCGAGGGCACCCCCGCCACCACGATCAACCGGTGGTGTGCCTCCTCGATGCAGGCGATCGCCTCGGCGGCCGACGCGATCGCCGCCGGACAGCGCGACTGCGTGGTCGCGGGCGGCGTCGAGTCCATGACTCGCGTCCCGATGGACGTCGGCGGTGACCTCCACCCCGAGATGTCCGAACGGTACAACGTGTTCGACCTGCAGATGGGCATGACCGCCGAGAAGGTCGCGAGCGAGTACGAGGTCTCCCGGGAGGCCCAGGATGCCTACGCCCTCCGCAGCCACGAGCGCGCCGCCGAGGCGGCGGATTCGGGGCGATTCGAGGACGAGATCGTCCCGATCGAGGCCGACGAGAGCACCATCACGGCGGACGAGGGCATCCGCCGAGACACGAGCCTGGAGAAGCTCGCGAGCCTCCCGCCGGCGTTCACTGGCGACGGCTCGGTCACCGCCGGCAACGCCTCCCAGATCGCCGACGGCGCCGCCGGAACGCTCGTCTGCAGCGAGGCCTTCGCCGACGAGCACGGCCTCGACATCCTCGCGCGCGTCGGCGACCACAACGTGGCGGGTGTCGATCCCACGGTGATGGGGATCGGGCCGGTACCGGCCACGCAGGGCCTCCTGGAGCGCACCGGCGCGTCCATCGAGGAGTTCGGCCTCGTGGAGCTGAACGAGGCGTTCGCCTCCCAGTGCCTGTACAGCAAGCGCGAACTCGGGGTGCCCGACGACCGGTTCAACGTCAACGGCGGCGCGATCGCGATCGGCCACCCCCTCGGCGCGAGCGGTGCGCGCCTCCCCGTGACGCTGCTGCACGAGATGGAGAAGCGAGAGGTCGAGAAGGGCCTCGCCACGCTGTGTGTCGGCTTCGGGCAGGGCATGGCTATCACGTTCGAGCGGTAGGAGCCGATCAGGAGCGTCGGGCGGGGGACGGCGGACGGACGATCGGTTTTTGTACGTGCCGGGCGACCTCCGGGTATGGCGTCGGCGGCCGAGACGTTCACGGACATCTTCGGGACCGACCCACTGGTGCTCGGCCTCGTCGGCGGGACGATCATCGCCCTCATGAACCTGCTGGGCGCCTCCCTGGTGCTCGTCTGGCGAAACCCCTCGGAGCGCTCGCTCGACGGCCTGCTGGGGTTCGCCGCGGGCATCATGCTGTCGGCGAGTTTCACGAGCCTGATCGTGCCGGGCATCGAGTTCGCGGAGGCGCGGGACTACGCCGCCTACGCCGTCGGGCCGATCCAACTCGACGGCGTCTACCCTGTCGTCATCGGGCTTGTCCTGGGAGTGGCCTTTCTCGATCGCGCCGACGGCCTCGTCCCCCACGCCCACTACCTCCTCTCGGGGCGCAGGCGCGCGGACGCGGCGAACCCCGACGCGAACCTTTCCGGGGGGGTCGACGACGCCCGCGTGGCCTCCGTCGTCCTGTTCATCCTCGCGATCACGCTGCACAACATGCCAGAGGGGCTGGCGGTGGGGGTGGGATTCGGCTCGGGAGAGGAGAACATCGGCGGCGCGCTCGCCCTGATGCTCGCGATCGGGATCCAGAACATCCCGGAGGGGCTCGCGGTGTCGATCGCCGCGATCAACGCCGGGCTGGACCGCCGGCTGTACGCCGCGATCGCCGGGGTCCGGGCGGGGGTCGTCGAGATCCCCCTCGCCGTGTTCGGCGCCGTCGCGGTCAGCGTCGCGAGCCCCCTCCTTCCCTACGCGATGGGCTTTGCGGCGGGCGCGATGCTGTTCGTCATCTCCGACGAGATCGTCCCCGAGACCCACACCCGGGGCAACGAGCGTATCGCCACGCTAGGCACGATGGCCGGCGTGATCGTCATGCTGTACCTCGACGTGGTACTGGCGTGACCGGTCATCCGAGGACTCCGACCCTCGACTCCGCCTCGACCACCTCGTACCCCGTCTCCGACCAGGCCTTCCGGACCTGCGTTCCCCGCAACCAGTACAGGGCCAGCGTTCTGGGACTGATCCGGTCCTCCCGTTCGGCGACGACCGTCACTCGCGTCCCCCCGTCATCGGGGCGGATCGAGACGCGCGCCGTGGTGGACTCGGTCCCGTTTTTCGTCGAGCGAACGAGGAGATCACCGTCCGGTCGCTCCTCGGTCTCGTAGCTGGTCTGGGTCGTGTAGAGCCCGCCGAGTCGCGTCGTTTCCGCCGTCACGCCGGACCTGTCGATCTCGACCCCGTCGTCGTCGGCGAGCGCGATCGCCCCGACGGTGAGCGGGTTGACGCCGCCGAGAAACGACTCGCGAACCGCGTCCGGGGGATGGTTTGTACGGAACTCGATCGTGTCGCCGGCGCGGACGACGGGAGCATAGCACAGGGCCACCCCGGCGCCGACGGCGGCCACGAGCGGGAAGGGGAGCCGGGGAACCGGCGACCCTTCGAGGAGGTGTGGATGCAGGCCGACGGCGACGGCGGCGATCGCGAGTCCGAGCGCCCACGAGCCGGCCTGCATCCGCCGGTACCCCCGGCGGACGTGGGCGACGACGGCATCGTCGACGTGGGAGTCCGGGCCCATGTGTCGACGCCGGTGCCGCCGGAAGGAAAAAGTGGCGTCGGACGTGACGGCGGAGGCTGGAAGCCGGTTCGCCTCCGGGAACTCTGACGGGTCGTGCGAACGAACGTGACAAGAGACTTTAGGTACCCGCCCGACCCCCCGGTATGCGGTACTACAGACTCACCGACGGCACGGGCCCCCGGCTCGTCGCCCGCGACGGCGACGACGCCCGGGACCTGACGGCCGTAAAGCCCGGCCTCGCGACGCTCACCGACCTCGCGCGCGCCGCCGATCTCGTGGACGAGACGCTCGATACGGTCGCCGGACGGCACTTCGAGGACGCCCCCGCCGTCGACGTCGATCGGCTCGACGCCGGCGCCGGCCTCCCGCTCGACGCCCAGGAAGTCTGGGCCGCGGGCGTCACCTACCAGATCAGCGAGGAGGCCCGCGAGGCCGAGAGCTCCATGCCCGAGATGTACCTGAACGTGTACGACGCCGACCGCCCCGAGCTGTTCATGAAGGCGACGCCGAGCCGGACGGTCGGCCCGGACGAGGCCGTCGGGATCCGCGCCGATTCGGACTGGGACACGCCCGAGCCGGAACTCGGCGTCGTGCTCCACCGCGGCCGGACGGTCGGGTTCACGATCGGCAACGACATGTCAAGCCGGGACATCGAGGGCGAGAACCCCCTGTACCTCCCGCAGGCGAAGGTGTACGACCGGTGTTGCTCGATCGGGCCCTGTGTGGCCTCGACGGGAACGATCGAGGACCCCCACGACCTCCGGATGGACCTGGAGATCCGCCGGGACGGCGAGACCGTCTTCACCGACTCGACCTCGACCGGCGAGATGGTGCGCACCTGCGAGGACCTGGTCGCCTGGCTCGCGCGCTCGAATCCCCTGCCCGAGACCGCCGTCCTGCTGACGGGGACCGCCCTCGTTCCGCCCGACGAGTTCACGCTCCGCCCCGACGACGAGGTGGTCATCGACATCGAGTCGATCGGCCGGCTCCGCAACCCGGTCGTCGAAGTCTGACCTACGGCTCCTCGATCAACCCTACAGTTCCTCGATCAGCCGGACCGCGTCGGCCCCCTCGCGCCGGCCGACGACGACAAGGATCGCCCCGCCCGCGACGCCCGCCGCCTCGACGTCGACATCATGGGTCCGGAGCGCGCCGAGCGCCCGTTCGAGCGCGCGAGCGTCGAGGTCACCGGTCGCGAGGATGCCGGTGAGCGAGCCGGTTCCGGCGTCGTAGCCGCGCTCGCCCACGCGGAGGAGCCCGCCCTCCTCGACGGGTTCGAGGCCGCTCTTCATGCGCACCGTGGCGTCGCCGCCGTCGGAAGGTGGAGCCGAAAGCTCCGCCGCGAACCGGCGGAGCGCGGCCGTGATCGCGTCCGTCTCGCCGTCGACGTCGAGGTCGCGGGCGGCGGCGGCGTAGTTCACGACGCCCGCAGCGAGCGCGTCGTACAGGAAGGGTCGGGCCCGGACGGCGTCCCGGGTCTCTGCGGCCAGTGACATATCCCGGGGGTGGACGGGTGGGGAGAAAGCGGTTTGGGATGGCGCGCAGGAGCCGCCAGTGGACGTGATCACTACTCCGGGGGAGCCGTCGTCACCACGACGCTGCCGGGGACGCTCCCCCCGCGGTCGATGGTCAGCAGCCACGACGTGATCGCCGCTTCGTCGGTCGGGTTTGTCCCGTGACAGGTGTGTACGTAAACGGTCGATTCCGACTCCCGGTCGACGCCGAGGACGCGGAACGGGCCGGCATCGGCCACCACTTCGACCCCGACGGCGTACTGCTCGTCGAAATCGAGACCGCGCAGGATTTCCCGCCCTTCGGACCCGATCGCGTGCTCGCCGAGTCGATCGACGCGATCCCGGGAGGTGACGAGGAACCCCCCTGCCACCTCCTCGCCCGGGACGCTGGTCACCCCGACGGACACGTCGTGGGTTTCGTACGAAACCGGGTGCTCCATGTCAGGATCGGGACAGTCCGGTCCCAACACCTCGTGTGCGCCCACGGCGACCCCGCCAGTGAGGGCGAGCGCCGCGGGCCAGCCGACGGCGTGTTTCAGGAGCCTCCGCCGGCCCATACTGTCGCCGTACGACGGACGGATTGATAAATTTTCGAACTCGAGTGCCCGCCCGCCGGATCGCGCCGCTCGCCCGGGGAGGGACGGTGTCCGACGGTCACTCCACGATGAGATACCCCGCGAGGACGACACCCGCGAGCACCACCACGACGCCGGCGGCGATCAGGATCTCCTCGATCAGGACGACGGCGGCGACCGCGAGCAGGACGGCGACGCCGAGGAGGGCGCCGAGGAGGAGCCGTTCGGGGGCGATCCCGGGCGGCTCGGGGGGCGAGGCGGGCCGGCCGAGTTCCTCGTCGACTGACACCGCCGGTTCGACCTCCTCGGGGTCACGCACCGTGACAGAGACGTAGGCCGTCTCGGCGCCGTACCCGGTGACGACCTCCAGGCGACCCTCGACGGGCCGGTCGCCCTCCTCGACCTCGATCCGGACGCGCCGGGTCGCGCCCTCCTCGACGTACCGGTTCGGGGTCGCCACGCGCGCGACCTCCGAGAGCGACCGGTCGAGGCGGACGTGGGCGTGCAGCGGCGCCCCGTGGTTTCGCAGGTACACCTTGAAGCCCCCGGTCGCCTCGAAGGCCTGCGGGGCCTCGATCGACCCTGGTTCCTCCCGGTTGAGGTGGACGGTCAGCGAATCCGGCACGCGCGTGTCAACGCGAAGGGGGGTGAAAAACCCCTAGCTCCGGAGCACGCCCCGAGGGTCGGGGGCACCTGTCCCGGCGATGGGGCGAACGTTCAAGCCTCGGCGAGGCATGGACCCGGCATGGACGAGGCGGACGGACCGGGCGAGACGGACGGCACGGGCGAAGCGGGCATCTACGCGCGCGCGATCCCCCACCTGGACCGCACCGTACAGGTCGGTGTCGCCGGCGGGCGGGTCATCAGCGTCTCCTTCCCCCGCGATCCGGACCCCGGATCGCGGCGCGACCACGAGATCCTCGACCGGATCGAGGCGTACCTGGCGGACGATCCCACGGACCTCGGCGACGTGACGGTCGCGCTGACCGTGCCGACCGACCGGCGGGCCGTCCTCGAAGCGCTCCGGTCGGTCCCCCGCGGCGAGACGATCACGGTCGAGGGCCTGGCACGGATGACGCCCGGCCTCGACGCCGACGACGCGGAGGACCGGGAGACGGTGCGGCGGGCGCTCCGGGAGAACCCGGTCCCCCTGCTCGTTCCGGACCACCGCGTCTCCGGCGGGCCGGGCGCCACGCCCGACGACGTCGCCGAACGACTCCGGGAGATCGAGGGGATCGCGGCATGACCCCGGGACGCGCCGCCGTCCGGGGGCCCGACCGATGAGTCGGCCCGTCCTGCTCGACGTCGATCCGGGGTGTGACGACGCCGCGATGCTCGCCCTGGCGCTCGCCAGCGAGGCGGTCGAGGTCGTCGGCGCCACGACCGTCGCGGGCAACGCCGCGCTCGCGGACACGACCCGGAACGCGCTTTCGGTCCTCGAACGGATGGACCGCCCCGACGTTCCCGTCGTCCCCGGCTGTGACCGCCCGCTCGTCGAGCCGCTCGAAACGGCGGAGGGAGTCCACGGTCCGGGGGGTCTCCCGGGCGAGCGTCCGGATCCCGGGATCGCGCCCCACGAGGGCGACGCGGTCTCGTTCATCCTCGAACGATCGCGGACGATCGAGGACCTCACCCTGATCGCGACGGGGCCGCTGACCAACGTCGCGACGGCGCTCGCGGTCGATCCAGGTCTTCCGGAGCGCCTCGACTCGATCCGCGTCATGGGCGGCGCGGCCCGCGTCGGGGGCAACGCCTCGGCCGCCGCGGAGTACAACTTCTACGCCGACCCGGAGGCCGCGGCCCGGGTCCTCCGGGACGCCGCCCCGAGGGTCGTCGGCCTGGACGTGACCCGGCGGGCGACGCTCGTGCCCGCGACGGTCGAGTCGCTGGCCGACCGGGGCGAGCCCGCGCGCTCGGTCGCGGGCTGGCTCGCGTACGCGACCCCCGAGACGGTCGCAACGGACGGCGTCGCGGAGAGCCAGCCGCTGCACGATCCCCTCGTTTTGGTCGACCTGCTCGTCGGCGTCCTCGACTACGAACCCGCCGCCCTCGCGGTCGATCATGGCGCCGGGGTCTCGCGGGGCGCGCTCCTGTGGGACGACCGCGAGAGCGCGCCCGACCCCAACGCCGAGCTGGCGACGGACGTCGACGTGGGGGCGTTCCGGGCGACGACGATCCGGCTGCTCGACGCGCTGTCTTGACGCCGGTCGTCCGTGCCCGCCCCCCGGTCACCCCTATCCGAGACCCTCGTGGACCAGGAACTCGAGGGCGTTCACGAGGTAGTGCGCGACGACGACCACCCACAGGCTCCCCGTGAGGACGAACGCTGCCGCCAGCGCGAACCCCAGAATCCCGGTCACGACCACGCCGCCCGGGCCCTGGAGGCCGTGTCCGAGGCCGAACGCAACGGAGGAGAGGACGGCGAGGAGCCACGGCGAGACCGGGAACCCGGCCGCGAGCGCGCCGACGAGCGCCCCCCGGAAGAGGAGTTCCTCGACCCCGGCGACGACCGGGAGGACGACGAGAAGGAGGAGCGCCCACTCCGTCCGGGATTCGGGCGCGAGCAGTTCCCGGAGGGACTCGTCGGCCTCGACTCCCAGATGATCGGCGACGGCGGCGCCGGCCTCGTTCGCGAGGTAGAGCCCGGCGCCGAGGGCAACCCCCGGGAGGACGGTCCCCCGCGGATCCCCGATCCCGAGCGCGTCGGGCGGGACCTCCGCGTACCACGCGACCCCGGCGAGCAGGGCGCCCACGAGCGCCTGCGAGAGGGCGGCGCTCAGGAGGAGGTCCGAACCGGTTTCGGGGCCCGCCGGCCCGGGACGCGGTTCCGGCGGCTCCTCGACGACGTCGGCCGGCCCGGGATCGACCGGAGCCGGGCCGGACTCCGGCGCGTCCGGGTGTGGGCGATCCGGACCCGCGCTCGCGTCGTCGCCCCCCGACAGTTCCCGGGCCGTCGCCCGCGAGAGGCCGAGGACGACGAGCAGGACGACGACCGTCGCGCCCGCGAACAGCCCCCACCGTGTCGACATCGCCGTCGGCTACGCGCGGCCGGTTCAAAAGAACGGGCTTGTCGAATCTCGCTCACGGTCGCGTATCGTACAGGAACATCACGCGAGACCGTCGATGACGTGATAGGGTCGTTCGTAAGCGTTTTCCAGGTCGACCGCACGCCGTCCTGCGGTCGATCCTGTAATGACTTACGAACGACCCTATGAATCGCGAAGTCACCACGCTAGGTATGATGGCCGGGGGGAGCGGGATTGCGCGGGAGCCGAATTTCGACCCGTGTTCCGTTCGTGCCGGAGTCGATCTCCAAGTGTCCATCCAGTCGTGAGACGATTAGTTTGACGAGCCAGAGCCCGATCCCGGAAGAATGCCGCAAACTCGTCTCCCTGCTCGCGTCCAGAACCTCTCGTTCCGTGTCCGGGATTCCGGGACCGTTATCCTCGATCGTCAACACCACGTGGGCGTCGGTGACCGTCGTTGAAACGCGTATTTCCGTTGGCTCCGGGGAGACTTGGTGAGTGATCGCGTTCTCGATGAGTTCATCTAGCGCTAAGCCCATGTTCGGATGCACGGTGGCTGGGACATCGTCAAGCCGTGACCGAACGATGACCTCGGGTCGGTCTCGAAACGGAGCAAGCACGCGCTCGACCTCGGTTCGGAGAGCGACCTGGCGTTGGTCCTGCGGCTGGAAGAGCGTCGCTAACTCCCTGGCTTTCTCGGATTTCTCCAAGAGCTTGCGCGTCTGGGCTTGGATGTGCTCGGCCATCTCGACCACCCGGTCGTCACTTGCCTCCGAGATGTCCGAGGCGTAGCCACCGATGATGTTGAGGTCGTTACGCATGTTGTGCCGGAAGATGCGTGTGAGGATCTGGGTGAGCAGGCCCAGTTCGTCCTGGCGCTGTTTCATCTCGGTGATGTCGCTTAGGACTACCAGTGTCCCGGTCAGCCCACGACCGTATGCGATGCGCGACGTGCGCCAGGAAAAGTATCGAGGCCCGTTCGGGCTTTCGAGCTGGACCGTCGGAATCGTCTCGGAGGGTCCCCCTGGAGACGGATCCGGGAGGGCAGATTCGACGGGGTCGCCAATGATCTCGTCCCCGAAGAGTTGGTGAGCTGAACTATTCGTATCGACGATGATCCCGTCCGGATCGACGACAACGAGGGCTTCGCCAACTGCTTCGAACGCTCGTTCGCGTGCGACAGGCGTGTATTTCAACAGGCCATGGCGTTCGATCGAGTACGCAAACGCCAAGCCGGAAACGGTAAACGCCAAGGAGGTGGGATCGAAGTACTCGGGGACGACCTCTCCGATTTTCAGCAGAGTCGTTGCAGCAAGCGCGACGAAGATCAAGAGCAGGGATAACGTTTGGCGTCGTTGAACACCCCTAGTGCGTAAGGCCTCGCCCGTAAACATCCCTGCAGCCAGGAGAGTCAACAGAAACCCATAGACTTGCGTGACGAGGATTCTGACGGGTCCACCCAACGGCGGAACGTGCAATACTCCGGCAGGACCGACGTGGTACTCGGAAGTGAAAACCAGGTTATTGGGATTGATCCACGATAGCACAAACAACACGCCAATAGGGGTGAAAAGAAAAAGAACCAAGCGGCGGGAGGCAACGGTCCGGAAAACGTACTCGTATGACAACAGAAAGAGACAGACGGCGACCGTCGGGACCGTGACCCAAAAGAAGTTCGCGAGCGCCAGTGTGAGCGACGGCGACCGGACAAGGGTGAACGAAGCGTAGAGGAACGCCCAGACGCTCGCAGTCCCCACAACTGCCAAAAACCAGATAACGCCGGGTTTGTGACGATCCTCATACAGGAGATGGAATATCGGTAGTGCGGGGAGTCCCCCCACGTACATGAGGACGACCGCCACGTTCTTCGTCAACCACTCAGCCATGAGTCAGGGACCGGGAGCGGAAATAGGGTTCCAACAACCGCCGTCGGGATCGTCGAGAATTCCATCCATGCCTCCTGTTGTCCCTTGACACGATAGCATGAATGGTGCTCCGAGGTCTATCTAAATAAACGTATCCCGTGATAGACATGATCCGGTGAACGTATCGTTCGGGGCCGGTAGCAACGATGCGAAGAGAGCGCCCGGCGTTACTGCGGGCTCGGGCTGCCGGGTCCCTTCCCGACCTTGCGTTCGAGCGCGGAGCCCGTGATCGACTTCAGGCGGTCGACGAGGCCGTCCTTCTCGACGTCGTCGGCCAGCGCGACCTCCAGCACTTCGCTGATGTGGGAGACGGGGATGATCTCGACCATCTCCTCGTACTCCTCCTCGACCATGACGTCCTGCTCGTTGGCCTTCGGGATGATGATCCTGTCCATGCCGGCCTTCGCGGCGGCCTCAATCTTGTGGGTGACGCCGCCGACGGGCAACACGTCGCCCCGGACCGACAGCGAGCCGGTCATCGCGACGGACTGGTCGACGCCGACGCCCTCCAGGGCGGAGATCACGGCCGTCGCGACGGTGATGGAGGCGGAGTCGCCGTCGACGCCCTGCTGGCCCGCCTGGACGAACTGGATGTGGATGTCCTTCTCGGAGATGTTCTCGTCGGAGAACTTCTTGATGATCGCGGAGACGTTCTGGACCGCCTCCTCGGCCATCTCCTGGAGTTGTCCGGTGGCGATCACCTCGCCGGGACCCTGGCTCGGCGTGACCTCGGCCATGACGGGGAGGACGATGCCCGAGTCCTCGCCCATGACCGCGAGCCCGTTGACCCGACCGACGACGGTGCCGTCCTCGACGGTGAGTTCGTAGTCCTTGCGGCGCTCGATGTAGTCGTCGGCGAGCTGTTGCTCGATCGACCGGGAGCGCTGTTTCGCCCGGAGGACGTGGTCGCGCACGACGCTGTCGGCGCCCTCGGCGCGGGCGATGTCGCCGGCGACGCGGACGAGCCCGCCGAGCGACCGGAACCCGAGCGTCAGGTGACCCTTCCGGCCCGCGCGGCGGCGGGCTTCGAGGATGATCTCCTCGACTGCCTCCGCGTCGAAGTCCGGCAGGCGGCCGTCCTTCTCGACCTCCTGGGCGACGAAACGGGCGTACTTGCGGCGCATCTCGGGGGTGTCCTCGATGGTGTCGTCCATGTACACCTCGTAGCCGTACCCCTTGACGCGGTTCCGGAGCGCCGGGTGCATGTTCTCCATGGCGTCTAAGTTGCCCGCCGCGATCATGATGAAGTCACACGGGACGGGCTCGGTCTGGACCATGGCGCCCGAGGAGCGCTCCGATTGGCCGGTGATGGAGAACTCCCCTTCCTGGATCGCGGTCATCAGCTTCTGCTGGGACCGGATGTCGAGCGTGTTGATCTCGTCGATGAACAGCACGCCCTTGTGGGCCTTCTGGATGGCGCCGGCCTCGACGCGCTCGTGGGCGGGCGTCTCCATGCCGCCGGACTGGAACGGGTCGTGGCGGACGTCGCCCAGCATCGCGCCGGCGTGGGCGCCGGTGGCGTCCTCGAAGGGCGCGGTGGTGCGCTCGGAGTTGTCGATCAACAGGTTGGGGACCATCGCGTCCGACCCCCGCGATCCGTAGCGGAAGGCGAGGTAGACCACGCCGGCCGCGAGGATGCCGATGAGGATGTCGCCGGCGATCAGGAGGGCGTAGCCGACGACGACCGCGATGATGATCCACATCAAAAACGACCGCATCTGGTTGCGCTTCTGTGCCTCTTCCTTGTGGGCGTCGACGATCTGCTCGCCCTTGCCCGCCGGTACCGTGCGGACCTTGGGCTCGTTGTCGTCGTCGGGGTTGTGGTAGACGAGGACGTCCTGGAGTTCCTCCTTGGGGAGGAGCTCGGTCATCGCCTTCGCGAGCATCGACTTGCCCGTGCCGGGCGAGCCGATCATCATGACGTGGCGGTGCTGTTTGGCCGCCTTCATCACGATGTCGCGGGCGTGTTCCTGGCCGATGACCTGGTCGATCAGCCTGTCGGGGACCAGGATGTCGTCGGTCGTGTCGATCGAGAGCCCCCCGAGCAGGTCGTCCTCGTCGACTTCCTCGTCGTCGATCTCGGCGTCGGTGTCGACTTCGACCTCGCTTCCGAGGCCATCCTCCAGCGGCGTGGGTTCCTCGATGCCGGCGTCCGACTCGTCGTCGATACCGGCGTCGGTTCTCTCCCCGATCCCGGTCTCCTCGTCGATACCGGAGATCTCGCCGCCGGGAGCGTCTTCGTGGTCGGGGCTGTCCTTGCTCATAGGATTGGTTACTACACCTTGGCGGAAGGACTGGGGAGTGATATACTTTCTCCCGAGGATCGACCGGAACGACGGCCGTGAATCCCGTCGCAGTCTCCCGGTTTCCGTCGACCCTCCGGGACTCGCCACCCTTATAAAAGACGCGAACGAGGCACACACGTATGCTCCGGGGGTGTTTCGTCGGCCGGTTCCAGCCGTTCCATCTCGGTCACCGGCGCGTGGTCGAGTCGATCGCCGACGATGTCGACGAACTCGTCGTCGCGATCGGGAGCGCCGGCGCCTCCCACTCCGTGCACGACCCCTTCACCGGGGGCGAACGGATCGAGATGGTGCGGGCGGCGCTCGCGGACCTCGACCTTCCGGTCTACGCCGTCCCGGTCGAGGACGTCGACCGGCACGCGGTGTGGGTGTCCCACGTCGAGAGTATGACGCCGGCGTTCGATGCCGTGTACGCCAACAACCCCCTCGTGATCAGGCTCTTCGAGGAGGCGGGCCACGAGGTCAGGGATGTCGAGATGCACGACCGCGACCGCCTGGAGGGAACCCGGATCCGGGAGGCGATGATCGAGGGCGGCGACTGGCGGCCCCGCGTTTCGGACCCCGTCGTGAGCGTCATCGAGGACGCGAACGGCGTCGACCGCCTCCGGCAGGTGAGCGGGACGGACGCGAACGACGACGGATGACCTGGCAGGAGGCCCGGAACCGATGATCACGCTCAGTTCCGACTTCGGCTCGCCGTATCCCGCGGCCATGAAGGGCGTCATCAGATCGCGGTGCGACGCGGACCTGGTCGACGTCGCGCACGACTTCCCCAGGCAGGACGTCCGGACGGCCGCCTTCTGGCTGCGCGAGGTGCTCCCGTACTTCCCGCCTGCGGTCCACCTCGTCGTGGTCGATCCCGGCGTCGGGACCGACCGGGCCGCGATCGCGGTTCGCGCCGGCGGGCACGCCCTCGTCGGTCCCGACAACGGCGTCCTCGTCCCGGCGGCCCGCCGGCTCGCGGAACGCGACGGTGGGGAGCACGGGAGCGCGCCCGACGTCTTCGAGGTCGAGTACGACGACCCGGCGAGCGTCACGTTCCACGGGCGCGACGTGTTCGCGCCCGCGGCCGCCGAGGTTCACGAGGCCGGCGTCGCGTCGATGGGCGACCTTCCGGCCCTCTCTCGGGGGTTCGAGCCCGTCGACCTCGCCATTCCCGATCCCGATGTGAGCGGGGACGGCGCGAGCGGCGAGGTGCTGGTCGTCGACGGGTTCGGCAACGCGATCACGAACGTCCCCGGCGAGGTCCTCGACGGTCGGTACGGCCGAACGGTCGAAGTGAACGGCGACCGGGTACCGGTCGAGCCGACCTACGCCGCGGTCGATCCCGGCGAGCGCCTCGTGACCGTCGGCAGCCACGAGTACGTCGAACTCGCGGTCAACCGGGGTCGGGGCGCCGACGCGTTCGGGGTCGGGATCGGTGACGCGGTCCGGATCGACTGGTGAGGAAGGGCGCGCCTATTCGGCCGAGATGACGTCGTCGATGCGGACGATCATCGTCGCCGCTTCGGTCGCGGATTCCAGCGCCTCCCGCTTCACGGCGGCGGGATCGAGGATGCCGTGCTCCAGCGGGTCGTCGACCTCGCCCGTCTCGCCCGTGGCGACGATGCCGGCGCGGCCGTCCTCGTTCGCGGCGCGCAGGTCGACGAGGGCGTCGATCTGGTCCATGCCGGCGTTCTCCGCGAGCGTCCGCGGGAGGACGTCGACGGCGTCGGCGAAGGCCTCGACGGCGAGTTGCTTGCGGCCCTCGATCGAGGCGGCGGCGTCGCGGAGTTCGCCCGCAACCGTCACCTCGACGTAGCCCGCGCCGGGGACGACGCCGCCGGACGTGATCGTCGCGATCACCACGTCCAGGGCATCGTTGACGGCGCGTTCGAGTTCGTCGACGACGTGCTCGGTGCCGCCCCGCACGAACAGCGTGACGGCCTCGGCGTCGGTGCCGCCCTCGACGAAGGCGAGTTCCTCGTCGCCGTACGTCTCCGTGCGGATGGACTGGAGGGTGCCGAGGTCGTCGCTGCCGAGGTCGGCCACGGAGCCGATCCGGGCCGCGCCGGTCGCCCGCGCGATGACGGCCGCGTCGTCGTCGTCGACGTCCTCGAAGGCGAGGATGCCCTTCTCCGCGAGGTAGCTCGCGGCGCGGTCGTCGACGTCGCCGGTGACGAACACGACGTCGGCGCCGACCTCCTCGAACGTCTCGGCGTACCCGCGAAGCTCCTCCTCCTCTGCCTCGATGGCGGTGTTGAGCTGGTCGACGTCGGTGATGTTGAACTCGGCGTCGATCTCGGTCTCGCGTACCTCGAGATCCACGTCGACGATGGCGGCGCTGGCGTCCGACAGGCTGGTCGGCATCCCGTCGTGGACCGGCTCCTCCTCGAGGACGAACCCCTCGACCAGTTCCGTCGCGCCCGAGGAGGCGCCGACCTGGGCGTGGATGCGGATGTCGTCGCGATCGATCTCCCCGTCCGACCGGACCTGCTGGACCGCCCCGACGACGTGTTCCGCGAGCGTCTCCGAGTCCACGTCGCCGGTGCCCTTGCCGGTCATGCTCGAGGCGGCGACGTTCCGCAGCGCCTCCTCGTCGACGTCCGCGTCGAGGGTGAGGTCCGCGACGGTCTCGCGGGCGATCCGGCTGGCCTCGTGGTACCCCTCGACGATCGTGGTGGGATGGACGTCGTCGTCGAGCAGGCCCTGGGCCTTCGTGAGGAGCTGACCCGCGAGCACGGCCGCGGTGGTCGTCCCGTCGCCGACCTCCTCCTCCTGGGTCTCGGCGACCTCGACGATCATCTGGGCCGCGGGGTGTTCGATGTCCATCTCGTCGAGGATCGTCGCCCCGTCGTTGGTGATGACGACGTCACCCGAGGAGCCGACAAGCATCTTGTCCATGCCCTTCGGGCCGAGCGTGGTGCGGACCGACTCCGCGACCGCCTTGCCGGCCGTGATGTTCGACTCCTGGGCGTCCTTGCCCTGTGTTCGACTCGTGTCCTCGTCCAGAATGAAGATCGGCTGTCCGCCGAGCTGTTGTGCCATGGTGATCAGTAGGAAGAAGTTTGCGCGTCTATATAAAATTTTCTACCCTGCGTCGAGACGCCCCCGTCCCCTCACGTGGTTTCGAACTCCGGCATCGCGGTCTGACTCGGGGTATGTTATCGGTCGACAGCCCTCACGGAACGTCGACCGACCAGTACGACACCGAGGCGAGCCACCGGCCGACCGGCGTCCGCAGGAGGGTGTCGTCGAGGGAGCGGATCGGACCGGCGACTGATCCCGGGAGCTCCCGGTAGAGGCCGTAGGGGAACACGAAGTCGTGGGTCGCCTCCCGGAGTTCGAGGCCGGCGTCCTCGATGAGGCCGCGGACCTCGCCGGGGGTGTACAGCCGCGATCCCATCGGGAGCAGCCAGTTGTACGTCGAGCGGGCGCTCCGAGCGTTGAACGTGTCAAAGAGGATCGCCTCGCTCGTGACCCGGCGCATCTCCGCCAGGAACGTCTCGGGCGTATCGGCGAGGTGGAAAAACCGGACCGCGAAGGCGACGTCGAAGGCGTCGTCGGGAAAGGGGAGCCGGCCGGCGTCGCCACGCATGAACTCGACGGTCCTCGCGACGCCGGCGGCCCGGGCCTTCTCGCGGGCCTGTGCGAGCATCGGCCCCGAGATGTCGAGCCCCGTCACGTCGGCGCCGCGTTCGGCGAGCATCACGGAAAAGCGCCCGGTTCCGCAGGCGATCTCGAGGACCCGCCGGTCCTCGAAGGGGGCGACGGCGTCGAGTACTGCCCCCTTCTCGCGGCGGTCGATGAGGCGCCCGCCGCCGGAGAATCGCTTGTCCTCGTAGGCCTCCGCGACGGTGTCGGCCTGGTACCACTCCCGTCCTTTCACGGTGGGGCCCTACTGGAGGGGGTGATAAAACCGTACTGGAACTGGCTCACCACGACGACCCCGGACGGACGCGTGTCCCGCACGGTCGCCTGCTGGCGTGTCCCGCGCGGTCATCCGCTGGCCATGACGTGGTCGAGCGTGATCTCGATGATCACGCGCGCGCCGTCCTCGTCGTCCAGGTTGCCGTACTCCTCCCCGGTGTAGCGCCTGGAGAGTTCGTGGATGTGTTCGACGGCCCCCTCCTCGCGGAGGTCCGTCACCTCGCCGTACGCCGAGAGGTACCGGTAGAAGTCGTCGGGGTCGATCACCGACACGCCGACGTGGGGGTTCGCGCTCACGTTTCGCTCCTTTTGCCTCCCGCGGGCGGTGTTCACGAGCAGGTGATCGCCGTCGTAGCCGATCCAGACCGGCGTGACGTGGGGGTAACCGGTCGGCAACATCGTGCCCAGGGTTGCCACGGACGGCTTCTCGAACAGGTCGGCGTACGCCTCGGGGACGGGTGCCATACCCCCATCTCTCCCCGTGGGGTCAAAAACCCGACGCGATCTGACGTCGACGCGCGTCGACATCGGGAGTGATACGGTTTCGTATGATCGTTTACCGGTTCGACCGCGCGCCGTCTCGCGGTCGATACCGGTATGTCTCATACGAAACCGTATGAGGCTCCCGCGCCCGCCGCACTACTACTCTGTGCCGCTGTACTAGTATACCTTATACATTGCACATCGTATGAACTCATATATAGACAAGTTTTACCAGTCCGAACGGTGTTCGAATGGTCATGAGTACGACCGTCGATTCCGCGGAAGGCTCGATCCTCGCTGATCCGGACGTCCGTGAACGGCTCCGCGAGCTGCCACCGAGCGCGAAACTCGTCGCGAAAGTGCTGGAGGGGTCGGACCCGCTGTCGCAGGGCCAGCTCGCCGAGGAGTCGTTGCTCCCCGACCGGACCGTCAGGTACGCGCTCAATCGCTTGGAGGACGCCGGTCTGGTCGACGCCCGGTACAGCTTCCGGGACGCCCGCAAGCAGGTGTACTTCCTCACCCGGTAAACGCCGACGTCGCGTGTCCCGCCCGGACGTCCCGGTACCTCCGCGTGGCTTTTCACCATCCGGCCGCAGGTCACGGTATGGAACTCGAGGCCGAACTCGCGACCGCGCGCGATCTCGACGTCGCGGAACTGGCCGACGCTATCGAGACGATCGGGTTCGAGTGCACGCGGTGTGGCGCGTGCTGCAAGGGCCACGGCGGCGAGCACACGGCGACGGTGTTCCCCGACGAAGTCCGGGAGATCGCCGGTGAGGAGTACGACTGGCGCGACGTCGCACGGCCGATGCCCTTCGGCCTCTCGGCGGGCGAGGACGGCCCCGAGGGCGAGACCTTCGAGTGGGCGCTGGCGACGGACGCGTGTGGGGACTGTGCGTTCTACGCCGAGGGTGACGGCGACGGCGACGGCGACGGCGGCGATCCTCCCGGACAGTGCACGATATACGGCGACCGCCCGCTGATCTGCGAGACGTACCCGTTCAGCGTCGGACTGGAGGAGGACGATCCGGGCGAGGCTGACGGCCTGGGGACGACGGAACCGATGGGCGGCGTCGTCGAACGGGCGGGGGTGGTTCGAGCACACGAGTGTGAGGGACTCGGGCGTGACATCTCGCGCGAGGACGCCGAGGAACTCGCGCGCACCCTGAAAGAGCGGACGGTCCGCGAACTGGAGGAAGCGATCGGCGTCCGGGACAACTACGCCCCCACCGACACCCACGGCGTCGTCGTCCACGACTCGGAAGGCCAGAAACGGCCCGACGGGTCCTGGCTGGACTGACGATACTGTCGTCTCTGCCTGTGTACCACGTTTAAATACTTCCGCGGCGTTTCAGCGCGTATGTCGGATGTCAAGATCAACCCGCCGGAGCGTCGCACCTGCACGCGGTGTGGGCGCGAGGACGTCTGGGACGACGAGGTGAGCGACTGGACGATCCGGGAGGTCGACGGCGAGAAGCGCTCGGGCGACCGGTTTTGCATGCACGAGTGGGACATCACGGGGTCGCACACGCCGCTCGTCGGAGAATAGCGTGCCGACGATCCTGATCACGGCGCCGCCCGACGCGGCGGCCGGCCTGGCGCGCCTGCTCGTCGAGGAGCGCCTCGCCGCGTGTGTCAACCGCGTCGACTGTCGCTCCACGTACCGGTGGGACGGGAACGTGTGCGAGGATCCGGAGGAGATCCTCCTCGCGAAGACGGAGTCGGGGCGCGTCGCGGACCTCGTCGATCGGGTCGAGGAAGAACATCCCCACGACACACCCTGCATCGAACGCTTCGATGAGGACGTGCTGGTCCGGGCCTACGAACGGTGGCGCGATGACGCGGTCCTGTAATCACCACGCCGGGAAAGAGTTTTAGCGCCGTGACATCGAGATGCCAGTGATGGGTGACGGCGAGGCCGCGACGGACGACGACACGACGGGCGACGACAGCGACGTGTGTGTGCTCGTCCCGACGCTCGACGAAGCCGAGACGATCGCCGGGGTGATCGACGGGTTACGCGAGGCAGGCTACGAGAACGTGCTCGTCATCGACGGCGGATCCACCGACGGCACGGTGGAGCTGGCTCGCGAGCACGGCGCGCGCGTCGAGCACCAGTCCGGCCAGGGAAAGGGCCGGGCGATCCGGGAGGCGCTCTCGATCATCGAGGCGCCTCTCGTCCTCATGCTCGACGGTGACGGGACCTACCGACCGGAAGACGCCGAAGCGATGCTCGAACCGCTCCGAGAGGGCCGGGCGGACCACGTCATCGGCAACCGGTTTGCCGACATGGAACCCGGCGCCATGCCTCGCCTCAACCGGGTAGGGAACAGGCTGATCAACCGCGCGTTCGCGTTCATCCACGGGCGCGACCTCGTGGACATTACGAGCGGGTACCGAGCGTTCAGGCGTGAATCGGTAGAGCGATTCCGCCTCAACGCGACCGGATTCGGTATCGAGACCGAACTCGCGGTCGAGTGTATCAAACACGACGCCGACACGGAGATCGTCCCGGTTACCTACCGGTCGCGCCCGGCTGGATCGGACACAAACCTCCGTCCGGTCAGGGACGGCGCGGTCATCCTCGTCACCCTGTACCGGCTGGCAAAGACCAACAACCCGCTCTTCTATTTCGGGAGCGTCGGGGTGCTCAGCCTGCTTTTCGGCGCCGGAATCGGCACATACGTCGGCGTCGAGTGGTTCACGAGGCGCGTCTCACACGAGGTGCTCGCCGTCGTCGCGGGCGTGGCTATCCTCTTTGGCATACAGCTACTCATGTTCGGCGTCCTCTCGGATATGCTCCTCTCGCTCCACCGCGAGCAGCTCCGTCGGATCGAACGGTTAGAACGGTAACATCGCCCGTATCGATCCGAGTACGCCGATCGACGTCTCGGATCGCTTCGCCTCGAAGACGGGGTGAAGTTCGTTCAGCACCGCCTGCTCTGACTCGAACGTGTCGCTCCCGGCTTCCGCCATTGCCGCGGAAAGGGAGACGGTGTGCCCGTAGGCGTCGATCGGGACTTCCGGATCTCCGAGCGCCCGGACGAGTTCGTCTGCCGTCGCGGGGTACGTAAGGCCGGCGTCTCGCAGGTGTGCGTCCAGCGCCGCGATCCCGAATCGGTCGTGTCACCCGTCGACGTGTCTTTCTGTGGCGGTCTCGCACCCATCGGTCCGTACGACGGGTGTCCGGATCGAAAAGGTTGGGTCGTGTTTTTTAGCCGCCCGGCTACGAGCTGACGCCTCCCGGTAGCGGGCCGTGATTCCAGAGCACTGCGGTAAGGCCGGCTTGAGACTGTGTTCTAGAGCCATTATTTAAATACGGGCGGCGATTGTGAACGTGTAGCGCGCGGACTGGCCGGGAGTATATTTATTCCTGCCTGGATAAAATAGTAAGATTTTTAACATATAAGCGCCGATGTGATCATGTATGTCGTCGAGCACCACGACGTCGGTCGACGCGGGAAGCACTGATTCGGAAAGTTCCATCGCCCAGTACTTCGCCGAGCATCCACGGATGCTGGGTGGGCTGTTCACCGTCCTCCTCCTGCTGACGCAGGTGGGGAATGCGGCGGCAGGGGAATCGGCTACCGTTGCTGGCCCGTAGACAACACTCTTCTTCCGAGCTATACTGTATCCAAGTCTTTGATAAACTCATTTTCATTACTCCAGTATAGAATCGATTCCATCTTTATTGGCATATCTCCCATTGACAAAAACTCTATAAGATCCCTGTCTTCCATTATGAACTCGCCAGTGTGTCCGGAAGTGAGGAAGTATTCTTTATTATTTTCTACATATGGTATTGTTATTGAACCAAGGTCTTTTCGCCGGGTTGCATATGTCCAGTAAGACACCTTATTTGAACCGGATCGTTTAGAGATTTCACATAGTGATGGTATCCCGCTCTTTGGTTGCGTTAGGTCTACTCCACCATCCCCAATCACTACATAATTTTCACCCATTATACTTTCGGACTTGGATATTTCCAATGCAGCAATGAGTGGGAATCCGAGATTTAGTAATCGTGCAATTGCTTTCCCAATTCTTTCAGCACCACTATTAAGAACTGGTCTAAGCGTAGCAATACCAGCCGTTGCTCCAGCTTTCACTAATCCAATTGCTTGTTTATACGATGAACACGCATTTAATAGAAATGCATCGACACCGGTTTCATTCATTTTTGTAACATCTAATTGTCCGTCAGTGCATTCGAACCCATTGTCGTCGATATGTCCAATATAATGGAAAAAATCAGTTTCCTCATGTAATATATTTTGTAACTCGTCAGTCGTTAACTTTTGATGGTCTTCTACAGAGAAAGAAAGTTTTTCACGAGAATCATATATGTTGTCTATAATATCTCCCTCCTCGATCATTCCTTCATCATTCATGACAACTGTAATATCTATGTCCCCGTCTGTTGGACTCCGTTTGAACCGGTTTTTGAATGCTTCTACCATCGCCTTGCTAGCGCCAACTGGGATTCCGTTCCCTATCCATGCTTGTTCAAGAGTATCGTTCTCGCATATATCGATATATTCAATTGATCTTTTCATTTCACTCCCTCTTGTTTGGGTAATATCATCGTCCTTCGATGATGCTCCGCGTAGCGTCCCCTTAGATTGATCTATATTTTCATTGAACAGATCAGTATCGGTGGTTGGTTTTTCTCTTTCATCTTGACTTGAGGATACACTTTTCGAACGTCTGGTAACTGTTTCCTCAGCAGAGCGAATTATTGCTAAATCATTTACTAAAAATGGGATCATTTTAATATGAGTTGGATCCATCTCCATATGAGCTGTAAGCTTCCACTGTGGGAGATGTGGCTCTATTATTTCATATGATACTTGTAGATACTTTTCAAGTTGCTCAGAAGGCGAGTTATTGTATAGCGTTGGGAAATCTAGATTGACCTTCTCTTCTATCTGCTCTCTTTCATGTAATTTAATCTTATAATACCCTTCTGTCCGGGTAGAACAGTCGAGAAAAAAACACTGTTTTAGTACTTGGCCGATCTTTTTTTCAAGACTTATATTTGGTCTGTCTAGTCTATGTGTGAATCCATCTTTTGTCACGATCCGATGACTATCTCCTGGTACTACTTCTGCACCGAAATAATACGCTAAAGGAGCAACAGAATATATTGAACGGTGGTTTTCACAAGTTTCTATTTTTATATTTGTTTCTGGTTTTTCAATAACATCTGGTATATGAACTTTGTCGCCGAGTTCGATTTCTGGTGGATGTCCACGAAGTGTGGGGTATGATCTCTCACAAGTCATCGTTTTAAGCGAGGAACCAAGATGAGAAATCACCCGCATCATGCTCTTTGGATCAGTCGTTGTAGTCATCTTCGCTGCTGGTCGTTCGTGATGCGATCGTACACCAATCTGAACAGTTCTCAACCCATCAAATTCTATTTTTGTTTTCTCAGACGTAACATTTATACACATATCTGATTCAACAGCGATGTATAATTTAACTGGCGCGGAAAACTCTATACTATAGTCATCAAACGGGAGATCGATCTCGTCTCCCTTGGTGAGTTCCTCTATCATAATCCCTGCATGATTTCGGACATATACTGCCATAGTATGCGGTATTGATATTGAATCTGATATAATTGAGCCTCCACGGTCTACAGGGAAATCAAATACTTTTGTAGACACCTCCTTAGGCGAGACCGTTGTAGATGTCTTTATTTGGCACCGCCGCCGTTCTATATGATCTATAACTTCGACTCCTTTATATGGTACATCTTCGTTAAATGATAATATCTTGCCTATGTTTCCAGCAAATCCAATATCAGAATTCATGTCCCCTTTAGTATGGTCGGAGTAAAAAAAACACCGACCAGATCAGAACGGATAAATTAATTCAATTCAATATTTTTCAATATTTTTGATACTGGTAGTTATCGAATCTATGTCACTACTCCAGTATAACTTTGACTCCCAAACGATCGGGAGTGGTTCCATCGACAGGAATTCATCTATTTCTGATTCTAACAATCTAAAATCTCCTAATTCTCCAGAAGTTAAAAAGAATTGGGGCGCTTGTTTAATAAACAGGTTCGTAATTGAACCGATAGAGCAACGTTTTGTTGTGAATGTTTTATATGATAGGCTGATGTCAGCCTCGCTCTCTCTGATTTCACACAGGGAAGCAACACCCCCATCCGGCTGCACGATATTGAATCCGCTATCGCCGATCGCGATGTAGTTGCTGTACTCCCGTCCGACGCTCGCGACGTTGATCGCGGCGTACAGCGGGAATCCGAGGTTCAACAACCGCGCCAGCTTCCTGCCCGTCTCCTCGGCTTCCTCGTTCGAGATCGGCGTCAGGGTCACGACGCCGGCGATCGCCCCGGCCTCCACGAGACGCTTCCCCTGCCGATAGGAGTCACACGCGTTGAGGAAAAACGCGTCCACGCCGGTCTTGTCGATGTCCTCCGCGTCGAGTTTCCCGTCCGAACACTCGAACCCCCCACCGTCGACGTGACCGATGTAGTGCAGGAAGTCCGTTTCCGTCCGGAGGACCTCCCGTAACTTCCCCGTGGTGAGTCGCTCCACCACCCTGACGTCGAACGGGAGGTCGTCCCGGGACCCGTACACCTCGTTGACGTCGCGACCCTCCTCGGTCATCCCGGGATCGTTCACCACGACGGTGATGCCGATGTCGCCGTCCGAGAGGGTTCGCGTGATGCGGTTCCGGAACGCCTCGACCATGGCCTTGCTCGCCCCGACCGGCACCCCGTCGCCGACCCACACGTCCTCGAGCGCGTCCGTTCCGTCGATCCGGACGACCGGACCCCTCGCAGTCAGGTCCGCCGGTTCCGGCTGGTCCGGCCCCCGATCGCGGAGGAACTCGTCGATCCCGAGTGACTCCGCCGTCTCGTTCGCCGGCTCCGGGGTCGGTCCCGTCTCCCTCGCCCGGATCGCGGCGAGGTCCTGGATCACGAAGGGGAGCGCCGTTGCCGACTCGACCACCGGCTCGACGTGTGCGGTGAGCTTCCACCGCGGGACGTGTGGTTCGATCACGTCGAACGGAACGTCGAGGTACGCTTCGAGCTGTTCGGCGAGCGGCCGGCCGTACAGCGCGGGGAACTCGAGCCCGACCTCGTCCTCGATCTGGTCGCGCTCGTGCAGGTCGACCGGATAGTGACCCTCGGTGCGGGTGATACAGTCGAGGAAGAAACACTGCTTCAGGACGCGCTCGACCTCCCCTTCGAACCCCCTCGTCCCGTCTTCGAGGCGGTGTACGAACCCGGCGTCGGTCGTGATCTGGGGGTCATCGCCGGGAACGACGGTCGCGCCCAGGTAGTAGGCGAGCGAGCTCACCGCGTAGACGGCGCCGTACTCCGGCGGGACCGCGATCGTGACGCCCGTCTCCGGCATGTCGATAACGTCCGGTATCGCCAGCCGGTCTCCGAAAGCGATCTCCGGCGGATGCCCGCGCAACGTCGGGTACGACCGTTCGCAGGTCGTCGTCTTGAGTGCCGATCCGAACGCGGAGACCGCGTCCATCAGCCCCTCCGGGTCGTCGGTCGTCGTCACCGTCGTGGCCGGACGGTCGTGGTGGATGCGGGCCCCTATGGAGACGTCGGTTCGGTCCGCGAACCTGATGGTCACGTCGTCTTCGGTCACCCCGATGTCGAACCCACACTCGACGACGACGTACAGCTTGATGGGTGCCGTGAGCTCGATCCGGTAGTACCCCTCCGGGAAGGTTCGCTCGTCGCCCTTCGTGACCTCCGCGACCGGCCGACCGTCGCGATCGCGAACGTAGGCGACGACCGTATGGGGGATCGAGAGGCTCCCGGTCGTCACGGAGACGGCTCGATCGATCGGGAGGTCGAACTCGCTCGCGGCGAGTTCCTCGATCGTCACCGGACCGGACGTGCCGACCTCACACCGCCGGCGCTCGACGTGATCGACGATCGAAAACCCGTCGATGGTCGCGGCGTCCCCGAACGACAGAAGCTCACCGGCCTCCCGAACGGAACGCTCCCCGGATCGCATTCGGAACACGATTCACGCGAGAGGATTAAAAATGTATCGTATTCCTCCGTCAAATAAGGCGTCGCGGAGCATTATACGCTGAGCAGGCGGAATACCACGGCCTTGAGGCCGTGGATACGCGCCGTCACTCCGGGAAACACTCTACGGTTCTATTGCTGCTCGAGATTTCACGT
>Ga0207719_100311_pt1 | contig 34629 bp, 38 predicted proteins | sample A23P1SouthBayCA_2_FD_187279 | JGI IMG/M metagenome (GOLD analysis project Ga0207719, IMG submission 187279) | Aerobic enrichment media microbial communities from Eden Landing Ponds, California, USA - A23 P3 (3) (SPAdes) | ecosystem: Environmental > Aquatic > Marine > Unclassified | place... | reverse complement strand
CGGCCAAGCCGGCGCAGTAGGGACAGGAGCTGTGTGGGTCGGAGACGCCGGCGGCGTCACGAGCCGTTCCGAACCCGATTCACCCCCGGCACCGACCTGTCCCGACGCCGGTTCGATAGATCGGGACTACAGGCGATTTCGGCGTTTTTTCGGCCATTCGTTCGGTTCTATCCACAGGATCATTACGATGATAGCCTAATAAAACGTTTTTCCATAATCATGTGGGGTGTCGATCATACAATCCGGTCGGAACAGGAGAATACCTACTGTCCAAGGATGTTTTAGGACGGGAAGGTGGCGCGTCAGCTCCCCGGAGCAACACGCCCGCCCCGGCACGCCTTTTGACGCGTCCCGTCTCCGTACACATTTATATCGCCCCGGCCAACCCCGGCACATGAGTCAGCCACGGATCCTGATCCTTGGGCCGCCGGGTGCGGGGAAGGGTACCCAGAGTGCGAACATCGCGGAGTCGTTCGGCGTCGACCACGTCACGACGGGCGACGCCCTCCGGGCGAACAAGGACATGGACATCTCCGACATGGATCTCGAGTACGACACGCCGGGCGAGTACATGGACCGGGGCGAGCTCGTCCCCGACCCGGTCGTCGACGCGATGGTCGAGGAGGCCCTCGCGGACGCCGGCGGGTTCGTCCTCGACGGCTACCCCCGCAACGAGGCACAGGTCGAACACCTCGAAACGGTGACGGATCTCGACGTCGTCCTGTACCTGGAGGTGAGCCGCGGGGAACTGGTCGATCGCCTCGCCGGCCGACGGGTGTGCCGGGACTGTGGCGGGAACTACCACGTCGAGTACGATCCGCCCGAGGAGGAGGGCGTCTGTGACGACTGTGGCGGCGACCTCTACCGGCGCGAGGACGACCATCCGGAAGCAGTCGAGACTCGCATCGAGGAGTACGAGACCCAGACGGCCCCCGTGATCGAGCACTACGAGGAGGCGGGCGACCTTGTCCGGATCGACGGCGAGGCCTCCCCGGAGGAGGTCTGGGAGGCGGTGCGGGCAGCCATCGAGGCCGAACGCGACAGTATATAACGCGAACTGCGATCGATCCACATCAACCCCCTCGGGACGCGTGGCGCGTCGGGACGTTCCAACGGGTTCTATTATCCCCCGGCCCCGGACATCGGATGATGGCGACCTGGAAGCGCGACGCGGCCAGCGGGCTGATCGTTCTCGTGCCCATCATCGTGACGCTGTACGTCGTCCTGTGGATATACGGAGTCATCGCCGACATCCCGTTTCTGGAAGCCGTCGTCTCGGCGGACTCGTTTTCGAACCTCGAAGTCGGCGGCGAGGTCGTCGTCGGCGACGTCACGCAAGCCGAACTCGCCCGCGTCGTTCTCACGCTGCTCGTGTTCGCGGCGCTCGTGTTCTCGATCGGCTACCTGATGCGGACGGCGCTCGGCAGCCTCGTCGAGGCGGTCATCGACGACGTGATCAACCGCCTTCCCGGCCTGCGGATCGTGTACAACGCCTCGAAGATGGCCGTCGAGACGGCGCTGTCCGGCGGGGGCGACCTCCAGACCCCCGTCAAGCTCGAAACGTGGGACGGGATGCGCATGACCGCGTTCAAGACCGGCAAGCGGACCGCCGACGGGCGCGAACTCGTCTTCCTGCCGACGGCGCCCAACATCACCACCGGGTTCGTGATGGAGGTCGAACCCGAGGACCTCACCGAGACCGACGAGAAGGTCGAGGACGCCCTGACGCGCATCCTGAGCGCGGGCTTCGGCGAAACCGACGCCGAGGTGACGATGGGGATGGTCCCCGGGGACGACGAGGAAAACGAGGAGTAGCGCACGACGGCACCACGCGAGTCGTCTGCCCGGCAGTGTTCGACCTCGTCCGTTCCTGTCACCCGATCAGGTGGTGTTCGACCACACCGGACGCCGTGTCGATCGTCGCGACGTGGTAGGCGTCGTCGCCCCCCTTGATCGGCAGTCCACCCGGGTTGAGGTGGACCGTTCCGTCGCGCCCCTCGATGGTCCGTTCGTGGGTGTGTCCCCGGCAGACGTAGTCGTACTCGCCACACGCCACGAGCGCGTCGACGATCGGTTCGGCGGTGCCGTGATACACCGCGAATTCGGCCCCGCCGAGTTCGAGTTCGGCCATCTCGCCACAGTAGGTCCCGAACACCGCGATCGCGTCCGCGAGCGCCCACTCGCCGTCGTTGTTGCCACGGACGGCGTAAAAGTCGAACTCCCGATCGAAGACGGCGGCGGTGAAGGGGGCGACCACGTCGCCACAGTGGATCACGGCCTCCACGCCGCGCTCTTCGAACGTTTCGACGGCCGACCGTGCGAGATCGAGGTTGTCGTGAGTGTCGGAGACGACGCCGACGAGCATGTCAAGGGGTCTCCCGGAGAAAACAAAAACCCAACGGAGATCAACGTTGCTAAGCTGGTCATACTTTTGAATACCCTGCACGAGGGTTGGAACGTACATATGTTGTCGGCCTCCCGCTCGTCGATCCTCCAGACGACCGTGACACAGGAACAGATGTTCGAGTACGTCCTGAACGACGCCCTGCTCGGGAGTTCTATCTACGTGAACATCGCGCTCGCCGGCGTGACACTCCTCCTGTTCGCGTACATGACCCGGGGCGTGACCGACCCGCGCTCGAAGCTTATCGTCGTCTCGGCCATGGCGGTGTCGGCGGTGTCGATCGCCAGCTACACCGGACTGGCCTCGGGACTCACCATCGGCGTCCTCCAGATGCCGGAGGGCCACGCCCTCGCCGGCGCCACGGTCGACCTGCCCGACGGCAGCACCGTCGATGGACCGTCAGTCTCTGGGGGCGGTACCTGACGTGGGCGTTCTCGACGCCGTTTATCCTGCTGGCGCTGGGCCTCCTCGCGGGGTCGAACGTCACGAAGATCGCCACCGCGATCGCGTTCGACGTGGGGATCATGGTGACCGGGCTGGCGGCCGCCCTGACCACCTCAAGCTACGCGATGCGGTGGGTGTGGTACGGCATCAGCGTCTCGTTTTTCCTCGTCGTGGTGTACATCCTGCTCGCGGAGTGGCCCGCCGACGCCGCGAAGGCGGGCACCGCTGACATCTTCAACACGCTCAAGATTTTGACTGTGGTGCTGTGGTTCGGCTACACGATCTGGTGGGGACTCGGCAACGAGGGCCTCGCCCTCATCGAGAGCGTCGGGATCACCTCCTGGGGGTACAGTGCCTTCGACGTCGTCGCCAAGTACGGCTTCAGCTACCTCGTGATCCGGTACGTCCTGAACAACACCGAGACGGTGAGCGCCGGCGCGGACTACGGCGCCACCGGCGGGGTGCCTGCGGACGACTGACGATGGACCCGGCCCTGAACGATCGATGACGAGCGCGGCCGCGAGCGCCCTCCGCAGAAACGCGGCGGCGTAACGGTCTTGTATACATGGTGTATACATCAGGACATGGCGGACAAGACGATCCGCGTCTCCGAGGAGACGTGGCGCGACCTCCGGGCGCAGAAGGCGGAGGGCGAGTCCTTCGACGACGTGATCGCCCGACTCACCCGAGATAAGTGGGACGGGTTCGGCGCACTCTCGGAGACGGGCGTCCCCGAGGGAACCCGGACCGTCCACCGGGAACTCGGCGAGGAACTCACCGAGCGCATCGGGGAGCCCGGGCCGTGACGCTCTGTTTCGACACGAACCTGCTCGCCGACTACCTCGACGGGACCGACGCCGCAGCGGAGTTCCTCGCGGCGCACGAGGCCGATCCCTGGGCGGTCCCCAGCCTCGCGCTGTTCGAGGCATACATGGGCGCGCTCGTCGGACGGCCCCGTGGCTCGATCGGGGACGTCCACGACGCGACCCGGGGGCTCGACGTCCTGCCGGTGACCGACGAGGTGGCGCTGCGCGCGGCGAAACTCCAGGCGGAACTGATGGACGAAGGCGTCCAGTTGTCGCACGTCGACGCCGTCCTCGCCGGGACCGCTGCCACCCACGGCGCGGCCTTCGCGACGAACGACGGGGCCTTCTTCGAGGACGCCGTCCGCGACCGGATCGACGTGGTCGAGTACCGGCGGTGAGTCACTCCGCGACCGCTTTCAGCGCCTCCACCGCCGGCAGGGGCTCGCCGGTCAGCGCCCGCAGGTAGGCCCCGCCGGCGATCGAGACGTGCGAGAAATCGGCCTCGTCCATGCCGTACATCCCGATGGCGCGGGAGGTGTCGCCGCCGCCGACCACCGAGAAGCAGTCGGTCTCCGCGATGGCTTCGAGCACCCCGACGGTGCCCTCCGCGAAGCGCTCGTCCTCGAAGACGCCCAGTGCGCCCTTCACGAACACGGCCTCGGAGTCTCGGATGATCTCGGCGTACTCCTCGACGGTGCCGGTGCCGACGTCGAGATACGAGTGGGCCTTCTCGTCGATGTCCGCGACCGCGATCTCGGCGCGCTCGCCCTCGTCGTCCTCGTAGGCCAGATCGGAGGCGAGCGCGAGCTGGTCGCCCCGCTCGGCGATGACGGCCTCGATCGTCCCCTCGTTTCCCTCCCACTGGGAGTCGTACAGGTCGGCGTCGTCGAGATCGTACCCGACGGGGTGGCCGGCGCCGCGCAGGAACAGTTCCCCGGCGATCCCGCCCAGACAGACGGTGTCGATCCTGTCGCCGACGGCGTCGAGGGCCTCGATCACGTCGGTCGCCTTCGTCCCGCCGGCGACCATCGTCACCCGGCCGTCGAACGCCCGGCTCGCGATGGCGGTGTTGGCCTCGTACTCCGTCTCCATCACCCGACCGGCGTACGCGGGAAGGGCGAGCGGGAATCCCACGAGCGAGGCGTGGGAGCGATGCGCCGCCGAGTAGGCGTCGTTCACGTAGGCGTCGAACTCCGGCGCGAGCGCCCGGACGTACTCGGTGTCGGCCTTCGCTTCCGGACTTTCCTCCGGGAGTTCGTCCTCGCACATTCGGGTGTTCTCCAGGAGGAGCACGTCGCCCGCCTCTAACTCCCGGATCGCCGCGATGGCCTCCTCGCCGTGGGTGTCGGGGACGAAGTCGACGGGGTGATCGAGGTGGCCGGACAGGATCTGGGCGTGGCCCGAAAGGGAGACGAAGTCGTCGCGTCCGGGGCGGCCCTGGTGGGCCATGAGGGCGATCCGGTGGTCCGCCTCGATCAGTTCGCGGATCGTGGCGGCGTGTCGCGAAAAGCGGCGGTTGTCCTGCGGTTCGCCGTCCTCGATGGGCGAGTTGAGGTCGAGGCGGACCAGCAGGCGCTGTCCGGGGTCGAGGTCGTCGAGGGTTCGAAACGAGGGCATACGTACCCGACTCTGCTCGCGACAGTGGCAAAAACACCCCGGAAACGCTCGATCCGTCGACCGGTTCGGCGACCCGCCGAACGTCGGGCTACCCCTTCCAGAAGGCCCGCTGTCGGTCCTCGATCTCCGAAAGTACCGTCGAGAGAACGTCACGCCAGTCTGCCGGGTGGGACGCGTCCTCGCCCGGCGTCGGCGCGTCGGGGCCGGGATGAACGTGATCGCGGGCGTTGTGATCGGACGGATGCCGATCCCACCGGTGATCGAACGTCCCGTCCAGGTGCTCCTCGTGGTAGTGGACGGAGAAGTCGCCGTTCTCGAACCACGCGATCTCGATCCTGGCCGCTCGAACGCGTTCGGGGTAGAACCGTCGGTCGTAGACGAGAACGAGACGCTCGGGTGCGAACGCCGGGCGTTCGTCGATCCGTGCGAACCGGTCGTCGGCCGAGAGGCGTTCCCGGACGACGCCGAGCCGGTCGAAGTCGACCGGCGCACCGGTAAGCGACTCGGACGCCTCGTCGCTACCCCCACTCATACGGCCGTCTGTCGATCCGTGGCGTCGTCGGACTCGCCCGTCAGGGCGCGTTCGAGGAGGGTTATCCTGCGCCGGGCCGTCTTCCACGCGCAGACGTCCTCCCACACCTCCTCGATGGATCGCCCGGTGTCGGCGGCGTGCGCCGAGATGGATACCGAATCCGGAGCGGCGGTGTCGAACGCCTCGCCGAGGGCTTCCGCACGCTCCGTCTCCCTCCCCAGGAACTCGACCAACTCGTCGGTCGAGTAGTTCTCCCGGAGGGACTGGACGCGTCGCCAGTTCAGGTACGCCTGGTTGCGCTCGTAGGTCGCCGGCGAGTCGGTGACCCGCCGAACGATCCCCATCCGTTCGAACCACTCCAGGTACTCCCTGGCGGCGTCTACCCCGTGCCCAGCACGCTCCGCGACCTCCCCCGCCGTGGCCGGGCTGTCGAGGCCGAGCACCGCATCGAGGAAGTCGTCTCTCGTTCGCTCGCCCCGGACGAGTTCCCCGGGAGGGGTCAGCGCGTCGAAATCCGGCGGCTCGGCGCGTTCGTCGGCGTCCGCCCGCAGTTCGGGACGCGGTTCGTCCATACCACTCCTCTCGGGATGGGGCGGAATAAACCTTTTCGCCACGTAATAATCCGTAGCGCGTTCCCGACGCCGCGTTCACGACGCGGCGATGGCGTGACACCTACGACGCGTTCTCGGGCGTTCTCACCGGTTCTCGAACACGTACGTCCCGGTGTCGAGCATCCGGTTGGCGAAGCCGAACTCGTTGTCGTACCAGGTGAGCACCTTCGCCAGCTCGCCGCCGTTGATGACGTTCGTGGACTTCAGGTCCACGAGCGAGGATTCGGGCATCCCGACGATATCAGAGGAGACGATCTCCTCGTCGGTGTAGCCGAGTACGCCGGCCATCTCGCCGTCCGCCGCGGCGCGGAAGGCGTCGTTGATGGCCGCCACGTCGGGATTCCCGTCGAGGTCGACGACGAGTTCGGTGATCGACCCGTCCGGGACGGGAACGCGCATCGCCATGCCGTCGAGTTTGCCCTCCAGTTCGGGCAGGACCTCCGTCGTGGCCTGGGCGGCGCCCGTGGAGGTGGGGACGATGTTCTCCGCCGCCGCACGCCGGCGCCGGGGCTTGCGGTTCGGGCCGTCCACGAGGTTCTGTGTTCCCGTGTAGGCGTGGACGGTAGTGAGCAGGCCCGACGCGATCCCGAACTCCTCGTTCAGCACCTTCGCGATCGGCGCGACGCTGTTGGTGGTACAGGAGGCGTTGGAGACGATGTCCTCGCCGGCGTAGTCGTCGTGGTTGACGCCGTAGACGATCTGGAGGACGTCCTTCTCGCCTTTCGGTGGCGCCGAGATGACGACTTTCTCGGCACCGGCGTCGAGGTGGGCGCTCGCGTCCTTCCGGGTGCGAAAGAGGCCGGTACACTCGAAGGCGACGTCGACGTCGTGGTCGTCCCAGGGGAGTTCGGCGGGATCTTTCACGTCCAGCAGGGGGATCGCGCGGTCGCCGACGACGAGGTGGCCGTCCTCGACGGCGACGTCGGGGGTCCGCCCGTGGACCGTGTCGTACTCGAAGAGGTACCGCATCTCCTCGTCGTCCATCACGTCGTTGATGCCGGCGATCTCGACGCGGTCGTCGTCGAGCGCGGCGCGCAGGACGTTTCGCCCGATGCGTCCGAACCCGTTGAGGCCGACCCGGATCGGGGAGGAACCGCCGTCAGTACGGAGACTGTCTCTCATGCCTGCAGGATGCTCACGGTCGGGGTAAAGCGCTTTTGGAAACCGCGTGTCGCGGCCGGATCCCGCGCGTCGGCATGGTCAGATCCCGTGTCCCGACCCCGTTCCCTCCTCCATTCCGGCCCCCTTACCCTCCCGCGTTCCGGCCCCGTTACCCCCGCGTTCCGAAGGCTTATCCATCGGCCGGAACAACTCCGTGGCATGAGACGGGACCGCGACGACGAGGACCCCTTCGACGAGGTCTTCCGCGAGATCGAACGCCTCATGGACGAGATGATGGGCGTCGACGCCGACATCCAGACGTCGGCATCGATCGACGCCGGCGGCTCCGATACCCACGCCGACGTCCACGAGTACGACGACCGGATCACCGTGATCGCCGACCTGCCGGGCGTCGAGAAGGACGACATCGAACTCCAGTGTGACGGCCGGGTCGTCTCGATCCGTGCGTCGAACGACGCCCGATCCTACGACGAACGCGTCAGGCTCCCCGCTCGCGTCGACGAGCACTCCGCGGAGGCCACCTACAACAACGGCGTCCTCGAAGTCACCTTCGACCGCGCCGAGGACTCGGCGAACATCGACGTGTCTTAGGGCGCCGCTTTTCTCCCCCCTAAATATGTAGCGAGGGGATTTTTTCGCCCACCCCCAGATCACACGGCCCGATGGCCGACGACACGACTGGCCTGTCGGATCTGTTCGGGGTACTCCTGATGCTCGCCGTGGGGATAGCGGCGGTTGCTGGCGGGGTGTACCTCTACCAGGACGCAAAGCAGGCGACGGAAAACGCCGTCGAGGTCGACGCGACCGTCGAATCCTCGACCGTCGAGAGCAAGCTTCAGGACGGCGATTCCGGACAGCGACACCGGGTGTACTACGTGGAAATCGCGTACCGGTACAGCTACGACGGCGAGACGTACACGAGCCGGAACCTCTGTCCGGGACTGGGGTCGAGCTGTGACGCCGCACAGAACAAGGACGAGCGAAGCGAGGCACAGGAACTCGCCGACCAGTACCCCGAGGGCGAGACAGTGACGGCCTACGTCCCGCCGTCGGAACCCTCGAACGCGTACCTGGTCGACGCGAGTTCGAGTTCCACGACCGCGTACCTGATACTGGTCGGGATCGGCGGGCTGATCGCGCTCGGGGGACTCGTCGGGACCGGGAACACGCTCCGGTCGATGCTCGGAGAGTGACGGGAAACGATCGATACGCAAACCCATGCCACGAACGTCGAAACTCCTCCTCTGGGTGATCGTCGTCGCACTGTCGGGCGGGATCATCCTCGGGTACCTCGGGATGGCGGAACCGCTGGTCTCGCCCTCGCAACTCCCCGGGTCGCCGGTCGTCGGCGGCGCCGCCGTCGTCTTCCTGCTCGCCGTCGGCGCGGTGCTGTCGGGCTACCTCGACAGGCGTGCCTGGACGCGAGTCGGGCGCGAGGCGGGGCTGGCCCCAGGCGGCGACGCGGGGTTCGACGACCCGCCCGGAGAGAGCGGAGGGAGCAGTTTCCTGGGCGAGCCGACGCTCTCCGGCACCGTCGACGGGCGACCCGTCCGCGCGTGGACATACAGCGTGAGCAGGAGTGAGGGGTCGAACAAGACGTACTCGGTCGTCGAAGCGCGACTCCGGAACCCCGTAGAGTGGTCCGGGGGGTTCGGGGGCGATCCCGACGCCGGCCCCGAGAACCACGAGGTAGACGCCGTCGAGACCCGGGGCGTCCGCGGGATCGGGGTTCGTGGCGGCGTTCCCGACGATGTCGCCGACCGGGTGGGCTCCGGGCGCGTCCGGGAGGCGCTGTCGGGCGTCGACGGCGAGGTGTCCGTCGGCGACCTGAAGGCGGACTTCGTGGACGACATGCTCGACGCGCTGCCCGAGGAGTCCGAATCGATGGCCGGGACGTTCGCCAAAGGGATGCTGGGCGTGGCGGAGTCGGGCGGGGAGGGGCCCTCGAAGACGGTCGGACACCGGGCCCGTGGACTGGTGCTCGACCGGTCCGAACTCGACCGTCGCATCGAGGCAGTCACCGCCGTCGCCGACGCCGTCGACCGCACGAACTCGACTGGATCGTGATCGAACGGGCGTCCGCCACGCGTTCGGAGACGCCGGACTGACCCCTACTAATTTGTAACCCGGCCCCGAATCGAGGGGCGGACATGGACGACGCGGCCGGGAACGCCGTCGACTGGCGAGACCTGGCTGGGGCGATCCCGGGCCCCGTGGCGGTGCAGAACGACGGGGAGTTCGTCTACGTCACGGACGGGTTCGCCGACGCCGTCGGCGTCGATCGCGCGGAACTGGTCGGCCGGGGGTGGCGGGACCTCTTCGAGGACGGACAGTTCGAGCAGATGCGGGAGGCGGTGGCGACGGCACGGGCCGATAGTTTCTGGGAGGGGACGATCCGGACCCGAGGACTCGACAACGGGGGCGAACGCGGGCTAACGATCTCGGCGAGCGACCGGGACGCCCTCCTCTGGCAGCTGATGGACGACGACCGCGACGCCCGTCCCGAAGCGCCCTCCGATCGCTCCGGGACGGCCGCCCGAGACGGGACAGGGCGCGAACTGGCACGGCGCGAGCGGACGGAGGGGGGTCGGTTCGTCCGGAACATCGTCGACGCGCTCGACGACGTCCTGTACGTCGTCGACGAGGACGGGGAGTTCGCGTTCTGGAACGAGGAACTGCGTGACCGCTTCGGCTACGACGACGAGGCGATGCCCGATCTCGACCCACACGTCTTCCTCCCGCCGGCACAGCGGGACGAACTCCCGGTAAAGCCCGAGGACTTCGTCGGTGTCCCGGACCGACACAACGTCGTCGACCTCGTGACGAAAGCGGGCGAGCCGATCCCCCACGAGATCTACGGGCGGACGTTCACGGACGACGCCACCGGCGAGCGCTACCGCGTGGGGGTCGCGCGCGACGTCAGGGAACGTCTGGAACGCGAGCGCGAACTCGAACGACAGCGCGACGAACTTGCGACGCTCGACCGGATCAACCGCCTCCTGCTTGAGACGGTTCAGGAACTGATCGAGGCAGGGGGCCGCGACGCGGTCGAGACGACGGTGTGTGAACGGCTGGCTGCCTCGGACCTGTACCAGTTCGCCTGGGTCGGCGAGCGCGAACTCGACGGCGACCGGATCGTCCCCCGGACGACCGCGGGCGAGGACGAGGGATACGTCGAGACGATTACGGTCACCGACGGCGAGGGCGCGTCCGGGAACGGCCCCGCGGGGCGGGCCATGCGCACGGGCGAGGTGCAGGTCATGAACGTCGACGACCCGGGCTTTGCGCCCTGGCGCGAGGCGGCCCGGGAGCGGGACGTCGAATCGGTCGCCGCCGTTCCCCTCCAGCACGGCGACGCCGTATACGGCGTCCTCGTCGTCTACGCCACCCGCGAGGACGCCTTCAGCCCACGCGAGCAGCCGGGGTTCGACGCCCTCGGCCGTACCGTGGGGCTGGTCGTCAACGCCGCCAGGAGCCGCAACCTCCTGGTCGCCGACTCGGTCGTCGAGTTGACGTTCCGGATCGACACCGGCGACAACCCCTTCGTCCGGGCGGCGGCCGACCGTGACTGTACCCTCTCGCTCGCGGGGTACGTCTCCGCCGGCGACCGGTGGATCCTGTATTTCGGCGTCGAGGACGCGGACCCGGCGGACGTCGTCACCACCCTGGAGGGTGAACCCCGGATCGACCGGGCGCGGACGATCACGGGCCGGGGCGACGGCCGCGTCGAGGCGATCGTCCCGGCGTCGCCGTTGCTCGACGGCCTGACCGACGCCGGCGCCACCGTCGCGACCGCGACCGTCGACGCGACGGGAACCCGGGTCGTGGTCGAGGCCCCGGCCGAGGCCGACATCCGGGGAATCGTCGACCAGGTCCGGACGGCGTCTCCCGACACGAGCCTCCTGGCGAGCAGGGAGTGCGACCGGGAGGTCGCGACGCGCAGCCGTCCGGGAGGCCTGCTCGACGAACTCACGGACCGCCAGCGCGAGGTGCTGGAGGCGGCCTACCGTGCCGGCTACTACGCCTGGCCCCGCGAGAGCACGGCCGAGGAGGTCGCGGCCGCGCTCGACCTCGCCGGCCCGACGTTCCACGGCCACCTCCGGAAAGCAGAGCGAGCGATGCTCTCGCAGCTGTTCGAGTAGGATCCGTCCGACTCCGACACGTCAGCCCCTGGACCCCTCCGCAGTCTCCCGGACCAGGTCCGCCAGCCGGTCGTAGAAGTCCGGTTCGTACTTCGTCTCCGCGTCGATCGTCGGCCGGGCGTTCGTCTCGTTGACGACCGCGCGGTCCCCCGACACCAGGAGGTCGACCCCGAGCCAGTCGACCCCGAGCGCCTCCGCGGCGCGTTCGGCGAGGTCGCGCAGGCCGTGGTCGAACTCGCCCCCGTCGCCGCCGAGATCGATCCCGGTCGCCTCGGCGCCCCGGTGGACGTTGTGCTTCCACCCGCCCGTCGTCCCCGGGGCGTCGGTGTCCTCGGTCAGCGGCTCGGGCAGGCGGCGCTCGACGGCACCGGCGTAGGTGCCCTCGATCGTCATCACCCGGACGTCCCGGGCGTCGGGGAGGTACTCCTGGACGAGAAAGGCCTTGTCGCCGGTGGCCCGGTAGTCGTGGACGAGGTCGAGGTAGTCACAGACGCCGAGAAACGAGTCGAGGTCGCCGACCTTCGTCACGCCGATCCCGCGGGTCGCCGAGTTGGGCTTCACCACGACCGGCGGGTCGAACTGCCGGAAGGCGTCCCGGAGATCCGCCTCGTCGACGGGGTTCGAGACGACGACGGTTTCCGGGATCGGGACACCCGCCTCGTCGAGGGTGGCGAGCGCGCCGGCCTTGTTGCGCGACGCGAGGACGGCCTCGCGGTCGTTGACCCAGGGTACCCCGAGACGGGCGTCGACCACGCCGCCCTCCATGATTCGCGGCGGGTAGACGAAGCCGGCGTCGAAGCCCGAGAACTCCCCGCTGTCGGCGCGGTCGAAAGTACGCTCCTTGGGCCGGATCGGGCGGGCGTCGATCCCCCGCTCGGCGAGCGGGTCGCCCATCCGCTCGAAGGTCTCCTCCTGGGTGGCGACCGCTAAATCGAGCATGCGGGATGATGCGGCCGGCACGACAAAACGGCTCGGGTCGGACGTCCGCCCCGTCGTCGGCCGTCCGACGCTGTCCCGGAAAACGCGGCGCCGCTCAGATGACGCGGTTCTGCAGGTAATCGAGGTGCTTCGCGTTGTAGACGATCTTGACCTCGTCGGCCGCCGGGCTCCCGATGCAGGTGAGGCGGACGTCCTTCTCGTTGACTTCTTCGTCCGACAGGATCTGTTGCATGTCCATGTCGATGTCGCCCTCCTTGACGATGGCGGCGCAGTTCGCACAGGCGCCAGCACGACACGAGAAGGGCCAGTCGAAGCCTTGGGCCTCGGCGGCTTCGAGAATGTACTCTCCCTGGTTGACCTCCAGGGTGCCGTAGTCGACCTCATCGAGGCCAGCGTCACCGGCCTTCTCGAAGAGGTCGTCGTCGTCCATGTCCCAGCCGTGGTCGTCCAGCACTTCGTAGTTCAGGTACTCGACTGTTGGCATCACCGGATGTTCGGAGGCCTACCTGTTCAACCTTGCTCTTTGAGGTGCCGCCGGGGCTTCCCGGGTAGCGTCGACGGACGCGGGGTCCCGGCACCGCCGCTTCGCTTCTCCCGGCACCGCCGGGTTTCATATGTGCCGCCGTCCTACCCGCTGTCAGTGACCGAGGCGACGACAGCGCCGCTCGATCTCGACGCCGTCGAGCCGGGGCAGTCCCTGCTCGTCGTGGGGCCGGCGATGACCGCGAAGCGACGGATCGTCCTCGAAGTCCTCGCCGAGCGGGCCGACCACGCCGCCGCAGTCGTGACGACCCGCAAGAGCGCCGCGACGATCAAACGCGAACTGGGCGAGTTCGTCGATCTCGGTGACTGGGCGTTTCGGGCGATCGACTGCGTGAGCAGGCAGCTCGCCGTGGGACGGGTCGCGGACACCGACGAGGTGAAGTACGCCTCAAGCGCCGGCGATCTCACGGGCATCGGGATGAAGCTCTCGGGGATCATGCAGGAGTTCTACCACGACCCCGACGTCGAGGCCGCCGGGATCGGACTGCACTCGCTTTCGGCCATGCTGATGTACGCCGATCTCCGCCGCGTGTACCAGTTCGTACACGTGATCACGGGCCGGATCGAGAGTTCGGGGTTCGTCGGGGCGTTCGCCCTGAACACGGTCCCCGGCGACACGGAGGCACTGGGACGCCTCAAGGGGCTGTTCGACGGCCTGATCGAGACCCGAGACGAGCCGGAGCGTGCGCTCAGGGTGCGGGGTGTGGACGCCGGGCCGTCCGAGTGGACGCCGTTTTGAGGAATCCCGACGCCGCGGCGGTCGAACTCACCCCCGCAGGAACTCCGCCGCCAGATCGACGAGCGCCGACTCGTCGCGGTCGAACGCGAAGACGAGCCCGGACCACTCCCGGTAGGGGAAGGTGGCGACCATCACCTCGTCGTACCACCGGATCGTCGCGTCCAGCCGACCGAAGTCGTACAGCGACTCCTCGCGTGGCGGGTCGCCGAGCCCCTTCACGACCAGGGCCTCGATACGTTCGGCGAGTTCCGGCTCGGAGTAGCGCTCCCGGACGTCCTGGCGGACGAAAAGCGGGGTCGAGTCGTCGCCGCTGTAGCGTATCGCGAGCCGGAGGCTGGCGTCCGTCCGGTCGCGCACGGCGTCGATGAGGTCGCGGATCTCGGCGTCGAGGTCGGCCAGGTCCGACTCCATCTCGTCGAGTTCCTCGTCGAGCCCGTCGATGTCGTCGGGCGCGTCCTCGATGTTCTGGTAGTCCTCCGGGTCGACCATCTACCGGCACCACGGGGGGAAGGCGCATAAAGCCCCGGTCGTGGCGGCGATCGCTCTCCCGGAACCGCCGGGGGAACGACAGTTTAAACGACGGGAGGCGACTACCCCGGAGTAATGGACGGCGGCGGCGCGGACGCGAACGAAAAGCGACTCGACGTCTCGGAGCTGTCGGGACTCCCCGAGGGGACGGTCGACCTGCTCCGGGAGGAGGGCATCGAGGAGCTGTACCCGCCCCAGACCGAGGCGGTCGAGGCGGGCGTCACCGAGGGTCAAAATCTCGTCGCGAGCGTGCCCACCGCCAGCGGCAAGACCCTGATCGCGACCCTCGCCATGCTCGCCGCGGTCGAACGGGGCGGGACGGCGCTGTACATCGTCCCCCTGCGCGCGCTCGCAAGCGAGAAGGCCACCGAATTCGAGGCCTACGAGGACGTGGGGATCGACGTCGGCGTCTCCACGGGCGACTACGAGGCCACCGACGACTGGCTCGCCGCGAAGGACGTCATCGTCGCCACGAGCGAGAAGGTCGACTCGCTCCTGCGGAACGACGCCGCCTGGATCGACGACCTGACCTGCGTCGTCGCCGACGAGGTCCACCTCGTCGACGACGCCGGCCGGGGGCCGACTCTGGAGGTCACGCTCGCCAGGCTCCGGGCGATCCTCGACCCCCAGGTGGTCGCGCTGTCGGCGACGATCGGCAACGCCGACGAGATCGCGGCCTGGCTCGACGCCGAACTCGTCGACTCGACCTGGCGCCCGATCGACCTGAAACGCGGCGTCCACTACGGCAACGCCATCAGCTTCGAGGACGGGAGCCAGCGCGAGGTGCCCGTCGAGGACAACCAGACCACGGCGCTCGTGAAAGACACTCTCGCGGATGACGGCTCGACGCTCGTCTTCGTCAACTCCCGGCGGAACGCCGAGAGCGAGGCCCGCCGGCTCGCCCGGGCCGTCGAGCCGTTCCTCGATTCGACCGAGCGCGACCGGCTCGCGGAGGTCGCCGACGAGATCCGGTCGGCCGCGGACACCGGGACGAGTCGCGACCTCGCGGACGCCGTCGAGGCCGGGGCGGCGTTCCACCACGCGGGGCTCTCGGCCGACCAGCGCTCGCTCGTCGAGGACGCCTTCCGGGACCGCCTGCTGAAGGCCATCGCCGCCACCCCCACCCTCGCCGCGGGCGTGAACACCCCCTCCCGGCGCGTGATCGTCCGGGACTGGCGCCGGTACGACGCCTCCGCGGGCGGGATGAAACCCCTCGACACCCTGGAGGTCCACCAGATGTTCGGTCGCGCGGGCCGTCCCGGGCTGGACCCCTACGGCGAGGCCGTCCTGCTCGCCTCCAGCCACGACGAGCGCGAGGAGCTGTTCGACCGCTACGTGTACGCCGATCCCGAGCCCGTCCGGTCGAAGCTCGCCGCCGAGCCCGCGCTCCGGACGCACGTGCTGGCGACGATCGCGACCGGCTTCGCGCACAGTCGGGAGGGGCTCCTGTCGTTCCTCGACGACACCCTCTACGCGGCGCAGGCGAACGATCCGGGCCACCTCGCCGCCGTGGCCGACCGGGTGATCGAGTACCTCGTCGCCAACGGGTTCGTGGAACGCGACGGTGGTGATCTCGAAGCCACCCCCATCGGCCACGTCGTCTCGCGGCTGTACCTCGATCCCATGTCCGCCGCGGAGATCATCGACGGGCTCCGGGCCGCCGGACGCGACGGGGTCGAGCCGACGCCGCTGGGACTGTACCACCTCGTCTCCCGGACGCCCGACACCTACGAACTGTACCTGCGGTCGGGCGACGAGGAGACGTACACCGAACTCGCCTACGAGCGCGAGGCGGCGTTCCTCGGGCGGATGCCCTCGGAGTTCGAAAACGAGTTCGAGGACTGGCTCGCGGCGCTCAAGACCGCGAAACTGCTCGAGGACTGGGTCGAGGAGATCGAGGAGGACCGCATCACCGAGGAGTACGGCGTCGGTCCGGGGGACATCCGGGCGAAAGTCGACACTGCCGAGTGGCTGCTGGGCGCGGCCGAGCGCCTCGCCGAGGAACTCGATCTCGACGGGCTGGCGGCGATCCGGGAGGCGCGCCTCCGGGTGCAACACGGCGTGCGCGAGGAGTTGCTCGATCTCGTCCGGGTCCGGCAGGTCGGGCGCAAGCGCGCCCGGCGGCTCCACCGCGCGGGGGTCGAGTCCCCCGCCGACCTCCGGGAGGGCGAGAAGGCGACGATCCTGCGGGCGTTGAACGGCCGCCGGAAGACCGCCGAGACGATCCTCCGGGACGCCGGTCGGCCGGACCCCTCGATGGACGATATCGAGGCGGGCGACGCGGACGATCCGCTCGCGCCGGCGGTCGAATCCGGGAGCGACGCCGGTATCCCGGCCGATGACGACGACGCACAGAGCAGCCTGGGTGACTTCTGATGGAGGTCGACACGTGCGCCTGATCGAGGGCACTGCGGAGATCGCGGACGTGACGGCGTTCGTCAAGGATCTCGCGGCGATCGGCGAGGCCCACGACGCCGCAGTCCAGGCCTTCGACGCCCGGTACATCGCCGGGCGCGAGCATCTCCGGGTCGCCGTCGAGCGCGCGAACCGGGCGATCGAGCGCGACGACGTCATCGCCGACGACCGGGCGGTCGAGATCATCTGCTATGCGGCCGCCCGCCGCCAGATCAACCGCGCGCTGGAGATGGGCGTCTCGGAGGGGGAGGGACCCGTCGTGGTGGTCGTCGACGGCGGCGACGAGGCGGGCACAATCGAGGCCGTGCGCGAGATGATCGAGCCCGGCGAGGTGCTGGAGGCGGCGAGCGATGCCAGCCTGATCCGGGACTTCTTCGGGATCACGGACGCCGAGGTGGCGGCGACCGGGGCCAGTCTGGAGGATCTGGTGATCGACCGAGTGAGCCTGCTGGTGGTCGAGAAGTGAGGAGAGTTCGTCCCCGGTGGCCCGTCTCGTCGTGTGGTTCACTGGCGTCGCCGAGATCACGAGCGCCCGGCACCGCCCCGCCGGAACCACGCTCAGGCCGCCTCGATCCGAACCTCGGCACCGCCATCGATCGCGTCCAACCGCCCGGGATCGTCCAGTAACGCCACGAGATTCACGGGTGAGGCCGCCCGTGGCTCCCCTCCAACGCTCGCGGGCGTCGGTCCCCAGAACAGACAGACCGCGTTCCCCTGTGGCCAGTACGCCACGGCACCCTCGGGGACCTCCTCTCGGGCGTTCTCCTCCGGAACGTCGACCGGCGTCCGGACGTACAGTTCGTCGCCCCAGCGCGTCGCCCGGCCCTCGATCAGGAGTTCGGCCTCGATGGCGGCGCGCGTGTCGGGGCTGTCGTCGGTCCAGTCGGCGGCGAGGTCGAGATCGTCGACACGGACGCGGAGGTCGGACATGGACGAGTGCGGTGGCCCGAGGGACAAAACTCCGGGGGGCGACGATTCCGGGGGAAACGACAGCGTTTAGTGAGCGACTGTCCTTGATCCGAGTGCAGTCCATTGGGGTAGCGGCCAATCCTGCGAGCTTCTGGGGCTCGCGACCCTGGTTCGAATCCAGGATGGACTATTTCTTCGGGCGTTCGAATCCTCACAGCCGCGAGTATAGCGCGTGTGGCAACCGATGGGGTCAGTGAGGCGGTCCCTCGCGCCGGAGCGCGCCACGAGGACGCTGTTCGTTCTCGCGTTTCGCGTTTCAGAGACGACCCCGTGGTTTCGTCCTTTCGGACACGAGAGCACAGGAGCGCACGAGCGAGAAGCCGCGAGAAAGCGTTATCGCCGTGCTTGGTACAGCGTGAAGCGCTCTCCTCGCGAGTTTCGTGGGCTCGCGATCGGGCGCCCGCCTCACCGAGGCCGCCTTCGGATCTCGTCGGACACTACTACTCATCGGGTTCGAGTTCCCCCGTGTCGAGTTCTCCGTCAAGGTACTGTTCGCCCCGCTCGGTGATGACGTAGACGCCGTTCCCGAGGTGCTGCAGGAGACCGTAATCGACCATCACCTTGCACCGCTGGCTGATGTACTGCCGGCTGAACCGAACGTAGCCGCTGTCTTTCATTTCTTTCGGCGCGCCCGACCCATGTTCACGGATGTACTCGAGAATGCGGTCGTCCGCGAGCGTCATCCACCGACCCGAATAGCGCATAGAAAATAGGGCGCTCACCGGCTGATATTGTCAAGGAATATACGTTATAACAACCAACGTAAAATATATCATACCACGCGTCGCAGCACGCTTACGAAACGTGGTCACGCACTTCGGAGTAGACTGGGCTAGGCACGGCTGGCTCGTCGCGTCAGCCCGGGACGGGGCGCGCCCCGAGATAGAGTTCCACTCCACGATCTTCGAGGTCTGGGACCGGCTTCCCGCGGATGGTCGGATGGCTGTTGATATACCCATTGGACTGCCCACCAACGGCCGAAGACCGTGCGACCGGGAAGCCAAAACCATCCTTGGCGCCAGGGGGAACAGCGTGTTCTATACGCCTACGCGCGATGCGGTTTACGCCTCCAATATCGAGGATGCGAAAGACGAACAGTCGGATCTCGATTATAGCGTTCAGAATCAAGCCTGGGCCATCGTGCCTCGAATTCGCGAAGTCGACAGGTTCCTCCACATGCATGAAACCGAACTGAACCCGGGCCAGATAATCGAGACGCACCCCGAAGTGGCGTTCGCTGCCTTGAACGGGGGCGAGCCGGCTGCAAAGGCCAAGAAGGAGGATCGCGGTGAGGCGGACCGTTTGGAACTGCTCAGGCCGCGCCTGAACGACGTTGAGACGGTGTTTAGAAACGCAAAATCGAGATTCCAGGGGCCGGATTACGCGTCACAACTCGCGCATCCTGATGACATCCTCGATGCGCTCGCTGCCTTGGTGGTGGCGAGAGACGGCGGGCGTAATCCTCTAACACTACCACAGACAACACCACCAAACCGGGACGATGAATTGGGCAGAGATTGTGTTATAGCCTACTCGAAGGAAACCGACTGGAAGCCCCACCCATCGAAGCAGTGAAAGAAAGGCGAAAAAAGCGACCAAGTGAGTAATTGCGGCCACGTGCGCCTGCCTCTCGGGCGTGACACCAACAAGCAGCAGCGAGAGCATTGTCTGTTCTGATGGCTCCGTCGGATTCCTTCTCCTATTTAAATCTCTAGGGCGAGTAAATGTCATCAGTAGGCACTAGCGGGCTGAAAATCCTTACTCGCGATCCATTTATAAGCCAAGCCCGTCCGTTGCCAAACACGGGGAGACCCATGGGACTACTCGACATAGCCCGAGAACGAGCACCGATCCCCGCGGAATTGGTTCGCATTAGCGATCGGCAGTGGCCTGACCCATACATCGGCTACGAGGGGCGTGAATACCGGCAGTTGATATTAGAACGATTCCTCGAACTGGAGCCCGAACCGCGAAGGCATGGCAACGGCCAGCCGGTCATGAGCGGCGACAAAGCCAGGCTTCGACGAGCGATCAACGATGTCGCCGATGCTGTCGATACCACGGGGTCGAACGTCGAACAATGTGCGAAACGAATGTACCACGATGACTCAGGAGAACACGACGAGGTGATCGACCGGTTCCTCCACGATTTGCTTAAAATCGAGGACGAGTGGAAGGACGAAAAGTAACCAACCCGCACTGTCCTTCACTTTCGATAAGCGTCATCTAAGTTCGAGGTTTGACGCCCGATCGAGGAACAGCGCTTTATCCTCTATCTCTTCGTCTTCCTCGTCCGGATTGTGTTCGAGTTCGGCTCCGTTGTGACCCCGATCCGGGAACTCCACTGCCAACTCGCGTTGTCCCACGTCGGCGTCGGCTTCCTCGACTATCTCCCTCTCCTCATCGGTCACCCCGAGACCCAGCGCGTTCGCCACTGCCGCGTCCAATCGCCTCTCGGCGCGCTTGTAACCGGGGAGGCTCTTCTTCACAGGACCGGGCACGTCCGAGAGGTACGCCTCGGCGGCATCGTGGACGAGCGCGTACCGCTGGGCCTCCCTGCTGCCCCCCTGCGCTTCGACTTCGAGGCTGACGTGGACCGAGTGGCGCGCGACGCTGTAGAATTCCTCGCCCTGACCCGCGAAGCGGCCCACGTTCGAGAGGCCGTGGGCGATGTCCTCAAGCTTGATTTTCTCCGGATCAGGATCGAGCGGACGGATCGTCTCGCCGGAGCGGGTGTCGATTTCGTTGTGTCCTCCATCTCGCTCGGCGAGCAGTTCTTGCACGTACCCCGCGACGACCTCATAGGAGGCCCTCTCCACGCCACCGTCTCCGGAGTCGCTCTCAGACAAGAAGCTCGCGAGCGCCGTTTTCAGATCTTCCGGCACTTCCGGTGGGGCGGCGCCTCCCTTGTCCTCGGAACCTGCCATGTTCCTGCTCCTCGGGCGAACCGCTTAGAAGTTTTGAGTCCATGCGTGGCCCAGCGCAGTCCGCGGACGAATTTGCTTTTCAAACCGCATGGCAGCGGCCGGATGTGGGGCCCCCTCGTATGTACGCACACCTAGTATTGTATGGGCAACTACCAACCCGCCCAAGGTGGCGAAGGTAACGACCAGACCGAGGAATCCCGACGGAAAGTTGCGGAACGCCTCGTGGAGGCCGAGCTTGCCACAGACAGGTTCATCGATGTTGAGGAAGGAAAGAAACAGTCCTATGACCACACCCGGAACGGACCCGAGACGGTGGCAGGGAATTACGGCGTCTACACCAGCGAAGGACTCCTCGTGCTTGACATCGACGACTTCTCCAGCAAGGCCGATATCGACTTGATCGAGACCCTCCCGGAGACGTTCACGGTCTCGACGCCCCACGACGGCGAACACCGATACTTCCGTGCAGGGTCGGAGGTCGTTGGAGTGGTCACGGCCCAGAGCGGCGGTTCTCGTTCCCCCTCGTTTCCTTGGGGCGAACTCTATACTTCGAAATACGTCGTCGGCCCCGGTTCCGAGATCATCGGGTGTGACAAGTCGGAATGCTACTCCTGCAAGGGAGATGATCCTGGACGGTATGTAATCGATTCAGATCGCTCCATCGCGACGATATCCGTAGAGGAGGTCGCTGCGCTGTTCCAGCGCGCTTCCGACACGTCTGCTGACAGTGGGCGCCAGGGGTCGATCGCGGAGTTCCGTGACGATCCTTCAGAACCCTCAATCCCGAAAGCTAGCCCGCAGACGGCGACGCGTGAAGAACTGTCGAGTTCCCAAGAGCGGTTGACCGCGTTCAGATCGGGGAATGGTCCCCGCTCTCGGGTCTGGGGTCTTCTGCTGGAACTCGCCCGAGACGGGACTGACGAGGGGGCGAAAATCACCGAAGTGCTCGACCTCGCCGAAGCGATGGAGATCGGCCGATATCAGGCGTCGGAGATACTGATGGATTGGCTCGACGTCGGCGCCGTTCGAAAATCAGAGGTCGACAACTATGTCGTCCCGCAGAAACGGCGGTGGGAGCAATGAGGCGGGCTTCCAGCCGGCCACCGCTGTGCGCCTCACGAGACGCCGCTACGAGCGGGCGCTCCTGCCCCAGTCTTGGGTTTTCTGACGGCTCTCTGTGTTCCTACGTTCAGATGTTCAATCCGATCAGGAGTCAAGCAAACGCCAGCGAGAGGGGGCTACCCCCCCGTGCCTTCGCGTTCAAAGAACACACACGCCGATGTTCGAATCACCAAGCCAGAACGAGATGATCCGCGACCGCCATAGCATCAAGTCCGGGGCGGAGACCGATGGTGGGTCTGAAGCCCACTACCGAGCGCTCGCGGCCTTCGTAGCCGAACACCGCGACCAGCTCGAAGCCCTTGCCGGCAGCGACAAGGAGACTGCCCGACTCGCGGGCGCACTCTTGGAATGTGCACGCGTCGACCACGATTCCAGGGAGATGGGAGGAGGTCTACCTCAATGAGGCAGCTCCGTATCTTCGCCCTTCTCCACGATCCGTGTGTGACTTGTCCGCACGTGATGCTGGACGGGAGCAAAGGGAGATTCCTTTGGCGGTGCGAACTGTGTGGAACCGAATCTGCCGATTCCCAGTTTCGTGAGGGCTGCTGGAACTGCAATAGCGGGGTGGGCTGGCGATGAACGACGAACTCGAAGAGATTTGGGTGGCTCATGAGGTCCAAATAGAGTCCGAAGAGGTTGAGCGCGCCCGCGCTGCGGCTGCTTCTGATCAGGTGATCTGCCAGGAATGCGCCCGCGCGTTCGGTCAAATCACCGAACAACACCTCCAGAAGCACGACATGACGCTGGGTGACTATGAGATGGCCCATCCAGACGCGCCGATTTATCCGGACGATTCTGGTCGCCAACCTGGCCGGGAACCTGGATTCACACACTCTGAAGAGACCAAACGGAAGATCGGAGAGAGTGCCAAACAGAATCACGACCGGGGGGCCTACCAATGACCATCGTCTTCGAGGAGGGTTACCCACCGTGGGACCGCTTCCAAGCCCGAATCAAGGCCGCCATCTGTCGAGCCGCTGGTGCACACGATACAGTCGATGATCTGCTCTGCGACCTGCGGTTGTGCGAAATGTTCCTCAGACATCCCGAAGATTCACTTGGAACGCTCGAAGAATCTGGTTCTCCAGTCGCCAAGGAACTTCGAACCGCCCTGGAAACCCACGCTACCGAAGACAATATCCGATACGACCGGATCTGCGCTGCGAACATCGTGCTGGCGTCGATGGACGCGATAGTTAACGCGGCAAGAGAGGACGACTCGTGACCACCGCAGGCCAGAACGCTCGGATCCTGTACGAGAGACCCACTTCGGCAGGCGACTCGGATGGGCTATCTCCTGAAGCTATGCGCCGCGCATTCAGTGACGACATCGCCAACTTGGTGGAGTACCATGAGGCTGAAACCGACTTAGTCGCGGTCCAGGGACCAGTCTCATCGATGAAGACATGGCTGTTGACGCATACCGCCGAGACATTCCTTGACCACGGCTATCGTGTTGTCGTGCTGGTGCCCCAGAAGATCAATCGGCAGCGTCTGATCGACCGGCTGGGACGCTTCGATGTGCCCTACGTAGAACATCCAAGTCGGTTGGATCTCTGCGCGTGGAAGCCGTGGAAAGAGACCGTCGGCCATGTCGACGAGCAAACCTGCTCGACCAATGGTTGCTCAAAATATCCCGATGATCAGGACATTGAACGACTGGCTGAACAGGCGCTTGGGATACACCGAATAGAAACCGGTGGCCCGGTTCAACTCGACGAGCAGACCGCAAAGGACCTCGCGACTAAGTTGGATCAACCCGCATGTCCACATTACCTACTGGCATCGATGGCCCAACTGGTTCACAACGATGAGGCGGTCCGAGTAGCGACCTACGCGAAGGCAACCGAGGACGCGGCGGCAAACGAAAGGCTAGGGGCTGATGTCGCACTCTTGGACGAAAGCCACACCATCGCTGCCGATGTCAGTCAGATGACCACTGGTGCCGATCTTCCGGACATTACGGCGGCGTTGACGGCAGTCGAATCGCTGCTCAGTGATAGCGCCCGTCAGCGGGTCCAGGAGACGGCTAGTGATATTGAATTGCTCAAATGTGAACTAGAAGACTGGCACCGAACATCCCGCGAACAGGCAGTCGATCCCGACCGCCTGTTTTCTACAACCTCCGTCACTCTGACAGACGCTTTCGATATTCTCCGGAGAGCAGACGGCATCATTATGGATGAGATGCGTCGATCCGTCCGAAGCCACCAAGATGGGACTGAACGACTGAGCAACGTTTACAGCCGACTGCGGGACATCACTGCCTTCTTTTCGCGCATTCAGCGCCACCGTGATGGAGACCTCGATTTCGTTCATACCCGATACGAAGCGCGCGGAGAGTCAGTCAATGAAATTGGGTTTCGACGCGTCACCGACCGTAGTGCGGCTAGCAATCCTCGCGAAGTGTACGAGGCATGGTGTGAGCAGGGCACCCACCCGGCCATCGAAGAGCGGTGGGGCGGCCTGCTCGATCACTACATCGAGGCCCTCTGGTCGGGTCGGAACATGGTGCCGGGCGGCGATCGCGATGTCCCTGGCGTCCCACTGCAACCGCTCGAAAACCTCCGGTTGACGACCGGTGCGGACACGCTGATCGGCTACTCGGCGACGCATAACGAGGCATCGGATCCGACGCGGCCCGCTGACGATCTGCGGCGGACCGCGCATAGGCTGGTGACGGCGCCCATCCAACTTAGATCGGACGGGGATCAGCGTCCCGATTACCACGGCCAGACTTCCGTCGATGCCGCGACCCCCTGGTTTCGGAAACTTATTCAGATGGCCAAAGAGAGGACGGATAGTCGGCTCGCTGCCGTCCCAATCAATGGCACAAACAAGGCCAAGTGGGAGGGAATGCCCGTCGAAACGATCGAGTTCCAAGGCGAGAAGGATGGTGCTGAGAAGCAAGCCGGCCTCGTTCCGCATTCGCGCGGGGCGATCGGCGACAAAGAACTGGAAAATCTTCCTATCGATGCGGTGTTGTGCGGGGTACAGGTACAGGGCCCGGCAGATACCGCTCGCCGACTGGTCACAGTATGGGAACAGTTAGCGCCCGCTCATGAGGATCCAACGGCCGCGCTCGAACGGGGTTGGCGACTGCTTGCCCAACACGCTGTATCGGGAACGATCCAAGCCGCCGGTCGGTTCCGCACGGACGCCGTCAATATCATCTTCGAACGTCCTGGGTTGATCGAACTCGCCGGATTTGAGCACGAACGCCTGTCGCCGTCCATGAGTGGCTTCCCGGGTGAATTCGCACAGCTATTCGAGAGCGTTAGGAGAAATCACCAGCGTCAACGGGAGGCCGGTCGGGCGACCCGGGTCGTCGGTTACCTCGAACGTCAGGAATCCAAGGCGCCGACCAAGGAGCAGTACCTCTCCAAGTTTTGTGAGGTGTACGACGCCACGAATTCCGAAGCGACTCAGGCTTTCGAGGCGGCTGCAGAAGCAGGGAAGCTGGAGCACGTTGCTGGCATGCTTCGAATCGTTTCTGAAGGTGAGGCGGGCGCGTCCCCCAGCAGTTAGTTCACCCTCCGTCAGCGCGCCTCTTGTAACAGAAAAGAGAGCGAATGACGGAGGGTGAACTAACACCAATCACTTAGCTCACCCCCCAGACTCAGCTTCGCACAGGTCGCCGCGACCATGCGCGCGCCCGCGATCTGCCAGACCGCCTCACGGTGTGAACTTCTCTTCCGCGTGATCGCGCTTGTGGCCGCGTGTAGGACTCCCCCCACCGCTGTCACACTCTCCGTGCTCGGGCGCGCATTGTGAGGATTCTCGGATCGTCGTTCAACGGGGCTGATCATGAGTGCCACAGAGCGGAACACCGACGCGCGCATCGCTGTCTCCTCCGAAACCAGAGACCTCGTCCGGGCGCAGAAACGCGCCGGCGAGACGTACGATCAGCTCCTGCGGAAGATGGTCGAACAGTACGATCCTGAAAAAGATCACGCCCTGGACTAACCGCGGCGTCGGGGGACCGCCTCACCGTTCCAACCGTCTAGCGTGCTCGGCGCTGGCGTCGCGAGCCTCAAACTCCACGATCTACGCCCGAGGAACTTGAGAGCGTCAGCCGTCCTCGTGGACGCCGCCCCAGACTTCAAGCGGGCCACGGTTGGCCACTTCGTCGGGGTTGATCCCGAGCGCGTCGAGGCCGGCCGGGGACACTTGGCCGTAGATGAAGCGATCCAACGCCTCGCGGTCCTCGTCGGACCGGACGAGCGTCTCGCAGCGGTCCAGGAGGGCGTCGGTCTTCTGCTGCAACGAACCGCCGACCGGGGCGGTGTCGGCGCCGTGAGAGCGGAGCCACTCGTCGAGCATACTGTGGTTCAGGTGGGGAAACCCAAGGATAGCCGAGCGGGCGACGCGGCGCTTTTCCTCGACCGTCAAGCGCGCCAGCGTCTCGGTCTCCGAGAGCCCGCCCGGGTGGTCGGCGTGATCGCTCACGGAGCCCTCCTGCGTTCCCGGTCGGCGTCGCGGGCCCTCTGGACGACCCACTCGACACAGCGCTCCCTGACGCCGCGGACCCGTTCGGAGCATTCGCCCGGGATGTGCAGTCCGCGGTCCAGTTCGTGGGGTTCTTTCCAGGTCGCCGCCCAGAGATCGTCTTTCGGCCGGATCGCGAAGGACGCGGGGATCTCGGGGAAGTCCGGGAAGTCGCCCGGCGAACCGCTATCGCTGTCCGCGTAGCCGTAGACGCCCGCGCCGGCTTCTTCGACCCGCCACCCCTCCGGGAGCCGCACCCGGACCGCCTCAGCGTCCAGCAGTTCGGGGTCAGGCATCGGCCGTCGCCTCCGCGTGCTGGAGGGCCTCGCGGACCGCGTTGGGATGCTCCTCGGCGAGTTCGCGCAGGTCGGACAGCATCGCCTTCTCGTCCTCGTCGGTGGCCTCGGCCGCGTCTTGGAAGATATCATCATCGACCTGGTCGAGGTCATGGGCGGCCTTCTGGTTGAGCGCGAGCCCGCACCCCGGGCAGAACCGGGTGTCGCCCCGGAGCGTGGCCTGGCACTGCGGACACTGGTCGATGTCGGGGGCGTTGCGCTCGGTCTCGTCCTCGGCGAGGCCGTACTGTTCGAGGATCTGGGCGTTCATCTCCTCGTCCGTCACCTGGGAGTAGGTCTCGAACTGTCGGCTGTCCTTGACCCAGCAGGCGCGGTGTTTGATCTCCTGCTCGGAGAACCCTTGTCGGATCCACTCGCTGATCGCTGTCTTGCGGAAGTTATGGGGGTTCACCTTGTCCCGGGAAACGTCCCCGTCCTCGGCGAGCTGTTTGAGGATGCGCTGAATGTGGTAGTACGACAGGGCGCCGTCGTCGTCCTCGTCCCAGCCGTTGTTGGGCTCGGTAAACCTGTGAAAGAGAGGCGCTTGGGGGTCGTCGCCGCGGGGGTGGACGTCGAGCCAGTTGGCGACGTAGGGCTTGCTCCAAGTGAGAGGGCGCTTACCGCTGGCGCCTTTCCGGCCGACGGCTTCTTGATTGAGCGTGACGGTGCCGGCGCGGCCGTTGAGCTCGACGTCCTGCACGCGGAGGGTGCCGAGGGCGCTTACGCGGAGTCCCGTGTCGAGCAGCATCTCCAGCAAGGCCTTGTTGCGCGGGTGGTCGGCCGCCTCACGGAGGGCGCTGATCTCCTCGTCGGTGAGGATCTTGTCCGTGTCGACCTCCCGGTCGGGAACGGCGCCAATCTCGATGTCCTCGGCCCACTCGCGGCCGTGGTAGCGGAAGAACTTCTTGAGGGCCTTGCGGTAGTTCCGGAGCGTTCCGGCGGCCATCTCGTAGTCGTGCTTGTACTCGAACAGGAGCGCGTCCACGTCCGAGCGGTCCATCTCGACGAGTGGCGTGTCGGCGCGTTCGGCACTGAGCCGGAGGTCCGAGCAGTTGTTGGTGTTGGTGCTGGCGGCGAGCCCGCGCTGGGTGTCTTGGTAGCGGATGAACTCCATGATCGCGTCGCGGTCACGCTCGTCGATGGCCGCCTCGTCAAGCTTGTCGAGCTGGTAGGTGAACTGGTCGTCGAAGCCGTGGATGTCTCTCACGCTTGCCATACGTGACAAAAAGTAAACACTATAGCACTGCGTTGTTTATGATCTCGGCAACTCGTTCAAATATGCACTTCATAGCTATTGCCCTTCAGGGACGATTAGATAACGAGGAGAAGCAGCCAGAGGGGGAGTGTTGCCACTTTCTTGTTGATAGACGGGTCCACGTCGCGGGCGATCTTGACGCCAAATTCGCATCTGTGTTCGTCGCAGAATGACTGAATCACCTCGACAGCGGACTGGTCGCGGGATGCGTTCTGCGAGATGACTGGGAGGGGGTTCCCCTCTCCGGTCTCAATGACGAAGTCGACCGCTTCTCCGCCGCTCTCCCAAAAGTGAACTGGCGCATTTCTCCGTTGGTAGTAGAAACCGAGGCGTTTCAGGTGGTCAAAGACGACTGTCGACATGAGACGCCGCTCTGCGCCGGGGTCAAGCATCCCGGAGAAATCGAGGTCGGAGAGTGCTCCTACCAATAGCGGGTCGCGTAAATATAGCCTGACACTGCGTCGGCGTTCATACTCGTATTGATAAGAGGGTGTCAAAATAAAAAAATCTTCAAGAATGTCGAGATACCGCTGGAGGGTGCGGCGGTCGCACTCCAAGACTCCACTCAGATCTTTGAGTCCGAGAGTCCGCCCCGTGTTCATCGCCGCGATCGCACACAGGGCATACAAATCGCTCCGATCTTTGAACTGCTGGTACCTCGGGATATCTCTGTAGATAGTTGATTCCACACTGTGGATGACGTCGTCGATGTCCGCCTCCCTTTCCGCGCCCTCAAAATAATCCAAGACGCTCCGCTTGACTGTACTGGTAGAATCTAACGACGACTTGATTGCATCAATCGATGAACGGAGCGGTTCGAGGTCGGTGGTGTCTGCACCCGTCTCCAGAGCGTCGCGCACATCGCGTGCCAGCTCTTTGTCTACCTCTACTTTTCCACTTTCGGTAAGCACGTCGTAGAATTTTGGGGGTAGCAACAGGTCGGTGGTCATATCTACGCCGAGATCCTCGATCACCCTCGTCTCGGACCGATTGAGTGTCGGCAAGGTCACAGCAATAGTGAGGTCATCGAACTGCTCTAGACACCATCGAACCTGTTCAGCCCACGAGTCCGACGCGTGTGCGTCATCGACGAGGACATACCCATCACCCTGGCCGGCGTCGCGGCGCCAATAGTACGTCGCAAATGTGTCGACGACGTCCCGAATGACGTTGGAGCCGACCTGAAAGCGTGGATTCCCCAGGGGGAGGTACATGACGTTTTGTGATGGAACACCGTCCTTTTCGAGCAAGTCGTGCGCAATCTGGTGGAGGATTGTCGTCTTTCCACTACCCGCGGCCCCGGCAATTATATTAAACCGGCTTGACTGGACGTTATCGAGTTTGTACTGGTAGTCCGAACGTCTCTCCGGATGATACCGGTCTGACGCCGACACATCTCCCGTTTCCCACCACGGATTTTGCCGTCTGTAGTCTGCTCCGAGCTCTGCCGTCTTCATAGTGGAGCTCATATCTCTATTTTCATATGCTATTTGATGCCCTTTAATTCTTCTCCAGCTCCGTCAGATAACTCCAATCGATTAAAATTGGTTCTGTTGAAAACTGCAATATAACTATTTTGGCACATAAGTATGAACCAAAACCATAGATTTATATTGTTCGGCGTTGTCAGGTGGGAATAGAGATGTTCCCAACCGCCTCAGGGGCCCAAAATGGGGGGTGGACGATAACATGACGACGAAGATCCTCCATGTCAGCGATACGCACATCGGATACCAGCAGTACCGAAACGCGACCCGGCGCGAGGACTTCTTCGAGGCGTTTGAGCAGACGCTCGACATAGCCCGGGGCGACCATCCCAGTCACGACAACGATCCAGTGGACGCTGTCCTGCACACGGGCGACCTGTTCGATGACCAACTCACGAGCTTCGACGACGTGTACGCCTGCCACAAGGCGTTGCGGGAGCTGCGCGAAGAGAACATCCCGTTCTACGTTATTGTCGGGAACCACGAACTCCGGCGAAACAGGGACTTCGTGGACGAGTTCGTCCTCACCGGCGACGCGATTCGGCTCACGCGGGCGCCGACGGTCGTCAACGACGAGGTGGCCATCTACGGCATCGACTCCGTCCGGGGGCCCGACTGGGAGGACGCTGACTTCTCACTGGAGCCCGCCGACGAGGGACTAGTTCGGGTGGTCGCCATGCACCAGCTGTTCTCGCCGCCGCTCGAGCCCATCGACCACGAGTCCTCGAACATCATCGACCTCGACCCGGTCTTCGACCGGTTCGGGACGGAGGTCGACGGGGTGGCGCTCGGTGACTCCCACGAGCGGGATGGAAACACCTGCCGCGGCGTGCCCGTCTGGTACCCGGGTGCGACCGAGCGAACAGGGCGCGACAAGCCCCGCCCGTCGGTCGACCTCCTGACGATCGACCCCGACGAGCCGAACCCGATCGGTCGCGAGCGGCTGCTGCTCGACACACGTGAGTTCATCGAGATCGACATCGAATTCGGCGAGTCCGACACGTTCGATCTGGTTGAGCGCCGGGTGGCGGAGAAGGGCCCGATTGAGGGCGCCGTCGTGTTCGTGGACGTGAGCGGCACCGAGAACGGCGTGACGAAGCAGGAAATCCTCGACTACCTCCACGACCGCGACGTCGTCCACGCGGACGTGACTGACGAGCGGGTCGTCGAGGCCATCGCTGGCGATCTCGACGACATCGACACCGAGAGCGAGATCGACGTCGACGCCGAGCTGGACGCCGCCGTCGCCGAGTTGGACATCGGCGACGAGGCCCGGGAGATTGAGGAGATGCTGCGCCACGCGGATCCCGACCTCCCGGACACGCGGCGGCGCGCGAACGCGAAGGAACGGTTCCGCGAGCTGGCAGCGGAGCGGTTCGAGGACATCTCGGCGGAGGGAGACACATGAACTTCGAGCGACTCACGCTGACCAACTTCCAGTCCTACGACGAGCTGGAGATCGAGTTCGGTGAGGGGCTGACGCTGATTTACGGCCCCAACGGCGCCGGAAAGTCGACCATCGCACGCGCGCTGTACACGACGCTGTACCCCTACCGTGGCCGGAACCGCATCGGGGCGCACGAACTCGCCGATCTGATTCAGGACGGCGAGGACAGCGCCTCCTCCGAACTGGTCTTCAGCGTCGGCGACGACCGGTACCAGATCACCGTGGACATCGACCGGAAGAGCGACGGCGGGGCGAGGGCCAGCGCCGAGATGACCAACCTCGAGACGGGTGAGCCCTACTCGGAGAAGTCGACCGAGATCGAGGAGAAGGTCACCCAGCTGCTTGGGATGAACTACGAGGCGTTCGCCAACAGCACCTACGCCCAGCAGACGGAGCTGAATCGGTTGATCGAGGCCTCGCCGGGCGAACGTGAGGAGATCCTCGATAACTTGCTCGGCCTGACCGCGCCCGACGACTACGAGGAGGACATCAACGAGGTGTCGAAGCCAGTGGAGGACTGGCTAGAGGACAAGCGATCGCGGCTCTCGCAGGTCAGGGACGAAATCGAGGAACTCGATACGGACGATCCGAAGGCGACCATGCAGGCGAAGGCCGAGGAGATCGAGGAACTGGAGGGTCGCATCGCGGAACTGGAGGATGGAGTCGAGGAGGCCCGCGAGCGACTCCGCGACATCGAGGACGAGATCGCCGACCACCGCGAGCGCCAGTCGGAGTTGGACGAACTGACGAGCGAGCGCGACGAAGTCGAGGGCACCATCGACGACCTCCAGTCGAAGATCGAGGAACTGGAGGCAAAGATCGAGCAGTGCGACGAGGACATCGAGGAGCACCGGGGCCGCATCGCCGACCTCGACGACGAGGTCGACGGCTTCGACCTGACCGACGAGCAGACGGCCCACGAGGCCGTCGACCACTACGAAGACGCGTACGACGACGCCAGCAGCGCCGTCGAACGGGAGCGGGCCAGCGTCGAGAGCGCCGAGGACGAGGTTGAGCGGCTGGAGGGGGAACTCGGCGACCTGCGGGACGAGTTGGACGACGCCGAATCGCGTCGCGAGGCCCGCGAAGCCGAGGTCGAAGATGACGAACGGGCGCTTGAGGACGCCGAGACGACGCTCGAACAGCGGCAAACCGAGCGCGATGAGGTGCTCCGCGACTACCTCGACGCCACACCGGACGAGGTTGACGACCCCGAGGCGGCCGTCCGAGACCGCATGGCCGACCTCCGGGGCGAGAAGTCCGACCTCCAGACGGAGCGGGAGACCAATCGCGACCGCAGGTCGCGCCTCGCGGACGAGGTCAGCGACGCAGAGGACGAGCTGGCCGACGCTCGCGAGCGTCGCGAGGACATCCGCCAGAGTCTGGAGGCCGACGTGGATGACCCCGAGGCGGCCTTCGAGGCGGCCGTCGACCGCGCCGACGAAGAGGCGTCGGGCCTCGGGTTCTCGGTCACCGCCGAGGACATCGACACGGTGTTCACCGGGCGGCTGCCCGAGCAGCTGGAGGCCGCGCTCGACGACCACCGCGGTGCGGCCGAAGACCTCGCGGACTCGCGGGAGACGATGGGCCGAACGGCCGCCCGCGTCGAGGATCTCCGGTCGCTCGCCGAAGGGGAGTGGCCGCTCGACGGGGGTGACATCGGGGTCGCCCACGACTACGGCGACCACATTGACCGACTGGAGACCGAGCAGAGCGAGGCCCGGTCGGAAGCCGAGACAGCCCGTGGCGACCTCGACACTGCGGAGGCGCGGATCGACCGCGTGCAGGCAGTCGCCGAGGCACTCTTCGAGGCCGCCAGCTTCCGGGCCCTCGCCGATGTCGCCACCGAGATCGCCGAACTGGAGGCGACCATCGACTCGGCCCGGGAGGAGCGTGCCGAGCTGAAGGAGGAGATCGAGGCGCTGACTGAGGATATCGACCGGCTCGAAGACGAAATCGACGCCGGCGACTCGGCGCTCGACACCATCGACGAGGTCGAAGATGCTGCCGAGGAAGTCGAGGAGGCCGAGGCAACCCTCGACGACGCGCACGAGGAACTGGCCGATGTCGAGGAGGAGGTCGACGGACTGGAGAGCGATATCGCGGACAAGCGGACGGAAATCGACAAGGCCCGCGACGCGGTCGAGGAGGCCGAGGCAACCCTCGCCGACGCCGAGGACGAACTGGCCAGCGTCGAGACCGCTCGGGACGCCGCCCGCGAAGCCCGCGACGCGCGCAGCGAGATCGAGACGCTGGATAGTGACCGCGAGGGATACCGCGACCGGCGCGACGACAAGCGGGAGCAGCTCGAGTCCGAGCACAACGATCTGCAGGAAATAGAGGGCGACATCGAGGAACTGGAGGACGAACTCGGCGACACGACGGAGGCGGAGCTGCAGGAAAGGAAAGAGAAAGTCGAGGGTATGGTCGACGACTTGGAGAGACAGCTCGACACCGCCCGCAGGGAGCGCGACGACGCGCGGGACGACAAGAGCAAGGCCGAAGATCGGCTCGAGCGGCTCCGTGACAAGCGCGACCAGAAGGCCGACCTCGAGGAGAAGATCCAGTGGGCCAAGTCCATCCTCGACGACTTCGAGGCGGTCACCGACACCTACGCGGAGGTGCAGACGCGGATGCGCGAGCGCGTCCTCGACCGCCTGAAGCACCACACGAACAAAGTCTTCCGCGACCTGTACCAGAACAGCACCTACGAGGCGGTCGACATCGACGAGGACTACGACCTCCGGCTGGTCAGCGGCAGCGACACGGCGCGCGACCCCCACAAGGCCAGCGGGGGCGAGGGCGTCCTCGTGACGATCGCCCTCCGGGCAGGCGTCTACCGCGTCCTCGCTGATCAGGCCGAGGGGCGTGACGACCGGCTCCCGCCGTTCATCCTCGACGAGCCGACGAACCACCTCGACGAGTCGCACATCGACCAGCTGGAGGAGGCCGTCGACAGCATCCGCGACTGGAACGTGCCGCAGGTGTTCGTCGTCGACCGCTACGAGGGACTCGTCCAAGACGCCGACCACCGCATCCACGTGGAAATGGACGACGGAGAGGGCACCTCGACGGTCGAGACCGACCCCGAGGTGGGCGACAGCCCCGAGAGCGCCGAGGTTGGGGGTGACTGACGGTGGCCTCCCACGATGCCGTTTCGGCGCTCGAGGAAGTGTTCCGCTACATCGACGAGAACGCGGATGGGGACGACGACATCCCGAATGCCCGGGCGCTGTTCCGCGACCACATGGCCCGCGATGGCGGAGAGGTCGAGCCACTCGAACCGCCGCGCGTCTACCGGGAGCCGGCCAGCGACCTCGCCGACTGGACGCTCTTCGACTGCTGGTACGGCATCGACGCCAGCACGGTGCCGCCAAAGAAGTTCCGCAACGGGATGGTCGCGTCGGCCGCCGTGGCGAGTGGCGGGGCCCTCGGCGACTGTGACGAGGAGGTGGAAGAGTTGGAGACCCTGACTGCGGCCGTACACGCCCGGTTCGACGATCTCGACTCGCCGGTCGATCTGATCAACGGCGACGTGAGCCTCACGCTCGTGCCCGTCAAGGAGGCCCCGGCCCGAAGCGAACTCGACAGGTGGGTCGGCGCGTCCGCACGCGTGCCGGCGGAGTGCTGGCACAGCGAGCGGCTGGCAGAGCGAATCGACGGCCCCCTCTTCGTCGACGGGAGCCTCTACCCGATGTCCGTGCTCCCGTTCGTCAATATGTCTCGGACGAGTCGTGGCTCGGACGACTCGGTCGCG
>Ga0207719_100310_pt1 | contig 34877 bp, 35 predicted proteins | sample A23P1SouthBayCA_2_FD_187279 | JGI IMG/M metagenome (GOLD analysis project Ga0207719, IMG submission 187279) | Aerobic enrichment media microbial communities from Eden Landing Ponds, California, USA - A23 P3 (3) (SPAdes) | ecosystem: Environmental > Aquatic > Marine > Unclassified | place... | reverse complement strand
TCGGCTACGACGACAGGCCGTCGGCGCAGAACTTCGTCGTCGCCGTCATGAGCTACGAGGGGTTCAACATCGAGGACGCCCTCGTGATGAACAAGGGGTCGGTCGACCGCGCGCTCTCGCGGTCCCACTTCTTCCGGACCTACGAGGGCGAGGAACGCCGCTACCCCGGCGGTCAGGAGGACCGCTTCGAGATCCCCGACCAGGACGTCCGGGGCGCCCGCGGCGAGGAGGCCTACACCCACGTCGATTCGGACGGTCTCGTCAATCCCGAGACGCAGGTCGGCGAGAACGACGTCCTCCTGGGCAAGACCAGCCCGCCGCGGTTCCTCGAGGAGCCCGACGACATGGGCGGCCTCTCGCCCCAGAAACGCCGCGAGACGAGCGTCACGATGCGCTCCGGGGAATCGGGCGTCGTCGACACGGTAACGCTGATGGAAGGCGAGGACGGCTCGAAGCTCGCGAAAGTCTCGGTGCGCGACGAGCGGGTGCCGGAGCTGGGCGACAAGTTCGCCTCCCGGCACGGCCAGAAGGGCGTCGTCGGCCACATCGCGCCCCAGGAGGACATGCCCTTCACCGGCGAGGGCGTGGTACCGGACCTGATCCTCAACCCCCACGCGCTTCCCTCCCGGATGACCGTCGGGCACGTTCTGGAGATGCTCGGCGGAAAGGTCGGCTCCCTGGAAGGTCGGCGCGTCGACGGTACCCCCTTTACCGGCGAGGACGAGAGCGAACTCCGCGAGACGCTGGAGGACCACGGGTTCAAGGCCAGCGGAAAGGAGGTCATGTACTCGGGGATCACCGGCGAGAAGATCGAGGCCGAAATCTTCGTCGGGACCATCCTGTACCACAAGCTGTACCACATGGTCTCGAACAAGATCCACGCCCGCTCACGCGGGCCGGTGCAGGTGCTCACGCGCCAGCCCACGGAGGGTCGCGCCCGCGAGGGCGGCCTGCGCGTGGGCGAGATGGAACGGGACGTCCTGATCGGCCACGGGGCGGCGCTCACCCTCAAGGAACGGCTACTCGACGAGTCGGATCGTGAGTTCGTCCCCGTCTGTGGGGAGTGTGGCATGACCGCCGTCGAGAACTACGACCAGCGCCGCGTGTACTGTCCGAACTGCGGCGAGGAGACCGACGTCCACGACGTCGAGATGAGCTACGCCTTCAAGCTCCTGCTGGATGAGATGAAGGCGCTCGGCATCGCGCCGCGGCTCGAACTGGAGGACGCAGTCTAATGTCCGCCCAATCCACACCCAAGACGATCGGGGAGATCAGCTTCGGCCTGATGGACCCCGAGGAGTACCGCGACATGAGCGCGACGAAGGTGATCACGGCCGACACCTACGACGACGACGGGTTCCCCATCGATATGGGCCTGATGGACCCCCGCCTGGGCGTGATCGACCCCGGCCTGGAGTGTCGGACCTGTGGGCAGCGGTCGGGGTCCTGCAACGGCCACTTCGGCCACATCGAACTCGCGGCGCCCGTCATCCACGTCGGGTTCTCGAAGCTGATCCGCCGCCTCCTGCGTGGGACCTGCCGGGAGTGCTCGCGGCTCTGTCTCACCGAGGAGGAGAAAGACGAGTACCGGGGACAGCTCGATCGGACCCGCGAACTCGGCAACGACCTGAACGACGTCACGAAGGCCGCGATCCGCACGGCACGGAAGAAGGACCGCTGTCCCCACTGTGGCGAACAGCAGTACGACATCAACCACGAGAAGCCCACCACCTACTACGAGGTCCAGCAGGTGCTCGCGGGCGACTACGCCGAGCGCATCGCCGCCGGGATGCAGCCCGACGACGACGAGGATTCGGGGACGACCCCGCCGGATCTCGCCGAGGAGACGGGCGTGCCCCTCGAACGCGTCAACAAGATCCTCTCGGGGGAGTTCCGACCCCGAGAGGAGGACCGGAAAGCCATCGAGTCCGCCCTCGACATCGACCTCACCGAGGAGGACATGAACAAGCTGATGCCGAGCGACATCCGGGACTGGTTCGAGGCCATCCCCGACGAGGACATCACGGTGCTGGGTATCGACCCCGAGCGCTCGCGCCCGGAATGGATGATCCTCACCGTCCTCCCCGTCCCGCCGGTCACTGCCCGGCCCTCGATCACCCTGGACAACGGCCAGCGCAGCGAGGACGACCTCACCCACAAGCTGGTGGACATCATCCGCATCAACCAGCGGTTCATGGAGAACCGCGAGGCCGGCGCGCCCCAGCTCATCATCGAGGACCTCTGGGAACTGCTGCAGTACCACGTCACCACGTTCATGGACAACGAAATCTCGGGGACGCCGCCCGCCCGACACCGCTCCGGACGGCCCCTGAAGACCCTCTCACAGCGCCTGAAAGGCAAGGAGGGTCGCTTCCGCGGGAGCCTGTCGGGCAAGCGCGTCAACTTCTCGGCGCGGACGGTCATCTCGCCGGACCCCACCCTCAGCCTCAACGAGGTCGGCGTCCCCGAACGGGTCGCAAGCGAGATGACCCAGAACATGCGGGTCAACGAGCAGAACCTCGAGCGCGCCCGCCAGTACGTTTCTAATGGCCCCGAGGCGCATCCGGGGGCCAACTACGTGAAACGCGCCGACGGCCGGCGGCTGAAGGTGACCGAGAAGAACTGCGAGGAGCTATCGGAGAAGGTCGAACCCGGCTGGGAGATCTCCCGGCACCTGATCGACGGCGATATCGTCCTGTTCAACCGCCAGCCCTCCCTGCACCGGATGTCCATCATGGCCCACGAGGTCGTGGTGATGCCGTACAAGACGTTCCGGCTGAACACGGTCGTGTGTCCGCCGTATAACGCCGACTTCGACGGCGACGAGATGAACATGCACGCCCTGCAGAACGAGGAGGCCCGGGCGGAGGCACGCGTCCTGATGCGCGTCCAGGAACACATCCTCTCCCCGCGCTTCGGCGAGAACATCATCGGCGCCATCCAGGACCACATCACCGGAACCTACCTGCTCACCCACGACAACCCGCAGTTCAACGAGACGCAGGCACTGGACTTGCTGCGGGCGACCCGGGTCGACGAACTCCCCGATCCCGACGGGGAAGACGGGGAAGGACGGCCCTACTGGACGGGCCGGACCATCTTCTCGGAACTGCTGCCGGACGACCTCAACATCGAGTTCGACTCCTCGGTGGGCGACACGGTCGTCATCGAGGACGGCGAGCTGATCGAGGGCACCATCGACGAGGACGGCGTCGGCGAGTTCGGCTCCGAGATCGTCGACACGATCACCAAGATCTACGGCGAGACGCGCTCGCGGGTGTTCATAAACGAGGTCGCCTCCATCGCGATGCGCTCGATCATGCACTTCGGCTTCTCGATCGGGATCGACGACGAGACGGTCCCCACGGAGGCCCAGGAGCGCATCGACGAGGCCATCGACAACGCCTACGAGCGCGTCGAGGAGCTGATCGAGACCTACCAGGCGGGCGACCTCGAATCCCTGCCCGGGCGGACGGTCGACGAGACCCTGGAGATGCGGATCATGCAGGCCCTGGGCAAGGCCCGCGAGGACGCGGGCGACATCGCCAACGACCACTTCGCCGAGGACAACCCCGCCGTGATCATGGCCCAGTCGGGGGCCCGCGGTGGCATGCTCAACCTCACCCAGATGGCCGGCTGCGTCGGCCAGCAGGCAGTGCGGGGCGAGCGCATCAACCGCGGCTACGAGGACCGCACCCTCAGCCACTTCGAGCCCGACGACCTCTCGGCGGAGGCCCACGGGTTCGTGGAGAACTCCTACACCACGGGGCTGGGCCCCAAGGAGTTCTTCTTCCACGCGATGGGCGGCCGCGAGGGGCTGGTCGACACCGCGGTCCGGACCTCCAAGTCCGGCTACCTCCAGCGCCGGCTCATCAACGCCCTCTCCGAACTGGAGACGCAGTACGACGGCACCGTCCGGGACACGGGCGACCGCATCGTCCAGTTCGAGTTCGGCGAGGACGGCACCTCGCCCGTCAAGGTCGGCTCCGACGACGAGAACGCGATCGACGTCGACCGCATCGCCGACCGGGTCGTCGACGCCGAGTTCGACTCGGAGGCCGAGAAACGCGAGTTCCTGGGGGAGATACCCGAGGCCACGAACCTCTCCGAACACGCCGACGACAGGGTGGTGAGCTCCGATGACTGAGATCACCGGCGCGATGGAGTCGGTCGTCGAGGGGTCGGAGCTCCCCAAGCGGCTCCGCGAGGAAGTGTACCGGACGGTCGAGGACCGGGAGGGCGTCACGAAAGCGGAGGTCGAGGAGATCGTCCAGGCCGTCGAGTCCCGCTACCTCGACACCCGGGTCGACCCCCTCGATCCCGTGGGGACGGTGAGCGCCCAGTCGATCGGGGAGCCGGGGACGCAGATGTCGCTCCCGGATGATGAACAGATCCTCATCCGACGGAGTGGCGAAACGAGCGTCCGCGAGATCGGGTCGTTCGTCGACGATCTCATGGCGGGTCGCGATGTCCGGACGATCGACGATCACGAGGTCGCCCTCGCTCCCGAGGGGATCGAGGTTCTCAGCCTCCGGGACGACGAGACTGTTGCCTGGAAACCGGTCGAGGAGATCAGCCGCCACGAGACGCCCGGGGAACTCCTCGAAATCACGCTTGAATCCGGGCGATCGATCCGGGCGACGAAGGCACACTCGTTCGTGAAGAAGGTGGAAGGCGAAATCGTGCCCGTGGCTGGTGACACGCTAACCACCGAAGACGAACTCCCGGCAATCGGCGAGTACGATCGTGGCGATGCGCTCGCGGATTTCAGTGCGTTCGAGAACGATCGAACCGCGCTCGCCGATGGCGGGGCGCTCCTCGCAAAGACGGAAGGCGCGAAGGCGAACGCGAAAACGGTCGTCTGGGAACGCATCGAGTCCATCGAGACGGTCACGAGCGACCACGAGTACGTCTACGACGTGTCCGTGGAGGGTCTGGAGACGTTCACGACCGCGGAGGGTGTCGTGACGCACAACACGATGAACACGTTCCACTACGCCGGCGTCGCGGAGTTCGACGTCACCCAGGGCCTGCCCCGCCTGATCGAACTCGTCGACGCCCGGAAGGAGCCCGATACCCCGATCATGACCGTCCACCTCGAAGACGAGTACGCCGAGGATCGCGAGAAGGCCCACGAGGTGGTCTGGGAGATCGAGGCGACGCGCGTGCTCGAACTCGGGGACGTCTCGACGAACGTCGCCGACATGCTTGTGCAGGTCGACCTCAACGAGGACACCCTCATGGAGCGCTGGCCGAACGCCGACGAGCCCGCCTCCGTCGCGGCGTCGATCGCCGAGACGATCGAGGCGAAGCTCGGCGTCTCCACGGTCCAGGAGGGCACCGTGGTCGAGTTCGGTCCCGACGAGCCCAGCTACCGGGAGCTGCTCCAGCTGGTCGAGAAGCTCCGGGAGATCGTGTTCAAGGGTATCGACGACATCTCGCGGGTCGTCGTCCGCAAGGAGGAAGGCGAGTCCGACGAACTCGTCCTCTACACGGAGGGGTCGGCGTTCAAGAAAACCCTCGACATCGACGGCGTCGACGCCTCCCGGACCACGTGTAACAACATCCACGAGATCCACGAGACGCTGGGCATCGAGGCGGCCCGCGAGGCGATCATCAACGAGACGATGAACACCCTCGAGGAGCAGGGCCTGGACGACGTGAACATCCGCCACCTGATGCTCGTCGCGGACACGATGACCAACGACGGCACGATCGAGTCGATCGGCCGCCACGGCATCTCCGGATCCAAGGAGTCCGTGCTGGCGCGGGCGGCCTTCGAGGTGACGGTGAACCACCTGCTCGACGCCGCGGTTCACGGCGAGATCGACGACCTCAACGGCGTCACGGAGAACGTCATCGTCGGCAAGCCGATCAAGCTCGGCACCGGCGACGTCGACCTCCGGATGCGGTCGGGATCAGGGTCGTCGGCCGACTGAGCGTCCTTCCGTTCTCGCAGTCCAGCCGGTCGGGTTGTTGACAACGTGTCGGCGTGTGGCGCGGCAACAGTCTACAGGAAAGGACGTGGTACGACGAACCAACGATCGGGTCGCTGTTACTCCGGGAGAAACACCACCTCTCACTTCTTTTATATCCGGACGGAACGCTCAGCCGAGCCGCCTCGCGGTGGCTCTGTGAAACAATGGACATCGAACATTTCACGCAGTCCAACGCGCCTGCAGAAGGGAACGAGGGATTCCAGAAGGAGAACAACAGGCTTCTGGACATCCCCGTCGACGGCACCGTGATGATCAAAGCCGGATCGATGATCGGGTACACCGGCGAGATGACGTTCACCGGGAAGTCCTCCGCCGAAGGCGGGATCACCGGGTTCGTCAAGGACGCAGTGACGAGCGAGGGGACGCCCGTGATGGAAGCCGAGGGGCGGGGTCACCTCTACGTCGCCGACAACGGGAAGAAAGTCCAGATCCTCGACCTCGGTCGGGGCGAGTCCATCTCGGTCAACGGCGACGACATCCTCGCGTTCGAGTCCGCCGTCGACTACGAGATCAACACCGTCGGCAGTCTCTCGGAAGCCGCGGCCGGCGGCCTGACGAACGTCTACCTCACCGGGCCCGGACAGGTCGTCATCTCGACCCACGGCGACCCGCTGGTGTTGACCCCTCCCGTCTTCACTGATCCGGATGCGACCGTCGCCTGGAGCACCGACCTCTCGCCGTCGATCGCGACGAACAAGAAGATCGAGATCGGCCAGACGTCCGGGGAAACCATACAGATGGAGTTCTCCGGATCGGACGGGTTCGTCGTTATCCAGCCACACGAGGAGGGGTCCCAGGTATAGGTCCGGGAACGATCGTGATACCAACAGGAACTATTTCACCGCAAGAACCCTTTTATCGAACACACCCCTTCCGACCACCTATGCGCCTGTTCGTGGGCGTCGACCTCCCCGACGATCTCGCCCCCGCAGTCGAGACCGTCCAGGACGAACTGCGCGAGGCCTCCGGCCTCGACTTCACCAACCCCGGCCAGGCCCACGTCACGCTGAAGTTCCTCGGCGAGACGGACGCCGACCGGATCCCCGAGATCGAGGACGCCCTGCAGGCCGCGGTCGCCGATGCCGGCGTCTCCCCCTTCGAGGCCACGGTCGGGGGCATCGGCGCCTTCCCCTCGACGGAGTACATCCGGGTCGTCTGGCTCGGGATCGGGCGCGGAAGCGAGGAACTCACCCGGCTCCACGAGGCGATCGAGGCCCGCACCGTCGACCTGGGATTCGACCCCGAGGCCCACGACTTCACCCCCCACGTCACGCTCGCCCGCATGAACCACGCCGGCGGGAAAGAACTCGTCCAGCGCGTCCTCCGGGAGCGCGATCCGGAGGTGGGCTCCATGCGTGTCGGGGAGGTCCGGCTGACCGAGAGCGTCCTCGGCCCGGAGGGGCCGGCATACTCGACGGTGGCGCGGTTCCCGATCGGGGAGTAATCCCGACGCTGCGCGTCTCCCGTCACACGCGCGTTTGTGTCTCCGGTGGGGTCACATCGGGCGGCCGTCACTGGGTGGCGGTCAGCTACGCGCGGGCGTTTCTCGTTACGGTCGCGGGCTGGGAACTGCTCGCCGTGGCCGCCGTCGAGACTCTGCAGAGCACGCGGACCGACGGGTGACGGGTCGCCGCGGCGGTGCGACAGGGATTTAAACGCGCGTGTGGAATCCACGGGCACCATGAGCAAGAAGTCCAAGGCCAAGAAGAAGCGCCTCGCGAAGCTGGAGCGCCAGAACAGCCGCGTCCCGGCGTGGGTCGTCATGAAGACCGACCGCGACGTCCAGCGCAACCCCAAGCGGCGCAACTGGCGGCGCAGCGACACCGACGAATGAGCGCGAGCGGCTTCGAGGAGCGGGTCGTCACCGTCCCGCTCCGCGACGTGACGAAGGTGCCGAAACACGAGCGCGCCGGCGAGGCGATGAAGCTCGTCCGCGAACACCTCGCGCGCAGCTTCGGCGTCGAGACCTCGGAGGTCCGGCTCGACCCCTCGATCAACGAGGCCGTCTGGGAGCGCGGACAGAAAAAGCCCCCGCGAAAGCTCCAGATCCGGGCCGCCCGCTTCGAGGAGGAGGGCGAACGGGTCGTCGAGGCAGAGACGGCCTGACGTGCTTCGAACGTCCGTTCTCGGCTCATCGTACGTCGGCGTGTTCGCGACCGCCACCGACGAGCACGCCTTTATCCGGCCCGACCTGGAGGAGGACCTCGCCGCCGCCATCGCGGACGAACTCGACGCCGCACCCGTCGAAACCACCGTCGGCGGCTCCGTGACCGTCGGCTCCCTGCTCGTCGGCAACGAGGCGGGCCTGCTCGCGAGTGGGCGGCTCCGCGACCACGAGCGCGAGCGCATCGAGGACGCGACCGGCCTGTCGGTCACGGAACTCCCGGGGCGGATCAACGCCGCCGGGAACGTCGTGCTGGCGAACGACTACGGCGCCGTCGTCCACCCCGAGCTCGGCGACGAGGCGGTCGCGGCCGTCGAGGACGCGCTCGCGGTGCCCGTCGAACGGGGCGACGTTGCGGGCGTGCACACGGTCGGGACGGCCGCCGAAGCGACGAACCGGGGCGTGCTCTGTCACCCGAAGACGACCGACGCCGAGCTCGACGAACTGGAGGAGCGCCTCGGCGTCCACGCCGACGTCGGGACGATCAACTACGGCGCCCCCCTCGTCGGCTCGGGGCTGGTCGCGAACGAGGCGGGGTACGTCGCCGGCGAGGAGACGACCGGACCCGAACTCGGTCGCATCGAGGACGCGCTCGGGTACATCGAGTGACCGCGGTCGAGAGGGCGGCACCTGCGTCCGTGACTGCCTGAGCCCATTCGGACCGTGTCCCTGGCGCCCGCCGGGCGGGACTTTTTCATCCACGTTTTTCAGGGCGGGGTCACGAGCGACGCGAGCGATCCCCGCCCCGCAAAAAGGTGGAGTAGGAAGATACTTCCCTGCGCTGGCGCAACCACTGTCCATGAGCGAGTTTACTGTGAGCGGGGAGTTCCAGTCCCGAGATGGGTGGTCACCGTTCGAGACGACGGTCGAGGCGGAAAACGAGTCGGTCGCCGAGGAGCGGGCGTACGCGACCCTGGGCAGTCGCCACGGGCTGAAGCGCACGCAGGTCGAGATCGAAGGGGTGTCGGCATGAGCCTCGGCGGCGGACCCGGCGGCGGCGAACTCCAGGAGGTCTCCCAGCAGATCCAGGAGGTAGAGCAGGGCATCGAGGCGGTCGAGGGCGAGATCGAGGCGGTCCGCGAGGAGAAATCGGACATCGACGAGGCGATCGACGCCATCCAGGGGCTCGAAACCGGCTCGACGGTCCAGGTCCCGATCGGCGGCGGGGCGTACGTCCGCGCCACGATCGAGGACATCGACGAGGTCATCGTGAGTCTGGGCGCCGACTACGCGACCGAGGCCGAACACGAGGACGCCATCGAACTACTGGAGGAACAGAAGGACCAGCTCGACGAGCGAATCGAGGAGCTCAACGAGCAACTCGCCGAACTCGAAACCGAGGAGGAGCAGCTCAACCAGCGCGCCCAGCAGCTCCAGCAACAGCAGATGCAACAGCAGATGGGCGCCATGGGCGGCGGCGAGGGCGACTCCGAGTAGGCGATGTTCGAGGGACTCAAGGAGACGCTCGGGAAGTTCCGGAGCGACGTCGAGGAGGAAGCCGTCGAGGAAGTCCCCGATGAGGAGGTCGACGGTGAGGACGAGGCGGGCCCCGACGCAGTCGACGACGCGAGGGGGGACGGCGAGGCTGACCCGGATATGGACGGCGAAGCGGACGTTTCTGCCGGGGCTGGTGAGGGGCGTCCTACCGAGGGTGGTGACCGCGACGAGGGCGACGACGGGGAACCAAACACGGGGCTGGGCCGTCGCGCGAAGTCGCTGGCCCGGGGGCGGTTCGTCATCGACGCCGAGGACCTGGAGGGACCGCTCCGGGATCTCGAACTCGCCCTGTTGCGCAACGACGTCGAGATGGAGGTCGCGGACGCGATCCTCGACCGGGTCCGCGAGGAACTCGTCGGAGAGACCCGAAAGATCACCCGGGGGACGACGAGCGTCGTCGAGGACGCGCTACGGGAGGCGCTCCTGTCGGTGCTCGCCGTCGGGCAGTTCGACCTCGAGGAGCGGATCGCCGAGACCGAGAAGCCAGTCGTGATCACCTTCACCGGCGTCAACGGCGTCGGCAAGACGACGACGATCGCGAAGGTCTCGCGGTACCTCGGCGACCTGGGGTACTCCTCGGTGCTGGCGAACGGCGACACCTACCGCGCCGGCGCGAACGAGCAGATCGAGGAACACGCCGACAACCTCGGCCGGAAGTGCATCGCCCACGAGCAGGGCGGCGACCCCGCGGCCGTGATCTACGACGCCGTCGAGTACGCCGAGGCCAACGATGTCGACGTCGTCCTGGGCGACACGGCCGGGCGCCTGCACACCGACGACGACCTGATGAACCAGCTCGCGAAGATCGACCGCGTGGTCGACCCCGACCTCACGCTGTTCGTCGACGAGGCGGTCGCCGGGCAGGACGCCGTCAACCGGGCGCGGGAGTTCAACGAGGCCGCCGCGATCGACGGCACCGTCCTCACGAAGGCCGACGCCGACTCCTCGGGGGGCGCCGCCATCTCCATCGCCCACGTCACGGGCAAGCCGATCCTGTTTCTGGGCGTCGGCCAGGGCTACGACGACCTGGAGCGGTTCGACCCCGAGGAACTGGTCGAGCGGTTGCTCGCGGAGTAGTTCGGTCGATCAGTGGCCCGAGTTCAGTACTCGCGAACCCGGAGGTCGGGGACGCGCTCGAAGTGCTCGACGTTTCGCGTGACGACGGATTCGTCCTCCCGGAGCGCGGTCGCCGCGACGATACAGTCCTCCCGGTCGATCGGTTCGCCAGCCCCCGTCAGTGCTCCGGATATCTCACCGGCACGGCGCATTATCGACGCGTTGGCGTCGATCACGGTCTTCGAGTCGAGCACGTCGAGCACCTGTTCTCGCTCCTCGTCGGGCCGCGTCGACTGCTCGATCCCCTCGTAGAGTTCGAGGAGGGTAACGGCGGACACCTTCTCGGGACGGCGCTCGGCCTCGGCGATCGAGAGCAGTTCGAGCGCCGCGTCGTCCCCGCTCAACACGTCGATGACGAACGACGTGTCCTCGATCATCCGTCGTCGATCCGCTCCGCGATCCGCTCGCGCCGTCGCCGGGATCGTTCCCGACCTTCCTCGATCGACGCCTCGATCTCGTCCGTCTCGTCCGCCCAGATACCGGCGACCTCCTGCCAGGATCGCTCCCCGGCGAGGCGTTTCACCACGTCACTGAAGCTCTCGCCCTCGCGTTTTTCGGCCCTGAGACGCTCGTAGGCCTCCTCGTCGAGGGAGATCGTCTTGGTGACCATACTGCATAGTGGTCTGTGCACGTATTTAAAATCCCGGCGGAAAGCGGGGCTCGCAACGGGGTATCGACGCGCCTCAGCGTCGCGCGTCCTCGACGGCTGCGACGAACGACGCCGCCGACTCCCGCACCGCCTCCCAGTCCTCGCGCTCGATGGCGTCGTAGTTCACGAGCGCGGAGCCAGCACCGACGGCAAAGGCGCCCGCGTCGAGGTAGTCGGCGACGTTGTCGGTGCTCACGCCGCCGGTCGGCATGATCGGGACGTCGCCGAGGGGTCCCTTGAGCGCGCCGATGTGGCCCGGCCCCACCGTGGAGGCCGGGAACATCTTGATCGCGTCCGCGCCGGCGGCCATGGCGCGGTCGGCCTCCGTCGGCGTCATCACGCCGGGCGCGCAGGCGACGTCGGCGCGATTACAGACCTCGATCACGCCCTCGTTGAGGTTCGGCGCGACGACGAACGCGGCGCCGGCCTCAATGGCGTTCCGGGCGGCGTGGGCGTCCATCACCGTTCCCGCGCCCACCACGGCGTCGGTCCCCACTAGTTCGCGGTCGACGGCGGCGATCATCTCCGCGGGCCGGGTCGCGTCGGCGGTGATCTCGAGCGCCCGTACCCCACCCTGGTGGATCGCCTTCGCGACGGGGACGATGTCGTCGGCGTCGATTCCCCGGAGGACCGCGACGACCCCGCTTTCCTCGATGCGATCTAGCGTCTCCTGGCTGCTCATACCCGCATTCCGACAGGAGGGATCATAAGCCCCCCACACTCGACGCGGGAGATCGGGGCGCTCGACCCGGGGCGTCCGCTCCCGGGAGTGGATTTATGCGCCCCGCCGGCCTCCCTCCGGTATGGACGACTTCGAGGAGCTGATCTCGTTTCTGACGCCCCGCGAGGAGAACGAGGCGATCAAGTCCTACCAGAACACCACGGCAATCGCGTGTCCGGCCTGTGAGGAGCCCTTCGACGACCTCGTCGTCTGCAAGGAGGACCCCACGAGCCTCAACCTGGACGAGCAGATGGACCTCTGTGTGGGGACGACGCCGGAGGGGTCGCCGGCGATCTTCACCCACAAGGAGTAACCGTGGCGGGACTGTTCGCGTCCGTCGCCGACCTGCCCCTGGTGATCGAGGAATACGACCTGGAGACGCGCGAACGCGCCACCTCAAGCGGGTTCACCCGGAAGACGACGGTCGTGACCCTGTCGGGGGGAGACAGCGGGGACCACGCCGGGATGGGCGAGGACGTCACCTACGAGAGCGAGGAACACGACCGGCTACTCGACACCGCCGACTTCGACCTCGCGGGCGAGTACACCGTCGCGTCGTTCTCGGACGCGCTCGATACGGTCGACCTGTTCCCCGCCGGCGAACCCGACGAGGAGCGCTTCCGCCACTACCGCCGGTGGGCCTTCGAGAGCGCGGCACTGGATCTCGCGCTCCGCCAGTCGGACCTGACGCTCGCCGGCGCGCTCGACCGCACCTACGATCCGGTCCGCTTCGTCGCGAGCACGCGCCTGGGCGAGCCCCCCAGCGCCGACCGGGTGCACGCCCTACTGGATCGCGTCCCGGACGTCGAACTCAAGCTCGATCCGACGCCGTCGTGGAGCCTCGACCTGATCGACGAACTCGCCGGGACGGGCTCCGTCCGGATCCTCGACCTGAAGGCGGGCTACGAGAGCGCCGAGGTCGCCACGGAGGTCGATCCCACGCTGTACCGGACGCTGCTGTCGGCGTTCCCGGAGGCGGTGATCGAGGACCCCGGGGTGACCGGGGAAACGCGGTCGATGCTCGAAGACGCCGCCGGCCGGCTCTCCTGGGACCTCCCGATCGAGGGCCTCGACGACGTCCACGCGCTCCCATGGGAGCCCGGCTGGCTCAACATCAAGCCCTCGCGGTTCGGGACGATCGCGTCGCTGTTCGAGACGGTCGAGTACTGCCTCGAAAACGGGATCCGGACCTACGGCGGCGGGCAGTTCGAACTCGGCGTCGGCCGGGGGCAGATCCAGGCGCTCGCCTCGCTGTTCTATCCGGAGGGGCCGAACGACGTCGCGCCCGGTGTGTACAACGACCCCGACCTTCCCGACGAACTGCCGGCGAGCCCGCTCGAACCACCCGCCGATCCGGACGGATTCCGGTGGTGAGTTCCCGGGCGGTCCGGCGCGCGAGAATACTCACGTCACGACGTCGAGCACCTTGTCGACGAACGCCTTGATCTCCTCGGAGTTGCGGTACGACTGGAAGACGAAGCCGGTGATCAGGGCGATCCCGGTCCAGCCGTTGAACGCGGCGTTCAACTCGAACGCGAGTTCGGCGCCGCCGAGCACGCCGGCCTGCCAGAGCGGCAGGACCGAGCCGAGCAACACCGCGCCGAACACGCTCGTCGCGGCCGCGATGACGACCGGGTAGAACTTGTAGGCGAGCGCGGCGCCGGTGAACCCGACCGCGAGAGTCAAAAGCAACGCCTGCTGGGCCTCGCCTTGCATGAGTCGGTCGACCACGACGACCTCCCGGACGACTTCGGGATCGACGGCGTTCGGATCCCCGGGGATCTCCTCGGGACGGAACAGTTCCCCGCTCGCGAAAACGAGGAAGCCGGCGAGCGTCGAGGCGATGAAGGCCCCGACCACGACTGCAAAGCGTGCCAGCACCGAGACGAGTCCGGCGCCGACGAGGCCGCCGAACAGCGCGAGGACCGCCGCGACGGCGACCCGCCCGCCGAGGTCCGGCGCCGCGCTGCTTCCCAGGACGAACCAGCCGACCGCGCCGCTGACGCCCGCACCCACCAGTCCGCCGATCCACGTCAGGAAGAGATCGAACAGGTCGTAGCCGAGGTAGGTAAAGGCGAGGCCGACAACGGTGACGATACCCAGTGGGACGACAGGGTCAACTCCGGCGGTAACCATTTCTTACCGGTACACGCGGCAGGTATAAGTCCGTTTTGCGAGGGGCAAGAACGCCCGGCGGTGGCCGGTTCTCGCGGGCGGAGCGCGAACCCGGTCGCCGGTGACAAAGCCTTTAACGGCCACACCGCGTAGCACACCCAAATGGTACTCGACGATCTCGGTAGCTCCCTCAGGGGTGCCCTCTCGAACCTCCGGGGGAAGTCGCGCATCTCCGAGGAGGACGTCGACGCCGTCGTCAAGGAGATCCAGCGCTCGCTCCTGTCGGCCGACGTCGACGTCGACCTCGTGATGGACCTCTCCGACTCGATCAAGGAGCGCGCCCTAGAGGAGGAACCCCCGAAAGGTACCTCAGCCCGGGATCACGTCCTGCGAATCGTCTACGAGGAACTGGTCGACCTCGTGGGCGACTCGACGGACCTGCCCCTCCAGTCCCAGACCATCATGCTCGCCGGCCTGCAGGGCTCGGGGAAGACCACGACGGCGGCGAAGATGGCGTGGTGGTTCGAGACCAAGGGCCTGCAGTCGGCGGTGATCCAGACCGACACCTTCCGGCCGGGCGCCTACGACCAGGCCAGACAGATGGCGGAAAACGCCGACGTGGACTTCTATGGCGACCCCGACTCCGAGGACCCCGTCGCGATCGCCCGCGAGGGCCTCGAAGCCACGGCCGACGCCGACGTCCGGATCGTCGACACCGCCGGCCGGCACGCCCTGGAGGACGACCTCATCGCGGAGATCGAGGAGATCGAGGCCGTCGTCGAGCCCGACCGTTCGCTTCTCGTGCTCGACGCCGCGATCGGCCAGGGTGCCAAGGAGCAGGCCCAGCGCTTCGAGGAGGCGGTGGGCATCGACGGCGTCGCCATCACCAAGCTCGACGGCACGGCCAAGGGCGGGGGCGCGCTCACGGCCGTCAACGAGACCGGCTCGACCATCGCCTTCCTCGGGACGGGCGAGACAGTGCAGGACGTCGAGCGCTTCGAGCCTTCCGGGTTCATCTCCCGCCTCCTGGGGATGGGCGACCTGAAGCAGCTCACCGAGCGCGTCGAGCGCGCCATGGAGGAGACCGGCGACGAGGAGGACGACTGGGACCCAGAGGACATCCTCCAGGGTGACTTCACGCTGAAGGACATGCGAAAGCAACTGGAGACGATGAACAACATGGGTCCGCTGGACCAGGTGATGGACATGATTCCCGGGATGGGCGGCGGGCTGATGGACCAGTTGCCCGACGACGCGATGGACGTCACCCAGGACCGGATGGGCGAGTTCGACGTGGTGATGGACTCGATGACCGAGGAGGAGTTAGAGAACCCCCGCGTGATCGGCGCGAGCCGGATCGAGCGCATCGCGCGTGGCTCCGGAACGGAGGAAGAAACGGTGCGGGAGTTGCTGGAGCAACACCGCGCGATGCAGCGCACCCTCGACCAGATCCAGGGGATGGGCCAGGGCGACATGAAACGCATGATGAACAAGTTCGGCGGCGAGGGCGGCGGCGGCATGGGCGGGATGGGGCCGTTCGGATAGGTCGGGAACGTCGCGCTGGGGTCTATTGAGCGTCCCCGGCATCGGTCACCCGTCCGAGAAAGAGGATTGTGCCGGTCGGACGGTCGCGGATCGCAAACAGGAACGGGCGGTCGGCGGTGAACGAATACGCCGGAGACGAATTGGGGACGGCTTCGACCGCCGACGCTGCTGCGGCCTCCGTGCCCTGCTCGTCCACGGCGATGTAGGTGTCGTGAAAGACGTCGTCGATCCGTAGTGCCCTGGGAGACATCCCGGAGAAGTTCGCATTGTTCCTGAACGCGATCGGCATTCCCAGTTCTCCGAGCGCGTCCGGCAGGGAGAAACTCGACTCGAACTCGAAGCGTGGCAACGAGAGGCTGACCTTCGGGGTTTCGAAGGCGTCGACGAACCGGACGAGTGTGGATCGGTCCACGGACTCCTCGTAGGATTCGAATTCGCCTTCGGGCGGGAGGATCAGGAGCATCGACACCGTCTCGCCGAGGTAGGGGAGGTCGACGGCCTTTGCCCCGTCTATCTCAGCGTACGGGACGTGGACCGACTGGCTCATCATCGGGACCTCGGTGGTCTCTCCGTCGAGGGGCGTGAACGCTTTTCGGCTGGTGGCTCCCTTCTCGAACGTGTGTAGCCAGTTCGCCTTGAAGTACATCGCGTTCGTGAGGACGAGACGCGTACGTTTGGAAATCGAGTCCTTCGGAAGCAGGTCGGTGATCCGGCCGACGGTCCGGTCTGCCACCCAGTCGTTGATTTTCTCGCGGACGCCCTCGTGATCGTTCCGGTAATCCACTTCCCTGAGCCCGCCGCCGTAGTGATCCTCCAGCACGTCGAGATACGAGTCGCGGAACGGGGACTCCTCCTGTCCCCAGGCGGCGTTGACGAGGTTCAACTGGAACGGGACGGGGTTGTCATCCGAGTCGAAGTTGTCCGGAATGTCTGCCTTATCGATGTCGTCCCCGCGAGCGTTCAGTTCGCGCTGGAGGGCGTTGAACGCCGCGTGGAGTCGTTCGTCGTTGAGCGTGTAGTGGAGCGCCTCGCGCATCTGTTCTCGGGTTTCGCCGCGTGCGCCGGCGTAGGCCATCGACAGCACGGTCGTGACGCTGACGGGAGAGGCCAGCAGGTTCTCTCCCGGGTTCGCCTCGGTCAGTTCGCCGTACAGATCGAACGCCAGTTGGTTCGTCTCCCGAGCGAGTTCGGACAGCGTCTCCTCGTCGATATCGGGTGTGACTCCGGGCTGTACCTGTTCGCCGAGCTTCCTCGGTCCGGCGCTTAGCGCCGTACAGCCGGCGAGGGCGCCCGCGAGGAGGGCACCGGAGAGCGTGATGAAGCGGCGTCGGTTCATATGTACCTCCTTGGCGAGAACCCGATTAAAAACTCGCCGGGCTCAAAGAGGTGTTTTAGTCCCGTTCGGAGCTTGGATGGGATTTCATCACTCCTCCCGCTTGTACCCCTTCCAGCACGCAACGGGGAACGTCCCGATGTACTCGCGTTCCTCGAACAGCATCGTCGCCTCAATCGAGCGGGGTGTCGTGGCGACGACCGTTTCGAAATCGACCGCGGGTTACCATACGAGGTTCCCATCACGCGAGTAGACTCGATGGTGAGACACCGTTGGAACGATCTCGTGGTGTCCCCCGAATTCGTCGTCGTCAACGTCCGATCCGCTAATGCCGTCTACCCTGGACACTCCGACGCTGAGGCCCTTCTCCAGTAATCCCTTTGTATCCAGCGAGGATCGAAGGTGCGAGGCACCGGCCCACTTGGCCCGGTTGGCTGCCCACCCGTCAAACGGCATCGTTCGAGTCTCGTCAGGTCGGTCATCGCGTTCGTAGGTCACCCGAACTGCGTTCTCCCCCTCGATGTACTCGTACTCGCGGTCCGGCCGGGCTTCGATCGAAACCGGTTCTCCGGCACCCCGTCGGAGCGTCTGCTCCACGTCCGGATCGAACTCGTCTCCTCCCACAATCGAACCCACGTCGAGATATCCGCCCACGCCACCCGCGACCGCGACGCCGATCCCGGTCAACAGCGTTCGACGATCCATGTCAGATCGTGCGAAACGAACGGACGAGTGATGGTATACCTTCGGTGGGCTCAAACGGCTCTTTTAGCCCCTCCGGAATCTTGGAGACATCGATCTTGGTCCCAGTACTCGTTTCTGACCCTACATCTCATAGACGAAGTAGAACAGCAGGAGTGCGAGGAGACCGCCGAGAAAGAACAGCACGCCCGGCGGGAGCGCGAATACAGTGGAGCCGGACATCTCGACGGGCGTAGCGGTGACCCCGAGACCAGGGGCGGTATCGGTCGGATTGGCACTTTCCGGCGACAACAGCACGCGCCGGAGGACCACGTCCACCACGATACTTACGACCGCCAGCGCGCCGACCGGCAGCAACAGGCGCTTGACCGTCTCGAACAGCGAGGACCGATCGACGTCCTCGCTCGCGAACAGAACGAGCGCCCGGTTGGTGGGGGCGTAGACGCGCATCTCCTTGCCCTGATCGGAGTACCGGACGTCCCGGACCTCGATGAGGCCGGCCTCCGTGAGGTTGGTGAGGTGGTAGTTCGCGTTCTGTAGCGAGGTATCGACGTCGCTGGCGACATCCGAGGCAGTCCCGGGCTCGTCGTACAGCCGAGAGAGGATTTCACGGGCAGTCCCGGAGGAGAGCGCGGAGAACACCTCGTCGGCCGCCCCGTCGTCGATGGCCATCACGTCGGGGTCTTCGGGCTCCGCCGACTCGGCGGACTCCCCCCGGGACAGCAGGCGACTGATCGAGGACACGTCCTCACGTAACTGCTATCCGATCATATAGCTTGGTCGGACTAAAACGGGCGTTTTAGTCCCGAACAATGATCGGTCGGCAGAGGCTGTGCTGGGCGGTGAGCGCCAGCGCAGCAACCGGACGCGAGCGAAGCGAGCGTCCGGGGAGTTTTTCCCCAAGTTTTTGCGACGAGTGGTTCGCGAGCGTAGCGAGCGAACCCGAGGAGTAAAAAGTGGGTCTCTAAAAGTAGTCGACGGTCTGCGGGAGTTCGAGTTTCATCCCCTTGCGCTCGCGGATCTCCATGATCTTCTCGACCTGGAGGTTGTCGGCCATGACCTCGAAGCCGGCGTTCTCGGTGTTCCATGACGCGCGGCCCTCCGTGGCCGAGCGGATGTCCGAGGAGAAGCCGATCATCTCCTCGACGGGCGCGATGCCCTCCACGACCATCTGGCCGCCCTCCTGGTACATGTCGTCGACGCGACCGCGCCGGCCCTGGATCTCGCCGGAGGCGGCGCCCATGTGCTCGGAGGGAACGTCGATGCGGACGTCCTGCATCGGTTCGAGCAGGGCGACCTTCGCGTCGATGAGGGCGTTGTGCAGGGCCTCGCGGACGGCGGGGATGACCTGGGCCGGCCCGCGGTGGATGGCGTCCTCGTGCAGGCGGGCGTCGTGGAGACGGACGAGCGCTCCCTCGACCGGTTCGGCCGCGAGGGGCCCCTCGTTGAGGGCCTCCTCGAACCCTTCGAGGACGAGTTCCATCGTCTCGTTGAGGTGCTGGATCCCCTTCGTGTCGTCGATCACGATGTTCGTCCCGAAGATGTCCTCGACCTCCTGGGAGGTGTCCTTGTCCATGCCCGCCTCCTGGAGGACCTCGCGGCGGTCCTGCTCGGGCATGTCCATCGTGATCTCGCCGAGCTTCATCTTCTCGACGATCTCCCGGTCGAGGGGCTCGACGCTCATGTAGAAGCGGTTGTGTCGGTTCGGCGAGATGCCCTCGACCTCCTGTGAGGCCTCGCGTGGGGTCTCCCGGTAGACGACGATCGGCTCGCCCGTCCGGACGGGAATGCCCTGGTTGCGCTCGATGCGCTGGGTCTGGACCTCGAGGTGGAGCTCGCCCTGCCCGGAGACGAGGTGCTCGCCGGTGTCCTCGTTGATCTCGACCTGGATGGTGGGGTCCTCCTTGGAGACCTGCTGGAGCACCTGGATGAGCTTTGGCAGGTCGTCCATGTTCTCGGCCTCGATGGACTTCGTGATGACGGGCTCGGAGATGTGCTCGATCGACTCGAAGGGGGTCATCTCGACCGAGGAGACGGTCGACCCGGCGATGGCGTCCTGGAGACCCGTCACGGCGGCGATGTTGCCGGCGGGCACGCGCTCGACCTCCTCGCGCTCCCCGCCCATGAACACGCCGACCGACTGGATGCGGTTCTTGCCGGCGGTGCCGGAGACGTACAGTTCCTGGCCCTTCTCGATCGTTCCCGAGAACAGCCGCCCGGTGGCGATCTCGCCGGCGTGGGGGTCGATCCCGATGTCGGTGACCATGAGGACGACCTCGCCGTCCTCGTCGACGACGCGCATCTGTTCGGCGATCTCGGACTCGCTGTCGCCGCGCCAGATCCGGGGGATGCGCCGGGGCTGGGCGTCGACCGGGTTCGGGAAGTGCTCACACACCATGTCGAGCACGACGTCGGCGAGGGGGGTGCGCTCGTGGAGTTCGTCGCGCGCCCGGTCGCGCTCCAGTTCGATGATGTCGGCGAAGTCGATCCCGGTGCGCTGCATCGAGGGCATCGAGACGCCCCACTTGTACAGCGCCGACCCGAAGGCGACGGTGCCCTCCTCGACGGAGACGGTCCAGTCCTCGACCTCGTCCATCTCCTCGGTCATCCCGCGGATGAGTTCGTTGACGTCCCGGATGACCGAAAGGAGGCGCTCCTGCATCTCCTGGGGCCCCTCCTGGAGTTCGGAGATGAGGCGGTCGACCTTGTTGATGAACAGGGCGGGCTTGACGCCCTCCCGGAGGGCCTGCCGGAGCACGGTCTCCGTCTGGGGCATCGCGCCCTCGACGGCGTCGACCACGACCAGGGCGCCGTCGACGGCCCGCATCGCCCGCGTGACGTCGCCGCCGAAGTCGACGTGGCCCGGCGTGTCGATGAGGTTGATGAGGTGGTCCTCGCTCTCGTACTCGTGGGTCATCGAGACGTTCGCGGCGTCGATCGTGATCCCGCGTTCCTGCTCGTCCTCCTCGGTGTCCATGGCGAGTTGCTCGCCGGCGGTGTCGTCGGAGATCATGCCGGCTCCTGCCAACAAATTATCAGTTAGCGTCGTGTTGTGGACGACGAGCCCCTCCGCGACGAAGTTGTGATGCGCCTCGACGCCGAAGTCGTAGACGACATCGCGCTCGACGCGCTCGATCGATTCGACCTCGACGAACGAGGTGTCGGCTTTCGCGAGGGAGGCGAGACGTTCGACCCGGATGTCGTCCCCGTCGTCGAGTTCCGCGAACCGGTCGGTGATCCGGTCCAGCGTGTTCTTCGTGAGCCCGACGTGTCCGGTCTCGTAACTGTCGTACGATTCGAAGACGTCGGCCTGGGACGCCCCGAGGTCGTCCCGGATCGATCGGAGCGTGCTTCCGCCGACTGGTACGCGATCGACTTTTGCCGACCCGGCGTTCGCGAGCAACGCCTCGAAGCGTTCCTGCTTCTCCGGAAGAGCAAAGCCGATCTCCGCGAAGTTCGACAGGGAGAGTTCGCCCGAGACGTACAGCGTCGATTTCGTCCGGTTCAGCTTCGAGGCCACGTCGAACTGGTAGAGGAGAACCTGGAGATTAGCCAGGAGGTCCATGCTGGCCGAGGTTGCCGACACGGCCGAGCGGGCGTCCTCGACAGTTCCGTCAGCGTCGAGGTAGCCACGGACGAACGCTGCAGTGTCCTCACGCCCCGCCTCGAACACTACGTCCGAAACGCGCACCGACGCCGACTTCGACTTCGTCGGGTACGCGAAGGCGGCCTCCAGGATCTTCCGTAGCGTCTTCCCGCCGATCTCGACACGGGGGGTTCGATCGTCGAACGTCCGGACGGTCGCGTCCAGACCGAGTTCGTCTGCCTGATCGGCCAGGATACGCTGCATCTCGGGATCGCCGTTCGTTACGGTGCCCTCGCGGTCGCCATCGCCGACGAACGCCCCGGCGAGGTAGAACAGCGGTGAGAGGTCTTCGGGGAGTTCCACGTCCAGCGAGGAGTGCTCGCCGCGCCTGTCGGTCCCGCGGTAATTGATCGTCTCGATTCCCGCGTACAGTTCGTCGAGAGCGATCCCGAGGCTGTCACAGACGTTCACGACGTCCCGGAGCCGGTACTGGCCGCGCCAGACGGCGTGCTTGAACGAACTGAACTCGAGATCCGACGAAGCGATTTCGTACAGTTCCTCGCGCGGTTCCTCCTCGATTCGGGCGTTGAACTCCCCCGATACGTCCGCGAGGAATCCGTAGTCCTCGGCGAGTTCACGCAGGAGCGACTCCTTCGTCCCCGCGTCAGTTCCGGACGGAACCTTCCTCGCTCCGACGAGCACGTCGCCCTGGTCGAGTTCGTCGCTCCGTTTGTACTCCATGACGCCCCGGGAGTCGAGCACGAGACATCGGTGCTCGGGCGTTGTCGCGAGTCGGTGCCCGTTCGAGGTCGCGATCTCGACGAGCGCCTCGTCGGCCTCACGTTTGACGGCGTAGTCGATCGGCTCGCTCGTCGTCTCGCCGCGCTCCCGGTCCAGCGACGCGACGCGGAGATTCTCCGCAGGGGTGTATGCCTCTCCATCGGGATCGTCCGCCGGCTCGCCGTCCGACCTGATCCGCTCGAACAGTTCCTCGGCTTCGAGGACGCGCCCGTCGGCCAGGCTCACCCTCGATTCGCCCGCGACACACTTTCCATGGTCCACGTGGGCGGCGATGGCGATGTTCCGGATCTGGTCCGGGTTGTCCATCAGCCGCTCGCACTGTTGGACGATCTTCTTGCGTCGGCCCATTATGCCTGTACTCCCGGTCGGTCGTTCAAAAGGATAGTGTTTCGCCGCAAGCGTCATACCCCTCGCTCCCCGAGAACGGGACGCATGGAGCTGTCGGTACACGGGCCCGGACCTGCTGCCCCTTTCCTGCGTGCTCGCGACCGTTTCGAAACCGAGTTCGACCTTTCCCTGCCCGTCGAGGTCCGGGTCCGGGAGGACCCCGACGAGCGCACCTGGGCCGCACACTACGACGGCCGTCACGTCCTCAACATCTCGCGGCAGGCCGCCACGAGCGCGATGGCGGCGAGCCTCGCCCTCCACGAGTTCGCCCACATGCGCCGCTACGAGGACGACCACCCCTCCCACGTCCAGCCCATCGAGGAGGTGCTCTTCCTCGCCCTCGCCGGCAAGGAGGTCGAGCGCCGGCGGGTCGCGGGGTGCTACCAGATCGCGAACCACATGAAGGACGTCTACGCCGACGACATCACCCTCTCGGTGGGGCCGGCCGACCGGCTGGTCTCGTTTCTCGAATCGGAACTGGCACGCGCGCTCGCGGATCGCCCGACCGACGACCCGGCCGAGGGCAGGCGACTCAGTGGGGCGACCGACCCCGAGATGACCGCCATCAACGCCGCCTTCGCGGTCGGCCTGCTGGAGCGCCACGACCTGCTCGATCCCGGCCACCACATCTACGACCTCGCGGAGGCGGCGGGGCGGGACGCGCCACACGTCGACCTCGGGCGGTTCAAGCGCCGGTTCCGGTCGCTCGCACCCGACCCCGGCGAGAGCGACTACCGGAAGGCGCTGGTCGACGTGACGCGGGCGTACGCGACCGGGACGGGTGCGCCAGCGGCGGACTGATAGGGTCGTTCGTAAGTCATTACAGGATCGACCGCAGGACGGCGTGCGGTCGACCTGGAAAATGCTTACGAACGACCCTATGACGCTCACTACCGGAATTGCCCGGGCTCGCGAGGAACGAATACGTCGGTAACTGGCGGAAGGGTCCGGAGAAAGGGGAATCCCAACTCGGTTACCGGGCGGCGGCGGCGACGCGTTCCTGCTCCTCTTTCTGGTTGACGGCGTAGGTCTCGACGTCGTCGTTGGCGGCGCCGATGAGCTGTTCGGCGACGGCCTCCTCGATGGAAGTGGGGGACTTGTAGGAGGCCCCGTAGGCGCCCTCCGCGAGGAACTTCAGCGCCTGGTCGACGCGGCGCTGGGGCGCGGTGTCGACGGCCTTCGGGACGCTGATGCCGCCGTACTTCAGGCGGACGGTCTCCTCGCGGGGTGCGGAGTTCTCGACGGCGCGCACGAGCACCTGCACCGGGTTCTCCTCGGTGCGGGAGTGGACGATCTCGAAGGCTTCACGGACGATGTTCATCGCCTTCTGTTTCTTGCCGGTGTTCTCGCCGCTCTGCATCAGCCGGTTGGTGAACCGCTCGACTATCGAAATCTCCGACTTCTGGAACTGCTTGCCGGCGTGGCGGCCCATCGTGTGCGCGATCGGCGTGACGGTGATGTACCGCTCCGTGCTCGGGTCGGTGAACTCGATGCCGGTCACGTCCCACGTCCCGAACAGGAGGGCGGGTGCCTGGTCGTCGTCGGTGCCGGCGGGCTGGTCCGGCTCGGGGGCGTCGCTCTCCGCCATGGTTATCGCACCGGCTTCTCGGCGTTCCCGCGGACGAGTTCGATCATCGAGACGCCGTTTACCTTCTCGACCTTGTAGTTCACGCCGGAGATGTCGCCCATCGAGCCACCCTTCGCGCCGCCGATACCGGCGATGGTGACCTCGTCGTGCTCGTCGATGAAGGAGATGGCGCCGTCGCCGGGGCAGAAGGCGGTGACCTGGTTGCCGTTCTTGATGAGCTGGACCCGGACGCACTTCCGGATCGCGGAGTTGGGCTGTTTGGCCTCGATGCCGACCTTCTCTAAGACGATTCCACGGCCCTGGGGAGCACCCTCCAGGGGATCGGCCTGCTCGCGGAGGCCGCGCTCGCGGCGCGCGTAATCGGAGTCGGACCACCGGTCGCTCTGGCGGTCCTTCTTGATCTTGCGGGCCGCGTATTTCCCGTTTGGCATAGTGGCCGTGCCTACCCCACGGAGCTACTTAAACGCCGCCTTTTCCCCGCCGGCGGCGCTCACCGACAACGGCGGCAGAGGGGAATATTCAACAGTTCCCACCGGCAACTGTTACCCATGCCCAGTCAGCCCGCGAACCGACTTCGACTTCTCGTGGCTGACACCGATCCGGCGTTCGCCGATGCGGTTACCGACGCGATCGAGGCCGTGGACCGCGCGGTCACCGCCGAAAGCGTCACGGCGAGCGACGAGTTGATCGAGCGGGCCCGGCGGAACCAGGAGGACCTCGGCGGAATCGTCGTCGGCGACGGGCTGGGAGAGCCCGTCGACGTGATCGATCGACTCACGGAAGCCACGGGGCTTCCAGTCGTCCTCCTCACCGGGGCCACCGACGACGGGGAGTTCATCGCCGCGGCAGTGGCGGCGGGCGTAGCGGACTACTTTCCGCGAACGACGACCGTCGCGCAGTACGAACTCGTCGTCGAAACCATCGCGAGCAGGGCTGGGGGGACTGGCCCACCCGCTACGGCGCCCGAACGGGGCCGCCGGGCGCTCCTCTTCGAGAACACGCCGGACCCGATCATGGCCGTGGAGTTCGAGGACGGCGACCCGTACGTCACGGAGGTCAACCCGGCGTTCGAGGACGCCTTCGGGATCGACCCCGGGACCGTCAGGGACCGGCCGATCCCCGAGGTGATCGTCCCCGAGGGGGAACGCGAGGGCTACGAACGGATTCGAAAGCGAGCGCTCGCCGGTGAACTCGTCGACACCGAGGTCCGCCGTCGGACCGCCCGTGGCGTCCGGGACTTCCTGCTCCGGGTGTTGCCGTTCGAGCGCGACGGTCGGCGGCGGGCCTACGTCTGGTACACCGACATCACCGAGCGCAAGCGCCGCGAGCGTGCGATCGGGACACTCCAGGAGGCGACCGAGCGGATGCAGGACGCCGAGTCGGCCGAGAGCGTCGCCGAGACGGCCGTGGGAGCCGCCGCCGAGGCTCTCGGCCTGCCGGTGACCGCCTGCTGGTTCCACGATTCCGAGGAGGGACGGCTCGACCCGGTTGCCGCCACCGACGCGGTGTACGATCGGGACCTGCTGTCGCCGCTCTCGGCCGCTCGCTACGAGTACGAGGTGTTCCGTGACGGCGAGGTGACCACGTACACGCCACACGAGGAGAACCCGGACAACCCGCTGGAAACCGCCATCCTGCTCCCCCTGGGTGATCACGGCCTCGTCGCCGCCGGGCGGCCCGACCGGACGGAGTACGACGAAGTGACCCTCGACGTCGCGCGGGCGCTGGCCGAACACACGACGACCGCCCTCGACCGTATCGAGCGCGCGCAAGACCTCCGCGAGAGCGAGCGCCGCTTCCGACTGATCGCCGAACACATCGACGAGATTATCTACCTCGCTTCGGGCGACTTCTCGGAGATCCTGTACATCAACCCGGCCTACGAGGAGATCTACGGCCGGCCGGTGGAGGAACTGTACGAGCATCCGACGTCGTTCGTCGAGGCCGCCCATCCCGAGGACCGGGAGGCCTACGAGGACGACATCCGGCGGCTCATCGAGGACGTCGAGAGCGGGGATCCGGAGAACGCCTACGAGGGGGAGTACCGGCTCCAGCGGGGAAACGAGACGCGGTGGGTCACCGTCAGCCGGTTCCCCGTCGAAAACGAGGACGGCACCGTCGACCGGATCGTCGGGCGCGTCCGGGACGTCACCGAGCGAAAGCGTCGCGAGCGCGAGTACGAAGGGATCTTCGATAGTGTCAACGACACGATCGCCGTCTACCACCCGGACACTGCGGAGATCCTCGACGTCAACGAACGGTACCACGAGGTGTGGGGGTACGACGACTTGGATACGATCAGGGAACTGGGCATCGAGGGGCTCAGCGCCACCGAGGAGGGCTTCACCGGGGAGCGTGGTCGGGAACTCGTTCGCGAGGTGGCGGAGGCTGGCGAGGCGAAGACCGTCGAGTGGCTCGGCGTGACGAAGGACGGGGAGCGCCGCTGGACGGAGGCGAAACTGACTGCCGCCGAGATCTCCGGCGAACAGCGGGTCCTCTCCATTCAGCGTGACATCACCGAGCGCAAGCGCCGCGAGCGCGAGTACGAACAGATCTTCAACGAGGTCACCGACGCCATCTCGGTACACGACCCGGAGACGGGCGAGATAATCGAGGTCAACGAGACGCTGTGTGAGATACTCGGCTACGACCGGGACGAAATACTGGAGAGGGGACTCGCCGGTGTCAGCGTCACCGAGGAGGGGTACACCGCCGATCGCGGGTTCGAGATCGTCCAGCGCGTCATGGAGTCGGGGGACCCGGAGACGTTCGAGTGGAAGGTCGAAACGGCGTCCGGCGAACGCCGCTGGATGGAGGTGAACGCGACCCCGGCCGTGATCAACGGCGAGGAGCGCTACCTCGCCATCGACCGCGACATCACCGAGCGCAAGGAGCGCGAGCAACGGCTCGAAGTGTTCAACCGCGTCCTGCGCCACAACCTCCGGAATCACCTCGACGTGATCAAGAGCCACGCGGAGAGTTTGATCGACGAAACTGATAGTGACCACGCGCGCCGGGTTGTCGCGTCGGCGGATCGACTCGCGGCCATGGGGAGCCGCGCGCGCGAGATCGATCGGATCATGTCGCGAGAACTGATCGCATCGGAGGTCGATCTCCCCGAGACGATCCGGGACGAGCTGGATTCGTTTGATCCCGTCGATCGCGGCGTATCCGTGACGCTCGATGTGCCCGAAACAGCCCCCTTAGTGACTGACAGAGAGGTGCTGGGGGTCGTCATCGAGAACGTCCTCGACAACGCGATACGGTACGCCGAGTCGACGGTCGAGGCCTCGATCGAGGACACGCCCGAGGGGTACGCCATCACGGTCGCCGACGACGGGCCGGGGATCTCATCGGCGGAACTGGCCCCGGTTGACGCCGGGACCGAAACCGACCTCCAGCACGGGCGGGGGCTCGGTCTCTGGCAACTCAAGTGGGGCGTAGAGAAACTCAACGGGTCGCTCTCCTTCGAGTCCGATCCCGGCACCACCGTCCGTATCACCGTGCCGGATCTCGGAGGAACGGACGAATGACCCGTCGCCGACTCACGTATCGACGCTGACCATCGCCTCGATCCCTCCATCATCGATCGAGACCGAGACCGAGCCGGCGACGGCCTCGAAGCGCTCCCGGTGGTGGCCGTCCTCGCTGATGACCATCTCGGTTCGCACGAGGCCCGCCTCGCGGAGGTCGTTGAGACGGCGATACGCCGTCGCCCGGGAGACGTCGGCGGCCTCGGCAACGGCGCGGCCGATCAGGGGCTGTTCGGCGACGGCCTCGTACACCCGGCGGGTGTACTCGTCGCCGAGGAGATCGAGCAGTTCGATCGCGGTCGGACCCTTCTCGTCGGATCGTCCGATCGAACGTGTCGCCTCCGGTGTCGTGGGATGAGCGGGCATACTACCGGGGACGGTCCTCTCCGTACTGGATGAGGGGGCTAGCTATCCGGACCGACAGGGGTGACCGCCTCTAGGAGTAGGGACCGGACGCGGATACCCCCGTCAGTTATTACGACACGGGCACGAACTCCGGACGAGTCACCGCAACGTATGCCCGACGCCGACCAATCCGAGGATCTGCGAGCGCTCGTCGTCGACGACGAGCGGGAGGTAGCAGACGCGTACGCGCTCCGCCTGCGCGGTTTCTGTGAGGTCGACACCGCCTACGGGGGCGAAGAGGCCCTCTCGATCATCGACGAATCGTCCGTTGACGTCGTCCTCCTGGATCGACACATGCCCGAGATGTCGGGTGACGAGGTCCTGGCTGCGCTCGACGAGGGGGGATACTACGGGCGCGTCGTCATGGTGACCGCGGTCGATCCCGGGTTCGATGTGATGGAGATGCCCTTTGACGACTACCTCTGCAAACCCGTGGACCGCGAGGACGTCCGCGCCGTCATCGACCAACAGCGGCGGATCCTGGCCTACGAGACGCTCGGGGAGTACTTCAGCGTCGAATCCAAGCGCGCGGTGCTGGAATCCGAAACGGCCCCCGAACGGCGCGAGAGCCACGAGGGGTACGCTGAACTGGCGGACCGTGCGGAGCGCCTCGAGGCGCGGGCGCGTCGCCTCCTCGACGACGACGATATCGTCGATGGGTTCGACCGGATCGGGCGCGAGGAACTTTGACATCCCCCCCGCGCTAAAGCGCGAGGTTTTCGCCTCGAATTTTCCGTAACCCGGCCCGGTGGATCCCCACCAATCTCCGGACAATTTCTGATCCGGAGACAGTGTGGGGGAACTCTTTATCGATCCGCCCGTGGTTCCCACATGGAGTTCGTTACCACCGAGACAGTCCCCGGTCGTGAGACGGCACGGGCACTCGGTATCGCCCGTGGGAACACCGTGAAGGCGCGCAACGTCGGGCGGGACATCACCCAGAGCATCCGGAACATCACCGGCGGCGAGTTGAAGGCCTACTCCGGGCTCCTGTCCGACGCCCGCGACGAGGCGCTCGAACGGATGAAACAGGACGCCGAATCGATGGGTGCGGACGCCGTCGTCAACGTCCGGATGGAAACCTCCGAGATCGCGAGCGGCAGCTCCGAGGTCATCGCGTACGGCACCGCCGTCGAACTGGAGTAGGGACGGGAGCGCCCCCGTCGATCCGCCGCGTCCACGCACCGGGAACCACCGCATGGAAGGACGTACCGATCCGGCGCGAACGGGCGTCAAGGCCGGACGAGTCGTCGGGCTCCTGACGGCGGGACTCGCAGCGGTGAGTCTCCTTCGCGTTCGAGGGTCCTTCTATGGGGGCACCACGTCGTTCCTCGAGCTGTTCGGTGCCGAGTCCTGGGTGCCCGTATCGGCGCTGTTCTGGGGCAACCTCGTGTTCGCAGCCGTCGCCCGGTACAGCGTCGGGTACGTGGTCGGCTCGCTCATCGGCGTCCTGTACGACTGGCTGGACCGTCCGCCGCTCCCCGTGCTGGTGGTCATCGCGGGCATCGTCGGACTCGGCGACGGCCTGCTGGCCGCGCTCGACACGCGTAGCATCGTCATCGGGAGCGCGTACGTTCTCGCCTGGCTCTGCTACGTCCCGGTGTTCGCGTGGCTGTTCGACGACGACGCCGGGGACGTTCGGACGGGGCCCCGACGGCTATGATACCACCGAGCGGTCCTGCCGGCTGGACCGTCGTCGTCCGACGATCGACGCCACTCCCCGTCGGATCGTCGATGCACAGCGCCACGATAACTAGAGGCACTCGATTCGGAGGTTTGGACTGTTAGCCGTCCATTACAGCGGGTCACGGAGGCACGGTTCCGGTAACGATGTCACAGTCGACGCTCGGTCCGGCGGGCGGGAGTCGCAGGGCCCTGGACGCCACCGTCGAGGTCCTCCGTGGACTGGCGCCGGAATCGATACGCGACGCGTTCGATCTCGCGGTCTTCGGGCTAGTCGTCGCGGCCGTCGTCACGACCGGCTACCTGCAGGGTGCGCTCTCGATGGTCGTCACGCTCCCGGCCGTCCTCGGGGGCAGCAGCGTCGTCGTCCTGCAGGCCGTCGTCGGCTGTCTGACGCTCTCCGGGATGTTCGGGCTCTCCGGGATCGTCCTGGTCGGACAGCTCGTCTCCACCGGCGACGACCGCGTTCCGAGGTCCGGTCCGACCGTCACCGCCGTCGTTCCGGTCCACCGGGACGCGGAGGTCCTCCACCGGAGCGTCGAGAGCCTCCTGGCGAGCCGGTATGAGGACCTCCGGGTGGTCATCGTCGCCGAGCCGGACGACGAGTCCTCGATCGAACGGGCCCGCGAGTACGCTGCTCGCGAGCGCGTCGACCTCCTCGTCAACACCCGCTATCCCGGGACGAAGGCGGGCGCGATCAACTACGCCGCGGAGGTGACCGAAAGCGAACACCTGGCGGTGTTCGATGCCGACGAGCGGGTCGACCCCCGGTTCGTGTCGGCGGCGGTCGCGAAACTCGAAAACTGCGACGTGGTGCAGGGCCGGACGATCCCCGAACCCGACGGGCCCATCGAGACGGTCGCGTACTACGAGTCGGTCGTCCTGGGCGACCTCAGCCAGCGTCTCCTCACGGTCGTCACGGACTTCACGATGGCCGCGAGCCGGACCGTCGTCATGCGCCGGGACGCCTTCGAGGCCGTCGGGGGGTACGACCCGGAGATGCTCACCGAGGACTACGACTTCGCCTTCGCGTGTTACGAGGCCGGCCTCGACGTCGTCGAGCAGTTCTCCTACGCCTCGACGATCGACGGTGCCCACACCGTCCGGGACTGGTGGGGCCAGCGTAAGCGCTGGATGACCGGTTACGCGCAGGTGCTTCACTCCCTGGTCCGTGACTGTTTCTCGCCGGCGAACTACCGCTCGGTACTCTCGCCGGTGATCTGTGCCGGGTCCGTCCTCGGAAACCTGTTCATGCTGTCCCTGGTCTCGAAAGCCGCCGTTCTCGTGGTCAACGGGGCCACGAGCTGGGTCCTCCTCCCGGCGGCGACGCTGGTCGGGTCGGCCCTCGCCCTGCGCGCCTACGACGCTCACGTCGGGCGTCTCTCGGGGATCGGGGTCGGCTATCTCGTGATGCCCGCCGTGTTGCCGCTGTACAGCCTGGCCGGGATCAAGGCCACCGTCGAGTACCTGCTCACCTGGGAGGGCGAGTGGTACAGCGTCGAAAAGGGCGCGTAACACCCGGAGCCTCTTTGCCCCGGGAAGCCAAGACCGCCCGTGTCCACCGCGGATTCCGGACCGATCGCGGATCTCCACGTCCACACCGACAACTCCGACGGCACACTTACCCTGGCGGCGGTCCCGGCGGCGGCGCGGGCGGCGGGTCTCGACGCCGTCGCGATCACCGACCACGACCGGCCCCACCCGGGGCTGGACGCGCCGGTCGTCGAGCGAGGGGGCGTGACCCTGATCGGCGGGATCGAACTCCGGGTCGAGAGTCCCGCCGGCCGGGTCGACCTCCTGGGGTACGGCCTCGATCCGACGCCGGCGCTCCGCGAGGCGGTCGGGCGCCTCCAGGACGACCGCCGCGAGCGCGGCGCGGAGATGATCGAGCGCGTCGAGGCGCGCCTCGGGATCGACCTCGACATGGAGCCGTTCGAGGGGATGGGCCGGCCCCACCTCGCCCGGGCGATCGCGGCCCACCCCGACGCCGACTACGACGCCCCGGGCGCCTTCGAGCACCTCATCGGCGACGACGGACCGTGCTACGTCGCCCGGTCCATCCCGGACTTCGAGCGCGGGCGGGCGCTGCTGGCCGGGGCCTGTTCGGTCGTCGGGCTCGCCCACCCGCTCAGGTACGACGACCCGGCGGCGGCGCTGGACCTGGCGGCCGACCTCGACGCGGTCGAGCGGTGGTATCCGTACGGTCGCCCGGTCGACCCCGCGCCGGTCGAGGCGGCGATCGAGGCGGGCGGCCTGCTCGCGACCGGGGGCAGCGACGCCCACGGCGAGACCCTCGGGACGGCGGGCGTGGACGCCGAGGCGTACGACGCGTTCCGGGACCGGCTCCCGGGGCCAGCGTAGTCTCCCCCTTCTCGACGGCCCGCATAGCCATCACGGCGGACTACCGATGGCATCGAAACGGAACCCTTTGTCGGAGTCACAGTGTTAATATACCCCGCCGCATACCCCCGAGTATGCGCTGTCATTACTGTGACCGCGAGGCCGCCTTCACCGCCGAGAAAGACGGCATCCGCGTCGGCCTCTGTGAGTCACACTTCCGCGAGCGCTTCCGCGAACTCGCGGACTCCGACGGGTTCGAGGACCTGCGTGAGGAACTCGACATCGACCGGACGTGAGTCTCGGCGCGTCGCCGAGAGTGTGACATCCGCCCACGGTTCACCCTCCGAGGCGGAGTTCCCGAACCGATTTCTTCCTCGCCGCGTTCAGTCCTCCCATGGTCATCGTCGACACCGAGGCGTTAGACTGGGAGGAGACCGACCGCGGCGAGACGCGGTTCAGGCGCAAGCAACCGGCCGCCGTCGCCCAGGAGCGGAGAGGCGACGGACAGGACGACCCCGACATCGGCTGTAGCCTGTACGAACTTCCCCCGGGGAGCAAGTCCTGGCCGTATCACTACCACGAGGGCAACGCCGAGGCGATGTACGTCCTGTCGGGCGAGGGCCAGGTCAGGATCGACGGTGACGTGCACCGGATCGAGGAGGGCGCGTACGTCCACGTCCCGCCGGGCGAGGCGGGCGCACACCGGGTGATCAACGACTCGGAGGAACCCCTCCGGTACCTCGCCGTCTCGACCATGCGCGAGCCGGACGTGACGGTGTACCCCGACTCCGGGAAGATCGGCGTGTTCGGCGGCTCCCCGCCGGGAGGACGGGAAGAACGGACGGTCTCGGGGTACTACCGCCGGGACGACGACGTGAGCTACTGGGAGGGGGAAGAGGGGACATAGCGATCGAAGACGAGGTTGATTCACGATGATCGTTCTCGTCTCTCACCGATGATCGGCCCGACGGGATGGGGACCACCGGTGAACGGTTACGACAGCCCCCAAGAAGGGGTGTCGCTCACCGCCGACGCGCTCCCGATCCGGAGCGATCGACGGCCCCGAGGTCGATCGCGCCCCCACGGACGGGCACGCCGTCGAACGGGTCGTCGGCGAGCAACAGCGACCCGTCGAGGTCGGCGTACTCGGCCATCGGGGCGAGGTGGCAAGCGGCGGCGAGCGAGGCGTTCGACTCGACCATGCAGCCGATCATGACCTCGAGGCCGTGCGCCCGGGCGACGTGGAACGTCCGGACGGCCTCCCGGAGGCCGCCACACTTCGCCAGCTTCACCACGACGACGTCGGCCCACTCCGCGACAGCGGGGACGCCCGACGCACGGAGACAGCTCTCGTCGGCCGCGACCGGGATCGACGCCCGCTCGCTCACGCGTGCGAGTCCCGCTGGATCGTCCGCAGGGAGGGGCTGTTCGACGAACTCGATGCCGTGATCCGCGAGGTCCTCGACGATCCGGACCGCCTCGTCGGGCGTCCACGCCTCGTTGGCGTCGACGCGGAGCGTTGCTTCCGGGACCGCCTCGCGCACGGCTGCCACGCGCTCGCGAGGGCGCTCCTCGTCGACTTTCACCTTCAGGATCCCGAATCCGTCGTCGAACGCCGCCCGCGCCCGCTCTGCCATCCGTCCGGGATCGTCGATCCCGACGGTGTACGAGGAGCGGGGCGCCTCGGTCGGATCGAGGCCGAAATACCGGTACAGCGGCAGGTCCAGGCGCGTCGCCACGAGGTCGTGGACGGCGATCGAGACGGCGGCGCGGGCCGCAGCTTCCCCGTGATCGGCCCCGCCGGGCGACGCCTCGCGCAACCTGCGCTCGATCCGGGCGATGGCGTGGGGATCGCCCACGTCCCCGACGGCCGCGAGCAGATCCGGCAGGGCCGCCTCGGCCGAGTCGACCGACTCGCCGTACCGCGCCGACGGTGCCGCCCCGCCGATCCCGGCGTGCTCGCCGTCCGAAATCCGGACGACGACGTTCGCCGTCGTCGCCGTCGTTCCCCGCGAGATCCTGAAGGGGTCCGCAAGCGCGAGGTCGACGCGCTCGAAACTCGTGGAGAGTGTCATGGGTCGGTCGTGGAACGCGTCACGTGTCGATCGAGCCGAGCACCGCGTCCAGGATCGCGCCGGGGCCGAACCTGACGGGATCGGTCGCCCGGGCGTCGGTCGCGTCCATGAAGGCGTCGACGGCGTCGCGTGCCGCGGTCTCCTCCTCGATCCCATGCGTGGCGAGCGACCCGGCGACGACCTCAGCGTCATGGACCGGCGCTGCGAGCGACTCGTAGAGATCGATGTACGCGTCGGGATCCGGCAGGCGGACGTCCTCGTAGCCGTGGATCGCCTCCCGGCCGGCGGCGTGACAGAGAACCAGGGCGTCGGAGGCGGCGCCGTGCAGGATCGACGTCGTCACGCCCGAGTAGGCGGGGTGGACGATGCTCCCCTGGCCCTCGACCACGAGGAGGTCCCGGTCGGCCTCCCGCAATAGCATGCGCTCGACTGCGCCGGCGGCGAAATCGGAGACGACCCGGTCCACGGCGATCCCCCACCCCTCGATCAGGATGCCCGTCTGGCCCGTCGGGACGACCGCGGCGTCGATCCCTCGCTCGCGTGCGGCCCGGACGAGTTCCATCGTCGTCGTCATCTTGCCCGTCGAACAGTCCGTGCCGACCGTGAGGACGACGCCCGCCTCGACCTCGTCGGCGACC
>Ga0207719_100309_pt1 | contig 34912 bp, 33 predicted proteins | sample A23P1SouthBayCA_2_FD_187279 | JGI IMG/M metagenome (GOLD analysis project Ga0207719, IMG submission 187279) | Aerobic enrichment media microbial communities from Eden Landing Ponds, California, USA - A23 P3 (3) (SPAdes) | ecosystem: Environmental > Aquatic > Marine > Unclassified | place... | reverse complement strand
CGCCGGGATCCTGCTCGGCTGAGCGGCCCTGTTGCCGGGCGGCCGAGCGCCGAAGCCGCTCCACATACCGTCCGGCGCGCCCTGGCGAACTCACACGGGCCGGGTCTCCCCGTCGGCCGGTTCCCGGGCCGGGGGTATTTACGTGATCCGCCGGCAAGGCGACCCATGGACGCAGACGTCGTCGGCGCGGTCCGACGTGGCGGGAGGCTCCGGCGGTGAACCGGCTCGACCCGAAGGTACAGGTGCTCTGGGCCGTCCGGTGGCTCATCGTCGCGGTCGTCCTCGGCGGCCTGTCGGCGCTCGGGCGGCCGCTTCTCGCGCGGTGGCTCGGCGCCTCGCTGCCCGGCGTGACGCCGCTGGCCGTCGCCGTGGCGGTGCTGTTGCTGGGCGTGGGGCTGACCGCCGCCAGATACCGGCTCTGGCGCTTCGAGGTCCGGGAGGACGCCCTCTATCTCGAACGGGGAGTGTTCACCCGGGTGCACACGGTGGTGCCGTTCGTCCGCATCCAGCACGTCGACGCCCAGCGCGGGCCGCTCGAACGGGTGCTCGGCCTGTCGACGACGGTCGTCTACACCGCGGGTTCGCGGGGCGCCGACGTGGCGGTTCCGGGTCTCTCGCCGGGGGAGGCCGACGAACTCCAGGACCGGCTGAAGCGCCTCGCCATCCGCGCGGAGGGCGAGGACGCGGTATGAGTCGGCGGCTGTCCCCACTGTCGGTGCCGTACCGGGCCCTCCAGCGCGGCGGCGGCATCGTGGCCGCGGTCGGGGTGGCGCTGGCGACCGGCGTCGGCTCGATCCCGTTCGTGGGCGCCACGGGGCCGCTGTTTTTCGTGGCCGCTCTCGGCGTGCTCGTCCTGGCGGTGCTCGGCTACGAGGCGGCCTACTACCGCCGCTACGAGTACGAACTGACCGCCGACAGCTTCGACATCCAGTCGGGCGTGTTCGCCCGACGGAACCGCGAGATTCCGCTCCGACGGATCCAGAACGTCGACATCAGCCGCAACGTCCTCCAGCGGATCCTGGGGGTCGCCGCCGTCGACCTGGAGACCGCGGGCGGATCGGAGACGGAGGCCTCGGTGCGCTACGTCGACTACGAGGAGGCAAAGCGCCTCCAGCGCGAGATCCCGCGCCTGAAGCGTGGCGCCGAGCGCGAGGGCGACGCGGACGCCGAAGACGGGGAGCCGACGGGGCCGCCCCGCGAGCGCCTGTTCGCGCTGTCGGACCGCGAACTCGCCCTGGTCGGGGCGCTCTCCTTCGACGCCCGCGTGCCGGGCGTCCTCCTGGTGCTCGCCTCGGGGTCGGTGCCGATTATCTCGGGGTACCTCCCGACCGGCGACGGCCCCTTCGGCGCCGCGGGGCTGCTCGCCGTCGGCCTCGCCGCCGCCATCGCGCTCGTGCTCGTGGTCGCGCTCGTCTCGTGGCTGGCGGGCGCTGCGGCCGCCGTCGTCAACTACTACGGCTTCCGGCTGGACCGGGTCGGCGACGAACTCCAGTACGAGCGCGGCCTGCTCCAGCGGTACGACGGCTCGATCCCGGTCGACAAGATCCAGGCCCTGACGATCACCGACACGCCGCTCAAGCGGTATTTCGGCTACGCCACGCTCGACATCGAGACCGCGGGCTACGCGCCGGGCCAGGGGAGTGGCGGCTCGGGGGGCCGCGAGTCGATCGTCCCGCTTGCCACGCGGGACCGGACCGACCGCCTCGCCAACGAGGTCGAACGCTTCGGCGAGCCCGCGTTCGAACGCCCGCCGCGCCGCGTCCGCCGCCGGTACGCAGTCAGGTACCTGCTCGCCCTCGCAGTGCTGACCGGCGTCCTCTGGGGTGTCGGGGCGTTCATTGCCTCCCCGATCCCGTGGTATCTCCCGGCCGTCGGCCTGCCGGCGGTGCCCGTGGCCGCCCACTACAAGTGGAAACACCGGGGCTACTGGCTCGGCCCGAATCACGTCGTCACCCGGAACGGAGTCTTCAGCCGGCAGACGAAGGTCGTTCCCTACTACCGCATCCAGACGCTCATCGATTCGCGCTCGCCGTTTCAGCGCCGGTGGGGGATCGCCACCCTGGTCGTCGACACTGCGGGCTCCCGGTCGCTCGTCGGCGGCGACGCCGCCATCGTCGACGTCGACGCGGCGGTCGCCGCCGACCTCCGCGATCGTTTGCTCGCCCGCCTCGACGAGGCGCTCGACGCCCGACGTGGCGACCGGGCGGCCCGGGACCGCGAGCGGTCGATCCGTCGCGACGACCCGGCGGCTGACGACGCGACGGCCGACACCGTAAACGGCGACGGCGTCGACGCGCTTCGGAGCGACGAGGATGGTTCCGACTCCGGGCCAGGCGAGCGGACCGACGAGGAGTAGCAGTCGTCGAGGGCCGTTTCGGTATTCGTGAGATTGACTGAAATAGCCGTTCAGCAGAGCTACGTCGGCCAGGGCTATTCCCGATGACGTAGAATTTGATCAACATTTATGTCATTTGGGTCCAGTATCGGAACATGGAGATAGATTGGCAAGAGCCGGGTGGCCTCGCGGCAATCGGCCTGTTAGTAATCGCGCTGGTGTTAACACTGGCAGGTGTCGAAACGATCGCAGGGTACGAGGTGTTGGCTGCCGGACAGTCAGCGTTCGGGTTCCTCGCTGCGGGGAACTTCAGTCTCGGTGTTCTGTCTGCGGGGATCTTCTCGGTCGGGGTGTTCTCGGTCGGGGTGTTCTCGGTCGGGATATTCTCGTTTGGAATCTTCGCTATCGGGCCGTTCGCGTTCGGGATGTACGCAATAGGCTTCTACGCAGCGCAGCAGTACGGTAGTTCCTCGGAGGGGGGACCGTTAACTGACTAGACCCGCCCACCGACCTTTTGCTGCGCTCGCTTCGCTCGCTTGCAAAAGCTCGATCAAAAGCTTGCGTCGTCGCCAGAACGCTTCGCGTTCTGGGTAGCTCAAGCGAACCTTCGGCTCTCGTGAACACCCCCTTCGGGGCCTCCTTACCCCGCTCGCTCCCTCCGATCGCTCGCGGTGAGTAGCACCCCTGTATCGGTCAGTTGGTCCTCGGGGTCGACCGCGAAAATGATCAATCTTTTAACCAATGGCCGTTGGTTCCTAGTTACATGTTGTCAGACGACGTCGTCATCGTGACCGGTGGTGGGAACGGCCTGGGAGAGGCCGCAGCGAAGGACTTGGCCGACTACGGGGCTCACGTCGTGGTGAACGATCTGGGAACCTCGCGCACCGGGGACGGCGAAAGCCCGGAGGCCGCCCAGTCGACGGTCGACGAGATCGAAGACGCCGGTGGATCGGCGATGGCGCACTTCGGCGACGTCGCGGACGTGGAGTACACCGAGACCCTGGTTCAGGACGCCTACGAGGAGTTCGGCCGGGTGGATGGCGTCGTCAACTTCGCTGGCATTCTCGGGCCACGGGCGAGTATCGACGAGATGTCGGAGGACGTCTGGGATCGGATGACCCGGGTCCACCTCAAGGGCCACTATTCGCTGCTACACAACGTCTCTAGCCACTGGGTCGAACGAAGCGAGGAAGACGGTCTGGAGTCACAGCGCTCGTTCGTCGGCGTTACGAGCATCTCGATCCAGGGTGCGGAAACGTTCCCGCACTACGCGGCCGCGAAAGCCGGGATCCTGGGGCTCGTTCGAACGGCTGCGATGGAACTGTACGAGCACAACGTTCGCGTGAACGCGCTCTCGCCCAGCGCCGACACCTCCCGGGAGGACGACGACGGCTCGCTCGATCTCTTCACGCACCAGTCGCCGCACAAGGTGTCGCCGATGGTCGTTTTCATGATGAGCGACCAGTTCGACGATGTGACCGGGTGTACGATGCGCGCCGCGGGTGACCTCGTCGGCATGATCTCGGATCCCGACTTCGAGAAACGCGGCTTTCGCGACGGGGGCTGGTCGGTCGAGGACCTCGAAGAACACTTCCTCGACCACGTGCTCGCGGGCGAAGACCTGACGAAGACGGGGGTCACCTACGGACCGGGCGCGTACTTCGACGACTGGGGGTGACGACGGGCGTCGCGTCCGTCGCCTGGCTGTGCAGTCCCGTGGCCGCTCAGTTCTCGCGCGCCTCGGCGACGGCGTCGGTGAACGCGCGGGCCCGATCGGTGACGCGGTCGAACTTGCCCGCGGCGACGGCCTCGTCGTCGACGAGCGCGCTTCCGGCGCCGACGGCGACGGCGCCGGCCGCGACGAACGCCCGGACGTTGTCCAGGTCGACGCCGCCGGTCGGCACCAGCGGCACCTGCGGCAGCGGGCCGGCGAGCGACCGGAGGTGGCCCGGCCCGCCGGTCGCGGCGGGGAACACCTTCACCAGGTCGGCGCCCCGCTCGTAGGCGTCGAGAACTTCCGTGGGCGTGAACGCGCCCGGCGCGACCGGGACGCCGTACCGGTTCGCCGTCTCGATCACGTCCGCCTCGACGGTCGGGCTGACGACGAATGCGGCCCCCTCGGCGATCGAGCGGCGGGCCGTCTCGGCGTCGAGGACGGTGCCGGCGCCGACGACGCAGTCCTCGCCGTCGAGCGCGTCGGCGACGGCCGCGAGCGTCGCCATCGCGTCGGGCGATTCGGCGGTGATCTCGACCGCGGTGACCCCGCCCGCCCGAAGCGCCTCCGCCGTCTCGACGGCGCGGTCGGGGTCGGCCCCGCGCATCACCGCGATCACGCCGCCGTCGACGATTCGGTCGACGACCCGGTGGGCGTCGAGTGTGACCATACGTGACGGTCGCCGGTCGCGGAGTTAAGTCCGTCGGGGGCCCCCGGGACCACGTCGCCGGTCGCCACGGATCGCCGGGTCGATCAGTCGGTCCGCGGGATCGACACCGCCCCGGCGACCAGACCGACGGCGGCGACGGCTGCGAGCGCGGCGAGGGCGCCGGGGACGCCGAGCGGGCCGGCGGCGGCCGGATCGAACGTCAGCGCCCGGACCCCGCGGGCGAACAGCGACACGGGCGAGGCGGCCATCGCGGGCCGGAGCCACGCCGGCAGCATGTCGGGGGTCAGAAACGCCTCCGACAGAAAGAGCAGGGGGAAGGCCAGCGCGTTGCTCGCGGCGATCACCCCGTCCTGAGAGTCCGCCAGACCGCCCAGCACCGCGCCGACGCCACAGAACAGCGCGACGCCCGCGACCACGAACGGGACGAGGAGGAGTGCAGCCGGATCGAGCGGGATCGTCGCCGGCGTGATCGCTGCGGTGAGCCCCAGCAACAGGAGTGCCGTCAGGCCGATGACGACCACGTTGACGAGCGTCTGGGCGAGCAGCCACTCCCAGCGGCGCAGCGGGGTGGTCGCCAGCTTCTCGAAGCGACGGCCCTCGCGGTGACGCGCGACCTCCGAGCCGACCCGTGACAGCGGGGTAAAGAGCACGACGACGGCGAGATACCCCGGAACGTAGTAGCCCGGCGGCTGGGCGAACAGCCCCCCGCCGGTCGGGCGGGTCCCCACCAGCGCGCCGAAGATGACGACGATGATCGCCGGGAAGAAGAAAGTGAAAAAGACCGCCGTCCGCCGCCGGAGGAAGGCCTTCCAGGCGGCGGTGAACTCGCTCGCGAGTCGACGGCGCCGGCTCATCGCAACTCGCCCTCCTCGGGGTCGGTCGGCTCGACCGAGGGGCCTGCCCTGTGCATCCCGAATGAGTCCCCCGTGAGTTCCAGGTAGACGTCCTCCAGACCGGGCTGGCGCCAGGCCAGGGAGTCGTACTCGATCCCGCGATCGACGAGGACGTCGACGACCGAGCCGATCTCCTCGGCGGCGACGTCCTCGAAGACGAATCCCTCGGGCGTGGCCTCGACGTCGAACCCGGCGTCGGCGGCGGCGGCCGCCAGTCCCTCCGGCAGGGTTCGGTCGCCCGCTGCCGCGTTCCCGTCGCCGGTCGGCGGTCTCCCGTCGCCGGCCTCGGATCCCTCCGGCGTCCCCGCGGTGGCGACGACGACCCGGCTCTCCCCGGCGTGGGTCTCGATCAGCGCTCCGGGCCGGTCGAGCGCGAGCAGCCGACCGTCCGCGAGCAGCGCCACCCGGTCGGCGAGGCGTTCGATCTCGGCCATCGAGTGGCTCGTCAGGACCACGGTCGTTCCGCCGGCGGCCAGCCCGTCGATCAGGTCCCACAGCCGTCGGCGCCCCGCGGGGTCGATCCCCGTGGTGGGTTCGTCGAGAAAGAGCACGTCGGGGTCGTTCACCAGCGCGACGCCGACGCAGGCCCGGCGTCGCTGGCCCCCCGAGAGCTTCTCGTACCAGGTGTCGGCGGCGTCGGCCAGGCCGACGGCCTCCAGCACCGACGCGGGGTCCGTTGCCTCGTCGTACAGCCCGCCGTAGTGGGTGAGCAGTTCCCGGGGGGTGAGCCGGCTCGCCGGCGCGAACGACTGGGGGAGCAGTCCGATCCGGTCGCGGTCGACCGCGGTCGGGGCGCCGCCGAGCAGTCGCACGGTCCCCTCGACCGGGGTCGTGCCGGTGAGCGCCCGGACCAGCGTCGTCTTGCCGGCGCCGTTGGGCCCGATGAGGCCGAACACCTCGCCCGGGGCGACCGACAGCGACACCCCGTCGAGGGCGCACACGTCGCCGTAGGTCTTCCGGAGGTCTTCGGCGACGACCACGTCGTTCATGCCTCGGAATCCGCGCGCCGGCTGGTAAGGATTCGGATTCGACCGGGGACGGCCGGGCGCCGCGAATCTATTGAACACACAACTATTCACGGCGCTTATTGTCGCTCCACCCCGACGAGGGTGTATGCGAACGACTCGACGGCAGTTGCTCGGCGCGCTCGGTGGCTCGGCGGTCGTCACCGGGGCCGGCTGTCTCGGCGACAGTGACGCCGGCGGCACGGAGGCGGCGACCGAGTCCGCGACGACGACCGGTTCGGCGACGACGTCGGACGGGACGGGAGGATCGTCGGCCGGCGTGGCGACTGAAGTCGTCGCCGAGGGGTTCACTTCCCCCGTCGGGACGGAGGTCGCCCCCGGGACGGGCCGCCGGTTCGTCGTCGACCAGCCGGGCCGCATCTACGAGGTCCTCGACGACGGGACCCGCACCTACTTCGACCTGCGGGACAGGGTGGTCGACGTCGGTGGCTACACCGAGCAGGGACTGCTCGGCCTGGCCTTCCACCCCGACTTCGCGTCGAACGGGCGGCTGTTCGTCCGGTACAGCGCTCCGAATCGCGAGGGGACCCCGAGCGACTTCTCGCACACGTTCGTCCTCGCCGAGTACTCAGTCGACCCCGAGGCCGGGCAGGTGTCGCCCGGTCGCGAGGCGGAACGCGCCCTCCTGGAACTCCCCCAGCCCCAGTCGAACCACAACGCCGGTGCGGTGCTGTTCGGCCCCGACGGTCTGCTGTACGTCGCGACCGGCGACGGCGGGGGTGCCGGCGACCAGGGGGGCGGCCACGTCGACGACTGGTACGACGCCCTCCCGGGCGGCAACGGCCAGGACGTGACCGAGAACCTCCTCGGGAGCGTCCTCCGGATCGACGTCGACCGCGAGGGCGACGACCGGCCGTACGGCGTTCCCGAGGACAACCCGCTGGTGGGCGGGGAGGGGCTCGACGAGCAGTTCGCGTGGGGGTTCCGGAACCCCTGGCGGCTCTCCTTCGTCGAGTTGGCGGACGGTCCCGCCCTCGTCGCGGCCGACGTCGGCCAGGGCGTGTGGGAGGAACTCGACGTGGTGCGGGCGGGCGGCAACTACGGCTGGAACGTCCGCGAGGGCAGGCACTGTTACGAGGCCGAGGACTGCCCGACCGAGACCCCGGACGGCGACTCCCTGATCGATCCAGTGTACGAGTACCCCCACGAGGCCGAGTCGGGGCCGTCCGGCATCGCCGTGATCGGCGGCCACCGCGTGCCCGAGGACGGCGTCCCCGCCCTCGCCGGTCGGTACGTGTTTGCGGACTGGCGGGCCGGCGGTCGGCTGTTCGTCGCCGACCCGACTGGCGATGACTGGCCGGCCGAGGTGATCCAGGTCGAGAACGGCCGACAGCAGCTCCCCCTGGTGCTCGCGTTCGGTCGCGACGGGTCGGACGTGTACGTCTGTACCTCGGCGGAGGGGCAGGTCACCGGATCGACTGGCGCCCTCCAGCGGCTCGTCCCCGGGTCCTGAGTCGCAGCCTTTCCCACGACGGTGGGCACCTAACGCGACAGGGGCCGCCAGTACAGGAGGCCGACCGTGAGCAGGAAGACGGCCGTCGACAGGTCATACGAGAGCGTGGTCGTCGCCGCGGCCAGGGCGGTACCACTCCCGAAGGCGCCGGTGGCGAGCGACGCCAGGATGGGCCACGAACAGGAGACACAGGAGAGCAACCCCAACAGTCCGGGCGCCGCCGCACCCGCCGCGTCGAGGACGGTCGCGTACACGAGATACGCCAGCGCGAGGTAGCCGATCACCCGGGCGGGCATCAGCGTCACGTTGACAAACTCCCCGCTGTACAACAGCGCGGGCCCCCACCCCGGGGGGAGCCATGCGAGTCGCAGCCCCATCCCGCCGCCGGCGGGCGCGGCAGACACCAGCCCTCCCGCGACCGCGAGCAGGCCGAAGTAGCCGACCGAGACTGCGAGTGCGCGGCGACGGGTCGACGTCGACGCGGGCGGCAGGTCGATCAGCCGGAACACCAGCGCCCCGACGGTGATCCAGACGATGCCGTAGAGGGTAAAGCGCGGGTCGAGCAGGGTCGCATCGGTGAACACGAAGTAGACGGCCGCGAGCAACAGCCCGGTGTTGAACAGGAGCGCTCCCACGAGGAGCGTGCCCCGGTCCGGCGCGAATCGATCGAGCGTGGCGTGTGCCATCGGACGGCGACGTTTCGGGTTCGACGCTCAAAGCGCCGTCGGATCGTAGCTGGCGGGCCATGCGTAGGCGGCGGCCGCGGCGGACTCGGACGACCGGCGGGGCGACGACGACCGCGATCAGATCGCCAGCGAGTCGACGACGACCGCGAGCAACAGCGCGCCGAGGTAGGCGTTCGAGGCGTGGAACGCCCGGAAGGCGGCCCGTTCGGTCTGCTCGTAGTGGAGGCGGACGACCGCCCAGAGGAACACCGCCCCCAGCGCGACCGCCGTCAGCACGTACAGCGCCCCGAGCGGTTCGAACGTCGCGAGCGCGCCCGCGGCGACGAGCGTCGCGCCGAGATACCAGAGGATGTGCTTTCGCGTCACCGTCTCGCCGCGGACGACCGGCAGCATCGGGAAGCCGCCGCGCTCGTAGTCGTCCTGGTACGCGAGCGCGAGGTTGTAGAAGTGGGCGGGGGTCCACAGGAAGATAACCGTCGCGAGGGCCAGCCCTCCCAGCCCGATTTCGCCGGTCACGGCCACCCAGCCGATCAGGGCCGGAAGCGCGCCGGCGAAGCCGCCGATGACGGTGTTCTGGTCCGTGTTCGGCTTCAACACGAGCGTGTAGACGACGCTGTAGAAGGCGATTGCGAGCAGCCCAAGCGCCGCCACGAGGGGGTTGACGGAGGCAAACAGCGCGATCGATCCGGTCGCGAGCAGGGCAGCGAACGCGAGCGCGTTCCGCACTGGCACGAGGTCGGTCGCCAGCGGGCGGTCGCTCGTGCGCTGCATCCGGCGGTCGATGTCGCGCTCGAAGACGTGGTTGAGCGTGCCGGCGGCGCCGATGGCGAGCACGCCGCCGCCGAGCGTCGCGAGGATGGTCTCGATCCGGAGGTTCGGGCCGGCGGCCAGCGTCATCCCGGCGGCGGCCACCAGACAGAGCAGCCACATCAGCCGGGGCTTCATCAGCCGGAAGTACGCGAATGCGGTCGCTTTCACGCGGTCGAGGCGGTTCGCGGGCAGGTCCGGGGGGTCCCGGGCGTCGGCAGGCGGGAGGTCGGGCTCTGGCGACCCGGTCGGCATCTCGTCGGGATCGCCGGTTTCGGCTTCGAGCGTCCACGCGAGCGCCGCAACCAGCCCCAGGAACAGCGTCATCCCGAGACCGAGGTGGGCCAGCGAGAGCGCGCCGCCCGTGGTACTCCCGGTGGCCACGAGGGCGCCGAGGGCCGCCTGCACCGGGTACAGCAGCGCGGCCCCGATCACCGTCGCGCGGATCCGCTGCTCCCGGCGCTCGCGCCACGCGATGGCTGCGCTCGCCACGACGAGGACGCCGACGACCGCCGCCGCGACCCGGTGGCCGAGCGCGAGCAGGCCCAGCGTCGTGCCGGGGACGGTCCAGCCGTCCCCGCAGGCCGGCCACGCCGCACACTGGGTGGCCGCGTCGGTCAGCGTCGTCGTGCCGCCGACGAGCAACAGGAGATACACCGCGATGGCTGACGCCGCCAGCAGGCCCGGGAATCGTCTGCCGTCGGTTGTCACGACTGGCTCCTTGGAAGGCCCCGTATTTAGGCCCCCCGGATGGTCCCAGCCGCTGGGATCCGGCAGCCGCCCGCGACCCGGCGACCGACGCGGCGTCTTCCGGTTTCAATGAGGGTGCGAGCGCATTCAGCAGGTATTTACGCTCCGATTTCTAAGCCCGGCGTACGATGAGAACGACCCGCTCCGTGCTCGTTTCCCTGTTCTCGCTGGTGGCGGTCGGGCTCGCCGCACAGCCGGCAGCGGCTCAGTCGGCGACCGCCGAACTGATCAACGGGCTCAACGCCGACCTCCTCTATCTCGCGGTGCCGATCACGGTGCTCGTCGAGGCTATCCTGATCTACACCGTGGTCAAGTATCGCAACGCCGAGGAGGCGAGCCCCACCCGCGAGAACCGGCGGCTGGAGATCACCTGGACCGTCGCCACCGCGGTCGTCCTGCTGTTCGTCGGCGTCGCCTCCTACGGCGTGATGGCAAACGAGAACGTCACCCACACCGCCGCCGACGAGGTCGCCCCCGAGGACGACGACGTCGTCGTGTTCGCCGAGGCCTATCAGTGGGGCTGGGACATGAAGTACCCCCAGCACGGTAACTTCTCGAACAGCAACACGATCGTCGTCCCCGAAGGCGAGGACGTGTACATCAAGGTGACTTCCAGGGACGTGATACACGGGTTCCACGCGCCGGAGCTTGCGCTGAAACAGGACGCCATGCCCGGGTCGGTCAACGTCATCAAGACCGAGAACCTCGAACGCGGTGAGTACCAGGGCTACTGCACCGAGTACTGCGGCGTGGCACACTCCCAGATGTACTTCACCATCGAAGTCGTCTCCCAGGACGAGTACCAGTCCTTCGTCGACGAGAACGCGGAGAACTGATCGAACCGAGCGGGCGCGACAACCCAGACCGTCTCCATTTTCCTTTCGACCCCGCCGTAGCGCTCGCTTCGTCGTTCGGGCCGGCGGCCGCCATCCGTCAGTTCCGAGACCTGGGCCGGCGGGTCAGTTACCCGCGTTCGTCGAGGATCCGATCGAGAATCCGGCCCGTCGAGAGTAGCTCCCCCTCGTAGGCCGGGTCGCGGGCGGACGCGCGGCGAACCTCGCAGTCGATGCCGCGCTCGTCGAGGGCGTCCCGGATCCGGTCGGCGTCGTGGTGCTGGTCGTACCCCAGTGCGATCACGTCCGGGGAGAGTTCGTGGATCGGGACGAAGATGTCCTCGGGGTGGCCCATGCGGGCGGCGTCGACGACCGCGAGCGCGTCGACCATGTCGCGGCGCTGGCGGTCGGGGAGCACCGGCGGTTCCTTGTGGGTGACGTTGTCCCGGCGGGCGACGATCACGTGGAGTTCGTCGCCCATCGACGCGGCGTCGCGCAGGTAGTGGAGGTGGCCGGGGTGGAGGATGTCGAAGGTACCCTGCGCCACGACGCGTCGCCCGCCGTCCTCGCCGTGTTCGCCCGTCATTCCCGGCCCTCGCGGAGTTCGCTGTCGATGTCGGACTGATCGAAGTCGAAGAACTCCTCGGGACTCTGGAGGTCGACGTCGAGTACGTCCAGCGACCGGGGGTCCCCGTCGCGGTCGAACGCACGCCAGTCACCCTGGCGGTACGGCGCCCCGAGGATGATGTGGACCTCCCCGGAGCCGAAGGTCGCGAGGTCGGCGTCGCTCGGGCGGAGGACGCCGTTGGGGTGGGAGTGGACCGACCCGACCGCCCGCATGTCGTTCGGGATCATGTTCGATTTGACCGTCGCGCTCACCGGGTTCGACTCCGTCCCCGGGATGACGAGGACGTCGGTGACGACGGTGCCATCGCGGTCCAGCCCCAGACTGCGCGCGCTCTCGCCGCGGAGCAGCCCCATGTACTCGTCCGGGTGGGTGTCCTCGGCGGCCTCGAACGCGAATTCGAGGGTCTCGGCTGCGATCCCGATGACCTCGACCGAGCGGAACAGCCGCATAAATGAACCGTCGGCGCGTCCCCATCTAAGGGTGTCGGAAAGCGACCTTTTGCCGCGGTCGCTCGCTTCGCTCGCTCCCTTGCAAAAGCTCGAGCAAAAACTCCACCACCGGGCGCAGTATCCCGGCCCAGTTTCGGAACCACCCGGTAGCGGAGCCGCAAGCCGATCTGTCGCGCCGGTTGACGGCTGCGTGGCGCCTCGAGCGAGGCCGCGTGAAGGGGCCCCCGGTGTGGAGCGACCTACGACAGATACCCCTCGCTTTCGTTGCCGCTGGTTTCGTTTCCACCGCCCTCAGCACCCTCGGCTCCGCCTCCCTGATTCGCCTGGAGGTCCTCCCAGGCCACGGACCCCTCGCTGACGATGGTCGATGGCTGCAGCGCGGGGTCGGTCAGGGTCACTCGGGCCAGTTCTACGGGCCCCGCCCGCGGTTCGGGCAGGGCCTCCGGGTCCGACGTTTCGAACTCCGTCTCCGTGACGTCCCCGACCACGACGCGCATCGCCATCCCGAACCCCTCGTGGGGCGAACAGAGTATGTCGTACACGCCGGGCGTCTCGAAGGCCTGTAACCACGTGTCGGGCACTGGTCCCTGGGCGCCGTTCCCGCCGCCGTCTCCCTCTCCCGCGCCGTCGGCCGGGGTCGGCGTCGGGGTCTGGACGTCGTCGCCCTCGCCGGCCGCCTCTCCGGGGGCACCCATCTCAGCTGGCGGTTCGATCTGGTCGCCCGGGATCGACTCGGGGCGCCAGCCGAGCAGGGGAGAGGAGAACGCGGTGACGCCGGTCGGAACGCGCCGCCGCATACCGAAGGCCGGGTGGTAGGGGACGACGTTGTGGTCGGGCGTCGCGAACACCCACTTGATTACGTCTCCGGGTTGGACGTGGAGGCCGGTGGGCTGGTAGAAGAAATCGGCCGGCCGGTTCGGGTTCGTCGGTGGTCCGCGTATCAGGGTCTCGACCGTGTGGACCGTCCCGGTCTCCCCGCCCGTGCCACCGTTCCCGTCGTTCGCGCCCGCGCCGTCGCCTTCCTCCGCGCCCCCACCCTCGTCAGGGCCGTCCTCCTGCTGGGCAGCCGCGGAGCCGCCGAACACCGACAGCGTGGCGCCGGCACCGAGTGCCTGCATCACCGTTCGCCGCTGTGACCAGAGTCGACCGTCTCGGGACATGGACCGACGATACGGCGCCCGGCCAAATTGTTACTCGTGCGGTAGCAGGACGGCCGCCGACGAAAGCCGGCGTTATCGACCGGGACCGAGCACGGCGCTTGCGGCTGGATGGGTCGCGTTACCCGCTGTATGACTGGCTTATCACGGATTGCGGCACGGCCGACCGACGCCGGGTCGAGACCGGCGCCCGGTCCCGCGGGTCGATGATGTAACGCTTAACACCGGGCCCCCGCCTAGGTAGCCTATGACCGTCGAGAACGCCGGGGATTCCGGCGCCGCCGCGGGGGCCGATTCGGACTCCGAGGGGCGGCCTGTCGTCTTCGATCTCGCGCCGAACTGTACCGCCGACGACGTCGAAGTCGGTGCGCTGTATCACGCCCAGGTAAACGGCGTCGTCGACTACGGCGTCTTCGTCGACGTCTCGGATGTCGTCTCCGGGCTCGTCCACGAGTCCAACCTCGACCGCTCCTACGATGTCGGCGACCGACTGATCGTCCGCCTCGACGAGGTCCGTGACAACGGCGACATGGCCTTCGAGGCCGTCGACCCCGGGGACTACCGCACCGAGGTCGTCGACCACGAGCCGACGATCACACCGATCGACGCCCTCTCGCCGGGTGACGACGTGACGATCGAGGGCGAGGTCGCCCAGATCAAACAGACCGGCGGGCCGACCGTCTTCCGGATCGTCGACGAGAGCGGCATCGTCGCCGCCGCCGCCTTCGAGGAGGCCGGCGTCCGGGCGTACCCCGAGGTCTCCCTGGGCGACGTCATCCGCGTCAGCGGGACGGTCGAGCGCCACGAGGATGCCCTCCAGATCGAGGTCGACGGCGTCGACCGGCTGTCGGGCGAACGCGCCGCCGCGGCCCACGAGCGTCTCGACGGGGCGCTGGCAGAGCGAGCCGAGCCCCACACCGTCGAACCGCTCGTCGAGTGGCCCGCCTTCGAACAACTCCGGGAAGACCTCGCCGAGGTCGCCCGGTTGCTCCGGCGGACCGTCCTGGAGGGGCGACCAATCCGAGTGCGCCACCACGCCGACGGCGACGGGATGTGTGCCTCCCTGCCGCTGCAGGCCGCCCTGGAGAACTACATCCGCGAGGTCCACGACGACGACGACGCCCCGCGTCACCTCATCAAGCGGCTCCCCTCGAAGGCGCCGTTCTACGAGATGGAGGACGTCACCCGCGACCTGAACTTCGCCCTCGAAGGGCAGGCGCGCCACGGGCAGCAGCTTCCCCTCCTCCTGATGCTGGACAACGGCTCGACCGAGGAGGACGTCCCCGCCTACGAGAACCTCGCCCACTACGACGTCCCCATCGCGGTGGTCGACCACCACCACCCCGACCCGGAAGCGGTCGAGGACCTGCTCGACGCCCACGTCAACCCCTACCTGCACGGCGAGGACTACCGGATCACCACCGGGATGATGTGCGTCGAACTCGCGCGGATGATCGACCCCGACGTCACCGAGGACCTGCTGCACGTCCCCGCGGTGGCCGGGCTCTCGGACCGCTCGAAGGCGGACACGATGGCGGACTTCGTCGAGTTGGCCGGCGAGGCCGGCTACGACCGCGAGGACCTGCTCGACATCGGCGAGGCGCTGGATTACGCCGCCCACTGGCTGCGCTACAGCGACGGCGCGAGCCTCGTCAACGACGTGCTGAACGTCGACTGCGACGACCGCGAGCGCCACGAGGAGCTCGTCGAGTTCCTCGCGACCCGGGCCGAGCGCGACGTCGAGCGCCAGCTCGCCGCCGCCGAGCCCCACGTCGAACACGAACGCCTCGACTCGGACGCCCACCTCTACCGCGTCGACCTCGACTCGTGGGCCCACCGCTTCACCTACCCGGCACCCGGCAAGACCACGGGCAAACTCCACGACCTGAAGGTCGCCGAGACCGGCGAGCCCGTCATCACCATCGGCTACGGCCCGGACTTCGCCGTGTTGCGCTCTGACGGCGTCCGGCTCGACATCCCGCAGATGGTCGCCGAACTCAACGCGGAGGTCGACGGCGGCGGCGTCTCCGGCGGCGGCCACCTCGTCGTCGGCTCGATCAAGTTCGTCAAGGGGATGCGCGAGGAGGTCATCGACCTGCTCGTCGAGAAGATGGCCGACGCCGACCTGGACGACGAACTCTCCTCGGCCGCGGCGCTGGACGACTGACGGGCCGCGCGGCTGCGACCCCCGCCGCTTTCTACGTTCGCCACTCCTCGAAGCGTTCGCCTTCGCCGTCGGCGAAGGAGACCGTTCGCCGGGCGACGGCCAGCGCCCCGACCGCGGCGACCGCAGCGGCGCCGACGAGGGAAAGCGGGAGGCCGTCGTCCCGGCCGGGGGTCTCCCCGCGTCGCCAGTCGGCCGCGAAGGCGTCGGCGAAGTAGCCGGCCGGCGGGCCGTCCAGGGCGACGGCAACCTCACGGTTGTCCGACAGCGAGTTGTCGTTCCAGTTGACGCTGCCGACGACGACGGTGTCGTCGACGAGCAGTCCCTTGGCGTGCACCTTGCCGAACCGGTCGCCGCCGCGGGCCAGCCGGACGGTCAGCGGGAGGTCCTCCCGGTCGGCGCGGGCGTTGAGCCGCTCGGCCAGTTTTCGGTTGTCGTCCACGGCGTACCAGGCGCTCGACAGCAGGATCCGGACCTCGACCCCGCGGCGTGCCGCGGCCACCGCCGCGCGGACGAGGCGCTGGTCGGGCCCTCCGAGGGTCGGCTGGAGCACCGCGACCCGCCGGGTCGCGCCGTCGAGTTCGGCCGCCAGGGCGTCGCCGGCGTTGCCGGGTGCGGTCAGCAGCCGCACCGACTCGGCCCGGAGCCGTTCGGGGTCGCGGTCGCCGGCGAAGCTCCCGTTCGCCGCCGGCTCCGACGCGAACGACCGGCCGGCCCGGAAGCGCTCCCAGGGGACGGCGTCGTGCCAGCCCGCGTCGTGGTCGAACACCGAGGCCAGTTCGGCGGCGAAGGCTTCCGAGTCGACCCGGACGCCCCAGCCGCGGCTGTCGCGGCCGCCGGTGCCCGCGGGCTTCCAGTTCTCGGTCAGGACGAGCGCCCGGCCGTCGACGACGGCGTACTTGGGGTGGTGGAACTCGACGCGGGCGCGCTCGCCGCCGACCGCCCGCACCTCAACGCCGGCCGCGGCTAGCCGATCCAGCAGCCTCGCCTGCCGTGCGGTCATCCCCCCGACCGGGCCGCCCTCGACGAGCACCCGCACGTCGACGCCGCGGCGCTCGGCGTCGACGAGGGCGTCCGCGACCCGCTCGGAGCCGAAGGTGTAGCCCGCGAGCAGGATCCGGCGGTCGGCCGACCGGAGCGTGGAGACCGGGGGGTCGGGGGCGTCGGGGAGGACGAACGCGGTGACCGGGGCGGCGCCCGTGGCAACGACAGGTCTGGGTTCGAGGCCGACCGGGACCCAGGTCACCTCGCCGTCGCCCGTCTCTGCTGGCGATCGGGTGCTGGACCGCGTCGGCGCCGGAACGACGAGACGCTCGCCCTCCGGGGCGTCCCCGTAGCGGAGCACGTCGACGGTGCGGTTCGCGACGCGCAGTTCGAGGCGCTCCCCGTCGTTGGCCAGCGCGAGGCCGGACGCGTGGACGACGCGGGTCCCCCTGTCGGTGTCTCTTCCCTCGGTGCCGTCCCTCCTGACTGCGTCGGCGTCGACTACGTCGGTGCCAGCCCGCCCGACCGCGTCGGCGTCGACCACGTCCGGGTCCGGCGTGAGGACGACGCGCCCGCCGTCCCGCCACGGCACCCGGACGGTCGCCTGGCCGTCTGTGAGGCGGACCTCGTCGGAGGGGGCCGTTTCGGGGAGTGCCACCGTGACGCGCTCACCGCGGTCCTGGGTCGCCACGGGGTTCGGGACCGTCGAGGCTATTCGGGGGACGGACGACCCGTTTTCCGGGGGTTCCGACCCGTTTCCGTCGGTGGGTGACCCCGCCGGGGAAACGGCCGACGGCGTCGAGGTGGCGGGAGCAGCCGTCGCGGCCCCGCCGACCGCAGACGACAACACGAGCGCTACGAGGACTGCCCCGAGGAGCCACCGACCGAGCGATCGGCGGCGACTGCCGGGCGAGTCCGAGAGGGGGAGGTCGGCCACGCGACGGGGTGGCCGCCCCATCCTACAAGAAGGCTCGGCCACGCCGGGGATCGGTCCGGATCGAGCGCCGGGACCCCGTCCGGGAACCCGTGCTGGACCGCGAGCGCGGATCGGTTCGGGGCCGTCAGGCCCACGGCCGCTCGGTGAACTCTCCGGCCTCGATCTCGCGTTCGATCTCCGCCAGCGTCCGGTCGTCGACGCTCACGAGGTGGACGAGCGGGTGCCCCGGTGCGGCGACCGGATTCTGGAGGACCCCGACGACCAGTCCCGTGAACGGCGCACGGACGAGGTTCTCGCCAGTCTTGAAGTGGTCGCTGATCGCACAGATGACCTCGCCCTCGTGGACCAGCGGCGTCTCGCCGTAGCGCATCTCGACGAGGCCCCCGGTGTCGGCCCGGAGCCACGTCTTCTCCGCCGCGGCGTCGATGGTCCTGGTCCACCCCGGCCAGGTCACCGGCCGCCCGGGGAGGACTCCGTGTTCCGCGAGCACCGACTCGACGCCCTGGATGGCCCGCTCGATCAGCGCGGGCTGGAAGCGGTGGGCGCGGCCCATTTCGACCGTTACCGTCGGGATACCGGCCGCGGTCGCGGTCGATCGGAGCGACCCGCCGTCGGCCTCGCCGGCGAGGACGAGGTTCGCCCCGAAAGAGCGTGCGAGCCGGCGCACCGCCGGCCGCGAGACGTCCGCGCGAACGTGGTACATCGTCGTGCGCTCCCGGGTCGAGGTGTGGAAGTCGAGGCCGAGGTCGCAGGGCTCGACGAAGGTCCGGTAGATCACGTTCGCGATCCGTTCGGCGGTGTTCGAGCGGGGTTTCCCCGGAAACGACCGGTTGAGGTCCTGATCGTAGATGGGGATGTCCCGCTGCTGGGCCAGATATCCGGGGACGTTACAGACGTGCAGGCAGACGAGCGTGCCGTGGACCTCGGCGGGGTCGTAGCGGTCGGCGACCTCCTGGAGCACCTTGACGCCGTTGAGTTCGTCGCCGTGCAGCGCCGCCGTCATGAACACCGTCGGGCCGCCGTGCTCGCCGTTGATCACGGTCACCGGGATCTCGACCGGGTCGCCGAGGTAGGTTTCGCTCACCTCGTGGCGGATGTGTCTGGCCGATCCCGGAGGGACCTCCGCGTCGTACCTGAACGGCTCGGGTGCGGACATACGGTGCCTTCTCGTGGGGGGCGGTTGAACGTTCGTGCCACCGCTACTACCGGGCGCCGTAGTGCCCGTCGTCCGCGAACGCCGGCGGCCTTTTTCCCCTGGCCGCCCTTGGACGACCGATGTCCCGCCTCGACGACCCGGTGACGATCGGGGGACTCCGGCTCCGGAACCGGCTCTACCGCGCTCCCCTGCTCGAATGTGCGGGCAACGGCGAGGGCGCCGTCGACGCCCTGATTGACCACCTAGAACCCGCGGCAGCGTCCGGCGCGGGGCTGGTCTGTCAGGGGGCGACGCTCGTTTCGGAGCGCGGCGGCTGTGCCGCCCCGGGGATGACCCGCGTCCACGACCCCGAGTTCGTCGCCGGGCTCTCACGACTCACCGACCGGATTCACGACCACGGCGCACGGATCGCCATCCAACTGGAGGAGGGCGGACTCCGGTCGATGGAGACCTGGCACGCCGGCTACCGCCGCGAGCACCCCGACCTGACCCAGCGCGCGGTCTCCCGCCCGCCGTGGCCGCTCCGACTGTTCGACCGCCTCGGATTCCTGTCGTACGACCCCCGCGTGCTCGACACCGACGAGGTGTACGACCTCGCGGCGGCGTTCGGGCGGGCCGCCGGCTACGCCGTCGACGCGGGCTACGACGTGGTCCACGTTGCGGGCGCGAACATGGGCATCGTCCACCAGTTCCTCTCGCCCTTCTACAACCGCCGCGAGGACGAGTTCGCCGACGGCGTCCACTTTTTAGAGGTCGTCCACGACGAGGTCCGCGAGCGGGCCGGGGACGTCCCGCTCATGACGAAGGTGCCCGCGGAGGTGGCGGCGCCGCCCGGCGTCGGCCCCCGGCTCTCGACGGCCGACGCAGTCGGGATCTGTCGGCGCCTCGCCGACTACGGCTACGACGCACTCGTCCCCGTCTCGGGATCGGTGTTCTGGGACATGAGCATCGTCCGCGGGGCCCACCCCGCGGCGGCGTTCGGCGACGACCGCTTCCGGGACGGCTACGCCGAGGCGTTCGGGGGGCGGTGGCGCGCGCGCCTGGTCGCGCTGGCCACCCGGGCCGAATCGCTACGCTACGACTTCGAACCCGCCTGGAACGCCGGCCTCTGCCGGCGGGTCCGCGAGGCCGTCGACGTGCCGGTGCTGGCCGAGGGCGGGATCCGCGAGCGCGGGGAGATGGACCGGCTGCTGGGGACCGACTGCGACCTGGTCGGCATGGCGCGGCCGTTCTACGCCGAACCCGAACTGCCGGCACGTCTGCTCGGCGGCGACGGCGAGAGCGGCAGCGATCGACCGGAACCGGACACGGGCGCGGTCTGTGCGTCGTGTAACAACTGCACCGTTCCCCAGGTGACCGGGGCGCCCGGCGTCTGCCGGACGCCGTCGGTGCTCCGGCGGGTCGGCGAACTCCGGCGGCAGGGCGCCTACGAGCGGGACGACGCCGACCCGGACGGTTAATAAGCGCGGGGTGAGGAGTTGAGCGTGATGGCGCGCGATCTGTCCGCGACGGAGTCGCCGGATCTCGAGGTGGTTCTCGATGCGCTGGACGACGCGGACGCGCGAGCGATCATTCGTGCGCTCGAGGAACCGATGACGGCAAGTCAACTCTCCGAAGCCTGCGACATCCCGCTGTCGACCATGTACCGAAAGCTGGAGCTGCTCACCGACGCCGAACTGTTGAACGAGGGGACCCAGATCCGCTCTGACGGCCACCACGCGACGACCTACGAGGTCGCGTTCGACGCCGTCAGGATCGAGCTCACCGACGGGCTCGACCTCGACGTCGCGATCGAGGGTCGCGAACGCCGCCCCGACCAGCGGTTGGCCGACCTCTGGACCGAAGTCAGGAGGGAGACCTGATGCCCCACACTACCGCAAGCGCCGAGATCACGACGGCCATCGTGATCGTCAAGACGGGCATTCTCCTCCTCGGCGGGCTGATCACCTACTTCAGCTTCAAGGCCTACCGACGGACGGGCGCGGAGGCGTTGCGCTCGCTCGCCCTGGGATTCGGCATCATCACCTTCGGTTCCCTGCTCGCGGGCTCCTTCGACGTCCTGTTCAACGTCCCGCTCGCGATCGGCGTGCTGATCGACACGACGGTCACGCTCGTCGGCTTCGCCGTGATCACGTACTCGCTGTACGTCGACTGACGGGGACGGGGCAGCCACCGGGGAGCCGCTCTTTTGCGCGCACAATCGTTAACTTCGAGAGCCGGCTACGTGTCGGCGATGGCTGACAGCGACGACCTCGAGGAGATCCGGCGGCGCAAACGCGAGCGGCTCGAAGCCCGACTGGCCGACGGCGAGGTGCCGGGCGACCCCGACGGAGACGAGGACGAAGCCGAGACCCCGACCGAGCCGGTCCACGTCGACGGCGCCGACGACCTGGCGTCGGTCGTCGAGGTCCATGGCGTCGTGCTGGTCGACTTCTACGCGGACTGGTGTGGCCCGTGTCAGATGCTGGAGCCGATCGTCGAGTCCGTCGCACGCGACACGCCGGCGGCGGTCGCGAAAGTCGACGTCGACGCGAACGGGGCCCTCGCCGGGCAGTACGGGGTCAGCGGCGTCCCGACGCTGGTGCTGTTTGCCGACGGCGACCCGGTCGAACAGCTAATCGGCGTCCAGGACCGGGACACGCTGACAGGCCTCGTGGAGCAACACGCGGCCTGACGCTGTGGGGCGCTCTGGAAACCGCTGGGCCGCCCGCGCCGCTCAGAGCCGGTCCCGCGCCTCCCGAAACGCGGGCGTCGGCTCGCCGACCACGTCGGCGATGGCGTCGGCGGCGCCCAGCAGCCACTCGGCGCGCTCGATGCGCGACTCCAGGTCGCCGGGGCCGATCCGGTAGCGCTCGACGATCGATTCCGCGTTGCCCTCGGCGATCCACTCGTCCAAGATGCGGGCGGTCTTAACCGACTCCAGCCACCGCTCGAAGGAGTCGGCCTCGCCCATCGCCGTCGTGAACTCCTCGGCGTGGCCCTGGGCGAACCGGTACATGTCGGCGCGCTCGCGGTTGCCGAGGTAGGTGCCGAGCATGTCCGTCGTGTCACAGACGATCTCCAGGGCCGTCAGCCGGGTCACCCGCTCCATCCCCGCGGCGGTCCGGACGCCGTCGACGATGCGGGCGCCCGTCTCGGGCGAGAGGTACTGCCGGGACACCTGGACGCCGAGATCCGTCGCCGCGAGCGCCTCGCCGTCGACCCGGACCATCTCCATCCCACGGAGGTCGTCGATCACGTCGTCGACGCGCTCCCCGAGGTCGACGCCGGGGGACTGGTGGGCGTAGAACGTCGCGTCTAGCAAATCGAGCACCCCGGCGCGCGAGTCGGCAAAGCCCGACGCGACCACCGAGAGGACGTGGGTCCGCAGCGCCCGGGGCGAGGCGAGTTTCGACTCGACGGCCTCGGGGTCGCCCTCGACGTAGCGCTCGCGGAGGTCGTCGGCGGTCGAGGCGTCGCCGACGAGGACGGCCTCGCCGTAGGGGTCGAGGTGGGGACGGCCGGCGCGGCCACACATCTGGTGGACCTCCAGCACCGGGAGCCACTCCATCTCCGACCCGGTGTAGCGGCGCTGATCGCGGACGACCACCCGTCGCGCGGGGACGTTCACCCCCGCCGCCAGCGTCGGCGTCGCACAGATCACCGACAGCGACCGGTCCCGGAACGCCGTCTCGACGGCCGCGCGGTGGGTCGACCGCAGGCCGGCGTGGTGGAAGGCGACTCCCTCTCCGACGCACTCGGCAAGGAGGCGCCCGGTCTCGGTGCCGCCCATCCCCGCGATGTCGTCGGCGACCCTGGACGCTGGGTCGAACTCCCGGGCGGCGAGGCGTTCAGCCAGCGACTCGGCCTCCCGTCGCGACCGGACGAAGGCCAGACACTGCCCGCCCGCGGCGACGGCGTCCTCGACGAGGGCCACCGTCGCGTCCGTGTCGTCCGGCCCCTCGTCGTCGGAGTCGGAGCTGTCGGCGGATCCGTCGTCGCCGGCGGGACCGCTCCCGCGTCGCTCGCGGGCGACGCCTGCCGCGTCGACGTCGAGGGTCGATCCGTCGTCGAACGCGACGCGCCCCTCGGCGTACACCCCGGTCCGGAGGTCGACCGGTCGCCACCGCGATTCGACGAGGGCGGCGTCGAGCCAGTCGGCGACCTCGTCGGGGTTCTCGACCGTCGCCGACAGCGCCACCACCTGGACGCCGGGCGCCCGGCGCTGGAGCGTCGAGAGGGTCACCTCCAGGGTGGGGCCGCGGTCCTCCGCGCCGAGCAGGTGGACCTCGTCGACCACCACGCAGGCCAACTCGCCGACCCAGTCGGCGCCGTTGCGGATCGCCGAGTCGACCTTCTCGCTGGTGGCGACGACGACGTCGTGCTCGCCGAGTTCCTCGGCGGGCGAGTCGTAGTCGCCGGTGGAGATCCCGACGTCGACGCCCGGGATGGCGTCGAACGATTCGTACTTTTCGCGCGCGAGCGCACGCAAGGGGACGATGTACAGCGCCGGGCCGTCGGCGGTGAGCATCGCCAGTTCGGCGATGAACGTCTTGCCGCTGGCCGTCGGGATGGCGGCGACCAGCCGCTCGCCCTCACAGACCCCCGCCTCGACTGCCGCGACCTGCGGCGGGTACAGCCGTTCGATCCCCGCCGCCTCGTAGTGATCGCGGACCGCCGGAGGCAGGGGAAGGTCGCCCACGTGCATCGACACGGGGGATCTGGGACGCGATCGTACTTAAAATCGCGCCGGTGTCGCCGCCCCACGCCCCACGGGTGCGACTGTACGAATCACACGTGACCGACACACTCACGGACGCTTTTTGCCTGTCGCCGTCGTCGGCAGGTGTATGCGACGCTTGTTCGCCCTCCTCGTCGTCCTTCTGGCAATTGCGGGTGTGCCGCTCGCCTCGGGAGCAGTCAACACCGCGTTCATCGAGTCAGTCGACATATCGCCCGAACAGCCCTTCCCGGGGGAGCGGTTCACCGTGACGGTCAACATCGGAAACGCCGAGTCGGCCACCCAGCAGGTCGTCGTCACGGACGTTGCGGTCCGGAAGGGATCGACCGAGTACAACCGAGTCGAGAACCCGGGCTCGATCCCGCCCGGGAACACGATCAGCATCCCGCTGACGCTGTCGTTCTCCAATCAGGGGACGCGGAACCTCCGGATCAACGTGTTCGGGCACGGGAACGGGGGGAGCCTCAACCTGCGCTACCCGCTGGTCGTGACGGTTCGTCGCGGCGGGCCACAGTTGAGCGTCGACGCGGGCGATCCAGTGGTCGGTACTGAAGGGACGGTCTCGGTCACCGCCGCCAACGGCGAGGATCAGTCCGTCCGCAACGTCCGACTCCAGCTTTCGGGGGAGAACGCGACCGTGAGAAACTCGAGTCGCGTGCGTCCCCGCCTCGACGGCGGCGCCTCGACCACGTACCACTTCGACGTGACGCCCGCTGCGGGCGCGAGCGATCTGACCGCTTCGATGACCTACACGACGACTGCCGGGACGACCCGCCGGCTGACCGAGTCCGTCGCGTTCGACCCCGAACCGCTCGACGAGGACGTCCGGATCGAGGCCAGGGTCCCTGGCGGCGCCCAGCCGCCGATCGAGGTCGACCTCGCCAACTTCGGCAACGCACCCATCGAAGGGGTCGCCCTGGAAGCGACGGTCGACGGCGAGACCGTGGCGCGCCGTCCCGCGCCGGCGGTGGCGTCCGAGGCGTCCCGGTCGGTCCCGCTGAACGTCTCGGCCGGCACCGAGGGGACCGTCGAGGTGACCGCGACCTACGAGACCGGGAACCGCGAGGGGAGCGCGGCGACGAGCGTCGAGTACGCGCCCTCGCCCGGCCGGATCGAACTCACCGGCGTCGACGTCGAACAGCGGGGCGATCGGGTCGAGATCTCGGGGAGCGCGAGCAACGTCGGGCTGAGCACCGTCGACGGCGTCGTGGTTCGCGTCGAGTCGGCGGAGGGCGTCGAGCCGGCACGCCCCAACCGCGAGTACTTCGTCGGGACCGTCCCGTCGAGTGACTTCGTCTCCTTCGACCTCTCGGCCACCGTCGAAGGCGACGCCGAGGCGATTCCGATCCGCGTCGAGTATCTGGCCGACGGCCAGCGGCGCTCGCAGGTGGTGGAACTCGACGTGGACGGCCTCGGGCCGACCCAGCCCGAGACCGGGGGGTCGTCGTTCCCCTGGGTCCTGATCGTCGTCGTGGGTGGGCTGGCCGCGGTGGCGGTCCTCGGGGTCGTCGGCTTCGTCCTCGTGCGCAGATGACCGACGAGACGCCCCACGGGAGCGACGACTCGGCCGACGCACCGCCAGACGCCGGGTCGCCGGTCGACACACCGTCGGACGCCGGGTCGCCGGTCGACACACCGTCGGACGCTGGCAGCCGCGACCCGCCCACGTCAGCCACCGACCGCGGGCCGCCCAGCTCCCCCGTCGACCGCGACACGCTGGCCGAACTCCGCGACGTTCGGAAGATCTACCACACCGGCGGGGAGGAGGTGGCGGCCCTCGGCGGCGTCGACTTCGCGGCCGAACCCGGGGAGTTCGTCGCAGTCATGGGGCCAAGCGGGAGCGGGAAGTCGACGATGCTGAACGTCCTCGGGTTGCTCGACACCCCCACGTCGGGGACGGTGCTGCTCGACGGCAACGACGTGACGGCGCTGTCCGAGCGCGAGCGGACCCGGGAGCGAAAGCGGTCGATCGGCTTCGTCTTCCAGCACTTCTATCTGATCCCCACGCTGACCGCCGTCGAGAACGTCGAACTTCCGACGCTGTTCGGCGACGACGAGACCGCCCGGGAGCGGGCGATCTCGCTGCTGTCGCGGGTGGGCCTCGGCTCGCGGCTCGATCACCGCCCCGATCAGCTCTCGGGCGGCCAGAAACAGCGCGTCGCCATCGCCCGCGCGCTGATCAACGAGCCGCGACTCTTGCTTGCCGACGAGCCGACCGGTAACCTCGATCGGGCGACCGGGGCGGACGTACTGGAGGAGTTTCACCGCATCACTGATGAGGAGGACGTCGCCATCGTCGCCGTCACTCACGACCCGCAGGTGTACCGGGCGGCCGACCGCACCGTGTTTCTCGTCGACGGGGAGATCGACCCCGAGGGCGCCGAGACGCTCGGTCTCGTCGGACTCTCGGATGCGGGTGGTGAGCCGTGAGCGACGCGTCGACCGACGGTGGACACGGGAACGGGGACGACTCGGCCGATCCGGACGCCACCCCCGGCCTCCTCGCGAGGCTGTTCCGCGCGTTCCCGGCGCTGTTGATGGCGCGTCGGAACCTCTCCCGGAACCGGCTGCGGTCGGCGCTGGCGGTGCTCGGGATCGTCATCGGCGTGCTCGCCATCGCCTCGCTCGGCATGTTCGGCACCACGCTCCGGTCGGGGGCGACCCAGCAACTCGGCGACATCGGCAACGAACTCCAGGTGTCGCCCAACCTCGACGCCGGCGTGGAGACGCTCACCGACCGGGACATCGAGCGGATCGAGCGCGCCTCGACGGGGGCCACCGCCGTCGTGCCGATCCGACAGGACCGAAAACTGGTCTCGCGCGGCCGCGAGCAGTCGGCGGTGACGGTGTACGGCATGGAGAATCCGGGAGACCTGTACGCCGCCCGCGATGGGCGCATCCCCGAGCGGCTGCGCCAGGGGGCGGTCGTGGGCGATTCGCTTGCGGACCGGCTCGAACTCCAAGCGGGCAACACGATCCGCGTCGGCAACCGGAGCTACCGGGTCGCTGCGGTGCTTGAACCCCAGGAGGGGTTCTCGCTGGTCAACCCCGGGAGCGGCGTGATCGTCCCGCCGGGTGACGTGGCGGGCGACGGCTGGGGACAGGTCGTCGTCACCGCCGAGTCCGGAAGCCAGGCGAACGCGACCGCGGCGGCGATCCGGGAGGGGCTCAACCGCCGGGAACAGCGCGTGACGATCTTCGAACTGTCCAGCGTCACCGAGAACATCGGCCAGTTCTTCGGCATCCTGAACGCCTTCCTGATCGGGATCGGGTCGATCTCGCTGGTGGTGGCGGGCGTGAGCATCCTCAACGTGATGCTCATGTCGACCGTCGAGCGCCGGGGGGAGATCGGCGTCCTCCGGGCGGTGGGGGTCCAAAAGCGCGACGTGATTCGGATGATCCTCGCCGAGGCCGCCCTGCTCGGCACCGTCGGCGGCGCCATCGGGGCGCTGCTCGCGCTGGGCGCGGGCTTCGTCCTGAACCAGATCGTGCTCTCTGACCCGCTGGTGACCCTCCAGCCGATCAACCTGCTGTATCTCGTTTTGGCCTTCGCGTTCGCGCTCGTGACCAGCGTCCTCTCCGGGCTGTATCCGGCCTGGAAGGCCGCGAGCAGCGATCCGGTCGAGTCCCTCCGGAGCGGGTGACCGTCCGGACACTCCCGCTCGGGGGATCCCCGGGCCGCTTGCGGCCTCAGATGTAGCCGTGGTCCGCGAGCCGGTCGACGGCCTCTCGGAGCCGCTGTTCGCTCGCGGCGTAGGAGATGCGGGCGTAGCCGGGCGCGCCGAAGGCGCTGCCGGGCACCGTCGCGACCGCCGTGTCCTCCAGGGCCTCCTCGCACCATTTCTGGTCGTCGCCGTCGGGGGCGACGTGGGGCATCATGTAGAAGGCGCCCTCTGGGGTCGGCACGTCGACGCCGTGTTCGTCGAACAGGTCGAGCAGCATGTCCCGCCGCTCGCGGAAGGACTCGCGCATCTCGACGACCGCGTCGTCGGTGTTCTCGAGCGCCTCGATCCCGGCGTGCTGGACGAAGTTCACGGCACAGGACACCGAGTGGGAGTGGAGCTTGCCCGCCTGGGAGATCAGTTCCTCGGGGGCTGCAAGGTAACCCAGCCGCCAGCCCGTCATCGAGTAGGCCTTCGAGAAGCCGTTGATCGTGACGGTGCGCCCGTCCATGCCGTCGAGGCTCCCGAGCGAGGTCGGGTCGAGGCCGTAGGCGATCTGCTGGTAGATCTCGTCGGCAACGACCGTGACGTCGTGGTCGACGGCGAGGTCGCGGACCCCCTCCAGGGCGGCGTCCGAGAAGACCGCGCCGGTCGGGTTCGACGGCGAGTTGACCACGAGCAATTCGGTGTCGTCCGAAATCGCTGCCGCCAGGTCGTCGAGTGCGGGTTCGAGCTGGAAGCCGTACGGCGAGAGGTCGACGCGGTTCAGGTCGCCGCCCGCGAGCTTTACCATCGCCTCGTAGGACACCCAGGCGGGATCGAGCAGGACGACCTCGTCGCCCTCGTCGATCAGGGTCTGGACCGTCTCGTACAGCGCTTGCTTGGCGCCGGGGGTGACGATGATCTCGTCGGCGTCGTAGTCGAGTCCGTCGCCCCGGAGCTTTTCGGCGACTGACTCCTGCAGTTCGGGCACGCCGTTCGAGGAGGTGTAGCCGGTGTGGCCCGCGTCCATGGCCGCCTGGCCGGCCTCGACGATGTTCTCCGGCGTGGGGAAGTCGGGTTCGCCGACCGAGAGGTCGACGACGTCCTCGCCCTGGGCTTCGAGTTCCGAGGCGAGGTTGCTGATCGCGAGCGTGGCGGACGGTTCGACGCGGCCGACGCGGTCGGCGAAGTTCATAACGTCTCCACCATCTCGACGGCGGCAGTAATCGCTTGCGCTCCGTTGTCGATGCGCTCGCGCGCCTCGGCCCCGGACATCTCCGGCCCTGCGATGCCCAGCGTCACCGGTTTGTCGCGGTCGAGGCTCACCTCCGTGAGCCCCCGGGCCGCGGCGTCGGCGATTACCCTGTCGTGGCCCGTGTCCCCGGAGACGATCGCCCCGATCACGGCCACGGCCTGGACGTCCGCTCGCCGCGCGAGGCGGTCGGCCGCCAGCGGCGTGTCGTAGCTCCCCGGGACGCGGAGCGTCTCGATGATCTCCGCGTCGTGCTCGGCGGCCGCTTCCCGGGCCGCAGACTCCATCGGCTCCGTGACCGACGCGTTGAACTGCGCCACCACGAGTCCAAGAGACACCATAGCGGGCGGTGGCCGCGGCGCGTGATAGACCTACCGACGGAACACAAAGGTTGTATCACCGCCGCGGCCAAGGAGAAGGCATGGACCCCGAGGACCCCCCCGACGGGGAGCCCTCCACGCCGTCGGCTGCCGCCGGTGATTCGGCCGACGACGGCCCGATCGGCGGCGACGACTCGACCGAGGCCACCGATCCAGACGCCGACGACTCGACCGAGGCCACCGATCCAGACGCCGACGACTCGACCGAGGCCACCGATCCAGACGCCGACGATCCATTCGTCTACGGCGCGGTCGACGACGACGACGTCGCCGACGACCCCCCCGAGACCGGACCCGGCCTCGTCTCGGTCGCGGGCCGATCGTGGCCCGGTGCCGGCGCAGGGACGGTCCGGTACGTCCTCGTCGTGACCGCGCTCGCGCTCGCCGTTCGGCTCGTCGGGCTCGGGACCCGCGTCTTCCACTGGGACGAGGGCCGGGTCGGCTACTGGATCCTCCGGTACCACGAGACCGGCTCCTTTTCCTACCGGCCGATCATCCACGGACCCTTCCTCCCGATCGTCAACGACTATCTCTTTGCGGTCGTGCCGGCCTCGGACTTTGCCGCGCGACTCCCCGTCGCGCTCGTCGGCGGCCTGCTCCCGCTTGCAGCCCTGCTCTTTCGGGCCCGCCTGCGCGACGAGGAGGTCGTCGCGCTGTCGCTGCTGCTGGCGGCCAGCCCGCTCGTGGTGTACTACTCGCGGTTCATGCGCAGCGACGTGCTCGTGGCCGTCTTCGCGACGTTCGCGCTCGGGTTCGCGGTTCTGGCCATCGACACCGGACGGCTGGGGGCGCTCGTCGCCGCCGGGGCGTCGCTCGGCCTGGCGTTTACGGCCAAGGAGAACGCGCTGCTGTATCTGGCCTGTTTCGCCGGTGCGGGCGTGCTCCTGCTCGATCACCGTCTCGTGCGCGCTACCGCCGGCGGGCGGTCGGTCAGGGGCGTGCTGTTCGGGGACGCCCCGCGGACGGTCGCCGCAAGGCTCCGGCGGCACGGCCGGTCGCTCCCCGCGGGCGCCGGGGTCGTCGCCGCCCACCTCGCGCTCGGGGTCCTCGCCTTCTTCGCCGTCGTCGTCTTCTTTTACGCCCCGCGGCCGGACCTCTGGCAGGCACTCGGCACCCCCGGCGCCTGGCCGGGGCTCGTGGAGTCGGCGACGGTCGAACCCGCCGAACAGTTCTACGACACCTGGGCGTCGGGCGACCACCAGTCCCACGACTACCTCCCCTACCTGTACGACCTGCTGGAGACCATCGCCTACGGCTCGCCGGTGGTGCTCGCGTTCGCGGTGGTCGGTGCGTTCGTCGACCGCTACGCCAGCAGGCGGGGGTTCCGCGGGCTGGTCGCCTTTGCGACCTACTGGGGGGTCGCGTCGCTCGTGGGCTACCCGATCGCGACCGACATCCAGGCGCCGTGGGCGGCGGTCCACGTCGTCGTCCCGCTCGCGATCCCGGCCGCGGTCGGGATCGGGTTCGTCTACCGGGCGCTCGGTCGGGCCGCGGACCGGGCCGACGCGGTCAGCGTCGCTCTGGCCGGACTGTTGCTGCTCGCGGCCGCGACGGGAACCGTCGCCGCCAACGCGGCGTACGTGGACTCGGCCGACGAGTCCGACGGGGAGGTGCTCCAGTGGGCCCAGCCCGGAAACGACCTCAAGGCGTCGCTGGCCGACGTCGAAACCGTCGCCCGGCACAACGAGGGGACCGACGTGCTGTTTTACGGGACGACCGAACCGAGCAACTCCGACAACGTGCTGTTTTACGTGCGCGACGAGTCGAGCGCGCTGGAACCGCCGCCTGGCGGCCCGGCCTGGCACAGCCGGCTCCCGCTACCGTGGTACTTAGAGCGGTACGGCGCCACGGTCAACAGTACGCCGCCCGACATGGAGGCCGCCCGCGCGACGGCGGACGCGCCCCCGGTGGTGATCGCCTACGCCTGGGATCGCGGGGAACTGGCCCCGCACCTCGACGGCTACCGCGTCCGCGAACACCCGTTCAAACTCTGGGGCGAGAACGTCGTCGTCTTCGTCGATGAGTCGGCGCTCCGGGAGGCCGAGGCCGCCCAGCGGGAGTAGCCGGGCCGTCGCCCCGATCGTCGATACCGCTCGGGGAGATGCGCCCACCGTCGACGGTGCTCGGCCGGGTGAGCAACGCTTATACGCCGACGTGGGCAACCAGCGACCGTGACCGTGACGTTGCCAGGGCCGACGCTGGGGATCGTCGGCGGGGGTCAACTCGGTCGGATGCTCGCCGAAGCCGCCGCGCCGCTCGGCGTCGAGGTCGTCGTGCTCGATCCGACGCCGGACTGCCCGGCGGCACCCGTCGCGCGCGACCAGATCGTCGGCGGCTTCGACGACGCCGACGCGCTCGCCGAGCTCGCGGCCCGCGCCGACGCCTTGACCTTCGAGATCGAACTCGCCGACCCCGACCTGCTCGACCGCGTCGCCGACGAGCACGGCGTCGGCGTCGAACCCGCACCCGACACCCTGCGGACCATCGAGGACAAACTCGAACAGAAGCAGGCCTACGCCGACGCCGGGATCCCGGTGCCGCCGTTCCGCCGCGTCGACGACGAGGCGGACCTGCGCGCGGCCGTCGAGGCGTTCGGCGGCGTGATGCTCAAGGCGCGCACCGGCGGCTACGACGGCCGGGGGAACGTCCCCGTCCAGGACCCCGCCGACGCCGCGGACGCGCTCTCGGCCGTCGGCGGCCCGGCGATGGCGGAGGCGTTCGTCGACTTCGCCCGCGAACTGTCGGTGATCGGTGTCGTCGGACGCGACGAGGTGCGGACCTTCCCCGTCACCGAGACGATCCACCGCGAGGAGATCCTGCGGGAGACGGTCGTCCCCGCCCGGACCACGGAGGACGTCGCCGCGCGCGCCGACGAGGTCGCCCGCGACGTCCTCGACTTTCTCGACGGGCGCGGCGTCTACGGGATCGAACTGTTCGAGACCCGCGACGGAGAGATCCTCGTCAACGAGGTCGCCCCGCGCCCGCACAACTCGGGCCACTGGACCATCGAGGGCTCGTCGGCCTCGCAGTTCGAGCAACACGTCCGCGCGGTGCTCGGCTGGCCGCTCGGGACCGCCGACGCGCGGGCGCCGACCGTGACCGCCAACGTCCTCGGCGACGTCGAGGACCCACAGGACGCGACGCTGCGCGGCGTCGACGGCGTCCTGTCGGCCGATCGTGCGGCCATGCACTGGTACGGCAAGCGCGAGGCACGGCCGCTCCGGAAGATGGGCCATTTCACGCTCTCGGACGCCGACGCCGACCCGGATTCCCTCCTCGCGCGTGCGAAGGAACTACGCGACGGGCTGACCTTCCGCGAGGACGCGACCGACTGATTCCCCGAGACGCGACGAAACCCCTACGTTACCACACATGACGAGCGTTCAGGACCTCATCGACCGACTGCACGACGAGGCGGCACAGGACCGCGACCCCGAGACGACCCCCGACGTGGGGATCATCATGGGGTCGGACTCGGATCTGCCCGTGATGGAGGGCGCCTACGAGGCGCTCGACGACCTCGGGTTCGCCGAGCAGACCGACTTCGCGGACGCGCCCGACTCGCGATTCACCTACGAGGCGTACGTCGTCTCGGCCCACCGGACCCCGGCGCTCATGTACGCCTACGGCGAGACGGCGGCCGACCGCGGCCTCAACGTGATCGTCGCGGGCGCGGGCGGCAAGTCCGCCGACCTGCCGAACATGACGGCCTCCATCGCCTACCCGATCCCGGTGATCGGCGTCCCCGTCCAGGAGAAGAGCGTCGACTCGGTGATCGGGATGCCGACCGGCGCCCCGATCGTCGCGGTCGACGCCGGCAAGTCCTACAACGCGGCGCTGTCGGCGGTCCAACTGCTCTCGCGGGCCCACCCCGAACTGGTCGAGCGCCTGGAAGCCGAACACGAGGCCCTCCAGGGCGACGTGGCCGCGGTCTCGCGTGACCTCCACGACCTGGGGCTCGACGGGTTCCGCGCGCGCGACGAAGACGGGGACTAACTGGATCCCGACGAGGCGTAGTCCGGATCAGTCGGCCGCGCGCGGGCCGGTAGCTGGCGAGTAACGAGGACCGTCGGGCGGCGAATGTCCACACCCGACTCGTCCGGTGTCGGTCCACGGATCCGACCGGGGCCCCACCGGAATCGAGGCGACGCCGAACGACCAACCTATCCGGGAGCGGACGCCCGTGCGGCCGGACGACTGCGTTCCAAGACTCCCGGATTTATTACCACCAGATCCGGACGTACCCACGCGTGACTGCCACAGTCGAGCGGACCTTCGAGATCGACGCGCCCGTCGAGGAGGTGTGGGCGTACATCTCCGACGCCGGGAACCGCGCGCGGGCCATCAGCTTCGTTGACGAGTTCGACATCGACGGCGACGAGGCGGTGTGGTACGTCCGGATCCCGATCCGGGTGATCAGAAAGCGGATCAAGGTACGGACCCGGGACACCGAACGCGACCCCCCGACTTACGTCAAGTTCGTGGGCGACTCCTCGGTCATGCGGGTCGTCGGCGAGCACGAACTCGCCGCGGTCGACGCTGGCTGCGAGGTCGTCGTCCGCTTTCGCGTCCAGGAGAAGCTCCCCGGCGTCGAGCGGTTTTTCAGATCGAACATCGACGACGAGATCCGGAACCTCGAAGCGGCGATCAGGGACCACCTCGAGGAGTGACGCCGCGGGCCCGTCTGTGGCCCAGAACGGTGAACCAACTGACACTCTCCCCGGTCTCGACCCCTCTCTTTCCCCCAGGCGTTTCGCCCTGGGAACGGCGTTAATCAACGTTTATAACGGAGCGTACCCAACCGCCGCTCGTCTAGGAGCTTAGCATGAATCCGTGGATCGCCATCGGCGCGTTGGGCCTGATGGGCGTGGGCATCCCGCTGGGGATGATGGTCGCGTCCGCGATACTCCGCCCGACAGTGCCGGAACAAGGCAAGAGCGCCACCTACGAGAGCGGTGAGATTCCGACGGGGACGGCGCGCATCCAGTTCAACATCCAGTATTACATGGTTGCGCTGCTGTTCGTCGTCTTCGACATCGAGACCGTGCTCATCTTTCCGTGGACCGTCATCTACCGGTCCGCGCTGGAGTCCGGAGTGAGCCTGGCGACCATCCTGCTGCCGATGCTCGCGTTCATCGGCGTGCTGGTGGTCGGACTCGTGTGGGCCTGGCGCAACGGCGCAGTCTCCTGGGTCAAGAGTCCGCTCGCGACCCGGCAAAAAACAGAACGCGACGCATAGCATGAGTAGCGAAGACACACCCACACCGTTCGTCACCGACGACGCCGAGGTACAGACCGCGACCCGCGACGCCCGCATCACGGGCTCGGACAGTCGCTTCAACTCCAAACTCCGCGAGGCGTTTGGGTCCTCCCCGTTCATTCTGACCAAGTTCGATCAGTTCATGAACTGGGTCCGGGGGTCGTCGATGTTCATGCTGCAGTTCGGGATCGCCTGCTGCAGCATCGAGATGATGCACACCTACGCCGTCAAGCACGACCTCGACCGCTTTGGCTCCGGTGTGCCGCGGGCATCGCCGCGACAGGCAGACGTGATCATCGTCCCCGGGACGATCGTCTCGAAGTTCGCCCCGCGGATGAAGCGGGTGTACGACCAGATGGCCGAGCCGAAGTTCGTCATCGGCATGGGGTCGTGTACGATTTCGGGCGGCCCGTTCCAGGAGGGGTACAACGTCGTCAAGGGCGCCGAGGAGGTCATCCCGGTCGACATCCACGTCCCGGGCTGTCCGCCCCGGCCGGAGGCGCTGATCTACGGGGTCGCGAAGCTCCAGGAACGCATCGCCAACGGCGAGTCCTCGCCCGTCACGGTCAAACCGTACGAGATGGAGCAGTTCGGCGACCTCGACCGCGACGAGGTCGTCGACCAGCTCGCCGACCAGATCGACGAGGACGACCTCGTCATGCGGTACAACTGGGCCGATTCGCCATGAGCCTCGAAGAGCCAACCGAGACCGAGATCGAACCGGTTCCGCAGACGGCGGAGGAACTGGCCGACCTGCTGGGCGACCGCGTCGTCGACCGCGAGGAGCACGTCAACGCGCCCGGGTTCGTCGTCCGGCCCGACGACGTCCAGGACACCCTGCGGACGCTGCGGGAGGAGGCCGGGTTCGACCACCTCTCGTGTGTGACCGCCCAGCAGTACTCGGACCGCTACGAGTCGATCTACCACCTCAAGAAGTACGACGACCCGACCGACGAGGTCAGCGTCGTCGTGCCGACGCCCTCGGAGAAGCCGGTCAGCCAGTCGGCCGAGCCGG